>Ga0100400_1002740_pt1 | contig 12023 bp, 10 predicted proteins | sample CryGeymeta201524_FD_80420 | JGI IMG/M metagenome (GOLD analysis project Ga0100400, IMG submission 80420) | Groundwater microbial communities from Crystal Geyser aquifers in Utah, USA - Crystal Geyser metaG 2015-24 | ecosystem: Environmental > Aquatic > Deep subsurface > Groundwater | place: USA... | reverse complement strand
ATGGCTAAAGCTCCTCCTTCCATTTTGACACCTCCTTTCGAGATGCCTATTCTTTAACACTTTTTTCGGAAAGAGGACATTTCTATCGAGTTTTCTAGAGGACATTATCAAAGAGTTTCAACAGTCTTTAACATGCTACCATTCTTTCTTTACCAGGATGGCTCTAGTTTTGAATCCGAGGTAAAATTAAACGGCTTCGTAAGTATAGAGAGGTGAACAAAATGGAAGTTTTGAAGGAAGGCAAAGGAACACCTTTAGGCTGGCATGACCCTGATGAAAATCGGCAATGGGTTTTGCAAAACAAGTCCAGGGAATTAAAAGATAAGTGCATGATTGCTAAACAGGCTGTCTCTCAGTTTATTCATGATGGAGATTATATCGCCTCGGGAGGATTTGGGCATATCAGAATCTCCATGGTCATAATATATGAAATTGTCAGGCAAAGGAAGAGAAATCTGGCTATGGCTGGTAAAACTTCTGTTCATGATCTTGATACACTTATTGCTGCTGGGTGTGTAAATAGAGTAGAGCCAGCATATTCCTTCGGTCATGAACTGAGAGGATTATCACCCGCCTCTAGAAGAGCTGTCGAAGGTGGGCAGTGCAAAATTGTCGCTGAGACCAGTAATGCTGGCTATCAATGGCATTTTCTTGCTGCTATGATGGGTCTCCCTTTTATGCCATCCCGTAATATGTTGGGAACCGAAACTCTCGAATATAGCAATGCTAAGGTTGTTACCGACCCATTCAGTGGCAAGCCTATATGTTTAATTCCAGCCAGCTATCCCGATGCCGCCATAATCCATGTGCATCGGTGTGATATCTACGGGAATGCCCAAATTGATGCTATCTTGGTTGAAGATTTCGAACTTTCTAGAGCCGCACGTAGACTCATCGTCTCTACGGAGGAGATAATAGATAATGAAAGGATAAGGGCTGAACCCTGGCGAACTGTTATTCCTTACTTCCTAGTAGATGCTGTTGTTGAAGCACCCTTCGGGGCTCATCCAGGAGAAATGCCTGGTTTGTATTATTTCGATGAGGATATGATGGCGGAGTGGCTGGAAATGTCCAGAACATCTCAGGGAACCAAGAAATTTCTACAAGAATATGTTTACGGAGTAGCTGACTTCGAGGAGTACCTTTCGCTGGTGGGTGGCATTAAGAAATTTAATCATTTGAAGAAAATAGAGCAATTAAGAGCGCCGCAGGAGGCACCATGGCTAAAGAAGTGAGCAGCCAAGCGGAATATTATACCGCATCAGAGCTGATGGCTTATGCCGCAGCCCGACAATTGCAAGACAAGAAATCTGTTTTCGTCGGCACCGGGCTTCCTATAGTCGCCACCATGTTTGCCCAAAGAACACTTGCCCCCAATTTGCTCATTGTTTTCGAGGCTGGTGGCATTGGAGCTCAGATACGGGCATTGCCTATTTCCGTGGGGGACGCGCGAACCTTCTATAGAGCCGTGATAGCAACGAGTATGCATGATGTTATGTCACTGGCTCAAGCCGGATATGTAGATTACGGCTTCCTTGGAGCTGCCCAGATAGACATGTATGGCAATGTCAACACCACTGTAATCGGACCCCATGACAGGCCGAAAGTTCGCCTGCCTGGCAGCGGCGGAGCCAACGACGTGGGCTCTTTTAGTCAAAAATTGATCATTATAATGAGACAACGTGCCAATAGCTTTGTTAGAAAAGTGGATTTCATTACTACTCCAGGTTACCTCACGGGTCCAGGCGCGAGGGAAAGAGCCGGACTACCAGCAGGAACAGGTCCTTATCGAGTTGTAACTCAACTAGCAATTTACGGCTTTGATGAAGAAACAAAAAGGTTAAAGTTGATTTCACTCCACCCTGGCGTTAGCCTTGAGGCGGTCAAATCAAGCTCTGAGTTCGAGATAATAATACCAGAGAGAACTGAAACGACGAAACCGCCAACACAGGAGGAATGTGCTATAATGCGTGAGATAGACCCACTTGGCATTTCCTTAAGGTGAAATTCTCCAACCTAAATTGATCATCACTCCTGATTTGAAAGAGATTGAGCTTTGAGGCAACAAAAAACAGGGTCTTCGGGTAGGAGGTTTGAGTGACTTGGCAGGAAGAATATCGAAGTAAGATTAACCTGAGTATCAACTGGCGGGAGGAATTTCAGAGGAGGAAAATAGCAGTAGAGGAAGCTATCAAGCTGATTAAGCCAGGTAACCTGGTTATTTGTCCCACGGGCAGGGATCCTCAAGCTCTGGGCTTGGCACTAGCCTCCCAGAGAGAGCAGCTTGCTAATGTGAGAGTATTTGTAGCTACTCCTACATTCGACTTTGGATGGTACGATCCGGGGTGGGAAGACTTCTTTAGCATTATCCTGGGTTATACTTTCCCTAGGGGCGTGGCTGCTGACTGCCTAGCTAAAAAAAGAGCTGATACTGCAATTGGTGGTCTATTCATTTTTGGTGAATTCCCTGACATGTGGGATGTGGATGTTGTTATGGTTGAAATATCACCTCCCGATGATAATGGTTTTTGCAGCTTTGGTGCCGCTGTCTATGACAAAAGACATTGGATTGCGAAAGCCAGACTGGTCATAGCTGAAGTCAATGACCAATTGATCAGGACCTGTGGTGATAACTTTGTCCATATTTCACAAATAGATTACTTCGTAGAACATCCCCATAGTGGTAGAAAGCCGGGCGAAGTTAGCTTGGCCGGGCGTCCCCTACCCCCAGTTACAGAGGAGCAGAGGCGAATTGCTCAGTATGTTTCTAGCTTAATTAAAGACGGAGCTACTATCCAAGTTGGTCAAGGAGGAACAAGTGAGGCACTTGTTCGAGCTGGCCTACTGGACGGTAAGCAAGACATTGGCTGGCATTCTGAGGTAACACCTGGAGGCGTCATCAGACTGGTAATGAAAGGCATAATTACCGGCCAACGTAAAACTATAGATCGGGGCAAAGCCGTGGCCACAGCCATGGGCGGAGGCACTATAGAGGAAATGAATTTTGCTCACCTAAATCCTATGTTTGAGCTGCGAGATATAGATTATACCCATGACCCTAGGGTTATAAGCCAGCTGGACAACATAGTGACCATTAACAATGCTTTGGAAGTAGACTTAACGGGGCAAGTAAATGCTGAGTCCAAAGGCTCTCGCATGTTCAGTGGTGCTGGAGGATTGCTCACTTTCTCCGTAGGTGCGCAATTGGCCAAAAATGGATGCTGTATCATCGTCCTTCCTTCAACAGCTCAAGGAGGGACTGTCTCCCGCATCGTGCCCATGCTTGACTCAAAGGTTACAGTGCCTCATACTTTAGCCCATTATGTGGTTACTGAGTGGGGTATTGCTCAGCTTAGAGCGAAAACACAGCGGCAAAGATCTGAAGAGCTTATTGCCGTTGCCCATCCCGATTTTCGAGGTGAATTGAGGAAGGCAGCAAAAAATCTTTACTGGCCATAGGAGGAACAAATGAACGGGGAAAAAGTGCATGCTAAAGTAACTGCCCGGGAGTTAGCAAGGGTAAAGAAGAGGATTGGGAAAACCTGGCAGCCAAGTGAACCGATTCCACATTTAAATACCCAAGCTACGAGAGATACAATAAGGCATTTCTGCGAAGGAATAGGAGATATGAACTCCCTTTATCGCAACCCAAAATATGCCAAAAAGACTAAGTATGGAAAAATCATTGCCCCCCCCTGTTTCCTATACAGTGTTTATTGGCCTTGTGCTCAGGGAATAACCATGCGGGGAGTACATTCCTGGCATTCAGGAAATGAATGGGAATGGTACAGCCCTATATTTGAGGGGGATGAAATTTCCTTTGAAGTCACCCCTACTGATATACTTGAGCGGCCAAGTACACAGGCAGGAAGAGCTTGGCAAGCCTATGATGAAACTATCTATAAAAATCAAAGAGGCGAAGTTATAGCTAAGGCGATAGGGTGGACAACTTTAGCAGAGAGAGATCTTGCTGGAGAAAAAGGAAAGGAAAGACATAAAGGTATTACCAAGGCAAGATACACACCCGAGGAAATTGAGAGGATTTATCAAGATTATGAAAGGGAAGTGATACGAGGTGCTACTCCACGCTATTGGGAAGATGTAAAGGAAGGTGAAGAACTTACTCCTGTAGTCAAGGGTCCTCTTAGTCTTAGAGACATAGTTTGTTTCATGATGGGATCTGGGACATTATACTATAAAGCTCACCGTTATTTTTATGAGTATCAAAAGCGTCACCCGGAGGTAGGAATGATAGATCAAACCACTGGTGTAGTGGACATACCTGAGTTAGTACATTTAGAAGGGACGAGGGCAAGTGAGATAGGTGTGCCTTTGGCTTATGACTATGGCCCACAGAGGGTTTCGTGGCTTGGGCATCTCATGACTAATTGGATGGGGGATGATGGCTTTCTCAAAAAAATGCGAGTTGAGATTCGTCGTTTTAACATGGTCGGGGATACTACCTGGTGTAAAGGGAAGGTAGCCAAGAAATTGATCGAAAATGGTGAACACCTGGTGCAATGCGAAATCTGGGGGGAAAACCAAAGAACTGAGGTTAATGCCCGGGGGTGGGCCATAGTTGCCTTGCCCTCCAACCTTGCCCACGGTCCTTCAGAGCAAACGAGGGAAATGGAGAGTAGCGAAGCAGCAAAGGTAAACCGACAGGTACCAAAAATACATCGAAAGGGGAGGAAAAAATGGCAAGAAAAGTTGGAATTGTAGGTGCTGCTGTAACACCTTTTAGAGGTAAATGGTATGAAAAGACCTATTATGAACTGGCGCAGATGGCTACCAGAGAGGCTCTCAAGGATGCTGCTATCTCCGTTAAGGATGTAGATGCCGTCGTTTATGGCATTTACAACGATATTTTTGAGAGGACTTGCATTCCAGAGCATCCCCTTCAAGGTGTAATTGGCATGCAGAACAAGCCGGGCATCCGTGTCACCAATGGTGGAGCCACCGGGGCTTATGCCATGTCAGCGGCTCACGCCTATGTAGCGGCGGAGAGATATAATGTCGCTCTGGTTCTGGGGGTGGAGAAAGCTACTGACTGTTTCGATTTCACCTCCATGTCGGCTACTCCTGAAGTAATCAAAGTCATTGGATGGTCGGGTGATAGTTTCTTCGAGCAGAAGATAGGATGGACTGCTTCAGACAGCTATGCTGAGGTAGTGTTAGCCTATATGGACGAGTATCCTGGTGATTTGAAGCCAGAGGTCACCGCTCAAGTATCAGCTCGGCTCTCGCAGCAAGTGAAGACCAACCCCTATGCTCAGAGACAATTTGACCAGGTAACTCCTGAAGAGGTAATGCACTCCAGGTATATTGTCTACCCATTTAAGGAATTAGAAATCTGTGTCTATGGCGAGGGCGCCGCCGCTGTAATAATTGCTGAAGAAGAGACGGCTAAGGCGATTTCTAGGAATAATGGAAAACCCGTGGTGTGGATAACTGGGGTGGGTGAAGCTAATGAAATTTCCTTTGCCGGCAAAAACCAGAATCATTGGGGGCGCATCATGTCGCACCATGTAGCTGCACAGAAAGCTTATCAAATGGCTGGCATCAAGGATCCACTTGAAGAGATTGATGTGGTGGAGCTTCACGATGCCTTTATTCATCAGCTAGAGATCAGCATGGCTGAGATGGGCTTTGTCCCTCTGGGCAGAGCTGATACCTTAGTTGAAGAAGGTATCATGATGCCTGGCGGCAAACTCTCAGTAAATCCCAGCGGCGGTTTGCTTTATTGTGGGCATGCTGTGGGAGCAAGCAATATAATGTCGGCTTGGTCCTGCCGAAATGAAATAATTAACAAGGGATATCGCCGAGGATTAGTTCACGGTACAGGAAGCACCCTAGCCCAATACGGCGTGGTCCTAATCCTAGAGCATGAATAAAGGAGGCTAACTATGAAATCACCAGAAAAGGTAATACCATTCGAGTTCATACCAGACAAAGAGGGAAGGATAATAACTATTAATAGCGAAAATTATCTCTTGATGAACGACGCTTTTTACACCTTTTATGAGAGAAGTATAGGCGAATTCTCCCCATTTTTCCTGGCTATCAAGAATGAGAAGAGGGTGCTGGGCTGCAAGTGTACTAAGTGTGGCATAATCAGAGTGCCTCCGTTCGTTACTCACTGTCCTTTTTGTGATTTTGCTCCGACAGAGCTGATAGAGGTGGAACAAGTGGGCAAAATGCTAAGCACCCCACCTATTACTTATTTCGCTAGCGCGCTATTTTTGGACAAAGCTCCCTTCGGCAGAGGTCGAGTGATACTGAATGGTGCCAATACAGCCTTGAGCGCTATGCTCTACACTACGACGGGCATATTGGTGCCGGGTTTAATTCAGAAGGGCACCGAGGTAAAAGTGATTTTCAGAGATAGGCGTATCGGGGAGATAACGGATATTTTTTGCGTGCCTACCGCGGAACTTACTCCAGAGCAAATAGCTAAGAAAGGGCTACAAGAATCGGAGCTTAACTGGGCAGCACCGAAGGAACCCGAATTCCCAAAGGCTACTGCTGATGATATAGCTATTTACAAACAGAGTCTTAAAGAGATGCAGGCTTTGGCTGGCGAGATGAGCAAATCCAAACGTGCCCGCAAGGCTATTGAAGGCTGGAAGCGAGATATAGCGGTAAAGACCAAAGCTGGTGAGTTCGCCATGTTCATCGACGATGGCGATTTCAGAATTGAGGAGAAGAAGATAGCATCTCCCGATTTTGTCATGGCTTGCGAAGACCCTAGAACCCTATTGGATGGACTCAAATACAATGGCGCCATCACCGATTCCGTAATACTGAAGAAATTGTGGATCAGCAAGAATATAGAGTTTAACACAGTGTTCAAACTAGATAGATTAGCTCGATTTCTGGCCAGAGAGAAGAAGGAACAAGCGACGAGATAACTCCAAAGAGGAGCATGAAGGAATACGAAATTCTAAGCACTAAATCGGCAACAAATTTAAATGACCGAAATCCAAAATTCCGAACTGTTTTGAGCCTTTGGATTTTGAATTTTGAGATTGTTAGAATTTAGAGTTTGGAAATTAGAATTTAAGGTTATATGGATTTTAGCTTCACCGAAGAGCAACAAATGATTGCCTCCGCGGCAAGGGAAATAGCCAGAGGCTTTCCCCCGGCGTACTGGAGGGGAAAAGACCTCAAGGAAGAATTTGGCGAAGAGTTCTACAGGGCTATAAGTAAAGCTGGTTTTACTGGCATGATAATCCCTGAGAAGTATGGTGGAGTGGGAAAGGGGATGCTCGAGTTGCTCATAGCCATGGAAGAGTTAGCGGCGAATGGGTGTGGAATGGGTGGCGCATGGTATCTCATCATAACCGAAATTTTTGGCGGCATGAGCATAGTCCGACATGGAAACGAAGAGCACAAGAAGAAATATTTGCCAGGAATTGCTAAGGGAGAGATTGAGTTTTGCATGGGACTCACCGAACCAGATGCCGGCACAAACACCCTGAATACAGCAACAAGAGCCACAAAAATAGACAGTGGGTGGATAATAACGGGTAATAAAACCTGGATCAGTGGGGCTGATAGAGCCAAAGGGATGATGATTGTAGCTAGAACAACGCCAAAGGAAAATGCTCCCAGGAAAACCTTTGGCATAAGTCTTTTTCTTGCCGATTTGCCTAATCCAGCCATTGTAGTAACCCCTATACCAAAGCACGGCATAAACTACTCCCATGCCTGTGATATTGGCATCAATGACCTGAGACTGCCAGAAGGTGCCCTTATGCCACCGCTGGACGGAGGGTGGTATTCACTACTTGATACTCTGAATACCGAGAGGATGTCTTTTGCCGCAGCGGGTATAGGTATTGGCAGAGTGGCAATAAGCAAGGCCATAGAGTATTCCAAGGAGAGGAAAGTTTTCGGCGATGTACCGATTGGAAGCTATCAGGCATTGCAATTTAATCTCGCCGAGGCTTATGCTGGACTTGAAGCGGCAAAGTTGCTGAACTTCAAAGCTGCCACACTATACGATAATGGAGCAAGCTCCGCTGAAGTAGGTAACGTAGCAAATCCGGCAAAGGTGTTAGCAGTGGAAAGTGCCATCAAAGCTGTCTACTGGGCAATGCAGACCTTTGGTGGCTACGGTTATGCCCGAGAATACGATGTTGAAAGATGGTGGAGGGAGATAAATCTGATCAGGCTTGCTCCCATTACCCAGCAGATGGCACTGGGTTACATTGGAGAACATGTGCTGGGAATGCCAAAATCCTATGCCTCATAATTATTAAAGCTAAACCCTAAATCTTAAACAAAACACAATGAGGGAGGACTACCAAAATGGAAATCAAAATCCTGAGAGTGTGTGGCAGCCCTATCAAAGGTGGTAACACTGAGGTCATTCTTAGAGAGGCTTTGAAGGCTACTGAAACCGCTGGGGATGTGCAAACAGAGCTTATGTCCTTAGCCGGCAAAGTAAAGAAGTGTCCATCACAACCGGTGCCTTACTAAGCAAGCCGAAGACAAGTTTTGCTTCTTTCGTCAAAAATAATTAAGAGAGTGCTAGTGATGAAGTATGAGAAAAGGGAGGACGAACATGCCTGAGTTTAGAAAGCTTTTTGAGCCAATTAAGGTAGGAAAAATAGAGCTAAAGAACCGGCTAGTGATGCTAGCAATAGGGACAGGCTATGTGAAAGAGGGGAAAATGACCCCTCAGTATAGAGACTTTATTGTTGAGAGGGCGAAAGGTGGTGTAGGACTCGTCATTACCTCCTGTTCTCCTTCTTATGGAGAGCCATATCTTTTACCACAAATTAAAGAGGATGAAGCCATACCCTCTTTTCATGAGCTAGTCCAAAAGGTTCACAAGCAAGGAACAAAGGTCGTTGCTCAGCTCATTGGTCAAGATAAATGGGCAAGGGAGGAAAAAGCTCAACCTGAGTTTGTCGCACCATCACAGGTCTTAAAGCGCCCCGGATTGCCTGGGCCACGTCCCTTAAAAGTAGAAGAAATTCACCTAATTGTAGAGGAATTTGGAGAAGCAGCGTGCCGAGCAAGAGAAGCTGGCTTTGACGGTGTTGAGTTTCATGCCGGGATGGGCTTCCTCTTGAATCAATTTTTATCTCCTTGTACCAACAAGAGGGCAGACCAATATGGAGGGAATCTGGAAAATCGGATGCGGATGCTGCTTGAAGTTATCAAGGAAGCGAAAAAGAGGGCTGGAGAGGATTACACTCTTTTATGCCGAATCTCCGGGGAGGAGTTTATGGAAGGAGGGCTTTCACTCAAAGAGACCAAAGAAATAGCAAAAATCTTAGAAAGAGAAGGAATAAAATGCCTTGATGTACAGGCGGGATGGCATGAGAGTCGGGTTCCTCTGGTACAAAATTCAGTTCCCAGAGGTGCCTTCATATACATAGCCGAAGAGATTAAGAAAGCTGTAAATATACCTGTCATCGCTGCTTACCGAATAAATGAGCCTTTCTTAGCAGAAGAGATAATAGCTCAAGGGAAGGCTGATCTTATAGGTATGGCGCGGGCTCTTATTGCCGATCCTGAATTCCCTAAGAAAGCTCAAGAGGGGAGAGTGGAGGAGATTCGTCCCTGCCTCGCCTGTTGTCATTGCCTTGATAATATCTTTATGGAAAAACCTTTAGCTTGCACCGTAAATCCGCTGGTAGGAAAAGAAGGCGATTACTTCGTTAAGCTAACGTCTGAGCCGAAGAAGGTGCTTATTCTAGGTGGGGGACCTGGCGGGATGCAGGCAGCAACGATTGCCGCTCAGAGAGGACATGAGGTTATCCTTTGGGAAAAGGAAGGAAAACTTGGAGGGCAACTTCTCTTTGCATCTCTTCCCCCTTATAAGGAAGAAATAGAGAGACTCAACCGCTATCTTGTAAAAATGCTTGAGAATAGTGGAGTGAAGATCAGTTTAAGAAAGAAAGGATCTACTGAAGAGGTAATAGAAGAAAAACCGGATGTTGTTGTCATCGCCACGGGGGCAAGCCCTATCATTCCGAGCATTCCTGGAATAGAAGGCAAGAATGTGGTCACCGCATTAGAAGTTCTTTCTGGGGCTAAAGAAGTTGGCGAGAGGGTTATCATAGTTGGTGGAGGCATGGTCGGTTGTGAGACTGCCGAATTCCTCGCCCAAAGGGCGAAAAAAGTAGTGATCTTAGAGATGTTAGGCCGAATGGGAAATGACATAGGTCCCACTACTAGGTGGGTAGTTCTTCGCAGGCTAAAGGAGGCATCTATAAGAACAGAAACCAAAGCGGAGGTCATGGAGATAAACGAAAAGGGCGTAAGGGTGCGCCGTAATGGGAACCTCGAATTCTTTGAAGGTGATACAGTTATCTTAGCAGTAGGCATGAAGGCAAACAACGAAATTAAAAGGAGACTAGAAGGAAAGGTGAAGCAGTTAGAGGTTATTGGGGATTGTGTTAAACCCCGTCGAATAAAAGAAGCCGTTGAGGAAGGATTTGAGGTAGGGATAAAAGTCTGAATTTACAATTTGTAACATAAGAGAGGAGGGTATCATGGATTACGAAACATTATTAATAGAGCGACAAAAGGGAGTAGCTTCTGTTACTCTTAATCGTCCAACTAAACTTAATGCCCTAAATAGCACCATGGCTGAAGAATTGAGGCAGGTCATTAAAGAATTAGAGGCTGATAGAGAAATTCGCGCTATCTTGTTTACCGGAGCAGGACGTGCTTTCTGCGCCGGCGGGGATGTAAAAGAATTAGCAAAGATAGAAAAGATGAAAACAAATGAGATCGAGCAGTTTGTTAGATTTGGTGATTTATTAATTTGGGATTTAATAAACTTAGAAAAACCTACCATCGCTGCTATAAATGGGGTTGCCGTCGGAGGGGGTTGTTGCTTGGCTATGGGCTGCGATATTAGATTAGCTTCCACTGAAACAAGATTAGGAGTGGTTTTTGTAAAAAGGGGGATAAGTGGAGCTGATCTGGGGGCTACTTGGCTTCTTCCCAGGCTAGTGGGAGCCGGCTGGGCAGCACAATTACTCCTCACGGGAGATATCATAGAAGCCTCCCTTGCGGAGCGAATAGGTTTAGTAAACCAAGTATTTCCTCCTGATAAGCTAATGCCGGCTGCGCACGAATTAGCAGAAAAGCTAGCAGCCGGTCCGCCTTTGGCGCTTAAAGTAACTAAACGTGCCCTTAAGCATTCTTTATACCGCGGAATGGCAGAGCATTTAGATCTTGAAGGTATGATACAGACTTTTTGCTTTCGTACTGAGGATCAACGAGAAGGAGTTAAATCTTTCCTAGAGAAACGAGAGGCATCATTTAAAGGAGAGTGAAAGATAAAGCAAATGGCAACAAGGTGAAGGAGAATGAGGATAGCATTCTATACCTTAGGATGCAAGCTTAATCAGGCAGAAACTGAATCTCTGGCAAGCCAGATTAGGCAGGCTGGGTACCAACTAGTAGCTTCCAATGCTACCGCAGATATTTATATTGCTAATACCTGTACAGTTACTCATATTGCCGACCGTAAATCACGCCACTGGCTCAGGCTGGTAAGGAAAAGAAATCCCCACGCCTTCATTATTGTTACCGGCTGCTATGCTCAAAGAGCTTCTCAAGAGCTGGTAAGTCTCGCTGACCTTGTCTTGGGTAACGAGGAAAAGGAACGCTTGCCTGAGATAATAAAAGATTTGGCATTACAAATATCTTCCTTTCCTATGGCACGAAATCCATCCACCATCTTCTCCGATGGCATCACCAGGGTTCGTAGCCTGGTAAAAATTCAAGACGGCTGCCAGACACCATGCAGCTATTGCATCGTGCCCCAGGTAAGACCTCACGAGTATTCTTTACCCGCCACCCGAATAATAGAGGAAATTAAAAACAAGGTGGCTCTCGGCTATAAGGAAGTTGTTTTAACCGGAACCAAGGTCGGTTACTACAGGAATGATGGCATAGCTCTTTCAGACTTAATAAGACGCATTCTTAGTGAGACAGGTATTGAAAGGCTACGCCTTTCTTCTTTGCAGCCTCAAGAGATTTCACCCGGACTT
>Ga0100400_1002738_pt1 | contig 12024 bp, 7 predicted proteins | sample CryGeymeta201524_FD_80420 | JGI IMG/M metagenome (GOLD analysis project Ga0100400, IMG submission 80420) | Groundwater microbial communities from Crystal Geyser aquifers in Utah, USA - Crystal Geyser metaG 2015-24 | ecosystem: Environmental > Aquatic > Deep subsurface > Groundwater | place: USA... | reverse complement strand
GGGCATTGCCCCATCGAGATCAATTTGATGCCACCAGATCTTGTGGCCTTGAAGGTTTTCCGCCGCCGCAAGCCCTATTTCGCCTTGTCGGCGGTAGGGATTGTAATCCTGATGCTTTGCTGGTGCGGCTATTTCTTCAAGGCGGCCGCCGCTTATGAGGACCGTGTCGACCGGGTCGGGAAGCGTGTCGCCAGCTTGACGCAGACCAAACGGCAACTTGAACAGGCAAGGGCGGAACGCGAAGCGACAGCGGCTCGGTTTGATGAGCTGGCGGAACTGATCGGGAGCCGTAGCCGCTGGAGCGAGATCCTGGCCGGGGTCAGGGACTGTATGCAGGAGGGAATGTGGGTGACTGCCGTCACGCCGGAGGTGGCGGGCAGGCAGATTCCGCGACTGGAAATCACCCTACAGGCGTTCTCCGACCGGTTGAAGGATGACGAGCAGGGTACCGCCTCCGAGCGGTTGCGCAACCGCTTGCGCTCAATGCCGATATTCAAGGAGAACAGCGAGATTGTCAGTGAAATGGCTGTCGGGGCATACCTGCGGCGTTTCTCGATACGGCTTGAACTTGTTAACCCGATAAATGTACAGTGACGCAGGTATGAAAAAAGCCCAGGTTATCACCATTTCGTTATGTGCAGTAGGCGCGATCGCGCTGCTGGCGGCAGGCTATGTGCTTTACCGCGGGATTTCCCGGTTTGGCGCGGCCCGTGTTTCGCTTGGTATGGCAAAAGCCAATCTTGAAGGGTTCTACCGGGAACCGGTGTTCCCGTCGAACGACAACGTGGGCCGGGAAAAAGCCAACACGACGAAGCTGGCTGGCTGGTTTGACGAACTGGCGGCGGAATTGCGCAAGGGCAATGTCGTGAGCACGGAACGCAGTCCGTCGGCGTTCAAAACCGTGTATCTTGAAAAAGCGCTGGAACGGCTGTTGCAGGAGGCGCAAGCGGCGGGAACGGAACTGCCGACGGCTTTCGGCTTCGGTTTCGAGCAATATGCCGGCACCGATGTCCTGCCTCGTCCGGATGATGTGCCGCGCCTGATGGAACAATTGGTGCTGGTTAACCGGATCTGCCGGATCCTGTTCGCGAATCGTGTCAAGGCGCTTAGCGCGGTCGGGCGGACGGCATTTGAGGATCAGGCCGCCGCCGCGCCAGCCGCCGCCGCGCCTGCGCCTAGTGGCCGTGCCGGGCGGCGCCCGACGCGGACGCAACCGGCGGCCCCCCCGCCGTCTGCGGTGGTGGCACAACCTGGCGTCGTTCCCAAGGGGGCGCTATTTGGTAAATATCGGTTTGTCATTGAATTCAGTGCCAAGGAAAGCACCTTGATCGGGGTCTTGAACGCCTTGGCGTCGAGCCCTTCCTTTACCGTTGTCAAGGTGGTGCGCTTGACTAAAGGTATTCCGGTGCTGATGCCGGGGACGGTGGATCCGGCTGCCGCCGATGGCGTGCCCATCCCCGGGGTCGGTGCACAACCGACGACGGCGGCCCCGGTCTTGCGGCTTGGACCGAGTTATCCGGTCAGTGGTCTGGAAATGGAAATACCGATGCAGGTCCGCATGGAGCTGGACGTATACAAATTCAAGGGGGATTCCGATGGATCTGGGGATTAACGGTTTCCTTGGCCGGATAAAGGAACACTACGACAAGGTTATCGCCTTTGCGGTCCTGTTGGCACTGGTGGCCTCGGTGGCGCTGCTGCTGGTCAAGATCAACTTGCTACAGCAGGTCGAACGGGAGTTCGAGAGCTGGCTCATAGGACTGCGTCCGCAGCATCCGGAGGCCGCGCAGGTGGAAGCGACGCCCTACGAGCGTGCACGCGGTGCCATCGAATCGCCGTTGCAACTTCTCGTTCCAGGCACCAACCAGCCGGAATTGGCTTGGATGTTTGTGCCGGAGTCACGCTTCAACTGCCGCGAATGCCGGCATCCGGTGGCGACGGGTGCGGAGGTCTGCCCGTTCTGCAACACGCCGGTGGACATGCCTGTGGATGAGCCGCTGGATCATGATGGTGACGGGATGCCGAGCGAGTGGGAGCGCCAATATGGGCTCGATCCATTTGATGCGAGCGATGCGGCAAAGGATATGGATGGCGACGGTTGGACGAATCTGGAGGAGTTTCTGGACAAGAAGGATCCCACGGATACCAAAAGCCGCCCATCGGCAGTTGGCCGTCTGAAAATCGAAGCGATTACCGGCACGCAATTCGGCCTGCGGTTCAACAGCAAGGTGATGACGGCTTCCGGCCTCAAGTTCGGCCTGAACTATCGCTTGCCAAGCGGCGAGATCAGGACCGAGTTTGTTAAAATCGGAGACACGATCGAGGGCTTCACGGTGGAAGCCTACGAGCAGAAGGAGGGGCCGGCCAAGCCACCGGCGATGATCAAGGAAGATATTTCCGAATTGACCCTGCTGACCCTGCGCGGCGACACGATCACCCTGATCAAGGGGCAGGCCAGGTTGCATGTTGAACTGGTAGCGACACTTTCGCTGGCCTTGAGTGGGCAGGAACAGCGGTTCGAGGTACGCAAGGGCGATCCGCTGGAGGTCGATGGCGGGACCTATACAGTTATTGACGTTGACGACAAAGACCGGCGTGTGGTATTAAAGGGGGAAGGTGCCGATTCGGTGATCACGATTCGGTAGTGCCCGGTTGACAGTGCGATTTAGTGAACGTTGCCGATGTGGCGGCAAGGTCACGTTTTTTTTACTGGCAAGGATCTAAAAGACAGGTTCAAAGGAGACGGAGACATGATGGAATTTCGATACGCAATGGTGGCGATCCGGGTAGCGACTGTGTTTTCGCTGTCGGCAGGCTCGGTTTTCGCGCAGGCCGTCTTGGATGAGGACAGCCTCTTCGCGCAGGAAGAAATGACACTGACCGACACCGTGGCGGGCGAATTGCCGGCGGCCGATTCCAGCGGAGATGCAGATTTCCTCAGCGAGCTCTTTGGCGATAGCGCGGTTGCCATACCGGACGATCTGGGGGCGGAGACAGAAGCCTTGCCGCTCGATGACCTGTTTGCCGATGCTCCGGCCGAGCCGGAATCGGCTGAAGTGTTGCCCGAAAGTCTGGATGCCGTGGTTGACGGTATTGAAGCTGAACCGGCGGCGGATATCGACGCCTTCCCGCTGGACAAGGGGTTTGATGCCGATGCCGTGCTTGGCGAGATGCTGGAGATGGGCGATAGCGAAGCGGTGGCGGAAATCGCTGGCGATGTGGCACCCGACGCGCCTACGGCGACTGAAGATGTGGCCACCGTTACGGATAGTGATCTGGCCCTCGATGCGATGCTGGGGGAGATGGTTGCCGAGGAACCGGATGCCGGTGGTGTCTTGACGGTTGAGCCCACAGGCACGGAGACAGCCGCAGCGGATGACCTCGGCTTCTTGTTTGACGAAGCCCCCGCCGTGGCTCCGGAAGTCCCTGTCGTGGCGGAGACGGTTGAAGAAAAAGGGGCTCCAGCAACCGATGACCTTGATTTCCTGTTTGGCGATGCGCCAGTTGAAGCCGAGCCGCCTGTTGGTGCCGTTGCACCGCCTGCGGCGGCCGAGCTGCCGGCCGCCGCTGCTGAAGACGACCTGGACGCCTTGATCGGCGAATTGGCTGGCGAGGAGGAACCCGCGATTGAGGTGACGGTCGAGCCCCCCGCCCCCGCAGATGACTTCGATTCGCTCTTTGCGGTTAAACCGGCGGATGAACCGGCAGTCGAGGTCGCACAAGAGGTGGAACCAAGGGTGGATGTACCTGCCCCGAGGCCTGTTGCTGATCCCATGGCATTGGATGAAGACATTTTTAAATCACTGGCGAGCGAAGCGAAAAATGACATGAAGGCTCCACCGTCGGATGGTCGGCGGGCCCAGGGGGTGGCCGTTGACCCTTTCGTTGATGCGCTGTCGCAACCGGCCGATGCCGATATCGGAGCTGTGGCAGCGCCTGCTGGTAAAGACGCGCCGTTCTCGCTGGATGATTTCGTGGCGGCTGAGTCGGGTGAGGGCGTACTTCAACAGCCTTCCGGTGCCGACGTCGCCTCGCCGGCTCTGAGCCTGCCTGCGGGTGTGGCGGCCTTCGAGGAGGCGGAGCGCTTGACGCGGGTGGCGCGTGAGTATCACGCCACCAGTACACTTGAGAGTGCCAAGGTGGCGTTACGGCAAAAGGATTATCCCCAGGCCATTCTCCTTTACGAGCAAGCGCTAAACTACCTGCCGCACCGCCCCGATCTGGAACCGCAACGCGCCGAGGCACGCAAGGGGCTGGGGGCGTCCTACTATCTTCAGGCGTTGTCCTTGGAGCGTATGGAGGATTACGAGAAGGCCAAGATTGCCGCCCATAATGCTGTAAAGCACGGCTACGTGCGTGCAGAGGATACCGTTTCGCGTATCCAGCGCAAGATTGATGCCCCGCCCCCCCCGCCGCCTACGCCGGCGAAGCTGCGCTGGCGCGAGGAGGATTACCAGAAGACGCAGTCGCAGATCAACGCATGGCTCAAGCGTGGACGCGAAGCCTATCTGACAGGGGAGTATGAGTTGGCGATTCTTGCATTCGAGTCCGTGCTGGCACGCGACCCCGAGAACAAGGAAGCCATCCGGCTGATGCATTCGGCAGCCAACAAGCAGTACGACCGCTCCTCGATGGAATTAAACGCCACCTCCGCGCGTATGATGGCCACTGTACGCGACACATGGAACCCGCGCCAGTACGGCCTGCATGAAACCCCGTTGGAGTCCGAGATCGGCGGCACAACCAAGATGAAGGGGGACGATGAGATCCGCCGCGCGGCAATCCTGCAGAAGATGACCCAGATTCGCATACCGGAAGTCGATTTCCGGCAGGCCAATATCCGCGATGTGGTCACGTTCCTGCATATGCAAAGCGTCGAGTTCGACCCGGAAAAAAGAGGCGTTAATATCATTCTCAAGCTGGATGCGGACGCCGGCGGTGCCTCTGCACCAGCCGCCGCGCCGGTGGGTGCCTTTGGCGCGTTCGGTGAACCTGCTGCTGGCGCACCGGGTGGGGCCGCAAACGAGACGCTGGTGACGTTCAGCGCGTTGGATATCACGCTGAAGGAAGCCCTCGATTATTCAGTGGATATCGCCGCGTTAAAGTACCTTATTCGCGGCAATGCCGTGATGGTCATGCCGCGCGATGCCGCCATCGGCGAGATTGAGCACCGCATGTACGATGTGCTGCCCTCCGCCATTGCGCGCCTTCAGGATCTGAGTGAGGCCGTGAAACCTGGGCGTGGCTCGGAACGCCGGGCAGCTGGCGGTTTTATTGAGATTCCGGCCGGGGGGGGCACTGCTGGCGAGGAGGTTGATCTCAAGGCGTTTTTCCAGGAGATGGGTGTCGAGTGGCCGAATAAGGCCTCGATCAAGTTCGTACGCGGTCTCGGTAAGCTCGTTGTCGCGAACACGCTGGAGAACCTGACCGTGTTCGAGAAGGTGCTCTCAATCCTGAACGTGGTTCCGTACCAGATCGAGATCGAGGCGCGCTTCATCGAGGTCGCCCAGACGGATGTCGATTCGCTGGGGCTTGAGTGGCTATTGAACGACAACTGGGAAATCGCCCAGAAGAAGGACTCGGCTGGTATGCCGTTGGGATCCCGTGAGCGGATTCAGATGAACGAGAATGCAGGTACTGGCGGCTTTACGGCTGGCAATCGGTTCCTGACGGGTGCGGGCATTGGTGTTAATGCAAGCCGGATGACAGATACAATCGCCAGTCTCAGCGGCGTGTTGACCAATCCCGAGCTGACCGTCGTCCTGCATGCCTTGCAGCAGCGCGGTCATACCGATCTGCTCTCCGCACCGAAGATCACGACGCAGTCCGGTCAGGCGGCGACGATCAAGGTGGTTACCGAGTACATCTATCCGACCGAGTTCGAGACCTCGGGTATCGGCGGCGATACCAGTAGCACAACCACCGGCAACACCGCCGGTGGCGGCATTGTCGGTGCCGTAGTGACTCCGCGTGACTTCGCGACCCGTGAGGTCGGTGTCATCCTGGAGGTGACGCCGGAAGTCAGTCCCGAAGGACAGATGATCAACTTGACGCTCTCGCCGGAAGTGGTCTCCGAGCCGACCTGGCGTAACTACGGTTCGACTTACACGTCATACGATCCGAACGGCAATCCGGTCACGCAGGAATTGAACATGGAACAGCCGTTCTTCCACACCCGCAAGTTGACAACCAACCTGTTGATTTACAATGGGGCGACAGTGGTGATGGGTGGTATGATCACCGAGGTGCGCAATACCGTGGATGACAAGATTCCGTTGCTTGGCGATATTCCGTTGCTTGGTGGGCTGTTCCGCAGCCAGTATGAATCCAGCGAGAAGCGTAATCTACTGATCTTCGTGACTGCGCGTCTGGTCGATCCGTCGGGACGGGCATTGGACCGTGAACGTTTTGGGGCGGATAAGAGCATTGCCGAGCGGTTGGTTGCAGAGCCCCAGCCCGCGAACTAGGTGATTGTTCTGATGTCCGAATCGCGACTGCTGCTGGTGGATGGTCTGGCTGGCGCTTATCGCTTCTTCCACGCCATTCGCGGGCTGCGTACGAAGGCGGGTGAACCGGTCAATGCGGTCTTCGGTTTCGTGCGCATGATGCAGCAGCTTGAGCGCGCCTGGAAACCGACGCACTTGGCGGTGGTCTTTGATGGCGGAACACCGCCAGCCCGCCTCGCGCTCGTGCCCGATTACAAGGCCCATCGCAAGCCGATGCCGGACGATCTAAAGGCGCAGCTCCCCGTCTTGAATGCCTATCTTGAGGCAGCTGGCATTGAGGCCCTGCGCCTGGATGCCTGCGAGGCGGACGATGTGATCGCGACGCTGGCGCGACGGGCGGCGACTGACGGCAGCGACGTGATGATCGCGACCGGAGACAAGGATTTATTCCAGCTTGTTGATGGTCATGTGCGCATCGTCTCGCTGGCGGGAGAACCGACGGCGATGGATGCCGATGCTGTCGAGCAGAAAACCGGTGTGCGTCCGGAGCAGATTCCGGACTGGCTGGCCATGACCGGTGATGCGGCCGACAATATCAAAGGTGCATGTGGTGTTGGTCCTAAAACGGCCGCGAAATTACTCAAGACCTTTGGCGGCTTGCAGGCGATCTACGCGCAGCTCGATTCGGTTGAGAGCCCCAAGTTGCGTCAGGTGCTGGCGGACTCCCGCGCGATCGTGGAGCGCAACCTGAAGATGGTACGGTTGGATTGTGCGGTTCCTGGTGTGCCGGATTGGCACCCTCTGAAACGGGAACAGCCGCCCGCGAGCGCGTTGCTGGCATTCTACCGCCGCTATGAGTTTACCGCCTTTGCCAACAACCTGATGTCACCGGAATTGTTCTAGGCATGAAGACGAACGCAGAGCGTATTGCTTCCAAGGTCATGATGCTGCGGGGGTCGGACGTGTTCAGCGGTGTGAGTGACGCGAGCCTCCAGTCGCTGGCGGCGGTGACGGTTCTGCAGGAATACGAGGCCGGTGAGTCGCTGTTCTATCAGGAACAGAAGGCGTCCGGCTTCTATGTGCTCGTCAAGGGGGCGCTCACGGTCTACCGGGCCGGGCTGGACGGTCGCCAGCAGATCCTGCATGTCTTTGACGAGCCCGGTGACGTGTGTGGCGAAGTACCGGTATTCGAGGGGTCTACCTATCCTGCTGCGGCCGATGCGGTAGAGGCATCGCGGGTGCTTTACCTGTCGCGTACCGACTTCCTGGCAGTCACGCGGCAGCATCCGGAAATCCTGCTTGAGATGCTGGCCGTGCTCTCAAAACGGCTGCGGCGGTTTGTCGGGTTGATCGATGATCTCTCGCTCAAGGACGTCTCCACGCGGCTCGCGGCATTCCTGCTGGGATTGGCCGATGCGTCCGGCCGCGACACCTTCGCGCTGGGCATGACCAAGGGGTCGCTGGCCGCACGATTGGGTACGATTCCCGAAACACTCAGTCGTACATTGCGCAAGTTGCAGCAGGCGGGGGTGGCGGAGGTGGATGGCCGCACGATCCGGATCCTGGATCACACCCGCCTGGAGGCACTGGCCAGTGGGGAGGATGGCCTATGAGCAGCATCGGCAATCGTCGTCGTGAACGGCTTGGCATTTTTGGCGGATCGTTCAATCCGGTGCATCTCGGGCATCTGCTGCTGGCGCAGACGGCACTCGAACGGTTTAATCTGGATCGTGTGCTTTTCATGCCCTGCGCGGTACAGCCGCACAAGGATCCGCGCGGGCTGGCATCCGCCGCTCATCGCGAGGCGATGGTCGAGGCGGCGATCCTGGACAATCTGGGCTTTGAGCTGTTGGATATCGAACTGCGCCGGGGCGGCGTTTCCTACACGGTGGATTCACTGCGGGAGATCCGTTCGATGCACCCGAATGCCGATCTGTTCTTCATGATCGGAGCCGACACCTTGCAGGAACTGCATGGATGGAAGGACATCGAGACGGTGTTGTCGCTGTGTGAATTCATCGTCTTCGCCCGCCCTAGTCATGAGCTGGCACACCTGTCGCCAGAGGCCTTGAAGCTGCCGGTCCCCTGGTCGGAACGTCTGATGCGGAATCTCTGCAGCGTGAGACAGATTGATATTTCTTCGTCCGATATACGGCATAGGGTTGCCGAAGGCTTGAGTATACGTTATCTTGTCCCGCAGCCGGTGGAGATGATCATTATGGAGCATCATCTCTACCGTTAGCCATGGAAAGTCAGGAGGTTGATTATCGACGCAAAAGCATTAACAGAGCGCATTCGGGTCATTCTGGATGATAAGAAGGCGCAGGATATAACCATTATTGATGTGCGGGGAACCTCGACGGTCACCGACTACACAATCATTGCCTCCGGTATGAGTGCACCGCATATCCGGGCGCTCTACGAGGAGGTGCAGCACCAGCTCAAGCAGGAGGGGGTGGCCTGCTACCGCCGCAGCGGCGAGACCGAAGGGGGCTGGATGGTGCTCGACTACGTGAATGTGATTGTTCACCTGTTCGTGCCTGAAATGCGGGAATTCTACGCGCTCGAAACCCTGTGGGATGACGTTGCCGCTATGCGTGAACAGCCTCCTCAGGACTGAGCAGTTCGCGGACGTCTTCCCAGGTCAGGGACGTCTCGGTGGCTGCCGCAGTGCCGAACGTAGCATTGATCAGCGTGCGTTTGCGTTGCTGGAGCGCGATGACTTTCTGCTCGATCGAGTTCTCGGTCACCAGCTTGATGCTGTAGACCGTGCGCGACTGCCCGATCCGGTGTGTCCGATCCGTGGCCTGATCCTCGACTGCGGGATTCCACCAGGGGTCGTAATGGATCACCACGTTGGCCCCGGTCAGGTTCAGGCCGCTGCCGCCCGCCTTGAGGCTGACCAGGAAGACGGGGATTGCCGGATTGTTGTTGAACGCATCAACCTGCGCCATGCGGTCGCGGGTGGAGCCGTCGAGGTAGGCGAACGGGATTCCGCGCTGCCTGAGCGCATCGCGCAGGATGTGCAGCATCTGCACGAACTGGCTGAAGACAAGGACACGGTGCCCACCGTCCATGGCCTCGTCAAGCAACTCGAAGAAGAGATCCATCTTGCCGGATTCGGTCTCGGCCGTGCCCGGGATGCTCTTGAGCAGGGCCGGATGACAGCAGCACTGGCGCAGGCGCAGCAGGGCGCTGAAAACCGAGAAGCGCGCCCGCTCGAAGCCTTGTTCGTCGACCAGCTCGCTGAGGCTGTCGTGGTACTGCGCCAGCAGCCGGTTGTAGATCCGACGCTGGGCGGGTAGCATCGGGCAATCGGCAATCTGGGTGACCTTGTCGGGCAGGTCGGCGGCAACCTCGAGCTTCAGGCGTCGTAACATAAACGGGGCCATCTTCATGCGTAGGCGAGCCAGGGCCCGGTCGGCGTTGAGGCTTCCGGTTGTGATCGGTTGTTCGAAACGGATACGGAAACTGGTGTGCGTGCCCAGGTAACCCGGCATCAGGAAGTCCATGATCGACCACAGGTCGTTCACGCTGTTCTCGATCGGCGTGCCGGTCAGCACGAGCCGGCGCTGGCCCTTGAGCCGTTTGGCGGCGACGGCATTCTGGGTGGCGCGGTTCTTGATATGCTGGGCCTCATCGAGCAGGACCGCGGAAAAACAAATATCGTCATAGTGGTTGATGTCGCGGCGCAACAGGGCATAGGAGGTGATGACCAGATCGTGCGCGCGGATGTTGCTTTCCTTGCGGTGGCGGGCCGTGCCGGAAATGACCAGGCAGGAAAGATCGGGTGTGAAACGCTGGACTTCACGTGCCCAGTTATGGATCAGGCTGGTGGGGCAGACAACCATGGCGGGAGCGGGTTCGAGTCCGTCGCGCCGGGCCGCATCACGGCGGATCCTGATCCAGGCGAGTGCCTGGACGGTTTTGCCAAGCCCCATCTCATCGGCCAGGATGCCGCTGTAGCCGGCATGGTCCAGAAAACAAAGCCAGTTGACCCCTTCGCGCTGGTAGGGGCGAAGCTGGCGGGAAAGGGCATCCTCGACCGGCGCGGCTGGCAGGCCGGCTTTGTCCTGCTGCGCGGCGGCATGACGGAGCCACAGGTCGGGCGCGGTCAGTCTGGCGGTGGCGAAGGCGGTGGTGATCGAGCGGATGAATCCAGCGTGGATCAGCGCGACAAAGGCGGTGCCGTCCCTGTATTCAATGCATTCGGCCAACGCGGCGGCCAGGCCGTTGAGTCCGGCGGCGTCCAACAGCAGGGTGCGGCCCGCATCCGTCATGATCGCCTGGCCATTGTGCAAGGCGGTCTCGACCGCATCGGTGTTGACTGGCGTCCCGTGCTCGTCGCTGTATTCAATGTCAAGGCGGTAGCTGCCGATATCGCCAGCCGCGCTGATGACAATGCAGGGGGTCACCCAGCAGGCGTCCTGTGCCAGGCTGGCGATCCCGTCGCTGAAGCGTACTTCCCAGCCGAAACGCCTGAAGGCGGCGGCGGTATCGGCCATGGCGTGGAGTACGTTGTCGGGGCCGTGCAGGTGTATCATGCCATCATCGCCAGGTTCCTCGTCGAATGCCGCCAGGAAATGCTCGCGGGCACGTTGTTCGGCAGCGGCGTTACGGGTCAGGTAATGCAGGGGGTCGTCGTGGACGGGCGCGGCATCGTGTTCTCCAGGGAGGGTCGCGGTGTCGAATGGCGTTTCGCCGTAGAGCGCCTGTAGCGAAACGGTCGCCTGATCGGATACGCCTTGTATGTGAACTCGGAAGCCGGGATAGCCTGACGAGAACTGGAAGTGGTCGGGGTTGACCGTGTTTTCGACGATGAACGTGGTTTCCAGCGGCGGCAGAACCTCGTTCAGGTAGCGGAAGGTCAGCGTGCGCGGGACGCGGAGCGGGGCGCGATAGGCATCGCGCAGCTCCGCCGGCAACAAGGCCTCGAGCGGATGCAGCTGATTTCCGACCTGCACCCAGGCTCTGCGTCTTGATAGGTATATCGTCTTGCTTTCCGGCTCCGTGCGGTGGCTGATTTCCAGTTCCCCCGAGTCTTTATCCAGTCGCATGGCGATGACTCCGATGACCGGGTCCGCTGACAGGGTAAGCGGTTCATGGCCGTCCTCGACCCAGAGGGTGCCTCCGGCGGCTTCCTGTAGCAGTTGCGCGAACGCGGCGGCATCGAGGGTCAGTGTGGATGGGCATGCCGAGGTTTGCGCAAAATCCTCGAGCACATAGAGAAGGTGCCGGTCTGGAGAGCTGAAGGCGAGAGCCCGTTCCGGGGCGATGCGTTCGGGGGCATGCTTCCTGCCCTCGACAACAATCCGGATCGTCACCGTTACGGCTCCGGATTGCCAGTCCTCGCGCCAAGAGCCGGGGACACGGAGCCGCACGGCGGCGGGAGTCGTCCCCGGTGCATCTTGAATCTCGCGGCGCGGATGCGGGCGCGTTCCCGTCTGCGCCTCCTGCCGGATGCGGGCCTCGATTCGGCGGCGGCGTTCCAGACGCGGATCCTCCGTAAGGTCGGCGAGAGCCATGCCGGCGGCGACGACATGGGCGCAGATGGTGTCGTGCTTCATGTTCTGGTAGC
>Ga0100400_1002725_pt1 | contig 12056 bp, 9 predicted proteins | sample CryGeymeta201524_FD_80420 | JGI IMG/M metagenome (GOLD analysis project Ga0100400, IMG submission 80420) | Groundwater microbial communities from Crystal Geyser aquifers in Utah, USA - Crystal Geyser metaG 2015-24 | ecosystem: Environmental > Aquatic > Deep subsurface > Groundwater | place: USA... | reverse complement strand
TTCCTCCGGGAATACCGCGGTCGCGTCCAAGTACCAGTCCACACAGTCCGCCCAGAGATCGACCAGCATCTGGTTGAAGTCGCGTCGCGCCTCCCGGTCATCCGCCGTCGCCGTCACCAGCGCCTTGACCTTCGTTTCCGCATCCTCCAGGAGGGTGGTGAAGCCCACCTGCGTGATGCTGGGAAGCGGCGTCCAGTCGGCGTCCGGCAGGCGCTCCCACGCCTTCAGCCAGGCGCGCGCCTCGTTGATGATCTCCTGCCGATCGCCGCCATCGGCCTCCAGCGTTCCATTATATGAAGTTCCTGAAATCCATTGAGGAAATGGTGGTGCTGAATATTCCAGCACTCGTTGTAGTAAACCCCAAGTCCGGATGCCATATCTGGAATCGCCTCATCATCGAGCTTACTATTGATAATGTCGATCAAAGATGGAACAACAGGAACTTCCTCATCAACACCCGACTTGATGGCCTCCCATAAGATACCCGAGGTCTCCCCCACTTTGTTCCCCGTGGGTCCAAGCCATTCGCAAAAGAGCCCCTTGGAACCGGCGGGGATGGTTGGATCGACGGTATAAGTTACTGCAAGGTTGAATCCCTGGATCGTCACCGTCTCAGACTCCAACGTATCCCCGTTAGCCAGCGCCATGACTGCTTTGATTGAGTACTGCCCACCTTGAGTCATGCCAAGGCCATACGAATACGTATCATTGTTCCCCGCGCCCGCGTCGCCAACGTAGGCGCCATTTACGAGCACCTTGACTCGCTGCAGTGGGTTGCACGGTGTTGACCTCGCACGAATATTGACTCCCTGAAAACAGGCAATATCCCAATTCTCCCCATCCTTGGGGTCGATGATTTTGCAGAGCTTGTTCCTCACTTCCACCGTGACTTCCGCGTCCTGTCCGGGTTGCATGGTAACAGGCGCGGAGCCGATGACGCAAGTTGGATTATCTTGATCGTAGACGTTGATGGTGTAATCGCCTGGGTACAGGGTGAAAGTGCCGTATCCTTCATAGGTGTCAACGAGATTCTGTCCCGGATGGTCGGGGTCGGGGAGGGTACGGATGGCTTTTATGGTCAAACCGGTCAACAATTTCTCCGGCGTGGTGCCTGCCTCTCTCACTTTGACGGTGAGCTTGCCCTGGTTCTTCAGCGTAAGCATTGCACCTGCTCGTGTGTCACTCTTTCCGGACTTGGCGATGAAGTAGAGCAAGCGCGTTCCGTCGGCATAGACAGGCTGCCCCTTTGCATCTTGAACCGCGCTATTCCACGGAAGTTTGTACCAGAAGGTGTCATCCGAGAACGCGTCTGATTCGTCCACCACCATTCCGGCATTAGGGAGACTCTCCCCGGATACGAGATAGGTTGTTTCGCTGATGGTTGCGTAGTTCCTATCACATTTGGTGACGACTGGATCGGAGAACCCCGACACATAGATATCGGGGTAGGACCCGACCTTCCGCCGCACCCTGGTTCGCAGATCCACCGTTCTACAAACGTTGCCATTGACCACGTTGTCAAACACCCAGAAGTTGTCCTTGCAGGCATCCGGCCCCTTCTTGATCTCCGGCGTGTTGTCGAGGTCGACGGTGGTGGTATCGCTCACCACAAATGCTTCCTGTGCAGGAAAGGGATCTTCCGTTATCCAGTTGCGGCAGGCCTCGATCCTGATCTGCACACTTCTGTTGCCGCTGGGGTATGCTTGAGCGTTCCAGTTTTGGAGCACTGCCCAGAGGGTCGTCCGGTCATCCGGTGTTTGCTGAGGACAGTAGGTCATCCATCCCCAATCGTCGACTTTATCGTCAACAATCAGGTACTATTTACCCAAGTCGTACCACTCGACTGCGACCAACTGTTTCCGCGGGTGACCTTCACGACCACTGGAATGCTGTCTCCCGAGACGCCTCCCACTTGCGGCGGGGAAACCACCACGCTTTGTATCTTCGCGCCGGAAAGACCGGCGTTCGCGCCGGAAAGACCGGCGCCAGCGGCGAAACTGGCGCTGAGTGTGCCGCCCGTGCCTGACCGTGGATAGATCAGCTCCATAAACACGCCCGATGCATCGGAAGGTTCTTCGGAGAAGACTACTTGGCACGTGGCGCTGACGGCGGCAACCGAGGCGGTGACGGTGGCTGTGCCGGTGACGCCAGCCTCCGGAGTAAGCTTCACGAACGCCTGTCCATCGGAATTGGTGACGTCGAGGTTGCCCAGGTTGCTTGCGAAAGTCACGTGAATGGCCTTCGCTGGGAGTCCATTGGCCGTGACGGTGGCGGTGAGGTTGGCGGAGTGCTCGCCATCGGCCTGCACTTGTTCCACGTCGGAATACACCTCAATGGCGTAGGTCACGTTGTCGGGGTCGCCGAAGTCCACCGCGATGATTCTGCCGGAGTTGGCGACATTGGAGTTGTCGGTGTTGGCGGTGACAATGTGGTCGTCTCCGGCAACGCTGGAGACGGTGAACTCGGCCAGCGCCGCGCCCGCGGCGTCGGTGTTGGTTGTCGTCGACGCGGTGTGGTTTGCTCCGAATCCCGCATCCGCTGCCGCGTTCTGCGGTTCGGGGTCCTGATGATTGAACGTGACAGGGACGCCCGCGAGGTTGTCACCCCCGTTGTTGGCCACCGCGGCCTCGATGACGGTTGAGGTTCCTTTCGGCACGGCGATCGTGGTTGTGGCATCGGGGTTGGTGATGGTGACGGCGTTGGCTTCGACGTTGCCGCTCCACTCCGACTCCCAGTTCGGATCATACGGACCTCCGCCTCCGCCGCTGGCGAGGGGCCAGCGTTTGCCTTTCACTCTGACGGTGTAGTGCTGTTTATTCACCGGCGTCTGCCAGACGTGGCTTCTAATATAGCCGAATTGTACATCATTCTCGGCAATCCAGTCATCCCCCACGTTCGGCACAATCCATTCGAGGCTGGCGCGCTCGTATTTCCACTGGGCGCTGTAGAGCCACGTCGCGTCGGCGGAAGTGATGCCCAGGTCTATCCCAAACCGATACCGCGCTCCGTCGGCTAGAACATCGGACGCCAGATTCGCCTCTTTGGGACGCAGAGTGAACGTCCTGTGAACCGGAACCTGAGCCAGTGCTTGACCAGCCAACAGGAACAGCAAAAACGATGACCTATAGACCCCGCGGAGTCCCACGATTGCCTCGCAGGCAGAATTACTGGTCGCGAACTCAGGTCGGGAACACGAGCGTAAAGATCGTCCCTTTACCGACCTCGCTGGCAACTTCCACCGTTCCTCCGTGGAGCTCAACGAGGTGCTTCACGATCGACAACCCCAGTCCCGTGCCCCCCATCTCCCGGGAACGCGCCTTGTCGACCCGATAGAAGCGCTCGAAGACACGGGGCAAATCGGTGGAGGGGATGCCGATGCCGGTGTCGCGGACCTGGATGCAGATACCGGGCTGTGCGCGTTGTGGCGTCACGCTGTCCGCCGTACCCGCGGTGAACGCTGCGATGGTGATCCCCCCCTCGGCAGGAGTGTACTTGATGGCGTTGTCGATCAGATTGACCAGCATTTGCTGCAAAGCATCGGCGTCGGCCAGCACGTCGAGTGCTTGTTCCGCATCGATTTCGACACGCAGGGACTTGTCCCGAATCTGAGGCTGGAGCTTCTGCACGACTCTCTCAATCTCGGATCGGATCCCGATGGTCATTTTACAAATCTCGCGTTTCCCGGAGTCCATCGTGGAAATGGTGAGGAGGTCGTTCAGCAACGTGCTCAGCCGAATCGACTCGCTGTGGATCGTGTTCAGGAACCGGTCAGAGGCCTCGGGGTCGTCCTTGGCCCCCATGAGAAGCGTTTCCACCATGGCTCGAATGGACGCCACTGGAGTCCTCAATTCATGGCTGACATTGGCGACGAAGTCCTTGCGGTTGCCCTCCAGTTTGCGTATCTCTGTGAGATCGTGCAGCACCACCACCGTGCCTCTAATGGCACCAGGGTCCGTGCGGATGGGAGCGATGTAGCAGTCCAAGATTCGGTTTCGAGGCTGGAGGAGCTGAATCTCCGCCGTGTTCGTGGTCTCATGAGAAAGTGTGTGCGCGATCAAGTGACTCAAGTCATAGTGCAGCGTGGACTCCGCCAGAGTCTTACCCAGAGCTTCTTCCCTGCCTACGCCAAATATCTCTTCTGCGGATTGGTTGAAGAGAAGCGCCTCACCTTTGGGATTTGTGACGATGATTCCGTCGGCCATTCGGGAGAGTATGGTCTCATCTTTGGACGCGTCACGCTCCATATCCTCAAGCATTCCACCGACGTGGGAGGCCATGCTGTTGAATGCCGCCGCAAGCTGCCCAACTTCGTCACTCGTCCTGATATCTACGCGCTGCCGCAGGTCGCCTCGCGCCATCTCGCTTGCAGCGCGGGTGATCTGTGTGATGGGGGCAACGATCGACCCGGCGAGATAAAAACTGAGGATTGCCCCGATGAGAACAATGGCGAGACCACCGACAACCACCCTCCGGTAGAGATCCCGCGTGGAGGACGTACCATGCGGAAGCCGAACAGCAAAGCGCAGCACCCGAACCGGAGGCGCTGATGGGGGTAGCGCGATTGCGGCGTACAGCATGGATGCTTGTGGGGCGTGGCTGAACCAAACACTCCGGCCCTGACCCGCATGAAGTGCCTGCTGTATCTCGGGGCACTGCAGTTGATTCTCCACGCGAGCGGCGTCGGAGTGGCTGTCGGCCAGCACGGTGCCATCGGCTGAGATCAGCGTCACGCGTGCCTGAACAAGTCGTCCCACCCGGTCGCAGATTTCTTGCGAATCGACATGCTCCCCTGAGTTCGCCAGCAGGTACTCACGGGCCAACTGCAACTCCTGAGAGAGTCCGGCGGAGATCGTGTTGACGGTATGCTCCTGCAGCCGATGCCCCAACCATACAGCCAGAGTCGACAAAGCCACAACCATCAGAGCGACGTAGCTGAGCGTGATCTTCCAACGTATGGAGCGAGGCTTCTTCATGGTATCTATGCGCGGGTGCGTCCCGGATTAACGGGAATGGGTCTTCCGTAGGATAAAGCTCCAGCTTTGTCCGTTGTCCATCCCATTATGTAGCCGAGGACGGACAAAGCTGGAGCTTTATCCTACGGAAAGCCCGTTAATCCGGGACGCACCCTCTATGCGGCGTGAACGAGAGGCAGGGCCTTAGCCCCATCTTCCGCTTTAGCGGTTTGCTGTTACTTCGATCTTCATAGCGGCGGTCAGAGTCTGTTGGTTGGTTAGATTCGTATTCATGTCAGTGAGCAGAGAATCTGAGTTTCAGCGGTCAGGTTTGCCGAGGTTGGTCGGCTCCAGAGTGTCCCACCGCGGTGCAGACGCGGGGATGCCTCATAGACTGGCAAGCGTTGCCGTGGGCAGACCGATCCCCAAGGCCGCCAGCAGCGATTTCTGTTGCGCCGACGGTTCTTCCAAGAGCCAGGCTTCTCCTTCACCGATAAGGCAAATCTTATGAGCACAATAATCGCCAAAACCTTCCAGCACTTTGCGACCCGTCCACCGCGTTCCCGTCGCGCGTCGGTACAGCACTTCAATGAGACTGTACACCATCAGCGCAATCACATACAGATACATCGGACTCACAGAGTCCGCGAAGAGCCTCGATCCGTTTATCGTCCTGCAACCACACTGGACGCAATACCAAGTCCGTCTTCATATTCCGATGTCGGCTCTCCACCCAATGCTGTTCTTTGTGCCAGCCAAACACCGTCTCTGCGTCCTCGTCCCACAGGTCCGTCACCACCACGTATTTCCCATCCAGCTTCTCCCGTTCCGCAAGCGCCTCTTCGTCCCGCCACCAGCGCAAACTCAACTGACCGTCTTCCCCCGATACTTCATAATGAACATACTGTCCGAAGGGTGGTTTCAGGGCCGCTGTGACCTGCTGCTGCACGTACTCGCGCCGCGCATAGCGACGCTGGTTCAGGTAACCGCGAATCTGCATCAAACGGTCCTCGATCTTCTGCAGGGCTTTCTCCCGTCCCTCCCGGTCATCCCTGGTTTTCCGCTCACTGCGAATAATCAAGGCTCGCACCAGCAACTCGTTCGCCGCAAGGCCTTTCGGAGGTTTCAGGGCCAAGGTGCGTTCCGCCATCCAGTAAGGGTTCTTCGGGTCATGTTGGCTGTGATACTTCCGAAGATGAAACTCGGCGTCTGGCGCCGCTTCGATCCAACCCGCCGGCACGAGCTGGCGGCTCAGCGGGCTGACAAAATGATGTCCCTTCCGGCGCAAACCCCACAGATTCTCAAAGGTGGCGAAAATCCGATCAGTGACAAAGAGCTGACTGTCTCCCCCGAGCAAACGGCTCACCTGGTCGACGGCCGCGGGGAAGGTGCCAATGCCATTCTCGTTGCCGGGAAGAGGCTTGCCCCAGACGACAAGACCCTCCGGTCCTACGACGTCCAACCCGACATTGATCTGTTTATCCTGACTCCCTTGCGAGTTGTATCCGTGGGTAATCGTCTCGCTGCCCTCATATTCGCCGGCGAACAACACCGAGGTCAGGTCATGGTGGACCGCGCCTACCACCGGCTCAAAGTGACTCAGCAGATTCAACGACACCGTCTGCAGCGCCTCTCCCGCATGGGGCAGAAAGGCGTCTAGGGCATCCCCCATCCGATCATCATTGAAGTGGGAACTCTCGACTCCGTAACACAAAGCCAGACCGGAGCGATCCATCCATGCGTCCAAGTGATACAACGGAACCCGCTTCTTCCCCAGACTATCGACAATATGGGCGACCAGAGCTTCCAGCGCCTGACCGTGAGTCAAGTGCCGTTGGCGCTGCATGGGGACCTCTTCATCCACCACCCGCCGCAAACCCAAGATCCGCAACAGCGGCAGGACCAGGGGCGACCGACCCAGGTTCCTCCGATCCGTCACTCGAACGCGTTCCGCGAACTGACTCGCCTTCTCCGATGCAAACCAAGGTGCCATGATGACTTCGTCTCTTGCTACGTTGATTGCTACCACCGTAAACTGGGGAATTCTCCACCCACTTTACCGGTTCGCTCTTTGCCTGTATATTTTGACTGTTTTTCATACCCAACACAAATCGCTTAAAGCGGAAGATGGGCTTAGCGAGCCCTCTCGAACCGGTACCCAACGCCTCGCACGGTAGCTATCTGCGTGGGGTTTCCGGGATTCCTCTCGATCTTCTGGCGCAACCACCGGATGTGTACGTCAACCGTGTGGGGCTCGCAAAAGGCATCCTCTCCCCACACCCTGTCCAGAATCACATCGCGGGAAAAGGCGCGTCCGGGGTTGGCGACAAGCAGTTCCAGGAGGCTGAACTCCCGGGGTGCCAACTCCACCGCCTTGCCGCGAACCTCCACCGTGTGCGCGGCGAGGTCCATCTTCACGTCGCCCGCCTCCAGAACTTCCCCCGTTGCTTCCCGCTGGTCTGCGCGGCGTAGAACCGACTTGACGCGTGCGATCAACTCTCGCATGCCGAAGGGCTTGGTCACGTAGTCGTCCGCTCCCATTTCGAGACCAACGACCTTGTCAACTTCCTCCGATTTCGCCGTCAGCATGATGATGGGAATGGCCGCCTCGCGGCGGAGAATGCGACAGACCTCCATGCCGTCTATGCCCGGCAGCATGAGGTCCAGGATAATGAGGTCCGGGCGCTGGGTTCTGGCTTCACTCAACCCCGTCTCGCCGTCCGCGGCCCGCAACACCTCGAATCCTTCTTTCTCCAGCGCATATTGCACAGAGTCGAGGATGGGGCGTTCGTCTTCAACGATCAGGATCTTTCGTGCCATTCCTTCCTCCATCGTCCCGGTTTGCCATCTATGGTTACGCATTGTAGAGAGGTCAGCGAGGCTGAGTCAAGTCTTCGACTGCCCATTCACCTTCCTTAATGAAACCTTAATTCGTCCCTGACATGCCCTTGATTAATCCTGCGTATACTACCCACTCGACAGGCAACGTTGGTGCCCAATGGATTTTGACCCGATCTTGATCTTCTGGTGACCTGACCTTGATTGTTGACTGGTAGACTGTCTGGTGGCGAGAACAGAGCGTGTAGAAACTCGAGCGAAAAGGACAACCGAACATGGCAACGTTGACAATGGCTTCACTGGAAGATCTGATCACGACCGGGCAATACCAACTGCCGTAGGACACAACAGAGACGAGAGGGGGTGAGGAAGCAAGAGCATGTTAGTTTGTGGTTCCCGTCGGTATTGTCGAGGAGACTGCTCCGTCTTCCTCGGGTGAAGGGAACGTGGAGACTTCCGCCGAGCGATGGACAGACCTCGGCAACAGGTGGGAACAGTTAGTCAAGAAACCCGGTGCGGTGAATCGCACCAAAACACTTCCAAAAGAAAGTAGGGGCAAGTAACCGAACAATGAAATACAGAGCGTTAGTTGTCACGTTGCTGGCAGCCATCATGGTCGCGCCAGCATTCGCTCAACAGCCCAACGTTGAGCAACTGATGAAAGAGCTCGAGAACCTGCGCAAGCGGGTGGACGAGCTTGAGAAGATGAAGAACGAAGACTTTCCCAAGGTCAAGGAGGAGACAGCCAAGCTGAGCAAATCCGCCAAGGACCTGGAGAAGAAAGCCAAGGAGCTCCAGATTTCCGGAGACGTCCGCTTCCGTTACGACCACCAGGAGAACTTGCTGGCGGGAGCCACCGATCGCGGTCGGGAACGGGTCCGCCTTCGGATGAAGGGCGCCAAGAAAGTCGATAACTACATCGACTTTGGCATGATGTTGGCCACCGCTGCCGATCCCATCTCCGACAACCAGACACTGGAGAGCATCGGTCAGGACTTCGGTATCTATTTGGACCAAGCCTTCATCGGGTACTCTCCCAATGGTCAAAGGTCCCGGCTGGTGGGCGGCGTGATCCCCAATCCGTTCATGTCCACCGAAATGATCTGGGACAGCGACTACAACTTCCCCGGACTGGCACTCTCCCATGCGCTCAAACAGGAGACTGAAGAAAGCCCCGGAGAGGTGAAGGTGGTCCTGGGACAGTTCGTGGTGGACGAAGAGGGCAATAACGCTGACGCACGTCTAACTGCTATCCAGCTCCAGGGAAAGAACTCGCGGGTGGGGCTTTCCGGCGCCGTCAGCTACTACAAGTACAGCAGCACGCTGGATCCTGGAGATGTCCCGGGCGGAGCGCGTGGGAATGTGACCGATGACGTCGCGGCTCCCGCCACTGCCTTCGTGTCCGGATTTGCGCCGTTGGACTTCATCGTTAAGTGGGACCTCCCGCAGCCGGAAGGCAAGCTCCCCATCGGCCTGACACTGAATTACGTCACGAACACGGATGCTGACGACCTGAACAAAGGTTGGTCGATCCAGGCGGCCTTCAACAAGAAGCCGTCCAGGAAGAACGACTGGCAACTCCTCACCCAGAGTACCGTAACGTCGAGGCGGACGCCACGCTGGCAGCCTTTGCCGATTCAGACTGGGAGCAAAGCGGAGGAGCCGGCAATGGCACCAACGTCAAGGGCTTCGAAGCGGAGTACGTTCGTATGCTCTCCGACAAAGTCCAGGGCGCCGTTTCCTTATTCCATATTAAGCCGGAAGACGGAAGCAACGAGACATCCGACCGGTTCTTCATCGATTTCTCGACGAAGTTCTGAGGCCACACACCGATGGCGGGTGGGAGCCGAAGGACTGACTTCGGTTCCTACCGCCACGGCAACTGTGGAGTGGACAAATCACACAGGAAGGAGAACACGAGGTGAAAAAACAAGTCAACAAAGCGCGATGGATGAGGCTGAACCGAATCGGCTCAGCCGTGCTCGGGGCGGCAATGACCCTGATGGCCACCAGGAGTCTGCTTGCCGCTCCCAAGAACGTGATAGTCATTGTAGCCGAGGGGCTGGACGCGCCGCAATGCGCTCTGGGCGCGGACTACGCGAAGGTCGCCTATGAGGAGGACCTTCAGACGGCATCGCTTCTGCAGAGCGACCCCGGACACGCATTCAGCGGCGTCCCCATGCTGAAGGGGCTCCTCCAGAAAGCTAACGGCAAAGGCTACACCACAGGTCTGGTGACGACCGACGACGTCGTCTCCGGCATTGCTCGATTCTATGACGTTCCCCTGAAGGGCGAGAGGGCTGGTCCTGCCGATGTCGAGAACGTGCTGAAGACGAGCGCGAATCTCGTCCTCGGTGGAGGATGGGGTTACTTCGCGCAGAAGTCCAAGCCTAAGAGCCTTCGCAACGATGAACTTGACATGCTGGTGGAGGCTCGTTCCGCAGGCTGGAAGACACTGATGACCCCGGAGGACCTGTTTGCCCTCCCTGCTGGCGCCAAGGCCCTGGGACTGTTTAGCGACAAAGGTCTCAAGTACGCCCTGGACACAGATCCCATGAAAGCGCCGACCTTTTTCGAGTTGGTTGACAGCGCAATGACCCACCTCGGATCCGGTTCCTTTCTCGTGATCCACAACCACCTGATTGCCAAGGCGTGCAAGGAAAAGGACCCCGCCGCGTTGGTGGAAGAGGTCCGCGAGTTGGACGCGGTCATCGCCCATGTGATGGAAACCGCCAAGGTGAAACCGGACACACTCGCTGTCGTGGTTTCAAGCCCGGCGGCGAACAACCCCGTGTTCTCGTCTGGAGCAGATCGGGACGAGTCACTCTACACGATCAAGTCACTGCCCCTGTCTCTTTCCAGCGGGTCCAAGAAGGCCGCCGAGATTGGGGTCAATCAGTGGATTGAGGAACACTACGTGAACTTCAGAGTCACTCCTGACCAGCAGGGCGGCGTCGGAACAGACCCTGCGAAAATCATGGACCTGTTCGTCTCGGTTTTCGGCGGGATGACCAACGTCTCGTGGGAGAAGAGCAGCGGGGGCAGCGTCGTTGTGCGTGGCGCGGGCACCGGCTGGGATGACCTGAAATCCGCGACGGACGCGGCTTCCCTTGAGAGCAAGTTAGCGGCGCTGACCCCGTAATTGCAGACGGAAAGGATACAACCCGTAGGACAGACAGTCTCGGACGGTTTCCGAGAGCAACAAATCACAGAAAGAAGATGGAGGTAGAGATGAATCGATTGTGGAAGGGAATTTGCGCCCTGACTATTGTTGGCGCAACGATGGGAAATCAGATCGCCGACGCGGCCGGTCGCATCACCGTCAAGGGATCCGATACTCTCGTGATCCTCGCCCAGAGGTGGGCGGAGACGTATATGAAGAAGACCCCGAGAATGAAGATACAGGTCACCGGCGGCGGGTCGGGAACCGGGATCGCCGCTCTGATCAACGGGACCACCGACATCTGCAACTCATCCCGCGCTCTCAAGAACGCCGAAATTACGCGCGTTCAGCAAAGATGGAAGAAGGTTCCCTACGAGACCAAGTGCGCCAAAGACGGAATCACCATCTACGCACACAAGAGCAACCCTGTTCCCAGCCTGACGCTCCAGCAACTCAGCGACATCTATACCGGCAAGGTGAGCAACTGGAAGCAGGTCGGGGGCAAGGACATGAAGATCACCCGCTACAGTCGGGAAAACAACTCCGGGACCTACGTGTTTTTCAAGGAACACGTCATGAAGAAGCAGGACTACCACTCCTCCTGCCAGAACATGCCGGGCACTGCGGCCATTGTGAACGCGGTCGCCAAGGATGCGACAGGCATTGGATACGGAGGCGCTGCGTACGCCAAAGGGATCAAGGTCGTGCCGGTCAAGGCAGACTCGAAGTCTGCCGCCTGCACGCCGACGGCGGCAAATGTCAAGTCGGGCAAGTACCCCATCAGCCGGTACCTCTTCATGTACACCCGCGGCGCGCCCACGGGTGTAGTGAAGAAGTATGTGGACTGGTGTCTGTCCAGCGAAGGTCAGAAAATCGTCAGTCAGGTCGGGTACTTCCCGGTCAAGTAGGGTACACCAGCCCAGAAGTTGGGGAGCGCCAAGGCCGGGCAGCGGTAAGTAAGCTCCGCGCACTTCTCATGTTTCCGCCTTCATCCGTTCTTCCGGGTGCTTCTTCAGGTAGCGACGGATGGCCTCGCGCTTCAAACCCTCGTCATCATCGAAACGCACGCCCAACTTCCAGCGGGTGAGATCTCGCGTCCGTAG
>Ga0100400_1002720_pt1 | contig 12074 bp, 14 predicted proteins | sample CryGeymeta201524_FD_80420 | JGI IMG/M metagenome (GOLD analysis project Ga0100400, IMG submission 80420) | Groundwater microbial communities from Crystal Geyser aquifers in Utah, USA - Crystal Geyser metaG 2015-24 | ecosystem: Environmental > Aquatic > Deep subsurface > Groundwater | place: USA... | reverse complement strand
CCTCCGTAGTCCCGCAAGACGGGACGAAAGATGGGTGCACCATGCTATTTTCTGCAAAATGGGGTACGGACACGAAACACGGACACGTGTTTTCTGAGAAATGTCTACCGGATCGCTTTTGAGAAAGAAAAAGAACTCACGGATACGGCGTTGAAGTTGGCCGAGGTTGGGAAACCGAAATCGAATTGGGAGTTCCAGGGGCTTTTAGGATTCGCCGCCTTCGCCTTTGGATTTCTGGCCGGAAGATAATTCCTTTAGTTTATCCATTGTCTTAAAGCAGCTCTTACAATTTCCAATTCCTTTTTTGAATTCTTTATCTTGATCGGCAGGGACCTTGGATTTTGAGGATTTCTTCTTCATCTAAGCCTTTGTCATTAATACTAAAAAGGTTGAAGGGTCCAGGATCCTGATTCCCTGAAAGATTTTCAGATCTTTGAGATGATGATCTCCGGAAACAATAAAGTCTGCTTTTCCTTCGATAGCGGCAGACAGGTATTTGTTGTCCGCTGGATCATCTTTGATCTCCTGGATCTTTGTTGTGCCCGGGACAATGAAACTAACCCGGGTCGCTCTTTTAATAAATTCGTCAATCTCTCTTGGCGTGCGGCGGTGGAGTTTCCGGAGTTTGGCATACAAGAGCACGGTCTTGACTTCCGAGAGGATGTCCTTTGATGAAATCAGAGTTACTTTACCCTCTTTTGCCAGTTGAAAAACTTTAGCCGGGTTGGAATGGGATTTCAGTACCGTGCTGACAAAGATGTTGGCGTCCAAAACAACTCTGATCATCGTTTTTTGGCTTTTGGTTTTCTATAAGCACGTACCGCTTCATCAACGAGCCTGTTTACGACTTCATAGTCTTCCTCTTTAATGTTAGCGCTCATTGCGCTTACGCTTTCAAAGAATTCATCCCATTCCTGCTGAAGGGACTGATATTTTTCTATAGGAATCACTGCCACAAGAGGTTTCCCGGCCCGCTCAATGATATACTCGTCTCCTTTGAGCGCCACCTCATTCATCACCTGGCCAAGATTTTGCCTGGCTTTGAGAGCCGAAATTGTCTTGTACATTTTAGTCCCTCCTTATATCAATTGTTATAACTGATATAATTATAGCAAGTTCTAAAACGCTGTCAAGAGGTGGGGCATCTTCAGACCTCTGAGCGTGTCGGGCGTATCATTCCGCATTTCCAGTGGAGGAGGGCCAATTCTCTGTTGATGTCGTACGTCCACGTCAAAATTGCCCACCATTATGATGCAGCCATCGGTGGTTAAGAAGTTTAAATAACTTAAGTACGTCCCCGAAGCCCTATAAGCATTTTAGTACTTGATGACTACTTATAGATGGCCTCCCTTGTCTCGGTATTTGCAGCCATGCGGCTGACAAATGTACCGTCAAACCTCCATACGTTATGCGCTTGCGCGCCGGAGCGCTTCAGCGCACAGGTGCGCTATGCCCTACCTGCCCTCCGTAGTCCCGCAAGGCGGGACGAAGGATGGATGCGCCATGCGCTGTGCGGTATTCTGTTTGGGGAGCCAACTTTTTTATGGATGACACCTGCTCTCTATACTAAATGCATGTTTGCCAGCCTGACCCCGAAGACGTTTACAGTGTTAGAGGTTTTCATTAATTTCCTTATCCGAAAAGCCCATTGCCTTCAGCCTTTTTCTTAGGAATTTGTTTTCTTCTTCTTTGGCCCTTCGGGCTCGCCCCATTTCTGCTATTGTTTCTAACTAATTTTTCATGACGGATTCGTCACCCTCGAACCATGAAAATTGATAATTCCCCCGCACCCCCCTTTAGAAAAGGGGGGCAAGGGGGGATTTGAAAGTTATTTTCTAAGTAAGTAACGAAGCAACAACAAGGCCCACCAAAAATGTTTCAAGAACAGGTGACTTCATTTCTGCCTCCCCCCTATTCTTGTTAGGTTCCCGATGATACACGGAGTCTGTATTTGGATGATATTGCTCTTTCACCAGGAATAAAAGTGATTTCTATTTGCGCACCCAAAGCACCCGCAAGGCGTGCAAGTACTCCCACGCTTGGAAGGTAGGGTGTATTGAGGTTCTCAATGCGCGAAATAACTGTCTGGGTTGTTCTGGCCCGTTTAGACAAAGCAGCTTGGCTTAAACCCTGGCTTTCCCTGGCCTTACGAATCATCTCCCCAAGCGCTTTCTTAATTCGCTTGGTCCGTGCTTCCGAAAACGCCATTCGGAAGGCAGGATCCTTCATTTCCTGGGCCACCAACTCTTCAATACCTGATCCCATCCATTTCTTCTTAGGATTCATGTAACACCTCCTTCATTCTCCGTATGGCAGTCTCGATCTCTTGAACTGGAGCCTTTTGGCTTTTTTTCTTATAAGCATGGAGAAGAACCATCATTGGGCCGGTTACGGTGACATAAAAGATACAATATGAGGCCCCAGCTTCAACATAAAATTCCCAAAGTTTTTCTCGGATCTGCTTGAATCGGACTCCAGGAGCTTGCAGCCCATGTTCCCGAATTGCGTCTAAAACATCGGCCGCAGCCGCTCGGTCGCGAAGCGGAAGTCCTGATAAGTACTCACGGAGCATAAGGGGTCAGGTCTATTTTGTTAGCATTTCGTCTTTTGCCCTTAAAATTCTGCTGACAGAAGTAAAATGTATCCTTAAATGGTCGGCAACCTCCCTCTGAGTGTATCCATGTTCAAAGACTGCCTCGCCTATGCTCTTGTCTCTTTTCCGTTTATCTCGAAGCACCTCCGATCTAAAAATGTCTCTCAAAGGAGGGCTGTTCATGAATCGCTGGCTCTTCGCTATCTCCGGAATCTGTTTTCTTCCTCTCACATAGTCACGTAGGCTTTCTATGAAATCACCCTCCCCAAAAATACTCTGCGCCCTCACACTATTCCACATCGATTCAGCCCCAATTCCTTCCCTGACAAATCTCCTATAGCCAGCCTCTGCTACCTTCCTTTTGGAACCAAACTGGCTTAATACCCAATCTGTCTCAAGACATGGGCGCGGTTTCGTGCGTCCGCCTGTCCCCCCATAACTACTCCAGATCCAATCTTCAGGTCTCTGCACCTTTTTCGCACGGACCGGATTGAGTACCACATATCGGCACGCCTCCAGAAGATGACTATCCTTCTGCACCAGAACTGCCTTAAACCTTCCTTGAAAGAGATGCCCTACCCTGCCATGCCGCTTATTGAATCTTTGGGTATAGATACCGTTCAACTGCCGCATGCCTATCGAAAGATTTCCGTCGGGTGTATCAATGAGCAGATGGTAATGATTGCCCATCAGGCAGTAGGCGTGGCAGAGCCAATTGTATCGAAGGCTAACATCCTTAAGGGTATCCAAGAACATCTTTCGGTCCTGATCGTCTCTGAAAATTGCCTTTCTTTCGTTTCCTCTGCTCGTGATGTGATAGACAGCACCTGGAAATTCTATACGCAACGGACGTGCCATGGGTATCCTATACCGCAATAATAATGATTATGTCAACAAAATAGACCTGACCCCAATTTTGACCCCAATTTGGGATTGGGGCAAGGACCACAGGTTAAGATCCGGGAGAAGTTGACCGAAGATCACCGGGAAGGCCATCAAAGGGGATTAAATGAAAGGCTCAATCGGGATGTCTTTCGGTAACTTTCTGTTTATGGGCCTTGGTCTTCCCAAACGGAACCGATGTTGGCTCAACAAAGCGCTTCCTCAGACTTTCCCAAAGGGGATCCTTTTCGAGAAGCTTCCGGGTTTTTTCATGTTTCTCTTCCCAGGAAAGTCCCTGGTCCTCCTTGTCAATTTCTTCCCGTCGCTTTCGCATCCAAGCTACCGCATCAAACGTCTTTTCCACCGGATAACACCTCCTTCGGAGTACGAATTTCGATCAAACCATAACCCTGTTCTAAATTTACAGCATTGAACAATCGAATTCTACCAAGATTGACAATATGCCTGAAATTCCAACTGACGAGAACATCAACACGGCCAATTGTTGCCAATGCCACATGAAGAGCATCTGATCGACTGCCCGGGCTTACAATACCGTGGGATAGATACGCCTCTGCAAGCGTATCCGCCTTCAGCCGTATCCGAAAGGATGATCTGATGGGCCTCAGGTATTTCAAGGAGGCGATTCCGGACGCTTTGAGGCGCCCCTTGAAGCTCCCGCAACGTATGCTCCGAGAGAACCATTATGTAGACTCCCCGGATGAACAGTTGCCACAAAGCAAGGGTCGCTTCAGCAAATTCGCTATCTTCGCAACCACCAATGACAGAGGCATCAATATAAACGTAAAATCTCTTCATTCGGATCTCTCCTTATTACTTTTTCCCCGTTCTCCCAGACGAGGCCAACCAATTTTTAAACTCAATCATTTCAGTTTTTGTTCCTTCCCCATCGCAAAAAAGCTGGCTTCTGTGAGGTTCGTTTTTGACTCCGATCTTAAATTCTTTCACCCCCTGTTTCAACCGCCCCCGAAAGTTGACCTATTTATACCAAAAATTTAATTTTATAGCAATTTCCAACCGTCGGGCTTGTTTATTGACACTTCGACCAGTCTCCTGTTTTGATTTTGCGGCGGGAAGCCTAAAAATAAAGTTTAAAGGGGGCTCTCACTATTTAGGAATCAGAAGCAGGAAACCTTGAGGGGAACGAAGAAGATACCTCGATCAAGGATTAAAAACGCAAAGCGCAGAGCGCAGAGAGCATAGCGTTAAAAAAAATTTGCATTAGATCGCCACTTTGGATTTTGAACGTTGAAAATTGGATTTCTTATTATCAGGATATTTTCCGTATTCAATGACCACCTGATCGATGCCTGCCAATTCCTTCAGTTCCACATTGACAGAATCCTGCCTGGATATCTCTAAGGTCTTCCCGACATAATCAGCACAAATGGGCAATTCTCTGTGGCCCCGATCAATTAATACGGCTAATTCTATCCGGCGAGGCCTACCCAAGTCTAACAGAGCATCGAGGGCAGCCCGGATCGTTCTCCCTGTGAAGAGGACATCGTCGATTAAAAGGACACTCTTGTCTTCAATCGGAAAATGAATCTCAGTCTTCTTAACCTCTGGTGTTTGACTCAGCCTGGTCCAATCATCACGATAGAGGGTGATATCAATAATTCCGGTGGGAAGGTCGATCCCTCTTTTTTGAAGAACCTTTTGTCTTAACCGCTCTGCCAGAAAGACCCCTCCGGTCCGGATCCCAACCAAGACCATTTCATTCAATTGAGGGTGCCTGCTGAGCAATTGTTCGCATATTTGATTTAGAGCAATCTCAATATCCTTTTCTCCTTGCACAATCTGTTTTGAAACCATCTGAGTAGTCCGTAAAGCGTAAGGTGTGAGGGGTCATTCTTTGTTTTGCGGTATTGCGGTGTTGCAGTGCTGCGGTTTTGAAGTTAACGGCCACACGGCAAAACAGCATAACTGCAGCACAGCAATAAACCCGCTTACGACTTACGCCTCACGCCCTCACGGGATATAGTCTTCGAACTTAGAGTCTTTTTGTCGGTGGCCGGCGAAACCACCAAAATCCTAAGACAATAATGATAGCAAGCCCACAACCGATTCCGACAAGGATTGGCCAGGGAGGAATTAAGCTCTTCTCCACATTCAAAGATGCAAGGAGATTGACTTCTTTTGTTAACTTGCCCTCGTTTTGGATAAGAGCTTTGGCTACCACCTGACCTTTCTGAATCGGAGCAACGATAAACTGTGGCAATTGTGGAACGGTGGAAACTAAATTCTCTTTGCCCTTTGCCACAGTTACCCTCCCATCCTCTGCAGCGGTAAGGATCACCTCTTTCAACTTCCCTCTCTTCACCTTCACAGGGCCAAAGGTTGCCCCCTTCTTAACAGCTTCTACTGTAGAAAAATTCTTAAAACCATATTCTAATAATTTCTGCGCCTCGGGAGCCCTTTTCCTCACTTTGTCGCAACCCATCACCACAGCAATCATCCTCTGTCCATCTCTCTTTGCTGTAGTAGCCAGATGATAACCTGACTCCTCAACATGGCCTGTCTTCAATCCATCCACTCCAATATTCTTCTGGAGAAGGGTATTTCGATTTCCCTGCCGAATCCCATTGTATTCAAATTCGACCGTGGAATGGAGGACGAGCGCTTCCGGATGGTCTTCGATATAACGTTTCGACAATACGGCCATATCCATGGCTGTGGTATATTGATCCTCAGCAGGCATCCCATGGGAATTTTTAAATTGAGAATCCTTCAATCCCAGGAGTTTTGCCTTCTCATTCATCTTCGAAACAAAGGTTTCCTCGGATCCCGACAAATGCTCTGCCAAGGCGATGCAGGCATCATTTCCTGAAGCGATGGCAACTCCCTTCATCAGGTCTTCCACCTTCACCCTCTCTCCAACCTTGATGAACATTTTGGAGCCTTGCATCCTCCAGGCTTTCTCAGTGACTGTCACCATATCATCCGTCTTAAGTTGTCCGGCGCGAATGGCATCATAGACCACATAGAGAGTCATAACCTTGACGAAACTGGCAGGGGAAATTCTCAAACCTGGATTTTGTTCGTAAAGAACCTGGCCCGTGAGACCATCCATTAAAACAGCAGATTGAGCGTCACACTGAAGGCTTCCTGAAGTGGTCGGGGTAGCCTGGGACGTTTCGGTCTTCTGGGTAGTCTTCGCCTTTTGGGAGGCTTTGGGTATCTTGGAAGTCTTGATCGTCTTGGAAAAGATTTGATTTGGAAAAACCGCTAAAAAAAGTATTAAAAACAGAATGACCATCCAACCATTTTTACGAAAACGAATCATCATTTTCCTCCCCCGGATTTATTTACAAATTAGGATGAAGAGTTTTATTTCTAACAGATTCGATTTTATTTTTCAATCTGAATATTGAAATAAACATTCATCTGGGTTAGATTATTTTCCTAAGTCATATTTCATCAAAGGCTCGACGTCCATCAACAATGAAATTTTTTGTTGTCATTCCTGCCCCGGTTTTCACCGGGATAAACTCCAGCAGGAATCCATATCTCTTTGTAAGACAAATACCTGGATTCCCGTTTGCACGCCTGCGCGCTGAAGCGCTTCGGCGCGCAAGCACGGGAATGACAGAATTGGGATCCAAGGAATTTAGACTATTTACAAATTAAGCAACATGGGTGATATTTTCTGTCCTCCTAATGGATAAAGAAACTTCTCTTTTGAAAGTACTAAAAGAATTCACAACGGTCACTTCCACAGGATACCGGGAAATAGTTCCCTTTCTCCCCAAGGACCGGGCGCCAATTGGTTTTTTCTGTCCTTATGTTCCGGAAGAACTCATCCATGCGGCTGGGGCTCTTCCCTTCCGTCTTATGGGCACACCCATTAAGATGTCCCGTGTCCAGGCCCATCTTCCCCCTCACTGCTGCCATTTAGTAAAATCTTCCCTTGAAAGTTTACTCCAGGGGGAGCTCGATTTCTTGAAGGGAATTATTTTCAGCCATACCTGTGACTCCATGCAAGGGCTTGCAGATATCTGGGCTCTTCAGAGACGCACTCCTCTTCAATTCAATTTAATGATGCCCTCACATTTAGATTCCGAACTTTCCCGTACTTTCTTAAAAGCAGAGATAGAGCGATTTAAGACCTTTCTGGAATCCAATGTGGGAAAGATTACTCCCCAATGTCTCAATGCCTCCATCCAGCTTTTTAATCGTATAAGGGAAAAACTTCAAGAGATTTACATCCACAGAATAAAATGGCATGCCCAAATCTCTGGGAGTGATTTTGCCCGGATCATTCGAGCAGGATGCCTGATAGATCGTGAGCGATACATCGAACTTTTGAACGATTTATTGAATGCATTACCTGAAAAAACAGAAGAGAGCGAAAATGTAGTTCCTATTTTTCTTGCGGGGAATATGACCCATTCTGACTTCTATTTCTCTTTAATCGAAGAGACGGGCGCCATCGTGGTCCAGGATGATCTCTGCAGTGGAGCGCGATTTCTCCGCCTCATAGTACAGGAAGATATCGATCCAATCGAGGGCCTCGCCAATCGTTACTTTACATCCTTTTTGTGTCCAACCAAATATAAAGGGGCTCATGCCCATATAGAGACTCTTCTAAAAGAGGTTCAAAAATCTGGGGCGAAGGGGGTCATCTTCCTTCTTTACAAATATTGTGAAACCCATTTTTTCGACTATCCGGATTTGAAACAGGCTCTCGAATCGAAAGGGATCCCAACGCTTCTTCTTGAAGTGGAAGACCCGTCCTACTCTATTGGACAACTGAAGATTCGGGTTCAGGCTTTTGTGGAGATGCTCAGTCCGATTTGAGAAGATTTCTGTTTCGAGTTGGGAGTTTATAGTCTCGTGTTAAAAAAACCAAAACTCGAAACCCGAAACACGAAACGATTGGCTACTTGGAATAGTAGACCAAGGACAAATATGGAAGAGTATAAATCCAAAGAAAATCCTTAACGAAAAATAAACTCGACTTCTGCGTATCGTCGCCTGATGATGGCTTATTACTTTATGGTAAAGCATCCAAACTGGTTTGGCAAAAAAGTGGCATGGATTACAAGTGGTGGCCCAGTAGAACCTCTCTACGCAATGGGGGGCCTCCCATTTTATCCAGAAAATTATGGAGCGATGTGTGGAGCATCTCGGATGTCAGTCTCCCTCTGTGAAGCCGCTGAACACAAAGGATACTCCCATGATCTCTGCTCTTATGCGCTCACGGATATTGGATCTTCCTTAACTGGGAAAGGGCCTCTTGGAAAACTCCCTGAACCGGATTTTCTGGTATGTGGCAACAACATCTGTGGAACAGTCATCAAATGGTATGAGCTTCAAGCCCGTGCCTTTAATGTACCTGTCTTTTTCTTTGACACTCCCTTTATACACAATGAGATAGAAGAACATACCCTGAATTATGTTCAGAATCAGATGAAAGAATATATCATGTTTCTCGAGAAGCAGCTTAAACATCCGTTTTCAGAGAAACGTTTTCAAAAGGTCTGTTCCCGTTCTTTTGAAACGATCACTTTGTGGAAAGAGATTCTTGACATGCCCCGCCATCATCCAGCCCCCTTAGCTGCCTTCGATGCTTTTATCCACATGGCTCCTATTGTCACCTTAAGAGGAACACGCTGGGCAGTCCGTTATTACAGAAAGCTCAAGAGAGAAATGGAAGAAAGAGTGAAAAAGGGTGTGGGAGCTTTCACCCGTGAGGAAATACGGCTCATCTGGGATAACATTCCAATCTGGTACGATATTCGAAACCTTTCTAAAATGCTTTCCTCCCAGGGAGCTGTTCTGGTCGCCGATACCTATACTTCGGCCTGGGCCCTGGATCAGATTGATTTGACTCAACCTTTGAATGGATTGGCCAAGGCCTATGCCACCATTCATCTCAATCGCGGCTTAGAGTATAAGATACAGAAAATGGCCAATCTGATCGAAAAGTATAAAGCCCATGGATTTATCATGCATTCCAATCGGAGCTGCAAACCCTACTCCCTGGGTCAGTTAGATCTCAAACGGGAAATAACCAGGCTAACCGGAAAACCTGGGCTGATGATTGAGGCTGACCATACTGACTCACGAAGCTACGCCCCCAAACAGGTTGAAAAACAGATTCAAATCTTTTTGGATATTATTAAAACGAAGGATAAAGTTACCTGAGTTGCTTCAAAGCATCCCAGGCAGGCCGAGGGTTGCCTTCGGTCACGTTCGCAAACTCCTGTCAGGATTAGTAAACAAATTCTAATACCTGATCCACAGGCTTTCTACCCTTCTGAGGCGATTCATCAGGATACCCCACAGCGATCAGGCAGATGAGATCCATATCCGGTGGAACTTTTAAGATGGCTTCAATTTCTTTTTTGGCTTGAATGGGCGATACCAGCCAGACAGCCCCCAACCCCATGTGATGAAACACAAGAAGCATCGTTGCCACGGCAGCGGCTGCACTCTGAATCGCTGTAGGCGCTGATCTTCGAAATCCCAGGATCTCCTTCGCTTCACGGTCAAAGGATTCCCGGGCAACCAATACCTTATCCATAGGACTTTGATAGACACCGCTAAAAACTCCGATGCAAGCCGGGGCATTTCTGAAAAAGGAGGCATTCTTCTGATAACGATTAACATCTTCCTGCCACGACATCGCTTCCGGCCAAGAAGCAATTTTATCTGCAACAGACTGGACGGCACTTGCCATTTTCTCAATCATTTCTTTTTTCTTCACAATGATGAAACGCCATCCTTGATAATTACCTCCATTGGGAGCCCATGTCGCCAACTCCACCGCCTTCCTTAAGAGCTCGTCCGGAACTTCCTGTTTTTTCCACTGCCTGATCGAACGCCTTTCCTTGATTAGCTTTTCTAAATCCTGGATATTCATTTTTTCTCCCTCCTTAAACAACACCAAGGACTGTTAAACGAAGACAAATTGAAAAAGGATAAATACAAAAATTGTTTTAAAACCTTAAAGCATAGCGGTGGGCGAGGTTGAAATATTTTTGGGCCCTTTTCAGGGCTTCTTTTTTTTCTTCTTCCGGGATATGGAAATCATCTAACCGAAAACTCTCCACCTTCCCGCGGACATAGGCTCGGTAACATTTGTAGAAATCCAGCACTTCCATTAATTCATGGTCGCCCGACTCCCCGATAAAGGCCCGTATGAGATGTCCGCTGAGATCCTGCCTGCCGTGGTAATCGAGATCCATCGCTAAAAAGCCGATGTCCGCTGCAATATCCGTGTAGCGGAATCGCTCATTAAATTCAATGCAATCGAAAATAGAGAGCTCCTCCCCCCAGAAGATATGTTCCAGTCGAAGGTCTCCATGGCAGTCTCGAATTCGATCGGTCGCGATCCTCTCCTGAAAAATATTCTCCCTCGTTCTAAAATATTCGTTTGTCCTATTCTTCACCTCTTCATAAACTTCCCGGGGAATGGTCACATCAATATATTTCTCTGTCTGTTCGAAGTTCTCATCAGTATCTTGTTTCACGCGCTCTGGTTTAGCAAAGCTTTTGATGAGATCATTGGTCTCTGCGGTGAAATAGAATTTTACCAATTTTTCTGAGACGGCCTCAATCATTCTGGAAGTCACTTGTTTTTTTTCAAGCAACTTGTCCATCAGAAATTCTTCGGGAATCTGTTTCATCTTAACGGCATACTCCACTAACTCCCCTCTTCCATCCAAAAAAATCTTATTGCCTTCTTTTGTAATCCTCACGACACCCAGATAAATATCCGGAGAGAGCCGCCGATTCAACTTAACCTCTTGCTCACAAAAATATTTCCTTTTTTCAAGAGAGGTGAAATCCAGGAATCCAAAATCTACAGGCTTTTTCAACTTGTAAACATGATTTCCTGTTAAGAAAAGGAGGGAGATATGGGTCTCAATAAATTTTATGGTTCGGGGATGGTCGGGATAGATCTCCGGATTGAGAAGCGCTTTTTGTAGGAATGGGATGTTTAGAGTCATCTTTTTTCGATTTTTTTAATTTTCCAATCAGGGGGCGTGTCATATTCCGTATCGATCGTGAGGTAGATGATCGGAAGCGTCTTAAACCGTTTTTTAAAATCTGCCGTATCAATGGGTTGAAACAAGGTTTTATTATTTAAGTAAGCCTCTTTGGTTAATGCATTCGACTCATAATTTTCTTTTGTCCTTTTCGAAATCCGCTCAATGGACCTCTCTTCTGTGCAAACACATTCTGCAATGACAAAACTCCGATTGGCCTGTTCAGCCAACTCAGCAGCCTTTGATCTCAAATCCTGTGTGAAAAAAGTGGCGTCCAAGATCAACCCATCCTGGGTCGTCTTCAATGTATTCTCCGCCCGTCTGAACATCTCTTCATAAACCCTTTTTCTCCTATTCGGGTCAGAAGCCACTTTATTGTCAAAGATATCCTCACCCTTTAGAACTTCCAGCCGGATTATATCGGATCGAAGAATCTGAAACCCCTTCAATCTTGCAATCTCCTCCGTCACCGGACTTTTCCAACTTCCCGGCAGGCCCACAGAGATGAGGATACACTCCTTGGGGATTTCAGACTGGATGACCTCTGAAAAAGCTCTTTCCATTTTAAATCTCCCTTTACT
>Ga0100400_1002717_pt1 | contig 12085 bp, 14 predicted proteins | sample CryGeymeta201524_FD_80420 | JGI IMG/M metagenome (GOLD analysis project Ga0100400, IMG submission 80420) | Groundwater microbial communities from Crystal Geyser aquifers in Utah, USA - Crystal Geyser metaG 2015-24 | ecosystem: Environmental > Aquatic > Deep subsurface > Groundwater | place: USA... | reverse complement strand
TATCAATTATCTCTTGTTTTACAATACCCAAAGGCCCCATAATTCCCTAAAGAATCAAGAGCCAATGAAAACAGTTGTTGATTATCTTAAAAAGTCCAACAGGTGTGGAACGGATACAACTAATTGATTTTAGACTCAATAAGAGATACAATCAACACGGTTAAGAGCCGGAGAATAGCCCCGTCGTAGCGCTCCACGAGCTGTGTACGAATAGTACCTGAAGGCGAGTGGTAAGCGAATGATGGGGAGGAAAGTCCAGACAGCAGAAAGCAGGGTGTCCCGCCTAAGGCGGGAAGGATGTACCAAACGGTACGTCCCTAGTTAGAGCCACAGTGACGATTCCGTGCAAAACGGAGTGAAACGCCCAGAAGGGTGATGCATCAAAAGATGCGTTAGGCAATCCTCCCCGCGGCAATCTTCGAGCAACTCGCTACCCCGCCTTGGCGGGATGAAAGGTGCTTTCCCGAGAGTTGAAGAAAGAGCATTAGAGAGATTATTCTCATTAAAACAGAATCTGGCTTATGAGCTCTTAACTACTCTTTAAGATTATCTCTCGTCGAATTTTTTCGAAGAATAAATTTTGGCGACGATCACCTCTAAGGCGAGATAGGTCGGAATTGCCAGTAAGGCTCCCCCGACGCCGGCCAGTTTAAAACCAATCGCCAAAGAGATAATCGAAATCAGCGGATTGACTCCGGCCGCTTTTTTCATAATCCGGGGGACGAGAAAGGAATTTTCCACCTGCTGAATCAGAAAAACCCAGCCGGCTACGGCAATTCCGTGCCAGGGAGAAATCGTCAGACCAACAATAATGGCCGGAATCGAAGCAACAATTGGACCAAAATTCGGAACAACTTCTAACAAAAAGGCCAATAAAGAAAGAGGCAAGGCAAAGTTTAAACCAATAATTCTATAACCCAAGAAGCTTAAAATTCCAATCGCCAGCATTAATAAAAACTCTCCTTTTACCCAACCGCCAAGTCTAATTTCAATTTGATCAAAAACCCCTTCTATTTCTTTTTCTTTTGCTTCACCAAAAAAAAGAATAAGATATTTTTCCAGATTTTTTCTTTCTACCAATAAGTAAAAAGTAATAATCAGAAGCGCGATTACCGCCAAAACATTAGAAAATAGACTAACGATTAATTTGACCAGGTTTGCCGGCAAGGAAGTAAATTGACTAAGCTGAATAGCCAGTAGTTTTTCATCAATTCCCAAAACCTTAAATTGTTTTAAAAGACTGGGAATCTGGTTAATCAAGTTGGCTGTCTGTTCCACTAAAGGAGGGACAACTGCTCCGATGAATAAAATTATTATGGTCAGAACCCCGATATAAACAATAAGAATAGAAAGACTACGCTTAACTTTTAATTTTTCCAGGCGGCGGACAATCGGATTAAGCACCGACATTAAAATGAGGGCGATAAAAATGCTGAGTAAAATTGACCTAATTTGAAACAAAAGCCAGACAAAAGCAACAAATACGGTAATGAAGACCACGGTTTTATAGGAGATTTCCACTTTTTTCGGCATAATTAACTATACCAACTTTTGACTAATTTTTCTACTTTCTCTTGCCAACCGCCTTTTTCAATATCAAACCATTTAATTCCCGGCCTTTTTTTAAACCAGGTCATTTGTCTCCTTGCATAATTATGTTCGGCAAACTGCCATTTTTTTATTACCTCTTCTTTACTTAATTTCCCTTGAAAATATTCTTGCCATTCACGATAGCCAATAGTAGTCCCTAAAACAGAGTTGCCCCATTCATATCTTTTAGCAAGCAATTTTTTAACTTCCTCCTCCGCCCCCATCCTTACTCTTTCATCCACTCTTTGGTCAATTCTTTCATACAAAGTTTTATAAGGAGCGGTTAATCCGATAAACAGTTTGTTTATTTTGGGGTTAGGCCTTTTTTGCTCAAGAGTCAATCCGCTCCCGGCAATTTCAATGGCCCGAACCAATCTTCGCGGATTTTTCTTGTCGCTGGCATTCATCCTTCGAGCTCGTTTTGGATCAAGCCTGACTAAGATTTCCTGCAGTGCCAAAACCGTTCTTCCCTGTAGCTCGTTTCTCAACTTCCAATCCGGACCGATTCCCATCGTTCCCAAACCCTCAATCACCGCTTTAATATAAAACCCTGTTCCGCCGACAATAATCGGCAATTTTCCCCTCTGCCAAATATCGGTAATCACCTGCCAAGCCAATTTATAATAATCCGCCACATTAAACTTTTCATCCGGAGCTGCAATATCCAGTAGCCAAATTTTAATTTCATCCGATAAATCTTTTCCGGTAATAATATCCATTCCTCTATAAACCTGCCGGGAATCGGCAGAAACAATTTCTCCATTAAATTTTTTGGCCAATTTCACCGCTAGTGCCGTTTTTCCAACACCTGTCGGCCCGCAAATAATTAAAATTTTGTTCATTTATTAATTATTGTTATCCCTTCTTTATTTATTCTTCTGTGCTCGTCAATAATTTTACCAAACATCGGCATCAATCTACTTAATCTTACCAATTTCCCGTTTTTCAAAACTTTCGGATCAACATATCTAAATTTCTTAAAAACTTTTGCCGTCTTTTTGACTTCTAAATTAGGAACAGCTTTTTCAGATAACATCTTTAAAGATTTTGCTATCTCAGTGTCCTTGCTTTTACTAATTATCTCCATAATATATTTTTCGTCTTTAAAAAAATCTTTTTTCTCCAAAATTTTAATTTTTAGAGCTCTTTTTAGCATTTGAACAAACAAATAATACCTCCTGGAAGTTTCTTCTCCTCCCCAAAATTCTGTTTGCAGTATCAAAAAAGTATGGGCAAATTTAAAAGCCAAGTTTTTATTTAAAAAAATTATTTCCCCGTTAAAATTAGTCAAATCTTCTAAACACAAAGCAACTTCTTATTCGTTCAAATAATATTTTAATTGTCTGGCCGAATAATCAATTCTATCGGCGCATAAATCGGGAATTTCCCGCTCTAATAAATGAAAATTATTTTGCTGTAACATTCTTTCCAAAGAAAAATTATATTTTTCGAGAAGTTTGGGTATTTCGGTTCTTTTGACAAAACTTTCATGAAGCTGATTATGATAGTCTTCTTTTCCTTTCATTCCCTCGGCAAAAACCCAATCGGCAACGTGAGAAAAGGTAAGGGTAGAAACATCATGAAGCAAACCCGCCAGTTGCTCTTCCAAAGAAGCTCCAAGTTTTCTCAACAGGAGCATCACTCCGACACTGTGTTCATAACGACTATAACCTTTACAGTGGAAATATTTGTTCGGAATTCCAAATTGGGAAATATTTTTCAGGCGTAGTAAGGCCGGTGTTTTTAGAAATGTTTTCAAAACCGGTTCATTAATCTCAAATTTTCCGTAAATTTTATCAGTTAGTACCATTGAATATTTTTATCAATAATTATTTGGGCTCTAGACTAGAATACCTCCTGCTATACTAGTCAAAATGCTTGTTAAATCGGCAAAATTAAGTGATTTTAAAATTGAAAAGATTTTTTGGTGTTTTTGTATTGATATCAATGCCGACAAAACGAGACTTATAGTTTCACTTAACAGAAATACCGTCAACAAATATTTTAATCTTTTTAGGACAGTTATATGGTATCACTAAACGGAAAAATTTAAAAGGGAAATCTCAGGAGAAGCAGAATGTGATGAAGCCTACTTTGGCGGTAAAAGAAGACGAGGTGTTCCAGGGAAAAGAGGTAGAGGTTACGGTAAACAACCAGTCTTTGGTATATTTGAACGAGATGGCAGGGTTTATACGGAAATTGTTCCCAATTGTAAAAAACCACCCCTGCAGAAAATCATTCGGGGAAAGATCAATCTAGAAACAATTATTTATACAGATAAATGGCGTGAGTATGACGGATTGGTTGATGTAGGATACGATAAACACCTTAGAATTAACCATGAGGAAGAATTTTCCGATGGTAACGGCAACCACATCAATGGTATTGAAAACTTTTGGTTTTTTGCTAAAAGAAGATTGACCAAATTTAATGGTGTTAAAGTAAATTTTGAACTACACTTGAAAGAATACGAATGGCGTTATGGAAAAACAAAAAAGGAATTATACAAAGACCTTATAGTTTTATTAAGAAAGTGGAGGAAATTCGTTATTTCCTAGTCTAGAGCTTTATTTGTTATTAATTAAATCATTTAATATTTTCCAGCGATTTCTTTTTTCTTTAAAAGGAATTTCTTCTTTCATTTTGTAAGCAGCAGTTTGCTCCCTAGGGGAATAAATCGAAACGTAAGCTTTAACAAAATTTACTTTCTTGCATAAATCCATCGTATTTTGGAATTGTTCTTCGGTCTCTCCCGGAAAGCCGACAATAATATCGGTCCCAATTTTAATATCCGGAATTTTTTTTCTGATTTTTTCTACTAATTTTAAATAATCAGATGCCGTATATTTTCTACTCATTTTTTTTAATATTTCACTATCTCCCGATTGAACCGGCAAATGTAAATAACGGTCAATTTTCGGCAAACTCATTGCCTCAATTATCTCCTCATTTAAATCCCAGGGGTTGGAAGTAAGAAATGAAATTTTATTTATTCCCTTTATTTCATGAAGTTTTTTCAAAAGCAGCGCAAAACCGCCTGAGTATGAATTTACGTTTTGCCCCAGTAGTGTTATTTCTTTATATCCTCTACTGGCCAATTCCTCTACTTCACAAACAATTTCTGCAAATGGCCGGGAAACTTCCCTCCCCCTAGCATAAGGGACCACACAGTATGTACAAAAATTATTACACCCTTCCATTATCGGAACTAAAGCGTGGATATTTGAATTACGAATTATGCCCTGCCTGCCGGCAGGCAGGAATTTTGAATCAAGGGAGAAATCCGCTATTTTTTTAAATTCATCAACATTTGGCAATTTCTTTTCTAACCACCTTTTGGAATAACGCAACATACACCCTGTTAAAATCACTTTAAACTTTTGCCTTGAACTTTTGATTTTTGCCTGCCTGCCGGCAAGGCAGGATTTTTGATTTTTGATTTTGGTCAAATTATTCACCAGTCCAAAGACCCGATTTTCTGCCGACTCACGAACCGAACAGGAAACAATCACAATTTCATCTGCCTCTTCAATCTTATTGGCCGATTTCCATCCTTTGGCTTCATACCACCCAGCTACCTTCTCGCTATCCGCGACATTCATTTGGCAACCGTATGTCTTAATAAAATAGTTCCCCATTTAAGTAATTCAAATTGAAGGTGTGAATCTATTCATTTTTCCTGGAAACTCTTAAGAAGCAAAATTTTAGAAAGTGGTGGGGTTTCGGCGGCGACAATGGTGACTGAATCTTTATTACCCAGCTCACTTATTAATCTTGATTTTAATTCTTGGCTGGCATTGGGTGGCAATTGCAAATCATAAACTACATCATTATCACTTTTAAAAGTATATTTGATACCACTTTTGTCAATAAAACCGGAATAAGGGTGACTGGTATCCGCGATTTGGTATTGTCCTTTTTGGCATTCGCCCCTAAAAAATTGCCATTCCTCACACTCTGTTCCGTCGTTAAATTTACAGATGCCTATCTCTCCCGCGGTTTCTCTAATTATTGCTAATTTTCCGCCTTTATCAAGACAATTTTGGGAAGCGGGATTGGGCAAGGTGGCAGTTTTAACTTCTTCTTTACATGTTCCTGTCGGCTTAGGAGTACTGGGGTTTCCCTTCCAGCTATCTTCTTTAGTAAATACTCTCGCAGCAGCTACTGCCAAAATGATTATAATTATTACCGCCAAAATAGGAAGAATGATTTTCTTCATGGCTCTATGATATCACGAGGAATCAAGTTTGTGTCCTGGCTGGGGTCATCGGTAACACTTCCGGTTTGTAGGTTTGAGCATATGACAAAGGGGTTTGGTAATCAAGAGTTTGATGGGGCCTAACACTATTGTATTCAATAAGCCAGGCAGTAAGGTCTAAATTCGCTTCTTGGATATCATCAAGGCCGACTTCTGACATTGATAACCATTCGTCCTGTATAGTCCAGTTAAATCTTTCTAAAGAGGGATTGTCCTTGGGAGTTCTTGCCCTTGAGTAGACTTGCGAGATCCCAAGGGCAAAGCAGGCTTTTTCAAACTCTCCGGCAAACTCACTTCCATTGTCAGAATGAATTATTTTGAGTTTTCCATTCGTTAAATAAACAAGTCTTTGAAGAAAGTCTGTTGCCTGTCTTGAAGAGCCTGATTGGTAAACTCTGGCAAAAGCCAATTTAGTTGAGTCTTCGATTGCCGTAAATATTATTCTTCTTTGTCCATACCACCAGATAAGAACTGAGTCTGTGTGCCACAAAGTAATATCCGGCAGGATCTTTTTAAATTCATGGAGACGCACTTTTGGCCTTAAAACTCTTCTCTTTAACCTTCTTACGCTCTTTTTGTGTTCTTCCGGATCAGGATATAAATTGTGTTTTCTCACCACTCTTTCGATCTTCCAAGTAGAAATATTTTCTTTGTATAAGCCTTGATATAGAATCTTTAGTTTTTTCTTTCCATACTTTAAATATTTGGTTCTTAATTCAATTACTCTCTTTTCTTCAATGTCTGTGACTTGCCAGGTTCTTCTAGTCTTTGGAGCCTTGGATTTTTCTTCAAGAGATTGAATAATCTTGGGATTAAATCTGCCTTTCCATTTCCAGAATGTTTTTCTTGAGATACCAAAATAGTCAGTTGTTGCCTTAACACTCTTTTGCCCGATGGAGTAATAGAAAATCATCCACTCCAATCTTTGCTTTGCTTTTGGGGAAAGCATCCAATAATTAGAGAGTGCCCTCCAATGGTCGTATTCATTTCTGGGCTTGATAGCAATTTGATACATCTTTTCACCTCCTGACTTAGAGAAACTATTCTAAGTCTAAAGCGTTACCGATGTATCTCAGCCTACTCAGTTTGAGTTAGGCGACGTCTTTACCGGTGAAAACTTCGCGGATTACATCTTCAATCGGCACTTCTTCAATGTTTAAATCGGCAATCGGAAAATTTTGTAAAAGTTCAGAAGCGGCTAAAGAAGCCGCTTCTCTTTTAATGGCAAAAACCGCTTTAGGAAAAGAAAATTCTCTCAACTGGCCAATCGCTTCCAATTTTTTAACATCAACATCTTTGGAAAAAATTACGGAAATAATTTTATGATCGGCATATTTCTCGGTTATTTCCGAAAGATTTCCGTCAAAAATTAATTTTCCCTTATTGATTATCACTACTCTTTTACAGAGTTCTTTAACATCATCCATATAATGAGAAGTCAAAATAATAGTCGATTTTTTTCGGTGATTATATTCTTTAATAAAATCCCTCATCTTTTTTTGAGAAACGACATCCAACCCAATAGTCGGCTCGTCCAGAAAAAGAACCTTGGGTGAGTGCAAAAGCGCCGCAATTAGTTCGCACTTCATCCGCTGGCCCAGGGAAAGCTTTCTTACCTGCACTTTTAAAACATCCTTCACTTCTAAAAGCTCCACCAATTCATTCAAAGTTTCTTCATATTGCGGTTTGGGAATTTCATAAATCTCTTTATTGAGAATAAAAGTTTCCATCGCCGGCAAATCCCACCAAAGCTGATTTTTTTGTCCCATTACCAAAGATATTTGCTTTAAAAATTCATTTTTCCTTTTCCAAGGGTCAAATCCCAAAACGGAGACAGAACCGCCCGTCGGATACAAAAGCCCGGAAAGACATTTAAGGGTAGTGGTCTTTCCTGCGCCGTTGGGCCCGATAAACCCTACCAATTCTCCTTCCTCTATATTAAAAGAAATATTATCAACGGCTTTAACCTCTTCATACTTCCGATGGAAAAGAGATTTTATCGAACCAGAAAGTCCCGGCTCCTTTTTATGAACCTGATAATACTTTTTTAAGTTAATGACGTTTATTATTCCACTCATACAAAGTAATTTTACCTTAACTGGAAGCTGATTGATATCTTTTAAGTCCTTTTCGCCATAAAATAGTAGAAATAATTATGAGTCCAATTATAACTAAAAGACCTAAGCCGACAAAATAATTAGGAATCTTTCCCAATAAAATTGCGGTTGGAACATAAGCAAAAAATAAAATTGGCAAACCAAAAAAAAGAAATCGGCGAAAACCGCGGCTATAAATTTCCGCCGGGTAACGGTCAAAATCGGTTGCTTCCAGCAGCCAATCGGAAAAAGTGTAGGCGTTGACAAAAAAAAGACTTAAACAAGAAACAGAAAAATAAAGAAGATAGACAGTGGCATAAGCGGAAAATAACGATATTAAAAACAAAATGATTCTTAACGCACTTATTTTAATATCAACATGGGGAATGGCTAAAGATAAAACAACAATCGTATTAAGCAAACTGCCAATCCCGGTAAGGTCAATCGCACCGAACGAAACCAAAAAACGCTGATTTGCCGGCTTGACTAAAGTCCGATCAAGCGCGCCGGTTCGCACGTCATAAATAAGCTTATCTAAATTATCGGCAAAAAACATCCAGGTCCCAAGAAATACCAGCTCATGAATACCCAGCAAAAGCATCACCTCCCAAAAACTCCAGCCGCCGATTTCTTTGACTCCGCCAAAGATAACCGAGATAAAAACCAGACTGGTCAACATCCAAATAACCGGAGTTATTCCAAAAACTAACGAATTAGCCCTATAAATAAAAACACTCATGACACTGGTTTTGGCAATGAAAAAATAAAGCTTTAGATAACGGAAAATTTTACTGGCCAACTGCTTCATAGCGTTTTACTCCCTTAAGCCAAACATACTTAAAGATAATTGATAAAACAACGATCCAAAAAAACAACAGGCTAACCCCAGTCGTAATTTGACCCGGACTTAAGGCTCCCTGATAAAGTTTAATCGGAAAATAAGCTACAAATTGAAATGGCAAGAAATTACTGATTTTTCTTAATATTCCCGGCATTATGTCTAAAGGGATTGTCGCCCCTGCTAAAAAATCAATAATTATCATCATTGCGGAACGGATTAAACGGACGTCAGTAATCCAAAAAGCCAGACAAGCAATTAAAATATTAAAAATAAAATTAAAAATTAAAGAGATAAAAATAAAAGCTAGAAAGAGTGAAAATCTTCCCAATCCTTGAAAAACAGCAATTTTAGGAAAAAAAACAAAAAAAAGAATAAGCATTGCCATCCTAATAAAAAATTCATAACCTCTTTCGGCAAAAAAAGTAGAAAACCACCAGCCGGTATAATTTATGGGCTTAATTAAATAACTGGAAATTTTTCCTTCTTTAATTTCGTCGCCAATTTGGCGTCCAATATTCCCTCTCATGACAAAATGAAGAAATCTCGTCATTAAAACGTAGGTCATCATTGCCGAAAAAGTATAACCGTTAAAAAAAGTCCTGTTTTTAAAAATTGCCGACCAAATAAAATACATTACCAAAAAATTAATGAGTCCCATACCAAGATGACCGATAAAATCGGCTCTGTATTCTAATGATTTTTCCCAACTAATTTTAAAAATTGCCCAATATTTTCTCACCAGGCTATTTTAGCAGAAAAAAAGAGGGGAGATTACTTAACGGATTTCTTGAGGCTTCTTCCGGGGGTAAAGCGGGCAACACGGTGGGATTTCACGATTTGCCTGGCTTTTGTTTGAGGATTAATAACGGCTTTATCTTTAACCAAAACACTTTTAAAAGTGCCAAATCCGGAAAGAACCACTTTCTCACCCTTGGCAAGAGCTCTTTGAATTTCCGAAAGAAACATTTCCACCGACTCTTTGGCCGCTTTTTTGGTCAAATGCGCCTTACGGGAAACAATACCGACTAAATCAATTTTTTTCATTTTGCTTAACTACTAACTGTTAGTTTAACAAATAAAGAATCAAAGTCAAGTAAAGCTTACTTTACGACCCCAATAATCCGTGTTTCCCGAATCGCCGTTACTTTAATCTGTCCGGCCCACTTGGCTTCCTCTTCCAGTTTTTTAATAATTTTATCGACCAAAACGGTCATTTCTGCATCGGTGACTTTGTCCGGTTCGACAATGACCCTCACTTCCCGGCCCGCTTGATAGGCAGCCACTTCGGCCACGCCCGGGAAGGATTTGGCAATTTCTTCAATATTGGTCATTCTCTTTAAGTAATCTTCGTGGGGTTCATAACGGGCTCCCGGACGGGAACCGGAAATCGCATCCGCAATCCAAACAATCGCCGATTCGACTGAAGAAAAAGGTTTATCTTCATGGTGTTCGGCGATACAATCGATAACTTTTTCCGGAATGCGGTATTTCTTAAGCAAGTCTACCCCAAGTTGAATATGGGTCCCTTCTTCGTCGGTAACTACTTTACCAATGTCATGCAGTAAACAAGCCAGTCTCACAATCGCAATATCGGCCTTAAGTTCGTTGGCAATGGCCACACCAATTTTGGTCTCTTCCAAAGTATGAACAATCATATTTTGACCGTAAGAAAAACGGAATTTAAAATGACCTAAAAGTTTGACCAAATCAGGATGAAGATTATAGACCCGGACTTCATGACAAAGCTTTTCTCCTTCTTCAAACAAAATCCGGTCAATTTCCTCTTTGGTTTTAGCCACTATTTCCTCAATTCTTTGCGGTTGAATCCGGCCATCCTTCATCAGTTTTTCCAAAGACCTCTTGGCCACTTCCCTTCTGACCGAATCAAACGAAGAAAGGCGGATATCCAGGCTTTCGTCCAGTTCCAACTCCACCCCCGTGGCCACTTCCAAAGCGCGGATATTTCTTCCTTCCTTGCCGATAATCCGGCCTTTCATTTCCTCATCGGGAAGTTTAATCGTCGAAACCGTATATTCGGCCACGTAATCAACCGCTCCATGTTTCATGGCGTCAACCAAAATCTCTTTGGATTTTTCTTCCGCCCCGGCCCGGACATCATCTTCTGCCTCCTTAATCTTTCTGGCAATTTCTTCGGACATCCTTTTTTCCGTCGCCTCAAGAATCAGTCTCTTGGCGTCTTCCCTGGTCAAGGAAGCAATTTTTTCCAGTTTGGACAGTTGTTCTTTTTTTATTTCTTCCAGCTCGGCCAGTCTTTTCTCGATATCCGCTTTCTGCAGATTTAGAAGTTTCTCCCTTTCCTCAACCGCTCCAATCTTCCGGTCCACTTCCACCTCTTTTTGTAGGGATTCATTTTTAAGTCTTAAGACGTCTTCTTTAATTTTGGCCGCTTCAATCCTGGCTCTGGCTCCTTCTTCTTTAGCTTGGTCTAAAATCTCTCTAGCCTTTTTTTCGTAAATACTTAAATCAACACTAGGCGCGGAAACATTCCTTTCCTCAACCGGTTTTTTCTCTTCCAGTTGGGCCAGTCTTTTTTCCAAGAGCTGTTGGCCTCTGATAATCTCGGCAATTTTATCCAGTAATGACATCTTTTCTCCTTTAAAAACTAAGTAACTCTTGGGGGAAACCACGAAAAAAACAGGCCTATTTAGAAAGGCTTTGAAGCAAAAAATGATTTATTTAATCTCTTCATAATAATACTTTTTGCTATTTTCAACTTGGATTAACCTCAAGTTGCTTTATTTTACCCTTTTTTTAACAATTTAGCAACTGTTTCTTCAATCACTGCAAACGAAAAACCTTTCTGAGCCAGTGAGGAAAAAAGCTTTTTTTTAATCTCAAGAGTAGGCAGGTTTTTCAGTCTTTCCAACTTTTTTAAAGCCACCTTTTCTGCCAGGAGAGCGTCCGCCGTCGTCGACCGGTTTTCCGCCATTAAACTCTCCACTATTTCCTTTTTTATTCCCTTCCGTTGAAGTTCAAACTTAACCAAACAGCTTCCCTTGGGCCGAAAGCCAGAGCACTGATCCAGCCACCATTTAGCAAAAGCCTCATCATCTAAAAGCTTAAATTGCCCAAGCTTTTCCAGAACTATCTTCCTGGTTTCTTCGCCAACGCCTTTTCTCAAAAGATATTCATTAATTTCAAATTCACTTCTTGGCCGAAAAGATAAAAACTTAAGTGCCCGATCAAAATTATGCGAAAAATCACTTTCTTTAATAAAAGAATTTACCTCTTCCGAAGACAATTCTTGATTCTCTTTAAGACCTGCTTTTACCAAAGTTA
>Ga0100400_1002709_pt1 | contig 12114 bp, 11 predicted proteins | sample CryGeymeta201524_FD_80420 | JGI IMG/M metagenome (GOLD analysis project Ga0100400, IMG submission 80420) | Groundwater microbial communities from Crystal Geyser aquifers in Utah, USA - Crystal Geyser metaG 2015-24 | ecosystem: Environmental > Aquatic > Deep subsurface > Groundwater | place: USA... | reverse complement strand
TGTTGTTATAGTGGCGTTTGTCGCCCGTGACTTCCTTCTCGATTGTTATAAACGGTGGAAGCATTACATCTTCCGATTTTTCCGTAAGTTCTATTTCGAGAATAATCAATCCGGAAAGGCCGGGCGATTTGTAAATGTCGAGCTCGAAATACTGGTCCTTCCACAAGAAACAAATCCTGTCTTTTTTAATGGTAGTTTTATCCGGATCACGCTGGCTTTGCATCTCCAGAAACTGGCGCAGCCCGATGATTCTTTCTTTTTCCCCCCTCTCACGCGGGTCATCCGTTTCCCATTTTTCGGTAAAAAAGTACAGAAATGAACCGTCTTGCCCCCTCTTTCTTATCCTCAACTCTTTGGCGGGATTATCGGATTTAAGATATATTTGTTCGATATGAATTTTTTGATACGGCGGCATCCTGTTAAAATCAATGCTTGCGACCAAAAATTTTCTTTCGATTTCTGTTGGGGCCAAAATATCCAAAGCTTTGCAGACGGCGGATAAAACCCGTCTGATTTTACCATCAAAGTCCGTGCTATTGTCGATGATTTTGAAGTGCGGGTGGCCAAGCCAGCATTCGCGAGTTTTCCGGTCGATTGCGACTGCTTGTGCCAGCGTTTCCGTGCGCGCGGGATTATTACCCAGAGTGTAAAATTTTTCAGCGCCCAATGCGGCGGTGACAAGATGAACTACGCTGACATAGCAATCCCGAAGATTTACGAAATTATATTTTTGCTCTTTTAACAGCTGTATCCAATGCTCTTCGCTGGGAAAATAAGCCCGGTGATCCATTACGCCGCGGTCGCAAAGAATAATTTTTTTGTCTCGCGGATAAATTTCTGCAGCAGTTTTTTCGATGGATTTTTCCAGATAAATTTGCGTTGCCACGATCATCTTCTCGAGTAAATAGAGCTGGGTGGCGTTTTTCATTTTCCCCGGTGTTAGTCCACTGGCGAATAAAAAGGTCGGTACCTCCGGAACCACGAAAACTCTAAAACCGTAATCAGAAAGTCTTTCTACAAGAGTAGCCATGCCCGTGCTTTTACCCGCACATGGCCCGCCGGTGATAACAATTTTCGGTATTGCCATCGCAACACACCTCCAAAAAATTTAATTATCAACGAACTGATTTTAAATAATTATACAATAAATTTTAAATGTTGCAATGATAGTGGAGCTTGGTGAATAATGAACAAACCGGATGAGGACTGTCCTCTTCGAGAGGACAGTCCTCCGGAAATCCTCCGGAAATTATAGGCGGGAAAATCATAGTCAAAGCCGATTTTCCTAATTCAAGGTTTTCGATCGCTTGCGCCAGAAAAGACGATTTTACGCATTATTCGCCAAACTCAATAGTGTTACTTTTGACACCTTGGGCAGAAATGGGCTCCGCGGCCGCCAATTTTAATCCGCTCGACGATTCCGCCGCATCGCGGACATTTCTCGCCTTCGCGCCCGTAGACTTTCAAACGCGGCACATACTCCCCTTCTTTACCTTCGGCATCCAGATACAGGTCGGCTGACGAACCTCGGTATCTGATTGCTTCCCGAAGAATTTTTTTAATGCCGTTAAAAAGTTTTTTGATTTCTTCGTCGGTAAGCGTTCCGACGATCCGCGTTGGCTTGACTCCGGCGTAAAAACAAATTTCATCGGCATAAATATTGCCGATGCCGGCTATAAAAGTTTGCTCCATTAAAATTGGTTTGATCTTCTTTCGGGATTGATTCACCAAAAGAGTTTTAAAATTTTTTGGAGCAAAGTTCTTCTCCAGCGGCTCGGGCCCATATCTTTCCTTTTCTAAATATTTTAACACCTCTTTGGTTTCTACCAACTTCACAAATCCAAATTTCCGCAAATCGTTGTGTAATAATTTGCTGCCGTCGGTAAAATTATAGACAACGCGCGTATGTTTGTGAGATTCTGAATCAAGTTCCGGATGACGGGCTGGTTGATATATCAATTGTCCTGACATCTTCAAATGGATAAGCAAACTGTGGCCGTCCGACAAATCAATTATTAAAAGTTTGGCTCGGCGCCGAATGGCTTTTATTGTCGCGCCAATAACCGCCTTTTTAAAACTTTTCAGGCTAACCTTAATCAGGCGCGGTTCTAAAATCTCCACGCTTTTTATTCTCTTCGGAGAAGAAGACGAAGTGGACTTTAGTCCGCGAGACTTCCTTTTCTTACCGACAATAACATTATTTAATTGTCTTTTGATTGTTTCAACTTCGGGAAGTTCAGGCATTTTATTGTTAGTCTTTAAGACTAGTCACCAGCCCCTCTAGAGCCGATAAAGACGCAACGCCCGGCCAAACGGCAGAAATTTTTCCGGATTTATCGATAAGAAAGTGCGCTGGCGTCCCACTGATGCTGATTTTATAATCCTGAAAAACGCTTCCGTCCTGATCGACCAGTATGGAAAAATTGACGTTGTTCTCTTTTTTATAGTTTCGCAGGGCCAAAAAAGACTCTTGGCTATAAATAGCAAAAACAGGAATTTGGCCGCGGTAAAAATCGGCAAATCTTTCCAGATCACGTAGTTCTTGTTGAAAAAAATCACAAGTCGAAGCGGTAAAAACTAGTAAAACAGCCTGCCCGCGCAACTCTTTCAGAGACACCTCGACCCCATCAATATTTTTCAGAACAAAAAGAGGCGCGGAAAACGCGACAAGCGGAGCAACTAATTCGCCAGCCTGCTCTTGTCTTAACAGATCTTCTTCGGTTTTTTGTTTATTTTGTTTATAAAAAACTCCGGTAGCGATAATCGCGGCCGCGATTAAAATCGACAGCGGTATGAGATAAAAATTGGACTTAGCCATTATATCGCTCACTTATTATTTTTAATATTTTGTTTTCGTTAACATTCTGTATTTTCCGATTCTCCATTACAATCTGTCCGTTTATAATTGCAGTTTCGACGTCGTTTCCTCTGGCGGAATAAACCAAGTTCGAGAGAATATTATAATCGGGCAACAGATGCGGTTGCTGGAAATTAAGAAGAATGATATCAGCTGCTTTCCCTCTTTCAATTGATCCGAGATTTTTTTCTTCACCGATGGCCTTGGCGGCGTTAATGGTCGCCATATCTAAAATAATTTGCGCCTCGGCCGCGCTCGGATCTTTTTCGGCCAACTTGTGGACAAGCGCACTGAGCTTCATTTCTTCAAACATGTCCAAATTATTGTTAGAACAGGCACCATCAGTACCAAGGCCGATGTTAACCCCTTTATTTAATAGTTTCTTGAGGGGCATCAGTCCAGAAACAAGCTTCATGTTGGAAACCGGACAATGTGAAACATTGACCCTGCTTTTCGCCAACAAGACAACGTCATCGTCAGTCAAGTGGCAAACATGCGCAACCAAAGAATTTTTATCAAGAATTCTATTTTCGACCAAAAGCCTTACTGGCGTCTTTTTATATTTTTTGCGGCTATATTCGACCTCGGCCTCTGTTTCCGCCAAATGAGTTTGAAGAATTATCTTGTACCGATCAGCTAATTTTTTACATTTCCGGTAAGTTTCGAGCGATGTCGACTGCAACATGTGCGGAGCAATGGAAAATTTGATCAATTCTGCGCCCCTTGGTTTCGTCAAAATTTTTTCCGCGGCAGCCAAAGCATCGTCGGGAGATTCAAACTCCGGGCATTTAAAATCCAAAACTGGAATTCCGATGTTTGCCCGCAACCCCAACTCCTCAACGGCCATAACAATAGCATCGGCAAAAAAATAACCATCCACAAAACAAGTAGTGCCGGATTCAATCATTTCGAGGCCGCCCAAAAGCGAACCCCAATAGACATCTTCGGCCTTAAGTTTGCCCTCGAAGGGAAAAACCTTTTCGAACCACCACTTTTTAAGCGGCATATCATCGGCGTAGCCGCGAAGAAGCGTCATTGCTAAATGAGTATGAGTATTAATTAAGCCCGGCATAACCACCCTACCCTCGCCGTCAATTATTTTTTTCGCCCTTTTCTTATATAATTTTTCTAGCTCGTGACTGATACCAATGTCCAGAATTCTACCATCCTTAATGCAAATAGCCGCGTTTTTCAATATCTGACGCTTGCTGTCTTGGGTTAAAATTGTTGCATTTCTTATTAAAATCATATACAAAAACTATAGCAGGTTTTCGCACTTTGTAAAAGAATCTCACGCTAAAGAGAGGTTGTGTGTCAAGTACCCATTTTTTAGACACGCTGTCTCTCCGCGATTTCCCGAATTAATGGGTTATTAAATTCGACTTTGTTAATTAATTTTTGAAGAGCGACGCGTTGAGCAAAGATAGCCGGCGGGCACTTTAAAGCAGTGTGGATTCTCTGATTGTTGTAGTAATAGATTTGTCGGGCTATGGCTTCAATCAGCTCCCCCGGGGTTGGATAGCATTCAGGATGACCAAGCTCCAGCTTAAAGCCGGAGTAGAAAGATTCCTGATGTCCATTCTGCCAGGGGCTGGATTTCTGGCTCATTGAGGGCTGGATATTGAGGCTCTTAAGGAGATTGAGGTACATCTCGCTGCGGTATTCAGATCCTTGGTCTGAATGGGCAATCTGAGGAGCCGGATAATATTCTAAGGCGTTTAGCAGGGCCTGAGCCACCAAATCAGCATTGTGCCTAATTGAAATTTCCCAGCCGACTACTTGTCGGGTAAAGAGATCTTCCAGGGTGGCCAGGTAGACAAACCTCCCGTAGTGGGCCAGATAGGTGAAATCAGAAACCCAAACCTTGTTTGGGGCGTCAATGATTATTCCTTGAACCAAATTGGGAATAGCCATTGGCGCTTGGCCCGCATCCCGCGACTTCTCCGGTTTCTTTCTCCTCCTTTGCGGCTTTAAGTCAAAGAGCTTCATTACTCTGAGAGCTCTTTTTTTGTTGATATTAAGGGCCCAAGCTATTCTTTTGTGGCCATAGGCCTTGTTATCAGTCATTACCTTTTCAATCTCGGCTTTCAGTTTTAAGTCCTTCCCTGGCAGTTTTGGCTGGTAATACAGACTTTGCCTGGAAACGCCTAGTTGCTTGGCCAGCTCCTGCTTGCTTTTGAAAGGAGCTGCCAGGTTAACGGCCATAGCGATGCTGGATTTTTTTCCCCAGCTTTTGGTCAACAATCAGCTGGCCGACTATATTCAAAAGAGCGTCTTTCTCTCTCTTTAACTTGGCTAACTCCAGCAAGGCGCCGGAGTTCTGGCCGGAACGGCTTAGGAAGCCGTAGATGTTTCTGGGATGAACTCCGTATTCCTTGGCCAGATCGGCCACTCGTTCGCCTTTTTCTTTGACGCGGGCGACGATCTCCCTTTTCTGCTCGGGAGCGAGCGATGGGTATCCTCTGGGCATAGTTTTTCTTTTAGGATACCGCGGGAATGGACTCTGTGTCTAATTTTAGGGGTACCTGCCAAACAGTTGCGATGTCAAATTACCGAGCGGCAATCCAGGGTTAAAACTATTGATTATTTCTCGAAAAAGATTCATGAGCCGCTCGTCACTAGTTCTTTTTGAAAGAATATCGAGAAGGATTTTATGATCAATGGAATCAAAAAACTTAGTCACATCCAGTTTTAAAATCCATAAAGTTCTTGTGTAGTTATGGGACAACCTAAGGGCCAAATTCTGCAATCGTCTCACTGCCGCATGCACACCCTTCGTTTTTCTGGACGGCCAAGAATCAAAAATAAATACTTTATTTCACATCGGCTCAATGATCCTGTGGACGGCATGGTGGAGGAGGCGGTCCATTACCGAAGCTTTATGGATATGACGGCGTTTCGGATCGTGGATGAAAAAAGAGAAGTAGCCGCCATGTTTGTAGGTCTCATGTTTAAGATTTTCATGCAGCGCAAAAATATGGTCTTCAAGATTGACCTCGAATTCAGCTACATCGCCTTTGTTGCTTTTCTCCTTCTTGAACTCCGTCCAAGCGTCGAACAGGTTCTCTAAAGAAATTATTTGATCGAACATAAAAATGAATAGAAATAATAATCAAACAACGCCATTTGCACATAATACGCCCTTATTTCAGGCAGTATATAAATTGTATCTTGCTTGGTATCTCCGTTGCCAGACAATTCCCAAAAAGGATAGATTTACAATTGGTCAAAAAGCAGAAAATACTCTGTTGGAAATAATGACTCTTGTTGTGTCTGCATATCACACTAAAGACAGCGTGCGTAAGAGAGAAATCTTATCGCAGATTAACATCAAAGTGGAAGGAATCAAGATTCTTTTTCGGTTGGCTAAGAATGTGAAAGCAATTGAGCAACGGCCATATATTGATTATGAGAGTCGTTTGCAAGAGATAGGGAAGATGCTTGGCGGTTGGATGAGACAAACACAAAGCCCGTCCATTAGATAGACGGGCTTTGTAACACTTCGGGAAAGAGAAGCGCCGAGATCGCCACCGCGGTTGTCAGGCCTCCACTTGTTGCCGTTCACGCCCTTCGGGTCAAAGTTGCCGAGATTGACGAGGTTGCCGTCAGGGTTCAGAGACGCTTCTCTTACGCTTTTCCATCCAAGTCAACGGCACTTCATGCTAATGGGACATGTTGCACCTGTATAAGTACGCGCGCACTCTATAAAAGTCAATTTACCTGCGCCAGAAAAGCGTAAGCAGTGTATTTTGTTGGCGAGCATGATCCGTAAACCATGCTTCATTAGCCATATAGAAATTATACTATATTCCGTGGAAAAGCCCAAAATAAAAATTTTTTCGAAAAAATCGACTCCCGTTAGGGAGTCGATTATCAAAGAAACAAATAACAAAAAACAAAGTTACAATCTGCGGGAAAGAGAAGCGCCGAGATCGCCACCGCGGTCGTCAGGCCTCCACTTGCGGCCGTCCACGCCCCCCGGGCCAAAGGGGCCGAGAAGGACGAGGTGGCCGCCAGGGTCCAGAGACGCCGACCAAGTATATTTATCCGAAAGTAATCGCTTATTATGCTTGTCATAATACATTGCAACATCGTAAATTGTTTCGGGAATGGTTTGTCTTGTAAGCTTGGTGATTTTTAATTCCGAAAGTTGCTTCGTAGCTTCTTTCCAATTTTTGCTCATGAGCCGTGTGAGTCGATCTTTATTTGACTCAAATTCCCGCATTGCTTCTTCATATTCTTCCGGGATTTCAATATCTTTGAACGCTTTTTCCCGAAGAGCTTTTATAATAACCTCAGTTTGTTCTACATAGTTCTTACTCGTGCTATCAGGCAGTAAGTCTTTAGAAACTAATGCCCAACCAGAATGGGGAACTTCTTTTTTAAAGTAATCTTCCCCAATCCAGCTTTTCCAACTATCTGCTGTTCGTAATATTTCCCCCTTATCATCTTTTTTCCATTTCTTAACCAAAATATCATTCATTGCTTCCATAGACATCGGCTTGCCAGCATCGGTTTTGTCTACTCTCAAAACAAGCATTTGTCCTAATTTCTCAGCGCGTTCCAGCTCTTCGACAGAAAAAGGAATCTCCGGTACCTCCCTTAAGCGTACGCCAAAAGTTTTTTCTACCTCATCAGGGCCGAATACATTTTCTCTGCCAAGTTTTTCAACGGCAGTTTCGATTTGCTCGGCAACCGTGCCTTCAAGCCTTGTTTCGGGTATCGCCTCTGCCTTTTCTTTCGGTTTCTCTTTCTCTTTCTCTTTTTCTTCTCTTTCCGGCCCCTTGCGTTTTGATTCGGCTACTTGTGGCTTCCAAGACGCTTGGTCAAGCATCAGACGGACTTTTTGTTTATCAGCATCAGAGCTATACATTCCGATAACGCAGGTCTCAAAAGCATTTTTGATAGTTTCATTTATATCGCCGTGGTAAAAACGAGCAATATATTGCGGAATGGTGCTCATTACGAGACGGGGATTAAAGCAAAGATTCTGCCGCTGGCTTTTAGCCATCTCCCGCTTTGCGCCCGATGATTTTGCTTCCAGTACCCTCATAATGGTTACGATTTCTTTGCGCCAGTGCGGCATTCCGGGTATTTCGGCGAGTTCTCTGACGGGTAGGCCTTCACCCGTGTGGCGAAATTCTTGTTCCGGCAAATTAATGTCCACCTTTTCCCCAATAACGCCGGCGAGCAATTTGTTTTGCTCTTCCTCCGAATACTCAATTGGCAATTTACGGAAAACCCAACGACCAAATGTTTCCGCCGACAATTGACTTCGATCGGTATATTCGTGTCCTTCTTCAAAACCAGGTGGATTTTGAGCGGCAACCAAACGAAAGTCAGGATGCACTTTTACCCGTTCGTTTTCGTTATACGGATTGGTAATTTCTTTACGGCCGTTTAAGATGGCATCAATAATCGGATTGATGATGCCGGCGAGCTTACTTTGGCGGTTATATTCATCTAAGAAAGCAACGCCTCCGTTTCGGATAGCGTACATCAAGTCGCCGTCATACCACTCCAGTTTTTCTTTGCCATTCTCATCTACTTTCAAAGTATGTCCACCGATCACATCTTCTCGAGCAGTCTCGCGGTCAAAATTGACCTTACAGTAATTCATGTTGAGGTCGCGGCACATGCGGGCAATAGTCGTGGTCTTGTTGTAGACGCCGGTGCCTCCCTCCAAAAGAACAGGTTTGTTTAAAAGCAAAGCGGTTGCCACTTCACGCATGGTCGCATAGTGGCCTTCCAAGTAGAAATATTCTTCCTTAAATTCTTCTGCTTTGGGGACGAGGCGCCCGCCTTCTCCTTTGGGAATCTCCACGCCAAGATAAGAGACGGATTTTTCGCCAATAACAATATAGGGCTCTTCAGGAGAGCGCGTGGTTTCCTTTTCTGCTTCCGATTTCGCCGCGGACTGTTCTGATGTCTCTTTGCCGTCTCCCGGCGGTATCACCGCCTCAAATTTTTGTTCAGGGCCTCTCATAATGACTTGGTGAAATTTATATATTCAAAAAGCCGCGGGTAGCTTGCTTCTACCTGTTTGCGGCTCATCATGATAACAAAAGAAGTCTGCGTTGGAGTCCAAGTGGCTGTTTTAAGGCCGGTGTTATGTTTTCTATCGGCTAAACTGGCCATGCCGGCTTCAAATTCAGCGATAATTTCTAAAACCAGTCCGTCGAGCTTGCTGTCATGTTCGATATAAAAGATTTTGTCTTTTCCTTCGGTAAGTACATCCATAACCTCCAAGTAATCAGAACACTCTTTGTAGTTATTGTTGAGAAGTTGTTCGCGCGCTTTTTCAAAAGCCGCTTTGCGGTCCCTTTCGTTTTCTGCGATCAAAAGCCCGACTCCGCCCAAAGCGATTGTTGTAGAGAGAAACTGTTCTGTTTTTTCTTGGGTTTGGACTGGCATAAATTTGATAATTCTATTTTATCAACTTGATTAATATTTTTCAATAGCCTCGCGTAGCAATTCACCTAAGGTTTCTACCATTTCTTCCGTGGTAATACCGGCGATATGATTATCATAATACTTGGCAACAGCCCCAGAGTTAAGGCCTAGTCCGATGAGCTTTTGATTTGTGTTGGCCGTAATTTCGGCGACAGCCTCTCTAAGCTCACGATCAAGTTGGCTTGAGCTTTTTTTACCAGAATCCATCAACGGCTCGCCATCAGAAAGTACGACTAAGAATTTATTTTTGGCTATTTGCTCGGTTAAATGTCTTGACGCTTCAAGAAGGCTTGCGCCGTCATCATTATCGCCAGGATTGTTGTGGCCATCTGGGTTTCTGCCATATACTTCTAAGATCATTTGATTTAATTTTTCGCGCATTGATTCATCCAGTTGCTCTTCAAAAGCTTTAAACTCAAGTATAATGTCTTGAAAGCCGACAACCTCAAACTTAATACCGAGATTGCTTAAGGTTTCCGAGAGTACTACTGCCGATTTGAAAGCTTCCTGAATTTTGTGATTTCTTTGCATTGAACCAGATAGATCAACAAGAAGCGTAATGGCATAATCCATTTCCTCGCTCTCGCTTTCTCTTTGCTCGCACGCCTCCGTCTTAAACAACGGAACGCCAGCAACTTTTTCTCTGATCCTTTGACGAACATTCCAGCGGCGACCAGAACGGTATCCGGTCTCATACCTTTCGATTTTTCTTTTTACAAATATATCGCGCAAATCGGCTGTTAGCACGTCTATCAAATCGGAAACTTTTTCCAGCGCCCCATGGTACGGATCTTTTTCGCCGGCCTCAAAGAGTGATTCTATCCTCTTGCGTCTTTCCCTTGCTTCCTCTTCGCGCTCCCTTTCTTTTTCTTCCCAACCCCCTCCTTTAATCTCCAGCTGTTTAGCTGCCTCCGCTTCTATTTCCTCTCTTCCGGCTTTCTTTTCTGGATTATCGGATAGTTTACCTTGCAATTCTTCATTCAACGCATCTTCGAACTCTTTGAAGGCGGCTTGTGCTTTCTCGGTCATTTCTTTTTGTTGCTCTTCTGGTAATGACTCAATAAACTCTTTTATTTTTTGTTTGTGTTCTTCCGGGAGAGTTTTGAGGTCGATCGGTTGCCCAGAAATTGATCTCTCTGACGGTTCGGGTGTTTTTTCCGCTTCCCCCTCTATTGGTTCTTTGCCTTGCGCTTCAGATTTTTCTTTTTCGGCATCTTCAATCGCTTGTTTGATCGCCTCCTGTAATGCCTGCTGTTCTTCTGGGGTGAGCTTATCTTTTAATTCTTGTGGCAAGTTTTGGCCACCCCCGCCTTTGCCACCTTCTTGTTGCTCTTGTCCCTTTTGCATATCTTTCAGAAGCTCTTGCATTCTCTGATCATCCATATCGGCATCGACAAGTTTTTTGAACTCCGGCCACACCTCATCGCGATTGATCTCATAAGAAGTTTTTGCATATTGTTTAATCATTGCTTCTCCATCTACTTTTTTTCTGCCTATTTTGCCCCCATTATCCGCTTCTTTACGAGAGGGATATCTCAACCAAGAATCTCTGGCTGACTCAATCGTTGCGCGAACGGCCGCCTTTACTTCTTCTGGTAAACCATCTGTCAATTCGAGTTCTTTCCCTTGAGTTTCTCTAAACCATTGACTTATATACTCAAAACCAGCCTGCATGAAGCGCGGCTGATATCCTAATTTCTGATCCGCCTTTTGTTTGGTCTTTGCCTCAAAATCTAAATCTTGCTGATACGCCAAGCCCATTTGCTCGCGAAATTTTGGATAGCTTTCTGCGATGAAATTGTTGTTTCGCGGATCTTCGATGGCGTTCATCATGAACGAGAATCCGGGTTGTTTCCATTCGTCTAGCGGTATAAAATCCATTCTTGAAATTCTCCTATGGCCACCCTCGTGAGAAATAACGAAACGAAGATAATCCATCGGTTTTTTCAGAAGGTCTTTCGGGTCAATGCGTATAACATTTTCTTGGAAATCCCAATGCCAACCAGCTCCCGTTGCGTTTAGTTCTACTGGGATTTTGAAATCTTTGCCGATAAAATATGCGAGAAAAGAAAGTAGCCTCTGTTTCTGTCTAATTTCTGATTGTTGCTCAGGAGTAAATTCATCTAAAATGGCCTTTTCTTTTTTGCTGTCGAGAGCGCGATAAACCGTCTCCAGTTCGGGAGCCTGTTCTTCGCGGGGTATTTCTGGTTGCGGTCTGAATTTTTCCATACAATTATTGGATTAAATCATCAATACTCACCTCAAGCGCGCGGGCAAGTTTGGTAAGCGTTTCAATGGTAGGGTTCTTATTCACTCCCGATTCAATGCGTATTACGGTATTCAACGATAAATCAGCGAGCCGAGCCACTTTTTCAAGAGAGTAGCCCTTCTGCGCCCGCAGTTTTTTGAAGTTTGAGGCGATTCTGTTATTTGACATTGCTTTACTTGCCATATACCATTAAAAGATATAAACTAAATGATAGGACATATCCATTAGCAATTTTTATGGTATCTCATTTTACTAAATTTGGCAAATTCAAAGGGAGTTACTTGCTGTCGCCCGCGCAAGGGAAGGGTGGGGCAAGGGCGACTATACAAAATGTTTCGGCTCCTCCGTCAGCCGAACAAATTAAACTCTCCCGCGAGGGCGGCTCGGCAGGGGGGTTCAAGGGGGGAATGCCGAGCCGAAATTTAGGCGGGATTGGAATTAACAGTATCTATAATATCGCAACAAAAGTACATTTATTCAATATCAGTTGTTCCGACAACTTCAATTAACCGGCTTTTTAAGCTGTGCGACCTGC
>Ga0100400_1002707_pt1 | contig 12119 bp, 7 predicted proteins | sample CryGeymeta201524_FD_80420 | JGI IMG/M metagenome (GOLD analysis project Ga0100400, IMG submission 80420) | Groundwater microbial communities from Crystal Geyser aquifers in Utah, USA - Crystal Geyser metaG 2015-24 | ecosystem: Environmental > Aquatic > Deep subsurface > Groundwater | place: USA... | reverse complement strand
CCGACGCTCGATTCTCCTCTTGCGGTTCCGCACGATCTTGCGATATGATCTACTCACTTGACAGCCCCCTTTTTTTGGTTCTTTACTCTTCGGTGCTTACACCGATTTGTCCAAGAAAAACGGGGCTTTCTCGCTTCCTCACCTCTCGAAAATATTGAATATCATGCTTGTATAAGGAGTAGTCCACAATGGGTGTCTCCTGCGGCGCGCCGGCGATGTCGGTGCCGAAGTACAGACGATCCTGAAATTCCTCCATGAACGCAAGTCCAAACTCGGGGTCGCGCGTGATGGCGTTGTGTCCGCTGCCGGCGGAGAGGTCGCCGTGGAGGTTCGGGTACTCACGCATTAACTCAACCAGGCGTCCCGGAGTTACCTTGCCAGGGGGATAGGTGTTACGATTCTCGTCAGTTACGTTGGCGTCAATCTCGGCCCAGAAAGGCTGCGAATGGCCGAGCAGGATGAGGTCGGGAAACGCCTTGAGGACCTTCTCCAGCCTCGGCAGACCCACTTCATCGTAGCAACCGTAGCAGCCACCGATGGTCGGACCGATGTGGAAAGTGAGAGGCAAGCCTGCTGCCCCTACCTGACGAAACATGTTCATGTTCAATGGATCATCGAAGGGCAGGTTTGGAATGTATTCTCCGACACCGCGACAACCGAGGGCTTTGTAGTGGGCGAGCATTTTTGAGAAATCACTGGCCGGGCTGTTGGTCAACATACGGGGGTCCAGTCCGGTGAAAGGCACCAGGCGATCGGGGCAGGTTGCGCAGATCTCCAGGACCTCTTCGGGAGTGAGAAAGCTGAATCGGCATTCCGGCTGAATCGAGCACATCACGACGGCCTTGTCGATGCCCCGGTCGTCCATCATGGCAATCAACTCCTCCGGCATTGGGTAACGCCCTCCGGCCTGCCTCTCATGACCTCGATCATAGGCAACATGGACATGAATATCGATCAGCATGATTAACCTCCTGTGATGAGAGCTATGCTTGTTTCGGTTGAGAAACCACCGTTTGCGACTTTCGCAGGGGCGGTCTCCGACATGCCCACCACGGAGAGGTCTTACGCATAGGTGGGCACGTCGGAGACCGCCCCTATGAAGAACACCGAAGGTAGATTCTCAACCGGGACGAGTATAACTGACAAGTAGTGAGTGATGGTAGCGCATCGCCGAGTAGGGATCATAGGGGCGCCACCGTGGATCACCTGTCCACGCCTTTCTCTGCCGCGCGCGGGCGCAAATGCACGTGCAGCCGCTTCTGCGACCAGTGGCGTTGGGTGCTGTCGGAAGACCTATCGAACTTCACGTCCCCGCGCCACAGGTAAGAGTATTAGACCGTCGTCAATTGCGATTCTCCGAAAAGACTCCAGCCGGCGCGGTAGGACTGTATACACCACGGATCAACGACCCTCGTGTTTCCCCTCGGGCTCGAGAGGAGGGAAGACGGAGCGCCCTTAGTTACCGGAGCATTAGCATGATCGCCACAAGGAGGATAGCTGACCCGACAACGATGCTCGTAACTGTCGGTGCAACGGACGCAAAGGAGTACAGATAGGCCAGAAAAAGAAGTAGGGCGGTCAGAATGATTGATACTCGTGTGGCTGCGACAGGATTGGCGCCCATCACTTTCCAGAACAACTCAAACCAAATCCAGCGACAAGCGAGGAGAATCGCAACCCCGAGAAGCCCAAAAATAATCCAGTCGTTTGTGCCGATGCCTTCACCAACTGTCAGAGTAACGCGGCGCACATGGATTGGCGCCCCCGACTCCTTTGCCGAGATAATCTCGATGCGGTTCTCGCCCTTGCGGCATGCCTTGGCTATGTCGTGCCCCAAGGACGTGTAAGTGTCGATGTTCAACCGAATTGGTTCAACGACAGTTTCTTCGTTTACTCTGATCGTGTAAACGGCGAACGCGCCTGATCCCTTCGGGACCCGGCCCTCAAAGCTGAGGAACACGCGACTGGGCACTCGATCCAATTTCTGGGTGGCAACGATCTTGCTCTCCCCTGGTTTGTCCAGCAAGGCAAAGTCCGTCTTGGGGTCAAGCTTCACATTCTCGACGGCAGCTTTCAGCGAACCCTTGACTGTGCCCCCCGCGAAGGTCGCTTCGAGTTTCAACTCCTTTGCGCCAGCCGAAGGGAGGCGCATCAACCAGCAAAACAACAGCGCGCAGAACACAGACCTCTTCATTGCCCACTTCCTTTCCATTCCCCTTTGATGTATTCACCCAGCAACCGTCGCTGTCCCTCATACTCGTCGTTCGTCTTTCCGCCCTTTAACTGCTTGGCCAGGGCCTCCAAGTACTCGGTCGCTTCGTGCCGTAAACCGTCGGTCGCTTCACCAGTTGACAGTCGCCTTTCCAGGAGTTCTTCCCTGAGCCGGTTGCGTACGACATCCAGCGGCACGAGCGTCACAACCATTCCATCCATATTGTCGGAGGCCCCCAGTTCCACTTCGGCGGGAAGCCCTGTATCATCTCTGTAGGAGTAGACGACCCTCTCGGGACTGAAAGCGCACCACACACCAAAGGCTCCCGCAAGGACACACAAATCATGAGCTTCCATTCTGGCTGTCTCTTGGGACTCGACCTCCTCACGGTGCCTTAGTGCCTCTTCGTAGGTGAGAGGAGGAAGTCCTTCCGCGTACTGACTTCGAATGTGGAGAGGAATCCGGCTTACCTCTGTGTGCCGCTTGTAGTCGCGGTGCCACTGCTCCAACTGCGAAAGGGCGCGCAGCGGGAATACAAGCATCTCATCACTGAACAAAATCACACTTGGGTTGTCCAGTGGCCGCAGGTCATTGCCGTCGTACCCAAGTTTCTGAAGTTGCGTAACAACCTGCCGCGAAGCGTCATCACCCGGGGATGCCCCACCGTGGAGCCGGACGACGCGGTTGGAGAGGAACGCGTGGTCTCCCAACTCAGGCTCATTTCGGCTGCTTGGGAGCATCGCCTGCGACATGCGCTGAACGTTGCCCAGGGTAGTCGATTGTTCTGCGAGGGGCATCTCGGCAATGACTCGAGCGGCAACAAGAAGGGGTTGGAGTGTCTCCTCGACCCGTTGGCGGCAGAGCCTCCAGAGTTCTCCAGTGCCCTCAATCTTTGGACGGACGCTTGGGGAAGCCAGATCCAGCACTGAGTCTTCGCCAAGCACCTTCCTTGCGATATCTCTGGCCACCTCGGTCTCGGGACTTCTGCCGAGAACCGATTGATAGTACTTCTCCAGTTGCTCACCGGGGGTGAAAAGCAGAGTTCCATTGACCACATCTCGGCGGCTGGCGCGTTCCTCGGCCTTTTCTCGCGACCTGTTGAAGTAGTCGCGCCGGTCACGAATGAGTCGTTCCACAGTTTCGACGCGACTTGTCAGGTCTTGCAGTCTTCGCTTCAGTTCGGCGATCAACTCCAGCGCCACTCCGCGGGCGGCGAGGTGCAGGAGGTCTTTCTGAGCCTCAATGGCTGACATCGCCCACTTCCGAGTTTCCTGCGCCATCACTTGGCCCTTTGCGAAGGTGAACGTCCCAGCGTATTCGGCAAGCTGTGCAATCCCGCCTTCTGTCCGCTCTTTGCGTCTCTGCGTCTGTTGACGGACCTTGCTGTCCTCCTTGCGGATCTCGCGAAACTGCTCCGTCGTTACGTCGAGTCGCCGAGAGATCTCCTCCAGAAATCCAATGGCAAACTCCGGTCCTTGACCAGCAGTCAGCAGTTCGCTCACCTTTCCCTTCACGGTCTTCACGATGTCATCGAGGATCATAGGCAACCGGTCATGTATCGCATTGATTCTCTTTCCTCTCACGGCCCTTTCCGGACCTTCAGCAAGGGTTGAGCATTGGTCCTGGTACACAGAGGGTAGACCCGCAGCAAGAGAGTCCCAGTCAGCATTGAGAGCGCGCTTTGCAAGGTTTTCTCCCCAGTCGTCGATCTCCTTCTCACAGGAAGCCACTAGACGATCAACGATGTCGTGACGTTTTTCGTTCTCCACCAGATGAGCTTCTTCGTCAAGGAATCTCTCCACCGCCTCCCGCAACCGCCGCTCTTCGCTGGTGGACGAATCACCACTGGAGGAAAGCCACACGTTGAGAACAGATCCCGCGAGTCGAGCCATACACGCGTCCTTGATATGGTCAGCGGGAAGGACAGCGGAAGAAAGGCCGAAGGCAAGATAACGGCGCGGGAATCCATGCTTGTCAGGCTCCTCCAAGGCGGCAATATTCACGCGTCCACTGGTCAGATCCTCATCCACGGAAGTCAAGTTCAGGAGAAGCTGGTGGGCCATCATCTGATAGAAGTCTTCGAGAGCGTCTGCAAAATTGATATGCTCGTTGGAGATGCCGACGAGATAGCAGAGATCAAAAGGTGGTCCGCTCATCTCCAACTCGTGGTCTCCGGAGTAGGTTGCGTGAAATCTCGTTTGAGTACGATTGTGATAGTCAAGCTCTCGAAGGGCGGCAAAGCCATTCGGGCCGATACGGTCTTCGACGTTGAAAGCGCTGTAGACATCCGGGAGACTGAGATACGCCGTCGTCGGGGATTTGCCCCCTCGCCCGACGCGGTCATCGTATACCTGTCGAGTGAGATATCCAAGATCCAGAAACATCCCGCTCCCGGTTCCACCACATGCCGAACTGATGACATAAAACCTGAGGTTCTGGAAAGAGTCCATCTGGAACAACTGGCGTGGCCGCAGCATCTCATGGTTCTTCTCGCTGATGGCCCGATCCGCCGCCTGCCTTAACCGTGTTCGTATGTCGTTGAAGTGTTGGTGAAACGCTAGTCTTCCGAGGGCCCGAATCTGTTTGGCCCCACGAGTCAAATCGGGCATCCCGCGCAATACGTCGGGGAGCCATTCTTTCAGTCCCGGCGCGTCATCAAAATGATCCCACAGTCGATAGACATCCCGCACCGCTGCGGAATATCGTTCAGCAGCGGACAAGGCGACGCGGTCATGCAATTCCTCGGGCATCTCGAAATCGGGGACATCGCTCTCGTCGGTGTCGATGTATAGAAACTGGAACAGAGGTAGCTGGCTCAAGGCAGAGGCTTCTGCCGTTCCGTAGGTTTCCTCAAGCAACCGACGCAGTCGCATGATGACCTTGAGACCGGTGCCTCCCAGGCCGACAACTACCGAGGGCTTAACTGTTCTTGGCATGTACTTGCTCCTTTACCGCCAGGTTGACTCTTCCGGCTTTTCAGCTTCCGTTGACTTGCCTATGACAAAGGACCACTCGACTTTCCTGTCTTCTGCTTCCATCGTGATCGGGACGTTTGGCTGGACTGGCTTCGGTGTTCCGAGCATCCTGTCATCCACTTTGGCGCCTGCCTCGGGGTAGACAACCCATCCCAGTCCACGACGACGCAACGTACCAATGGGCTTTGGGATGCCAGACAACACAAATCCTTCTCCGCCTCCGCCGAGGGGTATTCCCCCTCCCCCTTTCACCGTGAAAGACCGCCCTGTATCGGGTCGTCCAACTTCACGTAACGTCACGGCTTTGGGCGCGCAGCCCTGCCACAGCAAGGCAGTGCCCAAAACTGAGATTGCCAAGAGCACCGCGCCCAGGACAAGCATATTGGTCATGTCGTTCCCGACCACAAGGACAAAGTCCCCGGCCCATTCCGCCAACTCATCTCCGTTCTGGTTGGTCGCGGTAATCGCCAGTCTCCCCGCAATTTCCTCTTCTGCTTTCCAGTTCCACGCGGTCTCTGGAGGGTGCACCGACACCGCAAAATCTGCACCATCTGGAAGCACCGCCACCGCAATGCTTCGGCCGTTCTGTCCGCCTGAGTCAATGCTGTATTCGACGGACTGGCCGGGGATCGGCACGCCCGCGCTGGAGAGATCGGAGATTTCCACAGTGAGCGTCGCGTTGGTGGAGGTGGGAGGTTCAGCAGACAAGCGAAACTTGGGGTTACACGCCTCCCCACTGCTGACCGAGCCGAAATCCCATCGTCCATTACGGATAGAAAGTCCCGAAGGTTGTATGTGCAGGCTTGTCACAGGTGGAGGCGGGGTCTCTCCGGAGGTCTCACCCAGGTAGGTGTACGCGTAGAGCCTGACGGACCCCTCTCCGCGAGGTGAACCGGCTTGAAGGGCTTTGGATTTGAGAGAAGGGGCGCCGTCGGTGATCAAGAACAGTGCACAATCGGAGGATGAATTCGCGTGTTCCTTGAAGAACTTAGTCGAGAAATCTCGAACGCAAAGAAAACTTGCTTCGCTCCTGGATCGTGGGGCCTTTGCCACCGAGAGTTCAAGAGCAGCCTTCAGCGCGGCTTCTCTCTCTGGAAGTGAATAGGTGCCCACCTCGTCAGCGCGGTCCTGAAAGGTGAGAAGGAAGCAAGTGTCACCCTCTCCGAGGTCTTGTTGCAGAACGTTGTCAGCAAGCCACCGCGCCCGGTCCCACTTCGCTTCCTCCCGCATGGACTTCGAGGTATCCACGGCCAGAACTGCAAGGCGCGCGGCAATTGTCTCGCCGACGAAACAGAGCGTGTAGCATCCGATAATTGCGGCAATGTATCTGGCTTTCAATACAGTGTCCCTCCACGACTTGGACTGCATTATATCAGGAAATCGACAGATCCGTATGAGACATCACAGACTGCCCAGTCGAGTCAGGGCCTCTTTCGCTTCAACCGCCTTGGTTTCATCTGGCGTCGGACTCAACTCAACGACTCTTCTGAAATGCTCAATAGCCATCTGCTTCTGTTTCAGTGCCACATACGTCCAGGCCAATGCGTAGTGAGCTGGAACGGATTTATCATCCAGTTGCAGCACCGCACGGAGTTTTCGCTCCGCTTCGTTGAGACTGCCTTTCTTCTTTAGTTCCAGCCCTTGCGTGAGAAGTGCGTCGACATCCTGCGCGCGTGTATCCTCGGCAGTCTCGCGCTGACGAGAAGATTCTCCATCTTCAGGAGTTCTGTCATGCTTGGTTTCTGTGACAGCAGGAATGGTCCCCTTCCTAAAGTACTGGAATCCGAAGGCTGCCACCATCAACCCGGCAACGATAAGCAGCGGCATTCGCCAGTTGACAGGCCGTCGTTCCGGTACCGGTGGAAGCGATACAGGGATGCTGACAGTCTCATTGCCGCTCTGGTTTGTTTTCAGCTTCAGCAAACATGAAGTCGGGGCGTCCTTTGAACGACGCCGGTCGGATAGAACCAATAGCTCCTTGTCCCCCGGTCCAACGGTCAGCACACCGCGCGGTCTAACATGAAGCCAGGGAGGGCAGTCGCGAACCTCAAGTGTCAAATCAGCATTACCCACATTCTCAAGTGGCACTTCCCACTGTCTGGACTTTCCATCCCCTTTTTGGATAGCCGCCTTGTCGATGTGCAGTTTTGGGCAGAGCGCCTCCGCCTCAACCGGTATGGCGAGCGAAAGGAGACGCGGTTGAGAGACGGGGGTCACCATGACCACCCCTCTTGGCGGAGATCCGTTTTCGGGAATAGTAATCAACAACTCCACCGAAGTTGGCTTGGAACCAAGCTGCAGATCGTGACAATCGTCAGGAATCGAAATCCACGAAACCGAGGCGGTCACTTTCACAGGGAGAGACCCAACTCCCGTATTCCAGAGCTTAACGATCACCGGGACGGTCTGCCCAATGCTCCCCTGAACCTTCACGGACTCAGGAGTGGTCTCAATGTCGGGTGCAGATTGCACGTCCGCGGAAACGAGCAGCTTCAGCGGCTCGACTGCGGGATCGTCTTCACGGAACTCGATCACTTCTTTGATCGGTCCGACGGGAAGATTTGCCGTGTGAAGAGTCAGCTTAACCAAGAGGTCCATTCTCCGTGGCGTAGGTTCCGAAATCTCGACCCAGGGCGGAGGCACATGCAGGTTCCCGTCTTCGTCACACACGCCGTACTCCGATATTATGGTCGGTAAGTTGTTCCCGGGCGTACGCCGCGCCATTATGGTTGCCGTACAGACCTTTCCCTGAACCGGTGTCCCAAAGTCGAGACCCTCCGCAGGTCCGTCAACCCACTCCAGACGCGCTGGCTCTACCACAAGAGCAGCCACCGCAACCTCGGGAACCGGGAGTCCATACTCAGAACCGTTATTGCAGGAGAAACGGACTGTGGCAGACAGTTCCCCGGAATTTGCGGACTCCACTTCTCCCGGGTACAGAAAGACCTCTCTTCGCTCCTGGGGTTCCAGCGCGAAGGAACTCTTCGGGTCGCAACGCAGCCAGGCAGGAGTCCCGTTGCCGGCAGCCACTTCCGCCGCCACTTGCGCCCTTTTCCCCCCCACATTTGTGACGGTGACCAGGCCGCACCTACTGCCTTCTTCCCTGGTCCGAATGATCTGGCCAAGATCGACGCGGCGCGGGAAGACGGCAATCACCGGGACGGGTGCCACCTCCGGTAGGCTTGCGTAGTCGTCAGCCATCGCGCTTCACTCCCACCACAACGGCGGCTGGCTCCAGCACCCGACCCGCCCAGGCATATCCACGGCGACGGAGTTCAACCACGCGGCCCGCGTCTCCCGCTTCTACTGGTGCCTCTCCCGCCCTTGACATCTCACTCTCGTTGAACACATCCCCATGTACAGGTTCGAGGAGTCGGAGGTCTGTCTGTGCCTGCCAAGCCACCAAAATCTGGTCCAAATCCTGCGCCAAGGGTCCTCTGTCGCACGAGCCTTGTTCGTGTTGCTGACAGGCGCTTTCTACCTCCTGCCAGAGCGGAAGCAAGGACTCGAACCACTTCCCCAGTCTCTTGCGCTTCGACCTTAGCGACAGACGATCTTCCAGCAGGACGTCAAGTCTTCCCTCCGACTGCAACGCCTCGGCACCAGAATCGATGGTTTCTCGCGGAACATCAAATGAAGTCTTTACTGCGTCCGCCTCCAACTCTTTCCACAGCGCTATGAGTTCTTCCCTCGATTTCTCGACGGTGCCTTTCCAGCCGCTCCATTGGTCATTCGCTTCGGCTCTGGTATTGAGCTTGTGCAGGACTTGATCAACGCCCCTGACAAGAGCCCCATAGGAGAGATTGAGCCTTTCCTTGTCCAGTTTCAGGGCATCCCTGCTGAGATTCAGAATAATGTCTGATGCTCGCGCGATCTCATCCGTCAGGAGCTTCTGACGGATGCCAAGGTCGTCCATAATTGCATCACGGAATGTCGAGAACTTCTGATCCATATCCTCAACCAACCGATCAGCCTTCCTTTGTGCCTCAATCAGTTGTATCGCGAACGTGCTGCGGTTCTCTGCAATGGCGTCTTTCATCGTGTCTGTTGTGTTTCTTGCATATCGTGCTTCTCGGATTGCGCTGTCCATCTTGGTCTGAGCGTCGGTACGGGTAGAAGCAACAGATGACCTCATGACTTCAAGCTGGAACCAGACCCACAAGGCATAGAAGACCAAGGCAATAATGAATGCAAGTATGACAACCTCAAGCCATGCTGGCACAGTGGGCACCACCGGTGCCGGGACCTTAACTGGCATAGTCTATCTCACCCCTTCAACTCGATCAGAACATCGCCCAAGTGGTGTCCAGAACGCAGGTCGCGGAAATCTGCCCTGAGCCGGTCTCTGGAAGTGGCCTCCAGCTTCACGCCCAGTAACAGCCCTCCCTTTGTCTGCGTTTCAAACTCCACCAGTTTTTCGGCGATCAACCTGTTTGATAGCGCTTCACCTGCAAATCCCGAGAACCAGCGCATACGCATGGCGCCGGATAGGTACTCGGAGTTTGTGTAGACCCGAAAACCTGTATCACCCTCTTCCCAGTCTTCGGGGAGTACTTTATCTGTCAGACCATTACCGAGCTCTACTCCTATCGCGGGCCGTTGAGACGACCGGAATTCAATCTCCGGCTCAAGTCCGTATACCATCGCCCCGTATCGAGCTGCTCCTCTGGACACTACAAACGTCGCGTCCCTGATTCCTTCCCTGCCAGCAAACGGTGACAGGAAGTTTAACCTACGTCCCACTGGAGACAACAACCAGCCGCCTCCGGCGGCAATGTATCTGTGTCGCCGGGTCCTCTTCTGATTCCGTCGAATCGATCTCAGCAGGTCCTCTCCGGCCTCTACGCACTCGGATGCGACTGCGGCAATGGACTCCAATTCATCACTCGCCTCCTGTTCCCATTCCGCCAAACTGACTTCAACCGTATTCCCTCCCAGGTCCTCTCCCAGTGGAATTGCTGAAGCACCTTCGCCCCTACCGATGTTGCGTGCTTCCCGGCGAGCGGTGATCTGCCAGTAAGGATTCTCCCGATGACCGCTGCCTCGCTCACACAATAGACCAGCGAGACGACCCAAAACCGCCTCGCCTCCCACCGGAGCCGAACGTTGCGCGACCAAATCGACGCGTAGATGTTCACGCCGCCGCGCCACCGCCAGGAGACTCGCCGTGGTACGGTTGGCGGCGACATCGACCACGACAACTGACTCCTCCTGGTCTCCCAACTCCGAAGTGAGCCACTCGCCATCCTCTGTTCTCGACCCGATGAGGGCGGCTTCCGGCTCATTCACCCAGACAATCTCTGGCAGCCCTGCCTGCTGGAAGACAGACTCGAAGGTCTCACGCTCTTGCGTTGAGAAACTTGTGGGGCACGCCGCGCCGGTGGCAACTTGCGTTGCGGACTTCATGCCGTCTTGCCAACCTCCCGCACATCGTTGGAGGACACGCTTCAGCGCGTCAGAAGCGGAAATGCCAAGTGAACGGCCCTCAACCCAATCCCTGTCCAAAATGTGTGACTTCATCGAGGTCACGGCGTTTGGGCTGTCCATTGCCGCACGTCCGAACTTCCATCCCTCCTCATAGGCAATGGCCGCGGGAGTCTCCAGGTGACCCTCTCGGTCTTCGAGTTCTTTCACCTGTCCGTCACACCATGTCGTCGCGCGTACAGTGTGATTACCGCAATCAACCCCCAGAGTTGCCTGTGGCTTTCTCATGGGCTTTGCCTGCCTGTGATTTTCTCGGCAACCCAGGAAAAGGCCCTCTGGAGTTCGGAAGAGAGGTCGAAGTATTTGCCGTCAGTGGTAACAGCCAGTTTGTCGAAGGAAAGGTCGTAGGCTGATTGCTGAGGGGCTATGATGACTGACCGGAATCCGTTTGTCTGAAGCCATTGCGCGATCTCTTCGTCCCAATCCCGCGCAGGGGCATCTGTGATCAGGAGTAGCCACTTTGAGGACTCGACACGAGCAGTCGACAGGGCTGGGAGAGACTCGCGTAACGCCCTGAAACTGGGTTCCTTTTCCGGCCCTCCGAGGAACAAAGGCAACCCCCGCAGCCTTTTGCCGAGGACGTCCCCGCCAGGCGCAAAGGGGAGGCACTGTGCGCAGGACCCATTTGTCGAATCTCCGTAGGAAACAACTGCGTACCATGCGTCAATGCCCGCTTCAGCAATGGTGGAGGCCATCTCCTCGCCAACTGCAGCGATCTCTGGCAGGAGTGGGCGCCTCCGATGGTGCATGCTCCCGCTTGTGTCGATGAGAAGTGCAATGTCCACCGAGGGTCGATGATCCAACGCAACGGAGCCAGTGGAAAGGGAAGCATCACCTGTTTGCCGCTCAAGTGTGACATCCAGGGGCCGGCCACTCTCCTGGAGTCTGGCAGTTGCCTCGATGCTGTCACCATCTCCCAGCATCCTGATGGAGAGCTGAATCGGTGTGCCGCGTTTCAGAGGCTCGGAGCTTGTCAGGGCCGCTCTCCCCAGAAATTCGTTGTCGCCCCACCGAGACGACTCGCCCAGGCAGAAGTCCAGAGAGATTGAGGAGGCATTGTCCGACTGCCAGTAGCAGGTCAGCGTCCGCTTCGCATCTTCCAGAGCAAGACCGCGCTTCAACAACGGTCTGCATTCGTTGGCCTTACCAGGCACTCTTACCGAGAGTGTTCGAGCAAGGACCTCGATGACATTCGGGGCCCATTGCTGGTCAGCCACTACGGCAGAGCCCAACGCGACCATGAGGTCGAGGCGGGAGGCGGCAAACACCTTTCCCTTGCCAAAGCGTCTCTCGATTCGGTCTCGAATATAGGGAACCCGGTTACCTCCCCCGACAAGGATGACCGCCGTGATGTCTTCCGACCGCCAGCCAATCCGGGCGAGTTCCATGTCCACACGCTCCATCGTGGCCGCCACCTGCGGTTCTATCCACTGGTGGAATTGGCTTCT
>Ga0100400_1002695_pt1 | contig 12141 bp, 15 predicted proteins | sample CryGeymeta201524_FD_80420 | JGI IMG/M metagenome (GOLD analysis project Ga0100400, IMG submission 80420) | Groundwater microbial communities from Crystal Geyser aquifers in Utah, USA - Crystal Geyser metaG 2015-24 | ecosystem: Environmental > Aquatic > Deep subsurface > Groundwater | place: USA... | reverse complement strand
TCCCTTTTTTCTTTGTTTTCTTGAAAATAGTTCGCCACCTTCGGCGCATGCCCGTAAATAACCGAAAAGTTATATTTAAGCGGCGATTTTCCAGAAATTTTTGCTGTCGAGGAGAAGGAGAATTAAGGGAACGAAAAGTATTAGTGATATTATTGAGTAATAAAAAAAGATAAATCCTTCATCGAAAAGAAACTGATAGAGAAATAATAAAATCACTCCTATTGCCGTGCCAAATCTCCACCTCCTTCTTAAAAGAAAAAAAGTAAAAAGAAAGACTAAAAAGAGAACTAAACATATTATAAAAGAGAAAGAACGAATTGACCTAGCAATTAACATAAACCAAGAAACTAAACCTATTCCCATTACTCCAATAGCGAACCACCAAGCCCATTTTTTTCTCTTTAAAAGGAAGGAGCCAGAACAAAGAAATAAAATTGAGGGAAGAAGAAGAATTATACAAAACCAGAAGGTAAATTCTGGTATTAAAAAACCTAAAAACACTAAACCTCCCATAGTTACAACTGCCGCGAAAAGGAAAAGTAATGCAATTATTGCTATGACCCATAATCCACCAACTACTATTATCCACCAAGCGGCAATTTTTGTTTTTATTGGGAGGGGTAGTTTTTGGGTAGTTTGTTCCATAAATTGAGAATATTCTTAAGTTAGTTTTAGCTACGGAGTTAAGATTGGTTCTCTGATTGAAATTTGAGTTTTCTTGACAAGATTTTTTACTCTGGCTAAAAATTTGCTGGCTTCTAAAATTTCAATTAAAACTGGGGTATTATCTTTTGTAAAATGGACGACAACATTACCAATTTCTTTGGCATAATCAATTGGTTTGTCAGTAATTTCCCACATTAAGACATCTGCTTCTGGCTCATATGAAATTTTTGCTCTATTTTTTTTCATATTGTTTCTTTCTTCCCGGATAGAATGTGATTATTTTTATAATCCCATTCTCCTTTTTATATACTACCCTCAAAACATGCCTTTTGTCAATTTTGCCTTGGGCAATTAAAAGAGGAGATCGGGAATAATCAATTAAATCTGGATTTTCTATGGTTTTTAAAATCTGTTTCTCGGTAATTAAGAATTTGTGTCTTTTTAGAATTTCAAATTTATTTTTGGCATGAGTAGTGAAAATAATCATCGTTAATTTTTTGGTGCCGGGGGCGGGACTCGAATCCGCGTATGTCAGCTGACTATTTTAAACGAGCACTTTTTGATTTAAATGCCAGCCGACTTTTGAAGGATAATTTTGTTTTATATAATACCTTCTGTTTTTAAGTTTTACATTTTCCCATTTTTTGAAAACTCGATGTTTCCTGTTTAAAAATATAGATGCATTTTTGTACATAAATTTATATAATCTTTCGCAATCATCTATATAAAAACAAATATTATATAAAGGAACTTTTTTATTTTTTGAATGAAATTTATGAACAGCTTTGCATTGGATACCTATGGCCTCGCAGAGTTGTTTGTTAAATTCGGTAATAAAAGATAAATTAGGGCTTACAAATCCTGCTTTAATTTGTGGCGTACCGTTAACTTTGTAAATATAGACTGTTCCATCCCCGTCAAAAAATCCTCGGGTAAAATCAGAAAAAACTTCTTGGGGATTTTTAAAAAATCTGAATTATAATTTTTCTTAGAAGATACTCCTAAACTTATTAAATCTTCGCAAATCTCTCTGTTTGAAATCTGAATTTGTGAATAAGGCATCCTTTGGGAATTGTATTTTATACTTATAGAACAACCTGAGCTTAGACTTCTTCCCATCTTCAATAAATTATCTTTATCTTTAGAGGTTATATTTAGAGTATAACTATTTTTTCGGTTTTTCCTTTTATAAATACAACCGTCGGCAACGATATAACCTAAAATATAGCTCATTTGAGGAGACCAAATTTTAAAGAAGTCTTGATTTATCTTTTTTCTCGAAATTCTGCCCATAAAAGATTGAAGTTGGAGTGTAGTGGGCGAGGTGGGAGTCGAACCCACATGGGTAAAATACCCAGTTGATTTTAAGTCAACTTTGTCTGCCTTTCCAACACTCGCCCAATTTTTAAGGCCACGGCGAGATTTGCACTCGCGTATAACGCATTTGCAGTGCGTCGCCTTTAGCTACTTGGCTACGTGGCCAGATATTTTGCGTTTTCGTTTAAATTTTCGGTGATTTCCTTATCTAACCATCTTGGTCTTATATTAAAAAATCTCTTAAAATTATCAAATTTCCGTTTTAACAATAAACCAGTGGAGTTTTTATACATAAATTTAAAGATTTTAACGCTTTCTTTAGTGAAATATACAATTCGAAATTCTCTATTACCTTTATAAATCTTCGCACTCCGTAAATTAAGGGCTTTTGCCAAAACAGCAGACAGGTCTTTAAGAAAAACTTTACTTCCACTACAAAGAATAGTACAAGCTCTTTTAAAAATTAGTCTCTGGTTAATACCTTTTCTTTGTTCTATATAAAATGTGCCGTCTCCATCAAAATATCCTCTTAGAAAGTGACCCAAATATTCCATAGGAATGAACGGGAATTTTATAACTTTAGATTTTTGGGGAATTAAACCAAGTTTTATTAAATCGCTAAATACTCTTTTACTTCCAATTCTTAAACGAAATCCACCTGAACTTTTATAAATATGGCCATATTTGTCGCTCGATGTCCGAGGCGGCTGAAAGTGAATAGGGTGTTCTGATTTCAAAACCGCTTTAATTTTCTCTATTATTTCCCGGTCTTTACTTGCGAAGGCAATATATCGAGTTCTTGATGAGGCGTCCGCATCTTCTATATCACCATCGGCATAGAGAAAACCTAATACATAAGCCACTTCATTCGACCATTTTTTAAAGAAATCAACATTAAATTTATATCTGTTCCAACCGCCACGAGGATCAAAAACTTCATCGATTTTGAACCGTTGAGCTTCGACTGCCTTCCTATTCATTATTTAATTTTATCTCATTTTTCTTCTTTTTTCAATCGGATTTTCTTATTTTTTCTAAGAGCTCTTCGACTCTGGCTGCTTCTTTGGTTTTGGTTTCAATTTGAAATCTGATTTTGGGAACGATTCTCATTCTCAAAATCTTATTTATCTTTTGTTGGAGAAAATAGATTCTTTTATTTAAATTTCCGACAATTTTTTCAGCTTTATCTCCGGGCAAAACCGAAACCCAAACTTTAGCCTCAGTTAAATTTGCTAAGGTCTCAACCTGAGTAATGGTTACCAAAATTCCTTTGGGAAAATTTCCTTCTCTAAGCAAAATTTTTCCCAGCTCTTCTTTTAAAAGTTGGTTAAGGCGTGAAATACGTTTTGACATTTTAGAGTCCTAATTTTCTTTTCTCTTTTGTGAAAATTACTAAAATATCACCTTCTTGAATTTTGGCATCGCCCTCGTATAAAATTCCACATTCTTGGCCCCTAATGGCTTTTTCAACATCTTTTTTATTGATTTGGAGATTAATCAATTTTCCTTGACCGACTTTTTCCGCGCCTCGAATAACCTCGATTTTAGTTCCTTTTTTCACTTCCCCTTCCAAGACCTTGGCGCCAACGATTTGACGACTCCCCTCGGTCCAGAAAATGAGCAAAGTTTTGAGTTTCGCCAAATCTGTTCTGACAATTTCTGGCTCTAAAATTTTTTCCATCAACCCTCTAATTGTTTGAACAAAATCGTAAATTATTTCAAAGGTTAAAATTTTGATTTTTTCTCTCTCGGCTAAACTTTTGGCTACGGGGGTGATTTTAACTCGAAAACCCAAAATTTTTGCCTTGGCTGATTGGGCTAATTTAAAATCTGATTCGTTAATATCCCCTACTTCGGCTTTCAAAATCCTTAGAATCACCTTTTCTTGGGGAAGTCCTTTCAAAACATTTTCAATGGGTTCAATCGAGCCCAAAACATCGGTTTTTAAAATTAAATTCAAAACCTTTTTATCCGGGGTAATCAAAAAGACCTCTCTCTTTTCTTCTTTTTCTACTTTTGGAATATTATTTTGAGCTTCTTCAATCGTTCCAAAAACTTTGAACCTTTCTCCAACCCGGGGAACGTCTTCGAAGCCAATTGAAATCACTGGCATTGAAGGATAGGCAATTTCGATTTTTTTACCCTGAAAATTTTCCAACATTTTGATTTTGCCAAAGGTTGAAAAAGTTCCAACAATTTCTCCTGGTTTTAAAATCCCGTCTCTTAAAAGTAAAGTGGCGGTTGGTCCACGATGGCTATCCAAATAAGATTCAATCACTACCCCTTCCCCCGGCTTGGAAATATCGCCTTTCAGATTTTCAATTTCCGCTACCAAAAGGATTAATTCTAACAAATCTCCAATTCTTTTTCCGGTCTTGGCTGAAACCTCAACTGAGGGAACCTTACCGCCTATTGATTCAACCAAAATATTTTCCTTTGCCAATTCTCTTTTTATTTTCTCCGGATCGGCTTCTGGTCGATCAATTTTATTGATAGCAATAATCATCGGAATACCGGCTTTTTTAATACGGGTGATGGCTTCTTTTGTTTGGTCTTGAACTCCAGCCACTCCATCAACTACTAAAATAGCAATGTCAGCCACTTTTGCTCCTCTGGCTCGCATGGCTGAAAATGCTTCATGACCGGGGGTGTCAATAAAGGTAATTTTTTTACCTTGAAGTTCAACTTCGTAGGCACCAACATGTTGAGTAATGCCACCAGTTTCTTTTTCAGCGACATGGGTTTTTCTAACGGCGTCCAAAATTGAAGTTTTCCCTGAGTCAACATGACCTAAGACAACAACAATGGGAGCTCTGGAAATCAAATTTTCTCTTTTTTCAATCATAAAAATTTTTAATTTTTGATTAAGAAGATTCAATTTCTTTAGATTTTATTGCTTTTTCAATTGCTTCTTTTTCTTCTTTTGATAAAAGATACTGAGAGTTTCCTTCAACAATGGGTTTAGCATAAATTCGATTTCCTTCCCGGGTATATAAACTGGTAATCACCAAACCATTGTTTTTACCGTCGAGCAAGGCGATAGAAAAACTCTGATTGCCGCCAATTTCTGAAAAAGGATTAAATCTGACGATTCCGGTTTTTTGAATAGAAAATTCACTTTCCCTTTTCAACTTTTCTAATTCTTGAGAAAGTTTTTCTAAATTTTCTTTTAAATCCTTAAATTGCGACAAAATTTCTTGAAAATTTTCTTGACCCAGAGGGTACCCCTTTTTCTTTTTAAAAAAGTTAAACATATTGTTTAGTTGAACTAACTAACCAATTCGGTAAGGAAAATTTCTTGAGCGAGGCGGGCTGTGAGGGGAGCATTTCGCAGCCAGCCCTCTAAGCACAATGTTATTTTCATATAAGCATAGAGGGCTGGGGAGAAATAGCAACGGCGGGAAAATAATTTTGTTTTTTCTCTAAAGCCGATTGCGTGCCCCGTACCACACTGGTTGTGGTTACGGGGCGTGCTCCCTGAACAGCCTGACGAGCGAAACTGTTACCAAATTGATTAGCAATTACAATTAAGTGAACATCTTTTAAATTCTGAAAGAAAAAAGCAAAAATGCTCCCAAAATAGTCATTAATGCCCCATAGCCAAAACCGAAAAGAGGAGAAATGGCTGACCAAAGGTAACCGACGATTGCACTGGAAGCGAAATCTCCAACCCCATTAACAGTTGCCAAGGTACCATAACCAGTTCCCCTTAAACTTTCCGGTAGAAGATCGGCGGCCACCGTTCTTTCTAAAGCATCGGTGATGGCAATGGCTATCCCGGCTAAAAGGAAAAACAAACCTAAATAAATTGAGCTTTTGGTGTTGAAAATAAATCCTAATGAAGCAATGCCGGTCAGAAAATAGCCGAAAGAGAGCAATAATTTTTTGCCGAATTTGTCAGCCAAGGCACCGATGGGGAAGGAAAAACCAGCGTAGAAAATGTTATGAAGCAGGTATAAAAGGATAGCCAAACTGGCAGCCATAATCGCTCCCTTAACGGGTGTTAACAATTGAGTGGCTCTTAAAATAAAAAGGGAGTCAGCAAAATTACCCAGGCCGAAGATTCCGACTGCTATTAAAAAGAGACGAAATTTAGATGGGAGCAGCTTAACACTTCCTACCAATTGTGTTCGATTATTATTCACTTTACTTCTTTCTTTAACAAAAAAACTGATCGTTAGGAAGGCTAAAATACTTGGGATTAAAGCAACAAGGAAAATTGAGCGCAAGGAAATAAATTTAATTAAGAAAAAGGCGAGAGCTGGACCAACAACTGCTCCCAAAGTATCCATACCTCTATGAAAACCAAAAACTCGGCCATAATATTTGGGCCCTGTTGAGTCAACTAAAAGAGCATCTCTGGCTGGTTCTCTCGTTCCTCGGCCAAGCCAGGCAACCACCCGGCTTATTAAAATATGAATCCAGGACGAAGCTAAGGCAAATGAGCCAACCCCTACGGCAGTCAGGAAATATCCAATAACAGCAAAGGGTTTTCTTTTGCCGATAAAGTCGCTGTACCAGCCAGAAACTAATTTCATAAAACTAATCGAAGCATCGGCTATTCCTTCAATCAGCCCCAAAAGGGCGGCTGAGCCACCCAGAGAAACCAAAAAGACCGGCAAAATCGCGGTTGCCATTTCGTGCCCAAAATCAGAAAAAAAACTGGTCAATCCCATAGCAAAAATATTTTTATTAAGCCAACTTCTGTTCATGTTGTTGCGGAGAGGGTGGGATTCGAACCCACGTGCCTTTAAAGGGACCGACCGCTTTCGAGGCGGCGCCGTTGTAACCATTTCGGTACCTCTCCGGATTGATTTTTAAAATATTTTTCGAATTTTTCTAGATATTTTGGATTAGATGAACCTATCAATTGAAAGTACTTAATAATTTCATCTTCTCGTCTTAAAGAGATACTGAATTTTGTATTGTGGGTAGGATGAAATCCAAGTTGTTCTAGCTTTGTTTTAAAGAAAAATAAAATTGGTAAGGAACGATTACTAAAATTCGTTGCACAATTATAATATGTTTTATTTTTATAACGGTGTTCATCGACATAGAAACATCCATCGGTATCGAATAGTCCTCGCAAACAAGATTTTGTAAATTCCTTAGTTTTCTTAATCCAAGAAGGCACATCTACTTGATGTTTTACCTTACTTCCAATGCATAATCCCATCCTAACAAAAAATTGTACAAGTTTCGTCCTTGAAACCACAATATTTACCACACTTTCTCTCTTTCTTTCACTAATCGAAGGATTTACCGCGAAAAGCTTCTGAATTAGATTTTTAACATAGGATATAAAATCCCGATCATCAAACCTGTTAAGAGTTATTGTTACTTGTCTTTTAGTTAAACCACCATCCCCTAAAAGAATACCCACAAATTCAGCCAATTCAACATTTTTCTGAGGAAGAGTAATTTCTTTAACTACAAAATATTTATTGGGATTAAATCTTCCGACCCTTTCCCACCATTCGTACCATTTCTTCTTTCGATATTCAGGATTTCCTCCTACATAGCCATATTTTTTGTATACTGCAATTCCTCCTGCTGATGATCCGTACGATGTATACCAAAACGGATCTTTTATTTTGATATTGTTGGGTAAGGGGATGCGTGCTCTCTGACATAATTTTTTAAGTGCTGGTAATGACATCGAAAGTTTCTCTCTTTTCCAATCGGTCATCGATCTAACACAGATTCCAGCAAGTTCAGCTAGTTCTTTTAGAGTTAGGTCTAACCGAGTTTGTATTTCCCCAAAAAAATCTTTCTGTTTTCCTTTAGGAAATATAACTCGTTTATAAAATCTACGATATTTTATACCCAATTCAGCCATCTCTCTATTATATCAGATATAAAATATAAGACAGTCCTCTCCCCTTACTTCCGGACTGAGTTAGTATTGCTCTTTTTTCCCTGCACAACATCTCTCAAAATATCATTTTTCGGCTAAAAAATCAATGTGGTATAATGGAAAAATGGCAAAAAAAATAGCCATCATCGGAGTGGGAGGAAGAACCGGAACAATGTTTGCTTTCGAATTAAAAAAAGCGGCTGAAGTTTTAGGGGTGGGGAAAGAGAAGGAAATAGAAATGATTAATCAAAAAAAATTTTATATCGACAGGGATGGGAGGCTAGAATTATTCGAAGGAAAAGTAGTAAAAGATAGAGAATTTAAAGAGGATTTTCTGCCAGATTTCATTTTTTTGGCAACCAAAAATCCGGTCGGTCCAGTAATTAAATTTTATTATTCAAAATTCAAAAAGGCAAAAAAAATTCCTGCCCTTTTAATTTCCCAAAATGGTTTTTCCCCTTTCCAAGAAGCTGAAAAAACCTTAAGAGAAATTTTTGGAAAAGATTTTGAAAAAGTAAAGATAGTCAGATTGGTCCTCTTTAACCCAATTCAAAAAAAAGAAATCAAAAATAAAATTTTCATTAGCTATTCTTCGCCCATCAAAATTGCCCTGGCCAATCCCGAGGGAATTGAAAATTTAATTGAGATTTTCAAATTAGCTAACTTCAAGATTGAAGTTTTCCCCAAAGAGGAGGGTAAAAATTTAGAATTTTCAAAACTTTTTTTAAGTCTCATCGGAATGGCATCGGCTTCGCGGGGGTTTTCAGTCAAAGATGGGCTTTCAAATTCGGAAATCTTCAAAGAAGAAGTTGAGGTTTTGAAAGAATATATCAGGGTGGTAAAAGCAACCGGCGGTAAATTCCTCAATTTCTCTCATTATCCGGTAAAATTTTTGGCTCATTTATTGGAATTAATTCCAACCAATCTCTTTTTGGTTTTTGAACCCCTTTTAGTAAAAATCGTCAGCCAAAAAAGAGAAGAAAAAGAAAAAGATTTGGACGAAATCGAATTTTATAATGGAGCGGTAGTAAAATTGGGGAAAAAAATGGGAATTGAAACTCCGGCCAACGAAAGAATTTATAAAAGAGTGTTAGAGAAATTAAAAAAAGATTAAAAATAAATAAACGGTTAAAAGAGATATAAAAACTGCCCAGCGATGGGCGGAAAACTTTTGGACCCAGAGGGACTTGAACCCTCGATCTTTGGTATGCCATACCAACGCTTTTCCTCTAAGCTATGGGCCCTTATAAATTATTTTGGGTATTTGTAATAAATCTAAGAGTACATCTGCAGAAAAATAATTTATACAACAAACTCCTTTATAATCCAACTTCTTAGATGGTTTTCCTATGGTTCTTGGATCAATCCGAGCTTTATAAAATTGTGATGATGGAATTTTTGTAATTCGTGACCAAAATTTATTTAATTTTTTTATATTTTGATCGGCTCGGCATTGAAGAGTACAGCGAAATTTCTTTTCGTCAACACTGTAACAATATCGTAATAGACTTAAAAATAAACCTATAATAAATGGGTCGGAATTACCAAACATTAAAGAACCTCTTTTAGAACTTTTCGATCCCTCGCCTAGATAAAGCGCCGCTAGCGTAATTTTTGCAACATCTCGGTTTTTCAACACTCCCTTAAGATGCATATTCCGTTTGACTATTGATTGTAGGTATCTTTCTCTCTTAATTCTATTAACTACCAAGGCAACTTTTCTCGCTTTATTCAGATTAAAATTATTATACTCTCGTATTTTCCGTTGATAGCCAAAGGGCAGCGGAATATTATGACACCAATAAGAAAGAGTGCTTTTGGGTATAGATACTTTCAATCCTTTTTGAATCTCTAGATAGGTTTTGCCTTGTTTTCTAAGTTTTATAACTTTTTCTTTTAATTCTGTTCTGCCCATTAAATTATTGTACCACAGAGATTATCAATGTGCTAAATATGATTATGCCCCTGATAGGAATTGAACCTATATTTCCACGTTAGGAGTGTGGTGCTCTATCCGTTGAGCTACAGGGGCTATTAATAAAAATTTTAGCAAGTTTTTGCTTTCTTGACAATATTTTTTATGCTAAAATTAATTATATGATAGAAAAATCACCAATCATTGAAGTGGCAAAAAAAGTTTGTCCGGCTGTCATTACCATCACCATTACCAAAGACCTTCCCAAGGTTGAAGGATTTTATTTTTTCCCTTTTATGGGAAAGGAATTTGTCGTCCCGAGGGTTGGGAAAAAAGGGAAAGAAAAAATAAAAATCGGCGGGGGTTCCGGTTTTATTGTTTCTCCTGACGGCTTGATTTTAACCTGCCGCCATGTGGTCAGCGAACCGGAAGTTGATTACACTGTAATTTTAGAGCCAGAGAAAAATTATTCGGCCAAAGTTTTAGCGGCTGACCCTCTGATTGATATTGCCGTTTTAAAAATCAATGAAAAAAATCTCCCTTTTTTGGATTTGGGGGATTCAAACCAAATTGAATTAGGTCAAACAGTGGTGGCTGTTGGTAATCCTTTGGGAGAATTTTATGACACTTTGAGTGCCGGAATTATTTCTGGTTTAAGCCGGAAAATCCAGGCGGTCGGACTTTTAAGCCGACAGGTTGAAAGTCTAAGAGGATTAATTCAAACCGATGCCGCCATTAATCCCGGAAATTCCGGTGGTCCCCTGGTCGATTTGGAAGGAAAAGTAATTGGAATTAATACGGCTATGGTAATGGGAGCCCAAAACATTGGTTTTGCCATTCCGATTAATTATGCCAAAAAGATTTTAGCCGAAGTTAAAAAATATGGAAAAATCAAAGTTCCTTTTTTGGGAATAAGGTATATTATTTTAGACAAAGAGATTGCTCAAGTCAACAAATTGCCGGTTGATTACGGGGCTTTGATTGTCAGGGAAACTCTTGGTGAACCACCAATTGTCAAGGGAAGCGCAGCCGAAAAAGCCGGATTAAAAGAATTTGATATCGTCTTAGAACTGTCCGGAGAAAAAATCACCATGGATAACACTTTGGCTGAGGTTTTACAGAAACACAAAATCGGAGAAGAGATCAGTTTAAAGGTTTTAAGAGAAGGAAAGGAAATAAATTTAAAGACAATTTTGGGGGAGAGAAAATAAAAAATCGATTCTTCTGTTAATTTTAAAATTAAAATAGCCCAAAATGGCTATTTTTGTCTTGAAGAATTATTAAATATAACTTTTAGCGGTTTAAGAAAGGCGACTCTGTTTGGGTCTGCTGATAATACGTGGCTTGCCTGCTCGAATACCAAAGAGTACCGGCTCCAACAATCAAACCAAAAACAAAGACAATCAAAAGGTACTTCCAGTTAGTCTTTTCTTTTGTAATAAATATAAAAGCCATATTGTTTAATTATACCAAAACAAACCCCGAGAGAAAAAATCTCGGGCGAAAATAAAAAGTGTGAGTGTGAGTAATTGGTAGTTAGGGGAAATTTTCTTTGATTCAAAATACTAAATATAAATTATTAACTACTGAGTTTTCGCAAGAAAATTTTTTGGTGGTATAGGAGAGTTGAACTCCTTCCTAGGGTTCCACAGACCCCAATGCGAAACCGCTACACCAATACCACCATATTATTTTATCTTTATTTGATTTTTGTAATAATGCACCAAATGATGACAATTTAGACACAGCCAGACTAAGTTTCTTATAGCATTATTATTTCTCTTTCTATCTAGGTGATGAACAACAAGTACTCTTTTATCTTTACAACCACACAGTTTACAAATTGGCTTAGTCCCATTTTGAATCAGGATATTTTTATATTCCACATGTTCTCCTCCTTTCCAAAGCGGATGTTTTGGACCTCTAAATACTTGATTTCGCCAGATAGTTTGGTGAGATTTACTACAAAAAAATTTTCCGCTTTTCGAATGTCTAAACTCATGGGGTTCCCTCCAAATCTTTTTTTCACAAATCTCACAATACACAAACTTTCCTTTTAAATACGCTTTGTATTGACATTTAGCAGAGCAATACTTTCCCCATCCCTTTTTTAACCAACTGGGTTTTGCATAAAATTTTTTCCCACATACCTTACAATGAACCTGTGGCATTTTTTTATTTTATCTTTGTCAGTTGAAAAAGTCAAGAAATATGACTGTGGATAAATCCTATGTGCTAACCTTAATAAAAATGTGCTGGTGCCCTATATTGAAAATAGTTCGAACAAATTTCGCCGCCTGTGACGGCGAAAACAAACCCCCCTAATCTGCAGCTTGCCCCCAAGCGGGCTCGCCGCGTTTATAGAGAGAATTTATTTTTTGGTTTA
>Ga0100400_1002687_pt1 | contig 12166 bp, 8 predicted proteins | sample CryGeymeta201524_FD_80420 | JGI IMG/M metagenome (GOLD analysis project Ga0100400, IMG submission 80420) | Groundwater microbial communities from Crystal Geyser aquifers in Utah, USA - Crystal Geyser metaG 2015-24 | ecosystem: Environmental > Aquatic > Deep subsurface > Groundwater | place: USA... | reverse complement strand
GAAAATTCGTCCGTTTCAGGAGCGAGTTGCGGAAGTCGGGCTAGGAGGCTGGCAAAAGAGCACAGCGGATTTGCCAGTCCTTCTTTAGCCGCTTGTTCGGCCCCCTATTGGCCTTGAAAAGTAAGCCCTTATTTGTCTTAATCGCCCTGGGCCGATACCTGGAATACGTAAGAGTTCTTCATCTGAGGCCGCTTCAACATCTTTCTTTGACTTGATCCCTTCAAAATACAAAACTTTAGCAATACTTTCACTAATACCTTGAATTTCCTTCAATTCCCACAAGTACCAGTCAGCAACACTGGATACTTGTTGTGGGAGGTCACGGTATTCTTCAAACAGGGCAGATATGATCTCGTGTTTTCGCTGGTGAGATAAGTCACTCTCGTAAGTTTTCCTGAACTTCTTCAAGAACTCAAGTTCCCTTAGTTGTACCCGGTTTGGTCGTGATAAGTCGTCATCAAAAAATGGGAGCCAGATACCATCTCGGCTATCTCCATATTTATGTAATTTATTTTCTGGCTCTCGCTTAACTCTTTCCCCATGGTGGTTTAAAACTTCCAGTGGTGTATAGGGCCAGAGGGTAGCACGGAACTCATAACCATCTACCAATTCATCACCTGAATCGGTAGTCGGAGAATTTGGCTCATGCCTCACATGTTGCGTGCTGAGGCCTCGGTTCCTCACGAAAAAATACCACAACAACAGCGCCGCCAGTATTAACCACACAGCCACGTGGAGACCTCGCACTATTTCAGTAGCCCACATCCTCTAAACTTACTGTCTTAACGACGAAGATAAGAGGCGCAATCTTACGAGCGTCACTCTCTCTCCTCTGGTTCAGCAATATCCTTGAACCAAACCGCGTCGGTGATGGACGCGATGTCCTGCAGGTCGTTCTCGTCGTTACGCTTGAATATCATCAGGATCGTGTCCCAAATCTGAACCGTCAAGTCTTTGAACCGGCACAACTTCGAGAAGGTGATGTCGTCCACCTTCGTATAGGTTGTAGCGTCCTTGTTGAGTCCAAAATGCCTGATCGCCCCATAGCAGCCGAGGAAGTCCTGGAAGCCCTTATTAAGGCGCTTGCAGGTATTACGGTCAATCTTGGAGGTCTTGAGGATACTGCCAAGCAACGTGCCGGGGGCGTCGATATCCTCTTTCTCGGGGGACGGCCAGTTCTGTCCGATCAAATGTGAAAGCGACAGGCCAAGACAACTCAAAATGAAAACCAGCTTCTCCTTCAGGTCCGAAACATTGTCAATGCCGACTTGCTCGATCTCGTCGATAAGTTCGTTCCAGTTTTTCGCGGCTTGGTGGAGCGAGTAGACCTGCAGGTTTGTCTCATCTCCTGAGGTGTCCAGTCTGTAATATATTGTCATGGTGCCTCGATTGCCGAAGGGCAACTCCCGGCCTTGACGGGCTGTTGCCCAAACCCAAGTTTGATAGTGAGAGACAATATCTCGGAAATGGCACTCCAATGAAATCAATACGTTTATTCATAAGTATCCGGGTAGTTGTTAATGATAAACTCCGAAATTGTTTTTAGGCAACAGCCCGTTGAATCGTGAATCAAGGGGGGTCGATAGGCCTCTGCATCTACGCATTTCACAATCTGGTATCCTCCCCACCGCCGACCTATTCTCAATAACCAGCGGAGATAAATAAACCGCCTCGCCTCTCACGCTCTCGTGTAAACCCAAGAGACTCTTGCATTGCCCCTCCCTAGAGTTTTATCTCATGACTCTCACATCGAAGACTTCACTTGGATTCCAGAAAAACCATTCCTTCCGACAAATCATAAAGCGGTGATCCCGAAACCCTTGCCCACGAAAGGATGAGCAATCCTACATTGCAGCCGTTAAAATTTCAAGAAAAAAGTAGGCCTGACCGTGCTACGCCTTTTTCTTTGGCGGTCGGGGCCTGGAGACCGAGGGAAATTGCATGGTATCCGTGTGGGGTAGAAACATGGAGGCAGTCAGGAGATTCATAAAATCCCCATCCACATTCAACTCCAGATAGGTGATCTTCCGCCGGATGTCGTCCAATTCATGGCGCTTCCTGTTGGAAAGAAGGGAGATACAGGCGCCCGTGCCGGCGCTGTTTTTGAGCGACTCATACGTCCGGATCGGGATATCCGGTACCATCCCGATGGTCACGGCCATCTTCGGATCCATATAGGCCCCGAATGTCCCTGCCACGTAAAAATGTTTCAGGTCTTTAAAGGATACCCCTGCCTTCCGGGTGATCACGGTCAAGGCCGTGTACATGGCCCCTTTGGTTCTGAGCAGATTGTTGATATCGAGTTCACTGATGATGATGTCTCGGCCCGTCCCGGTCTCATCCCCGGAGGCCAGCCGATAGGCCTTCACCCCATCCAGCTCCACCACGGAGGACGCGTTCGAGACGATCTTCCCCCGTTCGTCGATCACACCGCAGAGGAAGAGTTCGGCCATGAGATCAACCAGCCCCGAACCGCAGATGCCCTGCGGGGGACCATCTCCGATGGTGGTGCAAGAAGCCCGGAGCGTCTTCCGGTCGATCCGGACTTTTTCAATAGACCCGTCCGCGGCGCGCATCCCGCACTTCACCACCCCACCTTCGAGGGCCGGCCCTGCCGCGCCTGCAGCCACCATGAGCCAGTGCCGGTTCCCGAGCACGATCTCAGCGTTGGTCCCCACATCCACAAGGATGGAAAGGTCCTCGTCCTCATACATGCCGGAGACCAGTATCCCGGCCAGCACGTCCCCGCCCACGTAGCTCCCCACATTGGGAAGAACATAAATGACGGCGTTTTCATTCCCAATGATCCCAAGCGTCTGTGCCGGGTAGATCTCAGTGCGGTTGATCACAGGGGTGTAGGGCTCCCGGCAGATTTTCTGCGGAGAGAGCCCAAGAAAAAAATGGATCATGGTCGTGTTCCCGGCCACGGCAAGGGCGTAGAGATGATGCCTGTCGATCCCATGCATATTGAGCATGGATTCGATGTTGTTGTTGAAGGAGCGGATGACCATCTCCTGAAGGTCCTGCAAGCCCCCGGGCCGCTCGCAATAATGGATACGGTTCAGGATGTCTTCGCCGTGCCTGATCTGAGGGTTTTCATCGGATCTCCGTGCAAGGATCTTCCCCTTGTCCAGGTCCAGGAGATAGTAAGCGATGTTGGTGGACCCGAGGTCCACGGCCACGCCGAAGTTCCGGTCGGATTGGTCGCCCGGTTCTACATCAATCACCTCGCCCCGAAATCCAAAATTTGCATGTGTCAGTGTGAGTGTCAGTGAAAATTCCGAGTCATGCAGCGTCTCGGAAATCCTTCGCGCCATGGGAAGAGAAACAGTGGGGCGAGGACACCCTGCTGTTTTTTCCAGCATATCCAGGACCCGGTCCACATCTCCCCGGTTGTCCCGAAGGCTGGGTTCAGCCACATGAAGAAAGACCTTGCGGACCATGGGGTCCGGATCTTCCCCGGAAAGAATCTCTGGCATATCATCGGTTTCGGGATCGCTCATCATTGCCGCCTATGCGTCACCGGGTTCAAATCGTTCAAAAGATTTAAACAGTTCAAACCGCTTAAACGGCTTGAACCTCTTAGACCTCATACATAATCTTCCCCATATCCGAGACATCGTACCCGCCCATTTCAAGAAGAATGTCCTTAAACTCTTTTTCCTCACGAATGATCCGGAGGAGCCTCACCATGGCCACGGTTTCAAAAAAGACTTTGGGAATGAGAAAATCATACCTCTCTCGGGCCAGGGGGAGAAAATCCAGGGAAAGGGCGCGGGCCGCGGCCAGGATGCCGACGCCCGCGTCCGCCGTGCCTCCGGCCACGGCCGAGGCCACGCCCATGTGCGTATATTCCTCCCGTTCATATCCGCGAATCAACCCAGGATTAATCCCGAGGTCATGGAAATATTTGTCCGTGAGGAGCCGCGTCCCCGATCCCTTCTGCCGGTTGATGAAGACCAGATCATCCCGGCAGAGGTCCTTAAATTGTGTAATTCCTTTGGGATTCCCTTTCCGGACCAGGAGTCCCTGCTGCCGGTAGACCAGGTTCACCAGCACGACCTTTTTTTCCGGAAGGAGGCGCTGAATAAAGGGGATGTTATATTCCCCGCTCTCTTCATCGAGGAGGTGTGTCCCTGCAAGATGGGCCTCTCCCCTCTTGATCGCGAGGAGCCCGCCCATGCTCCCCACATGGGCTGAAGAGAGGGACATCTCCGGATATTTCTTCTTCAGGAGGTTGGCGAGAACGTCCAGACTGTTGTCATGGCTTCCGATACAGACCAGGGTGTTTTCGATCTCCTTTCTCGAACGGATTAAATGGACCGTCACCTCGGATCGGGCGGCCATCCCCTCGCTCAGGGCGGGGACCCGTACCATGCCGTCTGCGCGCACCAGGGACATGAGCATGCCCGCTCCCCGTGAAACGGGGGTGGCGATAAAACGGCCTTCCACGATTCCGACCTTGACCCGGAGGAACTCCTCCAGGCCCATGGTGGATGCGACCTGCCGGGAGAGCGTGGCCTTTATGATCGCAGGCGCCGGCGCCGGTTGTCCCTGCCAGGCATGGATAACCGGCTTGATAAAGAGATCCAAGGTCAGGACCGCGGAGACCGGATATCCGGGGATCCCGACCACGGGTTTCCCCTGCACCATTCCGAGAATAACCGGCTTTCCCGGACGGATATGGATCCCGTGCACAAAGACCTCGCCCAGATCACGGAGCGCATGGACCGTGAAATCCTGCTGTCCCGCAGAAGACCCTGCATTGACCACCACCAGGTCGGACCGGCCGAGGGCACTGAGAATGTTCTCCTTTAAAAGGCCGAGGTCATCCGGTACGATCGCATGCCTGACGGCCTCCCCCCCCCACTCCTGAACCATGCCGCAGAGGATCCGGGAATTGAATTCAATAATCTTTGCTCCTGTGACCTCCGACCCGGGCTGCACCAGTTCATCGCCTGTGGGGATCACCTCTACAACGGGAAAACGGCGCACCCTGACCTCCGTCAACCCGCCGGCCAGCATGGCGCCCATATCCACCGGACGGATCCGATGGTTCTCCGGGATGATCAGCTCCGTGGCCACGATATCCTCTCCCATGGTCCGGACATGCTGATAGGGAGTGGCGGGCGCCGTGATCTCGATCTCCGTCTCACTGCACCGGTCCACGTCCTCGATCATGATCACGGCGTCCATGCCCGAGGGGAGAGGATCTCCGGTATCCACAAAAATCGCTTTCTCGCCGATTGAGAGCCTCTTTGGAGAGGTCTCTGAAGCGCCCAGGGTATCGGTAAACCGGACGGCCACACCGTCCATGGCCGAACCGTGATACGTGGGCGAAGAGATCCGGGCGGCCACCGCCTCGGCCGTAATCCGCCCGAGGGAAGCATCCACAGGGATCGGCTCTCCAGGGAGGGGCTCAAGCAGACCACGGCCCGACAGCTCGGATGTCCACTTGGCAAGGGCATCGGCCAAAGGGGAATTTTCAGGATAGACCTGTCGTTTAATCATAACTGTATTCTGTATGCTGGATGCTCAAAAAACCCTGACATCAACCTCCTCGTCCTTTTCAAGGCCGAGCTTGTTTTCAGGAACGACCACGGTCCCGGAGGCATCAACCAAGGTGGAGATCAGGCCGGATTTGCCCAGGATCGGCCGCGCCCGGAGCGCTCCTTCGTGCAGTTCCAGGGCCACACGGATGTAGTCCTCCCGACCCGGACGGGAAGCGATGCTCCGTGTGATCCGTGCCTTGACCGTACACCCGATGAACCGTTCCCAAGAGGGGACAGCCTCACCGGACAGAAGCCGGAGCACGGGCCTCACAAAAAGTTCGAACCCGATTGCGACCGCTGCCGGATGGCCCGGGAGACCGATCACGGGCCTTGACTTCACCAGTGCACACAGGGTCGGTTTCCCCGGTTTCACGGCCACCCCGTGCACCAGGACCCCGGGTTCGCCCAGTTCCTTGATGACCCGATCTGTGAGATCCTTGGCCCCCACGGAACTACCGCCGGATAAAAGGATGAGGTCTGTCTCTTGAACGGCCTTTAAGACCGCCTCCTTGAGGCGATCCTCCTCGTCCGGCACGATCCCGAAATGAACCGGCACGCCTCCATGCTGCGCGACGAGGGCCGAGAGATGATAGGAGTTGATGTCCCGCACCTGACCCAGGCCGGGGACCCGGTCCGGAGGGATGATCTCGTTCCCCGTGGGGATCACGGCCACCCTCGGGCGCCGATAGACCCTGATTCTAATGATGCCGATCCCACACAGGGCGCCGATGTCCTGAGGCCTTACTCGGCGCCCGGGCTTTCCGACCGTCCGGTTCTTCCGGATATCCTCACCGGCCTGGATCACATTCTCACCCGGGGCCGCAGGGCGGCTGACTTCAATCATCTTCTCATCCACCGGAGATGCATGCTCCAGCATGACCACGGCATCGGCGCCATCAGGCAGCATCCCGCCGGTGGCGATCTTGACCGCATCCTGTGGACGGACACCCACCGCGGCACGGACCCCCATGGGAACCTCACCCGCAAGATTGAGATAAGCGGGAAGCGTCTCGGTCGCGCCGAACGTATCCCCGGCCCTGACCGCATATCCATCCATGGTCGCTTTTGCAAACGCTGGAAGGTCGACAGGAGAGCGGATCTCGGCGCTCAGAATCCGGCCCAGGGAGGCAGACACGTCCATCTCCTCATCGGGAAGTTTCGATACCTCCAGATTCCGGAGAAAAATCTTCTGCGCCTCCTCCCGAGGAATGACCCCGGTCCGGCCCAGCATGTCCTTGATCTTCTTCCCGGTCTGATCTGTCATCCTGAATGTAACCTTGTGTTATCGGGTTATCCGTCCAATTTCATTTTTTATTTTTATACCATAACAGGCCTTTTAAGACAATGGAATATGGACTCTCATAAAAAAAGCCGCTGTCTTTATGGGACAGCGGCTTTTTTAGAACTGAAACATGACGAATTAGTGCTTCTTGGTCAAAGGCGTGTGCTCATGGCTCTTGGATTTGTCGTACGTGAACCCTTTAAAGAACGGGCTCTTCTCGTTGTGGCACTTCTTGCATGCGGCCTCGTCTGGAGCATTAACGAGCCCTTTGGCCTTGATCTCGTCCAGCTTGTAGTCCCGGTTGGTCATCATCACCTTCATGTAATCCGACCCTGCACCGTGGCAGGACTCGCACTGAACGCCAGGCATATCTGCCTTGCCGTTCACCGTGTGGCATCCCAGACAGGCAGCATCCGTGGTGTAGTCCTTTTCCGGATCAAGCTTGGCAGCCGTCTTGGCCTCTGCGGCCGCACCCGGCTTCAAACTGTCCAATGCCTTGGCCATCTTGGTCTGCTCCCAACTCTTGAACTGCTTCATGTGGCACATCTTGCATTTCGCCACACCCACATAGTCTGCGGCGGAAACCATGCCCGCTGAAACAATAACAAAGAGAGCTGCCACCATCATTATAGTCCATTTTTTCATTGATGTATCACCTCCTTCCTTGATGAATTTAAGATATGTTTATAGATGCATTTTTATATATCAAAGACGCCGGCAAGTCAAATATATTCAGAACTTTTTTTATTTTTTAATAACAGGCGAGATAGGATCGCTATGATCTGATTTTAAAATGCTTTTCAAGTGGATTGTCAACCACAGACAGGAATTATGTTGACTAACAACCTGAAATCCTTTAGTATGAAGGGCCGTGTCCGGCTGCATGAGAATAAAACCTTTGAAACCCAAGGATTAGGATGCATACAAGGATTGCGGTCACCGGCATGGGGGCTGTGACTCCCCTGGGAAATTCCATGGAGGAGACCTGGCAGGGCCTGGTCCGAGGCCGGTCCGGCATCGGCCCCATCACCCGTTTCGATGCTTCAAACCTCCCCTGCCGGATTGCCGGAGAAATCCGGGATCTCCCCAAAGACCCATATCCTAAAAAGCTTCTTCGCCGCCTCGACCCCTTTGTCTTATACGCCCTTACCGCGTGTTCCGAGGCGTTCTCTCAGGCCGGACTCGACCGCTCCGGGTGGGACCGGACACGGGCCGGCGTGGTCATCGGCTCCAGCAGGGGGGGGATCACGACCCTGGAAGCCGGCATGGCCTCGTATGCCCGAAAGGGATTTCAGGGACTTTCCCCTCATCTTACGGTCTCATCGCTGATCAACCAGGCCCCTGCCATGATCTCCATGCAGCATCAGCTTCTCGGTCCGAGCCTTGCCGTATCCACGGCCTGCGCCTCCGGCGCCCATGCCATCGGGGAAGCGGTCAGAATCCTCCGGTCCGGAGACGCGGACCTCATCATCAGCGGAGGTTCGGAAGCGCCCATCACCTCCATGATCATCGGCGGATTTGCCAGGGCGCGCGCCCTCTCCCGGAGAAATCAAGAGCCGGAGAAGGCCTGCCGGCCGTTTGACAGGGACCGGGACGGATTTGTGATCAGTGAGGGGGCTGGAATCCTGATCCTCGAAACATGGGAACATGCTGAATCGCGCGGGGTCAAGATCTTAGGCGAGATCCTTGGGTTCGGCCTGTCATCCGATGCCTGCCACATGACGGCCCCCGACCCGAGGGGAGACGGGATGATCCGGGCCCTGCGGCTGGCCATGAGGGATGCCGGGATCGGGCCGAATGAGATCGATCTGATCAATACCCACGGCACCGGAACCCGACTGAATGACCGGATCGAGGCATTGGCGCTCAACTCTGCCCTGGGCCCTCGGTCTGCGGTGATCCCGGCCTGCGCCATCAAGTCCATGACCGGACATATGCTCGGCGCCAGCGGAGCTTTGGAAGCCATTGCCTCCATCCTGAGTGCCAACACAGGGATCATCCCTCCTATCCTAAATCTCGAACACCCGGACCCGGAGTGCGGTTTGAACTTTGTTTGCGGCGAGCCGCAACGGGCAAGGATAACGACGGTCCTCTCCTCCTCTTTCGCCTTCGGCGGCGCCAACGCGGTCCTGATCGTACGCGGGGCCGCCTTTTGATCTTCGGAATCAGGCGGCCATATTAAGCATATTTATTGACAGATCCTTCAATTCAATTTTATAATATCCATAACGGTTCCAGACGTTTGATTTTCTTGGCCCGATCCAGGCAATCCTTTTTTTTAGAGGCGGCTCATGTTCAAGGTTGATTCCATCACCCCGGAACAGTTTACTGAACTCACCCGTTTGGCACAGGAGCTCAACTCCGCGCTTCAGAAATCCCAGGTGATCCAGATCATCCTCTTAAGAGGCGCCGAGATCTCCGGTTCGAAAGGCGCGTGCCTTGCCCTGTTCAACGAGAAGGAGGAAGCCCCGGAGGTCCATGCCCACGGAATCAGCCAGGGGCTCACCGGCCACATCGCTCCCCTTTCCATGGGACCTCTCAGGGACACGGCATCGAGAGAGGGGTTCTGCCGGATAGACCGCCTCCCGGCGGGCGTTGAAGACGCCTTCCGCACAGGCTTTTGTTTCTCTCTCATTCACAACGGAATCATGATCGGACTCCTTTATTTTTTCGATCACGAGGAGGGCCCATGCCCGGAGAACCGGATGCAGGTCATGCAGATCATCGCCAACTATGCGGCCACGTCCGCCGCTAATGCGGTTCTTTATGAGCAGAGGGAACGGAAGATCCGCCAGTTGAATATTCTGAATGAAGCCGCGGTCTCGCTCGCATCGGAGCCCGACATGAAATCCCTGTTTCAGAAACTGGCCGATCATGCGCTCTTCCTGCTGCGCTCGGAAGCGGCGCTCCTAATCCTGCCGGCGCCGGAATCCAGTCAAATAGAACAGACCTATATCTCAGAAAGCCCGGAGCGCCATTCCATAGCGATCCGGCCCCGGATCTCAGGCATCTTTTCAGATATGATGACCTCGCAGAAAGTGCTGAACCTCCAAACCAAAGACCTTGAGGCAAAAACCATTGACCTCCCCTTTTCTCTGCCTCACGTTCGAAGCCTTCTTGCGGTTCCCATCATCCACCAGCAGGCATCCATCGGGATTCTCATCCTGATCAACAAGGTAAACGGCCCCTTCTTTGACAAGGAGGATGAGGATCTCCTGATCACCTATGGATTCCAGGCCGCCCTTTCCATCGAAAACGCCCGGCTCCACGAACATAACAAGAGGCTGGCCATCACGGACGGTCTGACCGGACTCTTCAACCACCGTGAGTTCCAGTCCAGGCTGCAAGCGGAAGTGCGGCGGTCTGAGCGGTACAAACGCACCTTCTCCTTACTCATGATCGACATAGACCACTTCAAGACCTTCAATGACCGCCATGGGCATCCGGTAGGAGACAAGATCCTGCAGGGGGTGGCCTCAACGATCCGGGAATCGATCCGGGACATTGACATCCCTGCCCGCTACGGCGGTGAGGAGTTCGTCGTGATCCTTCCTGAAACCCCTTATGACCCCGCACAGATCGTCGCTGAACGGATACGGGGAAAGATCTTCGAAAAATCCTACGGGAAAACCCTGGGCAACGAAGACTTCCTGATCACGGTCAGCATCGGGATATCCACCTTCCCCGGAGACGCCGTGAGCCGTGAGGAACTGATCACCAAAAGCGACCAAGCCCTCTATTTTGCAAAACGCGAGGGGAGAAACCGAATCCGGCGTTACGATGAAACCCTCAAGGCCTTCATCGAAAGTAAGGAAGAGCACATCGAGGACATCTTAAAAGACGCCAAGGTCAAGGTCATGCGGGACCTGGCTGCGGCTGTGGACGCCAAAAATCTCTTTACCCGAGGCCATACCGACGAAGTGACCCATTATGCCGTGGCCCTGGCCAAGGCATTGAAACTCTCCAACACCGATATTGAAAGCATACACCTCGCGAGCATCCTTCACGATATCGGGACCGTGAGCATCCCCGATGAGATCCTGAACAAGCCCGGGCCCTTGACCGATGAGGAAAGAAAGATCATCCAGGGCCATCCGCATCTGGCTGAGATGATCCTGCAGAAGGCGAAACACCTGGAGAGCATCATCCCCGCGATCCTGTACCATCACGAACGCTACGACGGGAAAGGGTATCCCGACGGCATCAAGGGTGAAAAGATTCCTCTCATGGCAAGGATCCTCTCCATCGTGGAGGCCTACCAGGCCATGTGCTCCGACCGCCCCTACCGTCAGCGCAGATCCAAAGAGGACGCCGTCAAAGAACTCAGGGAAAACGCGGGCAAACAGTTTGACCCCGAACTCGTCAAGGTCTTCATCGAGATCATCTCCTAATCCAGGCCCAATCCCATAGAAGTCATCAACCTCCGGCAAAGCCTGAGGCTTGACGTTTGCCGGCCCCCTCAAAGGGGCCTATTCGCAGACAGTTAAAAACACCCTCCCTTAACCCATCCTCTCCTCCCCTTACTACAAGGGGGTCTCCCCCTCTTATTTAAGAGGGGGTCGGGGGGAGTTATCCCTCTGACGTGGGCAAGGGGGAGTTAGGGGTAAAGCATTTCGGTTAACTGCATACTCCCGGAATGGCCAAACTCTAAGAGTCCTCCGGCAGAGCCGGGGGTTTGCCCTTATTTGATCACGGATCATCTCATGGTGGGTATTAAATGCAGTATCAAGAGGGTCCGTCCCTATTTCACACGAATTCTCATGACAGAACTGATGTGATTCTGAAGAGTCTCCAACCGTTCCGCAGGCGTCATCGAGAGCATCCAACGGATAACCGTAAGATCAACGCCATCCTCGCTGTAGGCCGTCTCACTCCCGGGATATGAATTCTTCGACTCATCCATTTGATCTGCCCGCTTATCACGATTCATACTTCCTCAAGATTGACGGCTTAGTAAAAAGTCCTAAAATGGACGGCAAAGAAAAAAGCTCCGGATGCAAGGCACGCAAGTCCTGAGGAATGAGGCGTACGTTAGACGTACGCTGCAGTGACGAAGGACGCAGCGTAACGCCGCAGACGGACTTTTTACGAAGCCGTGTCCGGCTATCTACTTCATGGTTCCCGTATAACAACCCTTCACAGACAACCATCCGGCATAATACTCCGCAAGTCCTTTTTGCCTGACCCACAACAAACCGGGGGGCTATCCCCTGTCAGCGCAGGAAGGTTACGAGAGAACGGTTCTGATAGCCCCGGCCTTTCTCCTTCAGAAAAATATTCTGTAACTTTTGGATTCTACAATCGTTTCTCAGAACCGTCCCGCGGCTCTCCT
>Ga0100400_1002678_pt1 | contig 12185 bp, 8 predicted proteins | sample CryGeymeta201524_FD_80420 | JGI IMG/M metagenome (GOLD analysis project Ga0100400, IMG submission 80420) | Groundwater microbial communities from Crystal Geyser aquifers in Utah, USA - Crystal Geyser metaG 2015-24 | ecosystem: Environmental > Aquatic > Deep subsurface > Groundwater | place: USA... | reverse complement strand
TTATTCTTTTACCGATGAGAAAGGCATTTTAAAATGTGCTATTGAAAAGGCTTTTTTTGAAGGTAAAACTACTTTTCGCAAGCCGGTTTCCTGTCATCTTTTTCCAATCCGGATTTCAGAATATAAACGTTTCGATGCAGTAAATTACCAGGAACTAACCATTTGTATTCCCGGTCGCGAATGTGGAAAATCAGCTAAAATGCCATTGTACAAATTTCTGAAAGAACCGCTCATTCGTAAATACGGCGAAGAATGGTACAGCGAAGTTGAAATGGTTGCTGAATACATGGAAAACAGGGAATAACTGAAATCATTAAGGGCTATCGCCAGTGAGTCTTTTAAATATATTTTGGCCCGATTAATTCAACTCAGTTACTAATAATAGCCTTTTCTTCATCGGTTAAATCATAAAGTTGATAAACCATTTCGTCAATCTCTTTATCCGTTTGGGCAATTATATTTTGAAATAATTCTGCTTTTTGTTTTTGTTCAGTAAAATACTGCATCCATTCAGTTTGCTCCTGTAGCGGTAGTTTTATTTTTTGTTTTTCGAGTTCTGTTCTGAATTCTTCAAACGACAGAATATACCATTCATTGAGTTTGCCTGTCATGTTCAGATTTGACCATTTGCTTTGCAAAAGATGAATTAAACTTTGCTTTATCTCCTGCAAATGTTTGTTATTCAACAGCATAGTTTCGGCTTTTTCAATAAATGGTTGTTGTTCCGATATGGTAATAATTTTGCAAGGTAATTGTTCCAAATAAACCTTTTTAACTTCTGCAAAAATCCTCCCTTTTTCTTGCGAAATTGATTGATAAATAAAGTTAAACAGCTTACTGTTAATTAACGTCAGGAGATATTTATTAGAAATAGAAGATTCATCTAAAGAAGTGATATTGTACACATTATTTAAATTAACAGCATTTGAAATATCTAAATTGCCTATCAATGAATCCGAGGTTTGTCTGATAATAATTTTCTCTTTAAAAAAAGGAGCTGTTTCACGAGGTTCTGCAAGCCATTTCCCGTAACTCAGGTAAGATAAGTTAGTGTTTGTCATTGCATATCGATTAAAATCTTTACCGACAATACAACTTTTATAAGTGTTATCAATTTGGCCATCTGCTGAAAAGATCCTGTCATTTACAGTTTCTCTCGTTTGCTTTGGATCACCTTTCCCAACCTGATATGGTTTTATGCCAACAATTATTTGGGCAATTCCTCCAAGTTTTTGAAATGGGTGTTTACTGAAATCTAAATCAATTCTGTTATCCGTAATTTTATAAACACCCTTAATGTCCACTAATTTATGCTTTACCTGTGGGTACTCAATTCCAATATCATTCGGGAAAGAAGAAATTCGAATAATGGTAATATTATCAGGGTTAAAGTCCTTTTTCATTACCCAGGATACGGTATCACCAACATCAGCATCTTCAAATACTTCGTACTGATATTTACAAACACTTATCAAATCGTGCTGATTTAAAACTGATCTTATTTTTTTAAAAAAATGCTGATAAGTAAAAGTCGCTGGTGTAATAAAAGCCAAATATCCTTTGTGCTTCAGAATACTTATTCCTTTTTCATAGAAGAGTACGTATGAATTTACCTGGTATTCGAATGATGTGTAATTGTTTCTAAAATACTCAATATCGATCTCAGATAGTGTTGCTCCATAGGGTGGATTTCCAATTACAACATCGAAACCATACTTTTTAAACCCTTTGCTTTCAGGATTTCCATAGTTATAGGTTGGTTCTTCAATAAAATCTGTTTCCTTTTCTTTCGGCTTTCTGTAATTTGGGAAAACCGAAGGGAAATTTGTAAACCAGTTAAAAGCTCTATCCTCTGCAATAGTTGAGTCGTCAATTAAAGAATTGCCACATTTTATATTATCGTCGAGTGCGGTAAGTTCTTTTCCACGAATAGCTGTTTTAAGCCACAGCGAAAGTTTTGTAATTTCTACCGATTCAGGATTAAGATCAACTCCAAAAATATTGTTTGTAAGAATATGACGGTCAAGTTCAAACACCTCACGCTGTCCTAAACGTAACCGGCTTATCTCTTCACTAACTTTGCGGCCTTCCACAAACAAATAGTCGAATGCCTGATTTAGAAATGCCCCCGAACCACAGGCGGGGTCCAAAACTTTAATGTTAAGTAATTGCTGTTTGTATGCTTCCCAAAATTTTAGCCAGGCATCAATTTTTGCATTGTATTTTAATTTGCTCCCTTTTTTGTTGTCGGGTTTAATCGTGGCAATATCATCCGATGTAAGTTCGGGAAGATTGTAAAACCCAAGTTCCTGTTTGCGGTCTTCAAGCCAACCTCCAATTGCCTCTTTTACAATGTATCGGGTAATATATTCCGGCGTGTAAAAAATGCCATCTTTTTTCCGTTTTCCGTTTTTACGTACATCGATTTTTTCTTCGTCGGTGAGTTCTTTGCCATTTCCAATCTGAGCTTTCAGTTCTTCGATATCTGACAACGATTGTTCAAAAATATGTCCAAGTATATTAACATTCAGGTCACTCTCAAAATCGAACTCTGAAAAGGCAATAAGTTTTAAAAGAATATCATCTTTAATAATCAGTTTGTCAAGTTCATCGTCTTTTGTAAACAAACCTCCGTTAAATTTATTGATTTCCAGGGGTGGATTACCCATATCAATACTTTGAAACAAACCTGTCAGTTGCCGCCACAATTTATGAGGGTAAAAGTCGAACGCATTTTTAAGAATGTCTTTTACTTTCTTGCTTGTGTAGGCCGGCAAAAGATTTCGGTCTTCACAAAAACAAACAAAAATAAAACGGTCGAGTAGTTTTTGTGACTTGTTTAATAATAAAAGTTCCTCTTTATCAAGATTGTTTTGTTTTAAATGCTCAAAGAGTTCAATGCGAAGATTTTTGTACTGGCTGTAAAGTAGTTTTGAAATAATTTGTTCAGCTTCCTGACGTTCCCGATATAAAATATCAACGAATGATTCAGAATTTTTTGAGATCAGTCGTTTTTTTTGGAGTAAAAAGAAAAACCTTTTAAGGTTATCATCATGTAATAATTCCTGTAAAATGAAGATCTCGTAACGGCTTTGGTCAGAAGCATGATAAAACCGTATTTCTTTGAAATTTGAAACAATTACCCATTTGCATCTTCCCCCTGCTTTTGAGGAATATGAAAAAGCCTGTTCAACAGGTGTACGTTTATCAGCCTGACGGTTTTGAGGTTTGTCAAGATCTGTCAAAGCATCCTTTAATTCTACAACTGCTCTAATATCTGCATCAATATTTTTGCCATTCATTGTAAAGAATCCCAAAGCGCCATCGGCTTTTGTACCATCGGTAACCGATTTATATTCTTTCTCTAAGCTCCAAAGGTTTGGGTCGGTATAATGATACCCAAGAATATCACCAAAGAACCTATTCAGAAAATCCGCCTGAATTGCCTCTTCTTTTGTTCTTTCAATGCGACCGCTTTCAAGTGATTTAATGTATTTGGAAATTATCTCTGTTTTGGTTTTAAGTTCTGAAATATCATCAACATTGAAATTGGCTAATTTCTGTTTATAATTCTTATCGCCGAATATCTTTTGCTGCAACATAATTAACTTCAATTTCTGTTCAAATGTACAAATTTAAAAAGCTTAAATCTGACCCAACTCTTTCTTTATCAAATTCTCAATATTTTGTGTAAGCAATGCAGGATCAATTCCTTTTGGTTCAATTGGGTCGAGCGCTGTTAATTTCAGGTGACAGCCAAAAGTAATCGGGAAATATCCGTTTTTCATAATTTCAAATCCATCGATTGCTAAAGGAACAATAACTGCAGAGGGAGAAGTTCTCATAAGCGATGCAATTCCAGCAGGCTGAAAAGCTTTTATAAGTCCATTTTTTGTTCGTGTTCCCTCCGGGAAAATGCAGGCCGAATAATTGTTGGCTTCAATGTGTTTCCCCAACATCATAATATCTTTTACCGACTGTGCCCCTTTTTTACGGTCAATCAAAACCGAGCCGCCGTGGCGCAGATTATATGAAACGCTTGGAATACCTTTCCCAAGTTCAATTTTCGAGATAAATTTCGGATGGTTTTTTTTGAACCCAACTACAACAGTAACAATATCGAGTAAACTCTGATGGTTGGCAACAATAATCAAAGGCCGGTTCAAAGGAATTTTTTCAAACCCCCGAAACGTAATTTTGGTCCCTAAAATCCAAAGACTGTAAAGCAACCCGTAATTCATAACATCGACAACCTTTTTGCGCACGGGATATCCCCAAATATGGTTAGTTACAACCTGAACCGGATGAAAAACAAGCAGGATCATTCCAAAGACGATCAAATAAACCGGGGTCAGGATATACGAAAGGAATTTTTTTATCATTTTGAAATTATTTTTCGGGAGTCGAAAATACAAAAAACAAGCTCAGGTTTTGTTCATTTTCAATTTGAATTGGTAAATTACAGGCCAAAAATCTAAACCGGTAATATCAAAAAAAATGACTGAAAGAAGAGATTTCATTAAGAAAAGCCTGATTGGAACCGCAGGAATTGCCATTGGAGGCATGGGTTTTAGTGCAAAATCGTATGCCTCGGTTATCGGGGCAAACGAACGGATTAATGTTGCTGTTATTGGTATTCGGGGACAGGGAAACTCCCACATCAATAGCTGGTGTGCTTTGAAAGATAACCGAAATGTTTTTTTGAAAACCCTTTGCGATGTGGATGATGAGCTTTTCCCCGAAAGAGCAAAAAAAGTTCAGGAAGTTTTTGGCACAGCGCCAAAATCAGAATGGGATATGCGCAAAGTGTTCGATGATAAGGAAATTCATGCCGTTTCGATTGCAACGCCAAACCACTGGCACGCGCTTGCAACAATTTGGGCTTGTCAGGCCGGAAAGCATGTTTATGTTGAAAAACCGGCAACTCACAATGTTTTCGAAGGCCGGAAAATGGTTGAAGCAGCCCGGAAATACAATGTTAGGGTTCAGGTGGGCACTCAAAACCGTTCCATTGCAAATGTTAGGGAAGCCATAGAATTTCTTCATTTTGGTGGAATTGGCGAAGTTTACATGGCCCGCGGACTTTGTTACAAACCGCGCGATTCGTTTGGTATTTCGCCCGACAGTATGCCGCCCGAAACCTTGCATTACGACATGTGGCTCGGCCCGGCTACCTGGCAACCTTACAACGAAAAACGCGGACATTACAACTGGCACTGGCACTGGGCTACAGGCGGTGGCGACACGGCAAACCAGGGGCCTCACCAGTTTGATATTGCACGCTGGGGACTGAATAAAAACGAACATCCGGTTTCGGTTTATTCCACAGGTGGTCTTTTCGGAATTGATCCAAAAGAGTGTTCGCAGGAAACGCCAAATACGCAGACTTCAGTTTTTAATTATGCCGATGGAAAAGTTCTTGAATTTGAAACCCGCGGACGTTTTACAAATGCTGAAGCAGGACTTGGAATAAAAATCGGAAATATGTTTTATGGTACCGAAGGTTATCTCGAAATTAACGGTAGCTCCTGGCAGGCTTTCAGACAGCGGGAAAATTTACCCTTTGCAAAATCTTCACGCGAAACCTCCGAAACTCCAACCGATCCCACTTTTCGCGCTGCCCCGGGAGGAACTGAACATTATGCCAATTTTGTCGATGCAATTCGTTCGGGTAGCGACTACGATTTGCACTGTGATATTAATGAAGGATTTTATTCTGCGGCTTTACCGGCGCTGGCCAACATTTCTTACCGTTTAAAAAGGGAACTCACGTTTGTTGGAGCTTACGAAAAATTTGCCAACGACCCTGAAGCCGACATGATGCTCACCCGAAATTATCGAAAGCCGTATTTTGTTCCTGATGAAGTGTAAGAAAAAACAAAAGGCTGCCCTACTGACAGCCTTTTTAACCTAAACCAACTAAACCTAATAAACCAAAAACTTACCAGAACGGTAAATCAAATGATTTGTCTTAAATATCTTAGTGTTGTATGTTGTTTTATAAACAACTCATGTTTCAATGAATTTTCTGCTGCAAAGATATTATTTTTTAATAATGTAAATCAACTTTGAATAAAGATTAAATCAATTGTTAATATCAGTGGACTGTTCGAGAACTTTTTGCACTGATCCGTGAAGAAGAAGAAGTCTCCTTGCCTTTTCCCCGGAATAACCCAATTCGTCCATAATCATTCGTGTGCCGCGCTCAACCAGTTTTTGGTTGGTAAGTTGCATATTCACCATTTTATTTCTTTTTTATATACACCCTCCATGAATTCGGCGTAAGTGATCTGAAACTGGTTTTGAAATATTTTTGAAATATTTTCAGGCGTAATTCCTTTCAGAAAATCTCCAATTAATTTTCGCCCCATTACTGCTCCGCTGCCTTCATCACCCAAAATAAAACCCAGTGGTGGAATGTGTTCAATAATTTCACTTCCATTGTAAAAGCATGAATTTGAGCCGGTTCCCAAAATACAGGCAATCCCGGCTTCTTTACCCAAAGTTGCCCGGGTTGCTGCAAGCAAATCGCTTTGTACTTCAATTACTGCTGTGGGATACAAAACCTGTAATGCGTTTTTTACAATATTTCCTTTCTCCTGGTTGATGACTCCGGCACCGTAAAAATGGATTTCATTCACTTCACTGCCAGTTTCAGGCAGAAGTTTCATCTTGATTTCGCTGGCAATATCTTCAGTATTTCTGAAAAATGGATTCATTCCACCGATCGAAAAAATCTCCGGTAATCCAGAGTTACCCGTTAAACACCAACTGGTTTTTGTTGAGCCGCTGTCTGCAATTAAAATCATGGTGCAAAAATAGGAAAGTTAAAAAATATCTTTCGATTCTTAATGATTCGTTTTTTCCTGAAATCGGATTAGTTACTTTTGCAAACTTAATGTTTCAGGAACTTTTTAAAATGGGAAAAACTCTTGTACTGACTATTTTACTTATCTCTCAATTTGTTCTGTTAGCCCAGTCAAAACACGAATTCCGTGCAGTTTGGGTAGCCACGGTTAACAACATCGACTGGCCCTCAAAACCCGGGCTTTCAACTGAACAGCAGCAAAATGAAGCAATAAAAATTATAACCGACTGCCGTAACCTGAACATGAATGTCATTATTTTCCAGATTCGCCCGGCTGCCGATGCTTTTTATCCATCCGATTTGGAACCGTGGTCGCGTTATTTAACCGGAACTCCCGGCAAAGCGCCCGAGCCTTTTTACGACCCGCTTCAGTTTTGGATTGATGAGTGCCACCGCCAGGGAATGGAATTTCATGCATGGCTCAATCCGTTTCGTGTGGCGCAAAACAGCAATGAACCGCTGGGAGGTAATCACATTGCATTTCAACATCCTGAATGGATTTTGAAATATGGCAACCTGTTGTATTTTGATCCCGGCCTGCCTCAAACCCGCGAATTTGTGACGAAAGTTGTAAAAGATATTGTTTCGCGGTATGAGGTTGATGCCATTCATTTCGATGACTATTTTTATCCGTATCCGTTAGCCGAGGAATATCCCGATACAGTTTCATTTGCGTTATACAATCGCAGTTTTCGTGCTGAAGACAAGGCCGATTGGCGTCGCGAAAACGTAGATATCATCATAAAAATGTTAAACGACACCATAAAAGCAACAAAACCGTGGGTGAAGTTTGGCATCAGCCCGTTTGGTGTCTGGCGCAACAAAATTGATGATCCACGTGGTTCCGATACCAAAGCCGGCGCCACCAACTACGACCATTTGTACGCCGACGTAATTAAGTGGCAGCAAAATGGCTGGATAGATTATTTGCTTCCACAGATTTACTGGCAGATTGGGCATCCGCAGGCCGACTTTACAATGCTGGCCAACTGGTGGAAAGACCATGCCTACAGCAGGGGAATGTACATCGGACTCGCGGTTTATAAAATTGAGGCCGGTTCAGCAACACCAGCCTGGACAAAGCCTGGCGAAATGCCACATCAAATCAGGATGTTGCGGACAACTCCCGGTATTGAAGGATCAGCTTTTTACAGCGCCAAACATTTTAACCGCGATTTGTTTGGATTGCAGGATAGTTTGAAAAATTCAATTTATCGGAAACCGGCGATAGTTCCGCCAATGAAATGGATTGACAACACACCTCCGCAAGCAGTAAAGAAAATCAGCAAAAGAGGTAAAAAAGTGAAGTGGAAAACCGAAAATTCGGAACGGGTAATGGACAAGCCCAATCTTTTTGTGGTTTACGGGAACGAAGTGGGAACTGAGTTCAACACTAACAATTACAACCACTTTTGGGGAATTGTAAAAGCCGACGAACTGAAATTTGCCAAATTCAATAAGAAAAAGAAAAAATACGAAGTACGTATTTCGGTGCTCGACAGGCTGAATAATGAAAGTGTTCCCAGTAAGCCGATGAAAGTGAAATTGTAAAACAGGTTAACGGGATGCATTCAGTATTTAATCATTTCAAATTTCTTATTCCTAATTTCTTATTCTGTATTCCTTATTAAGAAATAAAACTTATTTTTGCCACGTAATTTTTCGGCCTGTAGCTCAGTTGGTAGAGCAGCTGACTCTTAATCAGCGGGCCCAGGGTTCGAATCCCTGCAGGCCGACTTTTAAAAGGGTTAAATTGTTGAAATACAGTTTAATCCTTTTTTTGTGTCTGTAGCTCAGTACAAAAACAAGAATTCTTATCTTAGCCCCATTGAATAACGATGTTTACACGCGCGCAGTTTTTGAGCATTATGGGAACCTCAGCTTCCGGTTTATTCCTCTTTCCGGGAAGAATTAAGGCCATTTCTCAGGCAGATGAATTTTCGAAAAATCTGTTTGGGAATAACTTTACCTGGGGAGTGGCTACAGGAGCTTATCAGATTGAAGGTGCTAATAATAAGGATGGAAAAGGTCATTCCGTTTGGGATGTTTTTTCTCATAAAAAAGGAAAAATTCGCGACCACTCCAACGGCGATATATCGTGCGATTTCTATTATAAATACAATGAAGATTTGCAACTTCTGAAAAGTTTGAATTTCGGCGCTTTTAGGTTTTCAGTTTCGTGGCCAAGAATACTTCCAAATGGTGTGGGAAATGTAAATATAAAAGGAATTGATTTTTATAATCGGGTTATCGATACCTGTCTGGAACTTGGCATTGAACCGTGGATATGTCTTTATCACTGGGATCTTCCGCAGGTATTGGAAGAAAAGGGCGGCTGGGCAAACAGGGATGTGGTACTTTGGTTTAATGAATACACCAGGTTATGTGCTGATCAATTTGGTGACCGGGTTAAAAACTGGATGGTATTAAATGAACCCCTTTCATTCACAAGCCTGGGATATTTAGCGGGAATACACGCCCCGGGACATAAAAGCATTAATAAATTTCTGGCTTCGGTTCATCATGCTGCTCTTTGCCAGGCAACAGGGGGTGAAATAATACGGCAAAATGTAAAACACGCAAAAGTAGGCACCACCTTTTCTTGTTCATGGATCGACCCGAAAAAATCGAAACCACGGTTTTACAGGGCATCCCAAAGACTTGACGCTTTAATGAACCGGTTATTTATTGAACCTGCACTTGGCATGGGTTATCCCACCGATGAACTTCCCTTTCTTTATAAAATTGAAAAATATGTTCAATCCGGGGACCTTCAAAAACTTAAATTTGACTTTGATTTTATCGGATTGCAGAATTATTTCAGGGTTATTGGAAAACCTTCATTAATACCATTTATATGGGCTGTTAACGATAAGCCCAATGAGTACGAATCCCTGTTAACCGACATGGGATGGGAAGTTTATCCTGAAGGTATTTATAAAATACTTGAACGTTTTGCAAAATATCCTGTAAAGGAATTTCTGATTTCAGAAAACGGAGCTGCTTTTAAAGATCAGGTTACAGAGTCAGGAATTCATGATCCGTTGAGGAAACAATTTTTTCAGCAGTATTTGTTACAAATTTTAAAAGCAAAAAATAAAGGGATTCCGGTTAACGGATATTTTGCCTGGACTTTTATTGATAATTTTGAATGGGCTGAAGGTTATAAAATGCGCTATGGTATTGTTTACAACGATTTTGAAAATCAAAAAAGAATTGTAAAGGATTCAGGGTTATGGTTTCAGTCCTTCTTAAAATAATAATTGTTTCAAATCTGTTAATTTAATTTAATGTACTATTCATTCATGCTTAACTCTCCTGTAATTTCTGCAATCTATTTTGGCTTTCGAATAAAAAAGCTACTTCATGATAGTATTAAGTATTCGAGCCGTATTTTTTATTTTTTTATTTTACTTTTTTCTACCTCTTCAACTTAATTCCGAAAATTCCGCAAGCTTCACGTATTCTAAAAAAAGCAGTAACGAACTAAGAATTTTATCCTGGAACATTTATATGTTACCTTATTGTACCTGGCTAAAAGGAAATAATAAACGTGCTGTAGAGATTGCCAAAAGACTGGAATCATCTAATTATGATATCATTGTTTTTCAGGAAGTTTTCGATTACAGTGCACGCAAAATCCTCCGGGAACAATTGGAAAACTCATTTCCATTTGTGTATGGTCCTGCCAATAAGAATATTTTTTCATTACGCACCAGCAGCGGCATTTGGGTTATCAGTAAAATACCTTTAAAAAAAATTAAAGAGATAGAATACAGTAACAGATGTGGAATCGATGCTTTGGCACGAAAGGGGGCTGTAATGTTTCAGGGTGAATTTAATGGAAAAGAGTTTCAACTGATAGGGACTCATCTTCAGAATGATAACACTGATGAGGTAAAGCACAAGCAATGTGAAGAAATTTTTCAAAAACTTCTTCAAAATTATTACAATAGCGACATTCCCCAATTTGTTTGTGGTGATTTCAACATTAAGATGGACGACAGCACGAATTACAATTATATGTTGAAAACACTGAATGCCGAAAACGGGATTCTGGAAGGAAATATACATACATCGTATAACGAAATTGACAATCAACTCGCAAAAAGGCCGAATGGCAAGAAGCATTTGATCGATTATATCCTGGTACGCAATAGCCAGTTAATTCAAAGCATCAGTCGCCGGGTTTCGGTTTTTTACGGTTACAATAAAGATATTATTACCGATTTATCAGACCATTATGCCATTGAAGCCACTATATTTTTTGGTTCGGCACCTGACATTGCAGGCATGTAGTTAAATTTGCAGACACAAGTAAAACCTGTTACCCAAAATGCGCTAAATCTGCCAGACATAAAGTGCTTGTGAGATGCAGCACGGGCAAATTGAACATATAATTTTGAAAGCTATACTTAACAATGTTTTTTCCGAAACGAATACCACACCAAATCACAAATCCAGTTTCAGTTTATCCAACTCTTCAGTAATAAAAGCAAGTTCTTCCCTGTTCAGTTTTATATCAGCGGCTTTGGCATTTTGAATAGCCTGCGCTGCATTTCGCGCACCCACCAACGTAATTGTAATTCCCGTTTGATCCAATGTCCAGCGGATAACGAGCTGCGCCAAAGTTGCATTTTTTTCATCGGCCAGCGGTTTTATTTTTTCAAGGAATACGTTGGTTTTTCTAATGTTTGTGTCTTTATAATATGGCAGTCCGGCCCGGTGATCGCCTTCTTCGAAATGATGACCCGGTTTTATTTTTCCGGTAAGTAAGCCACGTTCCAGCGGACTGTAAGCCAAAATCGACTGGTTATTGTTCAAAATATATGGCACCAATTCATTTTCAATGCCGCGTTTTACCATGCTGTATGGCACCTGGTCGGAAACAAGGTCGATATATTTTGATGCTTCTTTCATTTGTTCCGCATTGTAATTACAAACACCGGCATACCGAATTTTTCCATCTTTAATAAGCTGTTTAACCGCTTCCATTGATTCACCAATCGGGGTTGTTGGGTCGGCCCAGTGAATTTGGTAAAGATCGATGTAATCTGTCCCCAACCGGCGTAAACTATCTTCACATTCTTTTATAATACTCTCTTTCCCGGCATATCGGTAAATATCAATTTCTTTACCCTGGTTATTTTTACTGTTGAAATAGAATTCGCCCTGTATTAAATCCCAGCGAAGTCCGTATTTGGTAAGTATTTGTAATTTGTCGCGGGGAATTCCTTTAATTGCCTCGCCAACAATTTCTTCGCTTTCACCTTGTCCGTAAATCGGGGCGGTATCAATAGATGTAACGCCGAGTTTG
>Ga0100400_1002670_pt1 | contig 12214 bp, 16 predicted proteins | sample CryGeymeta201524_FD_80420 | JGI IMG/M metagenome (GOLD analysis project Ga0100400, IMG submission 80420) | Groundwater microbial communities from Crystal Geyser aquifers in Utah, USA - Crystal Geyser metaG 2015-24 | ecosystem: Environmental > Aquatic > Deep subsurface > Groundwater | place: USA... | reverse complement strand
GTGGATTTGAAATCGGCCGTAAAGATAATTAAGCAATTTCAGCCGAAAATAGTAATACCCTCTTTTTTCAAGGTTCCGTCTCTGAAGAGGAAAGCGGGGGATATTAAAGATTTTTTGGAAGAGCTTAACGGAGCCAAAGAAAAAAACGGCGAAGCCGTTGAGAAACTGACGATTAAAAGAAAAAATTTGGCGGAAATAAAGAAAACACAAATCGCAGTGTTAAAAATATAATGTGGATTGAGAAATTTATTGCGAGAATTCAAAATTCCGGAGAACGGACAAAAAGGCGATGGATGATTTTGTTCAGCGTTGCGGCGATAATGGCGATAACCGCGTTTTGGATTTTTTTCACGATGTCGGCTTTTCGGGTTCCTTCGTTGGTGCCAAGCGTTGCCGTGGCGGATGAACCGGGATTTTGGCAGATTTTTAAAAACGGAATGTCTGTGGTTTTTGATTCGGCAACCGAAAACCTAAAAAATATTTTTTCACGAATAACCGAAAAGAAAACAATTGTGATAGAATAGTATTTTGACTATGAATTCAAAAAACCAGAAAATCGAAAAAAAGAAAATAACAGAAGAACTCTGCGAGTGTTATCTTGACTACGCGATGTCGGTTATTGTCGCGCGCGCTCTACCCGATCTAAGAGATGGCTTGAAGCCTGTCCAAAGGAGAATTTTATGGACGATGTGGGAAGAAAGCCTGGGTTATTCGGCGAAATTCAGGAAATCAGCGAATGTTACCGGAACGGTTTTAGCGCGTTACCATCCGCATGGCGACATGGCGGTTTATGACGCTCTTGCCAGGATGGCGCAGAATTTTTCTTTAAGATATCCGCTTATTTTCGGCCAAGGAAATTGGGGAAGCATTGACGGCGACGCGCCGGCCGCCCAACGTTACACCGAAGCCAAACTCTCAAAAATTTCCGAAGAGCTTTTATTTGATATTGAAAAAGAAACCGTTGATTGGCAGCTGAATTATGATTCAACAAGAGAAGAGCCGAAAGTTCTGCCCTCAAAACTCCCGAATCTTTTGCTTAACGGTTCAGTCGGCATCGCCGTCGGAATGGCGACAAATATTCCTCCGCACAATCTTTCCGAAATAGTGAACGCTTCGGTTTATTTGGCGGACCACCCGAAAAGCGGAAATGAAGAACTTATGCAATTTATTCAAGGACCCGATTTTCCGACCGGCGCAATTATGTATGACAAAAAAGCGATTATTGAGGCGTATTCTTCTGGCAGGGGCGCGATAACTTGCAGAGCGAAAACTGAAATAGAAGAAAGAAAAGCGGGGCAGTTTAATATTATAGTCACGGAAATTCCTTATCAGGTGGATAAGTCGGAGCTTATAATAAAAATTGCCGAATTGGTTACAGGCAAGAGAATAGAAGGAATTCGCGACCTGCGCGACGAAAGCGACAGAGAAGGAATGAGAATCGTGGTTGAACTTAAAAATGACGCTAACCCGCAAAAAATTTTGAATCAGCTTTTTAAACACACCGACCTTCAGAAAAATTTCAATCTTAATATGATCGCTTTAGTTAATGGTATCCAGCCCCAGCTTTTATCGCTTAAAGAAATTTTGGCCGGTCACTTGGAACATCGCAAATTGGTGGTTGAAAGGCGCGCGAAATTCGAACTTAAAAAAGCTAAAGAGCGCGAGCACATTCTTGAGGGCCTGGCGAAAGCGCTTTCAAAAATAGACGAAATAATTTCAACGATTAAAAAATCAAAAGATCGCTCCGATGCGCGCCAAAATTTAGTAAAAAAATTTAAATTCACCGAAATTCAAGCGAGCGCCATTTTGGAAATGCGACTTCAGAGCTTGGCGGCCCTGGAACGCAATAAAATAGAAGCCGAGCTTGAAGAAAAAAGGAAGTTGATACACGAGCTTGAAATTTTACTCAAGAGTCCGGAAAAAATACTTAAAGTTGTTAAAGAAGAATTATCGGGGCTTAAGGCCGTTTACGGCGACGAGCGCCGGACAAGGCTTATTTCTTCCGGTTTAACAGAATTCAAGGAAGAAGATTTGGTTCCACAGGAAGAAGTAATGATTTCGCTTTCCGGCAGCGGCTACATTAAAAGAGCGCCTTCTTCAAGTATTAAAGTTCAGCATCGGGGCGGCAAAGGAGTGGTAGGTTCCGACGTGAGCGATGAAGATTTTATCAGCCATTTTATTTCCGCCGATACGCACGACAATATTTTGTTTTTCACGAACAAGGGCAGAGCTTTTCAAACAAAAGTTTATGAGATTCCGGCCGGTTCGCGCACGAGCAAAGGCAAAATAATCCAAAATTTTCTGGAAATTCCGACGGACGAAACGATAAGCGCCATTATCTCTTACGCGGACCTGCGCGGACATAACGCGGACCAACACGGAACGGTCTCGCGTGATTCAAATTTTTTGGTAATGGTGACGAAAAAAGGAATAATTAAAAAAACCGATTTGGAAGGTTTTGAAAATATCCGCCGGAATGGAATAGCGGCTATTAATCTTCAAAAAGGAGACGAGCTTAAGTGGGTTGAATTATCTTCGGGTAAAGACGAAATTATTTTGATAACCGCCAACGGTAAAGCGATAAGATTTAAAGAATCGCAATTAAGGCCGATGGGCAGGACAGCCGCAGGGGTGAAAGCCATTAAGATGAAGGGGAATGACTTTGTCGCGGGACTTGATATAATAGATAGAAGTGGCAAGGGAAAAGCGACAAATGAAAAGTTATTGATAATCACCGAAAATGGTTTTGCCAAACAAACGCCGCTTAAGGAATATAAAGTTCAGAGCCGCGGCGGGCAGGGGGTAAAAACCGCCAAAATTACCGAAAAAACAGGTAAGATAGTCGCGGCAAAAATAATAGAAAACAAAGAAGAGCTTATGGCGCTTTCAAACAAAGGACAAATTATCAAAACGAAAATTTCCGACATCAGGACGGCGGGGCGCGCCACTTCGGGAGTCAAGGTAATGAGGTTGAATAGCGGTGACAAGGTAGCGGGAGCGGCAACAATATAAAATTACAAATTTCAAATAACAAACAATAATGAATCTTTCTAAAAGTCAAATAATGATTTTAGGCGGGATAGGATTGGTGGTTCTGTTTTTTGTTTTAGTTTTTCTTGGTGCTATACCGGGATTAAAACCTTCTGATTCAGGCGGTTTTAGTTTAGGAATGAGTGGCGGGAATCAACAAAAACTTAGCTTTTGGGGCACGGGCGAGGCCGATAACTCAAACTCCATTCAGCGCTTGCTTGAAGAATATTCAAAAAGCGGCGGCATACAAGTAGATTATCGGCATTTTGATAATGCCGGAGTTTATGAAAAAACTTTATTGAACGCTTTGGCAATCGGCCGGGGCCCCGACATTTTTATGTTTCATAGCAGTTGGCTGCCGAAACATTATGATAAAGTATATCCCGCGCCGGAACCTTTGAATGTCGCTTATGTCCAACAAATGTTCCCCGATGTCGTCCAAAAAGATTTTACCATTGAAAACAGAGTTTATGCCCTGCCTCTTTATATAGATACATTGGCGTTGTTTTACAATAAAGATATTTTTAACGCCAAATCAATAGCTTTGGTTCCAGAAACCTGGCAGGATTTTCAAAATTTAATTCCCAAATTGCGCGAATTGAATATTTTAAATCAAATTGTTAAGCCGGCGGCGGCGATAGGCGGCTCGGAAAAAAGCATTAGCAACGCTTCGGATTTGTTGAGCCTTTTAATGATTCAAAAGGGAAGCCAAATGATTAGTGGCCAAGGACAGTCTGACTTCGGCTTAAGGGGGTTGGAAGCGTTCAATTTTTATCTTCAGTTTGCCGATTCTTCAAGCGATTATTACACATGGAACGACAATATAGATAATTCGCTCAATCTTTTCAGCCAAGGAGATTTAGCGATGACATTCAACTATCAATCCGCGGTTTCATTAATTAAAGAAAGAAATCCATATTTGAATTTCGGAGTAAGCTTAATGCCGCAATTTGACGTTGAGCCGCCGATAAATTATTCAGATTATTGGGGATTGGCGGTTTCCGCTCAAAGCGCGAACAAGGTTGCCGCTTGGAATTTCATTGCTTCCGCGGCAGCCAACCCGAAAATATCGGAAGTTTATCTTAAGGCAAACGGTAAGCCGCCGGCGTTGCGTTCGCTTATTGATAAATACAAAAACGACCCTAATTTGGGCGTTTTCGCCAAACAGGCGCTTACGGCGAAATCATGGAGCCAGTCCGATAACAATAATATTAAACAAATTCTTTCAGATATGATAGAATCGGTGGTGAGCGGAAAATTGCCTTCGGATAAGGCAATGGGGCAGGCGATAAGCCGAATAAATTCTTTATGATTAACAAAGTAAAAAAAATAATCTTAAACGCCGCTGGCTTGGTGCCTTGCGGGACAAGTGAAACTCCCGCTTGCAACTGGTGTTATTTCGGCGCTTTGGCATCAAACATTATAGATTTTATGATGTATTTAGTTTTTCCATTGGCGGCGGTGATGATAGTAGTCGGCGGAATATTTATTATGACTTCCGGCGGTTCAAGCGCGAGATTCAGCAAGGGAAAAGAAATAATTACGGCGGCGGTTATTGGCATTTTAATCGCCTTGCTTTCTTGGATAATTATTGATACAATAATTCAAACAATTGCCGTGGGCTGGAAGGGAATAGTCCCCACGCCATGGAACAAAATAAATTTAGGCTGTTAAATTATATGGCTAAATTTTCAAAAAAACTATTAGGAGTCGCTTTGGCGGCAAATTACGATTTTAACAGCGCGGCCCAGCAGTTGGCGCAGGGTTCGCCGATAAGCACTCCAAAAAAGATATTCTCAATTTTAAAAACAATAGTTCAATATACTTATACAATTTTCTTTATCGTCGCGGTTTTGTTTATTTTAATCGCCGCCTTTAACTTTTTAACCGCTAAGGGCGACCCGGCAAAAATAATAAGCGCCCGAAGCCAAATTTTTTGGGCGATAGTGGCAATAATTATCGCGTTGCTTTCGGTCGGAGCGGCGCAGATTATAAATAATTTTATAAAAGGCGCTTAAATCATATGAAAAAATTATTAACGTTTTTGGTAATTTGTGTTTTAGCTTCCCCGATTTTTGTTTTGGCGGTCGCGCCGGGCACGATTCCCGGGCCGAGCGATTATGGCATTGATACGGGCGGTTTGCCCTCGGACACCGGCGGCTTATTAAATGTTTTAGGTTCGGTTGTCAAATGGGTTTACATGGTTTTCTTCATTGTCGCCGTTCTATTCATTATTTTTGCGGCGTTTGACTATTTGACTGGCGTCGATTCTCCGGAGAAAATCAAAACCGCTCATAAGAAATTAATTTATGCGGCAATAGCCGTCGTGGTGGCCTTACTGGCTGTTTCGTTCCAGTTAATTATCGGAAGTTTTTTGAAAGGAAGTGATGGTGGCGGTTCGGGCGCGCCAAGCGAAGATTCGCAACCACACTACTGGATTCCTTCCCCTGATTATCCGGGCGGTCCCGTGTCAACATAGATATTTCTAAGATGAAGTAATATAAAAGGTCGATTATTGAGAAATTAATTCAATTATGAATTCATTACAATCAAAAATTATCGCGGTCATTCTTGGAGTTTCAGTTGTTATGCCGATTGCGAGCGTTGTTTATGCTCAGCCTTCAACCGGAATTAATTTGCCGGGCGCGAACACAAGCATTACGACAGTTTCGGGACTCGTTGATATTATAAGAGGAGTTGTCAGGTGGATTTACATTATATTTTTCATTATCGCCGTGTTGTTCATTATTTTCGCGGCATTCACCTATTTGACTTCTGCCGGAGACCCAGAAAAAGTCGGCACTGCGAAAAGTCAGTTGATTTACGCGGCTATCGCTATCGCGGTGGCTTTGTTGGCGGTTGGATTCCAGGCAATTGTGAGCAATTTCTTGGCAGCTCCGACAGCAGGAGTGTAGTTAACTATTGAATTTAAAACATATGAGTCCCGCCTAGGCGGGACTCATATGAAAATCGGTCAGATATTTTAATAATGATAAAATCCTTTTTGGAAAATATTTTTTTGGGTTTTAATAATGTGGCGTTGGCGCAGGGCGGTCCCGGCGCGGGCGGTTACCCTGGCGGCGAACTCGCAAATCCGCTTGGGACAAATAATATTATTCAAGTAATAAACAACGTTTTAAATTATTTGATTTATATCAGCGTTCCGATTTTGGCGATAATGATTTTAGTCGGCGGTTTTCAAATTTTAACCGCGCGAGGGGAGCCGGCGAAAATTACTTCCGGCAAGCAGACAATAACTTACGCCGTAATTGGATTTGTTATAATTTTGGTTTCAAAAGGAGTGGCGCTTATTCTTCTGAAAATAATGAAATAAACTCCGTAGAGCAACGGCGATTGAGGCAACATGATTTTTTAAATAAATTATATTTTGTCATGCTTTGTTTTAAAATCTTAATTTAAGAACCCTATTTAAGCGTTGCCTAAAAATCACTATCGCCGTTGTCATACGGGGTAAAAAAGAAAGCCCCAGCAGTGAACGAATAAACAATTCACTGGTGGGGCTTTTTGCTACTGTTCCCGTAGAATTTCTACGAGAATTTCTTTTTCCGCGCCTTTCGCGTTAAGCAGGCGCAATTTTCCGGCTGGCGCGGCGCCTGTCCATGTTTCCCATCCTTCAGGCATATTATAGACAATACGTTTGCCATTTGGCTGAACAGACACTGCTCTGTATGGAGCGTCTGCCCGGATGCGATGCTTTGTGCCTGGTCCTGCATCGACAGTAGGCACTTCCTCGCATTCACTGTCTTCGGTGCAGGGCGGGAGATAGAAAGACTGAAGTTGCTTCTGGAACTCGATGCGAGTCTGTTTTCGGAGATTCTTGACTTGCTCGTTGTGATACCAGTACCCCAAAAGCGCCACCAGCAGAAGCAAGATAACGGGGAAAACCCAGCCAACACTCCTCTTTTTCTTTCTGTCTGTCGTCTTTGTTGGTTGTTGTTGCGTTTCTGATTTGGCGTTGATTCTCTTACGAATTTGGAAAAAGAGAATTATTGCCAAGATGACAAAAAATACAATTAGTTCCACTCTCATGACTACTCCTCCTTTTTAATGCTTGCTCCTACGGCAGAGGCGATAGTTACAAGCTCGGAGAAACCCCTAGAGCCAGCAACGATTGTTTTTTGGCCAGGATTTTCCGTAATTGCTCTGGCTGTTTCCGCGCCAAGCGCTGCTGCGCCGGAAATTTCAAGCTCATCTCTCATTTTTTTCAAGCCATCTGTCCGACCAGTGAGAATGGCTTTTTCTTTAGCTCCCATGCCTTCACCTACTAGGCGGTCCCTTTCTTTTTCCAGTTTTGCTTTTGGCACTGCGCCGATAGCAGCATTGAGGTCACGATGGAAATTAATCATTTTAATCTGGGCGCTTTCCATATTTATTCCCCAATTCTCGATTCGCTCATTGATTTGGTATTGAAGACAAGCGCTATAGGTGCCGAGATTTGCCAGCGCCACAGCCGGAGTAATTTTGGCGAATTCGCGAGTAAGTGAACCTATCGCGCAATCCTCCATTTGTTTGCGAGCCTCTTCTCGACTGCCAATGGTAGTTAAAAACTGAATGTAGTCGTCGATTCGCCAACGGATAACTGGAACAACTTCCGCCGTCACTCTGATATTAAGAGAGTCATTCTCTGGCGGGACATCTAATTCGTGTTTTTCTACGCTTCCTCTGGATGTTTCAAGGTCAATTTTTCTAAGCTCTTCTGCGTTTTTTGGAAATCCAAAAGGAATTCTTATCGGGGGGAAAAAACCAGGAGGCACAATTTCTGTGTCTTCAAGCCTGAAAATATGCTGTGGATCAGTTGGAAGCTCGTCTTGAATAGTGAGCCGAGTTTCCTTTTTGAGTTGAGATATTCCAAATGGAACAAATACCAATCCCGAGGAAATCTCGCATATGGGTTTACCGAAAAGCAATAACGCCCCGAGTTCCGTTGGTCCCACCATCCTCAGGCTAATGAGTGTGTAAAGTATTTGTGCTAAAAACGTCGCCAGTCCCCAGTTCCATTTAAACTCCGCTTGTAAGAAAGTTGTTGACATTGAATAGTTTGATAGCCAGAAATACTCTGCGATGAAAAAGATTATATAGGCTATCGCTATCACTTTCAAAAAAACAAATAATCCTTTACGCTTTTTCGTGTCCATTAATCCTTTACGCTTTTTCGTGTCCATACATCCTCCTTTCGGCCAATGGCCTTTCTATATTTTATTTTTCGTTCGTTATATAATTTTTAAAGTCCGCAAGAGCGGGCTTCTCCCACGCTTGTAATGCTATAAAATATAGCATAAAATAAAGAAAGAGTCAACCCCGTTAGAAGCGTGTTTATTCTGCCTCAACATAACGAGATTTTATCAATGTAATTTCGTACTATCCACGTATTATCAAATTGCGTAAAAATTTAGAACAAATTTTTACGCCTAACGCTTCTAACGGGGTCAACCCATGCCAACAAAAATACCGCTACCCGCAAGACGCTCACGGCAATAAATGGCTCAAAATTTTGGAAAGCCAGTTGTTTTTTGAAATGGACCATCCGCCGGATTCAAAAGATTGTTCAACGCCTAAAAGCAGCAAACCTGCGGCAACCGCGAATTCCGGGTCTTCAACTTCTTTAGCGGATTCGTCGTTTGGAAATTCGATACCCTGCGTTTCAACCTCGCCCGCCTGAACGGGCAATTTAAGTTCTTTTTTTGCCAGCGCCAAAACGCCGGACATTTTTCCTCCTCCGCCAACTATCACCGCGCCGCTCGGAAGCTCGCCATTTTTATTAATCAATTTTAAATCGGCGTTAACGAGCTCAAAAATTTCATTAAGCCGAATTTCAATGATTTCGGAAATGAAACGTTTATTCACGGTTGAATTCAAACTTTCGTCCAATTCATGAAGGTCTATTTTTTCTTTGCCCGAAACTTCTTTTGAATCGGCGGCGCCGAAAGAAAGTTTTATTTTTTCCGCCGTTTTAATGGGGCATCGCAAGCCTATCGCCAAATCGTTAGTGATATGCGAAGCGCCTATTGGAAAAGTCGCCGTTGAAACAAGTTTGCCCTCCTGATAAACTGCCAGATTTGTCGTGCCAAAACCGATGTCTATCAATGCCACGCCGAGCTCTTTTTGATTTTTATTTAAAACCGAACGCGCCGAAGCCAAAGGATTGTAAATTATGCCGCCGATTTTTCCGCCCGACGCTTCAAGCGCTTTTACCAAATTGTTAAGAGACGGCTTAAAACAATCTACAATTAAACTGTTTACTTCCAGCCGGTTTCCCACCATTCCCAGCGGGTCGACGATATCGCCTATACCGTCAACTATAAATTCCTTTGTGATTGTATGAACTATCATTCTGTTTGGCCCGAGATTTATCGCCTGCGAAGCCTTTATGGCGCGTTCAACGTCTTCGGAACAAATCTCGCTGTCGGCCCGTGAAACCGCCACTATCCCGCGGGAATTTTGAATTCTGATATTTCCGCCTCCGATGTTAACGAAAATATTTTTTGAAGCGGCTTTATCAACTTGTTTTATCCCGTCTATAACCGGCTTTAAAGCTTGAACAAGTTCTTCAACATTTATAATTTCCCCTTTTCTGATTCCCGCCGAAGGAGTTTTAAAAACCGCCGCCAACAACAATTTACCGCCTTTCTCAGGCATAGCAACCAAAACCTTTATTTGCGAAGTTCCTATATCTAAAGCCGTGATATACATAAATTTTCCATTTTTTCCATCTTTATTATATCATTTTTCTTTTCGTGGTCATACCCAAAAAGGTGAAGAAGTCCATGAATCAGCAAGTATTTGGTATGTTGTATCGGGTATCTGGTATTTATGTAAATTTCCCCAATATTTCTATTTTTTGATTTGGGAAAAATAAATCCTTTTGGCTCTTCAAAACTTAAAACATCCGCGACTTTATTTTTCTTGCGGAACTTTTTATTTAAAAATTTCATCAACCGGCTTTCCGTTAAAAAAACCTCAACTGAAATATTTTTCCCGTCAAGAAATTTAATTGTTTTCAGCGCCGTTTTTTTTAATTCCTTTTCCGTTTTCTTATCCCCTTTGCCGGTCAAATTAACTATTTCAACCTTATTCATTCCCAGTAGTAGAAACTCGACTTTGTAAAATAAAGCGAGCCGAAGAATCTATATTTAATTTAAAATATTCTTATTTTAATAATAACTTTGTGGCTTGATTAAAACAATTTATTTTGCGAGGCGAGCTTGTGTCGAGTTTTCACTACTGGGCATTTGCCAAGAATTTTTTAGCCGCCTCGCTCACCGCCGAAGCATCGGCTTTGCCTTTTAATTCTTTCATTGCTTCCGCCATCACCTTGCCGAATCTTGCCCCGTAAGAAGATTGCTTTCCTTCGGGGTCTTTAATAATTTTTTCAATTACGTCCTTAATTACCTTTTCAATTTCTTCGGCGCCAACCTGCTCGGGAAGATATTTCCTTATCAATTCCAATTCTTTAAGCTCTTTTTCCGCCAAATCCCGCCTTCCGGCGTTATTGAATATTCCAGCCGCCTCTTTGCGCTTTTTGGCTTCTTTAGATAAAACTTCAATTATCTCCTCATCCGAAAGCGCCGAATCTCCGTCTTTGCCCCTTTTTTCTATTTCTTTATTATGCAAAGACGACAAAAGCATGCGTAAAACGCCAGTTTCAAACTCTTTGCCAGCTTTCATTGATTCTTTTAAATCTTCGGAGATTTTTTGATTAAGCATAGTCGCTCCGCTTATGCAATCCTAAGCTACTTATTCGGATGCGTAATTTTTGGATTGCTTAATTATTCTTCGCTCAGTTTTTCTTCTTCAAGACGTTTTTTGTATATTTTTCGGATTTGTTCGGATAATTCGGATGCGTAATTTTCGGATTGATTACGCTCTTCCCATTTTTCTGGCTTTCGCAATTTCTTTTTTCTTTTTTTCCCTGTGAAGCGCCGATAACTTTTTCTTTAATTTTGATTCGGGACGGGTTTTAAATTTCCTTTTTTTCGCCTCACGCAAAATTCCGCTGCGCCGAATTTTTTTAGAAAAGCGATAAATAAAAGCGTTTGTCGGTTCTCCTTCTCTTCGTTTTACTTCCATTGTTAACAGCTTTTAGCTTGCAGCTTTTAGCTTTTAGGAATTTATTTTTAACCTATCAGCTAACAGCTAAAAGCTTTAAGCTTTTATTAATTTTACTATTTCTTCCAAACTTTCTTTTAACTGATTGTCAACGACGCTATGAATCGACCCTCCGCCGTCGCCAGCCCATCTTGGGATTACATGAATATGCAAATGCTCTACTATCTGCCCACTCACCCTACCATGATTTATCCCTATTGTAAAACCGTCAGGTTTTAATTTCTTATTCAATAAATCGGTGGTTTCTTTAACAGCTTTAAAAACTCCTTCTATTTTGTCATCGGGCAATTTCAAGATATTTTCCGCATGAACCTTCGGCAAAATTATCGTGTGCCCGGGCGCGCGAGGATTAACGTCTAAAACCGCCGTGGCGTCGGCGCTTTCATAAATAATCTGCGCCGGAATTTCCTTATTCGCTATTTTACAAAAAAAACAATCCATCATTTGTACTATTCAACCACTTCGGTAACGAAATGATTAGAAGTAATGTTAATTATTTTTAATTCTTCATCAAATTGTACTATTTTACTAATGTCCAGTTACGACTGGGCAGAACAAGGCCCTCCTCGGGAAACCGAGGAACTTTTTATTTCAACTCAATAATATGCAACCCATAGTATCATCTTTGGGATAGAAATAGAGAAGCACCCACTCACCTTTGTAGTCCGAGAGTGAATGTTCTTTCCCATCTTGATCCGGAAGAGTAAAATCCGGTGCAATCTGTCCGAGTTTTATTTTCATCTCCCCATTTCCTCCAACTTCCCCCTCGTCATCGGTCCCACTCCTCCAAAGCCGGGGGTCTCCTGACTAATGCCAAGATGTTCTCTCTGAAAGCGTACTAGACGGGCACATGGTTGACAAGTGGGGGTTCTTGACAAGTCACTGCTATTGGCGTCTGGTAGCCAAGGGCTTGATGGGGTCTTTTGAAATTGTATGCGCTGGTTCATATGATACTATCCACCCAAGGCATTGAAAAAGATTATGAAAGGCAGATATGCTGGCAGGCATATGACAATATACGGCTATGTTCTGCCAGGAGCGATATCAATAGCTCGTT
>Ga0100400_1002658_pt1 | contig 12253 bp, 10 predicted proteins | sample CryGeymeta201524_FD_80420 | JGI IMG/M metagenome (GOLD analysis project Ga0100400, IMG submission 80420) | Groundwater microbial communities from Crystal Geyser aquifers in Utah, USA - Crystal Geyser metaG 2015-24 | ecosystem: Environmental > Aquatic > Deep subsurface > Groundwater | place: USA... | reverse complement strand
GGCCCAACGAATGGCAGTGTCCTCCGCCGCTCGGTCCAATGCTCGTACGCCTGCAGCAAAGCTCGCTTCAAGGCTGTGCCGGAGACGGGTGTCGTCCCTGTCACTGCGACGAAGGTCGGAGACGTCAGCAGCACCTCGCCGACGCGCATCACGTAGCTATGGTCTCCTGTCCGTGCCTGCGCATCAGTCCACTCATAGGTGTAGGTCTCTGCACCCTTCGCCTTCGTCTGCCGCGACTCCTCGACGAGCAAGCCATCTCGGTAGACCATGAAGTCCTTCGGACTGCCCGCGGGCTTCGGGAACTGTACCGTCGCGCGGATGGTTACGCGATCAGCTTCCACGTTCTCGCCCGCCATCGGACTCATCTCAATCAACTGGGCGCCGTGTTGGGCGGCGTAGGTTCGCCCCGCGCGAATCGCGCTGAGGATTCCGTCCTCCGTGAGTTCGTCGGAGTAGACCCACGTGACCCGACCCAGCGCTTCCCGCTCCGCGGTAATGCCGTGGTAGTCGCTGTCGGCGGTCACAAAGGGCTGCGCACCTTCCCGGATCAGGCGCATGTAGAAGTCGAGGTCGCGCTGGACGTGGTCGGCATTGCCATTCCACATCCCGATCCCGTTCAGCCCGCGGTACTGGACCTGCCCGTCCGGCATCTGATCGGCTGGTCGCATGTCGAACCGGTAGTCGATGCGCATGGGCTTGGCAGACCGAAGCAGCAAGCTGGGGTGGGCGGCAATCGACAGCATCCCAAGCGTACTCACGCGGTCGAGGATGGCTTGCTGACACCCAGTCGCGTCGTCCAGCTTCGCGAGCACCTCATCTTCGCTGGCGATCGGACCAAGCGCAAGGATGTGCGCCTGCGCTTGGTTCTCTGGCTCGGGATTCCAGTACGCCCGGATCTCCGCGCCAGGGATCGCGACGAACTCGCCGGGCTGCGTGAGCGCCCGGACTTCCTTCGCGTACTGCTCAAAGCCCCACGGACCGTGTGCCCCCTCTTTGAGGCGCCCAAGCGACCACGAAAGCGGCGTTCCGGGCTTCAGCTTCTCACCGATGTTGTCATAGTGGTCCGTCACAATGACGAACTTCCACCCGTGCTCCGCCGCGAGCTTCGGGATAGCGCGCGGCTCCAGACTCCCATCGGAGAACGTCGTGTGGAAGTGCACGATCCCGGGATACCACTCCGCCGCCTGACAGGCGGAGCCAGCGATCAAACATACCAGCAAGCGGAATGCCTTGGACATGTGGCGAACACTCCTCAGAATCAAGTCGATCGCGGCAGATTGTATTGCGGCGAACGGAACCGCACAAGGCCGCAATCCTGAAGCTCCTCTGACCTGAGGGGCACCGAACCCGTGGATTCTCGGTTCACAGTGCCCGGGAGGCTTGGGGTTGCCGCCGGAACTGATCTGCCGCAAGTCGAGCAGCGGGCAAAGCAGGGAACGGGCTGAGAAGAGGCACCCGTGAGCTGCATCGACAGGAATGCGGGCCCCGGCCACTTGCTGCACCTGAGCATTGTCATGAGCTATAATCCGAACAGCAAGCATCTCGAACTGGTCCACCCTCACTGCGCCGTGTTCGACGCGGCCAGCGGTCAGGTGCTGTTGGGCCTGTGCGCTGTTCGAAAGGAGTCGTTGTCAATGAAAACCATCCCGGTTACCTGGGTGGTGGTTGCGTCCGTCGCTTTGGCTCAAGGAGGCGGTCCGGTACGTGCGCAATCTACGGCCCCCCATCTCGCGGCACCCGAATTCCCCCCGGGCTCGCCGGCTGTGGTTGCTACGGCCACGGTCCGACCGGTGGAGGGCGCGTTGCTCCCGCTGGGATCCGTTCGTGTGCGAGGGCGGGAGTATGAGCAGTCGTACTGGATTGTACCCGTCGTCGAAGCAGCGGATCCATCGCGCATCAATATTACCCTGGATGGCAAGTGGGACTGGCTGCAGTTCTGGTACGCTGTCCCGGATGAGTGCCCAGCGGTGGTGCGTGAGCACAGATTCTCTGAGTCCAAGCCTGGGGATCTTTGGGTGGGAGTAGATGGTCAGGGTGTGGAGATAACGGAGTCACCCATGCCCACCAAGTTCGAGGATCCCCGTTTCCTCCGGGTTCGGGTAAGTGGTGCTGCTCAGGTGCGACTCACTTCCTGCTCTATAGGGACACTGATCATCGCACCGGCTTTCCTCCGGCAGGAGCCTTTGGATAAGCACGCGCCGGAAGTACCCGCCGAACAACTGCTTGACTCGGGCCAGACCCTTTGGCCCTTAGGCACTGTCATGGTTCGTGGGCGTGAGCGCTCCTTCGCCTACTCGCCGAGAAGAGTGACGTTCAGACTTGGACGCGCCTATCACTGGTTCCGGTGTGGCTTAGCGATACCAGATGCGGAGGACACGGACCGCAGTACCACCTTGGACATCTCCCTCGATGGCGGGAAGGATCATCAGGAGTTCAAGTGTGAGCGGCTTGCAGAACCGGTTGAGGTCAAGGTTGATGTCTCCGACCGGATGGAACTCACCATCGACAACACCGACGACGGCGACTGGGGTTTCGGGAAGAGCCGCGCGGTTCTGCTGGACCCTCGTTTCCTCATAGGCGATGAGCAGCCGGCTGCGAAACCTTCGCAGGGCGAGGGCGCACAGAAACGGAACCAGGTTGATGGCGCAGAACTTATCTGGATCCCAGGGGCGACCTACACTCTGGGCACTCCAGCACGCGACGTCCGGCAAGTCGTCCTGTTCGCGCGAAACTGGCTGAAGGAGGCCACCGAAGAGGAGTTCTCAAACGAAGTCCCGCAGCACAGCATCCTGTTGAAGGGTTTCTGGATGTACCGGCACGAGGTCACGAACAAGCAGTTCGCCAAGTTCGTGGAGGACACGTGGTATCGTCCCGAGTGTGGCGATAGGTGGCGATACGCAGCCGAACCGGCGGACAACAGCGCTCAACCCGACCATCCCGTTGTGGGCATCACTTGGCATGACGCAATGGCCTACGCCAAATGGGCGGGCGGGCGCTTGCCTACCGAAGCGGAATGGGAGGCTGCCGCTCGCGGTAGTGACGCACGTGCCTTTCCATGGGGCAACGATTGGGATCCTTCTCGCTGCAACTACGCGGGAAAGAGCACGGCCTTCCCCTGGAGCGAGAAGGGCACGGCGGCGGACGATAGATTCATCGGCACGGCCCCCGTCGGCTCCTTTCCATCCGGCGCGAGCCCGTTCGGGGCACTGGATATGAGTGGGAATGTTGCGGAATGGTGCAGCACCGTACTGCGGCCGTATCCCTATGCACCAGACGCGGCGCGGGAAGACACGCGGCCCGGCCAGCTTCGCGTCGTCAGAGGAGGGAGCTGGCGCGACAGCCCGGCTCTCCTGCGGTGTGCGCACCGACGCGCGTTCGCTGAGGATGGCGCACGCGGGTCCCAGGCGTACATCGGCTTCCGGGTCGTGATACCAGCGGAAAGGGTCTCAGGAGGCCTCGGTCAGGCTGCCCGTCCGTGATCTCGGTGGTCGTCCGACACCATGGCGGACACCGAGGTCAGGTATTCTCATTGCTGAGCGCACGAACGTCCGGCGTTGGCTGTCCTGGACGTGCACAGTGCAGCAGACACCGGCGTCCCGGCGCTTGCTGAGAACAGCCCAACCTGTGCCGCTACCGCCTCCCGCGCGACGCGCGCCTCTGCGATCGTCTCCTCCGACGCGAGCAATGTCCGGTGCAGTCCCGGCACCAAGCCGTCGCCCCACCTCCTCCGCCACGGCACCAGTGGTGTCGGCACCGGAGGTCCTCCGGCGCCTCGGACGACCTCCGGGCTTCGCTGCCTCCCTCAACAGCCGCCTACTTCGGCGGCGGTTGGGGGGCTTCGTCGTCTTCCTCGGCGGGGGCGTGGGACACGACGACGGAGCGGACGACTTGACCGTCCGGGGTGTCTTCGGCGAGGCTGAGGCAGGCGTCTTCGAGCCATTCGACGCAGTCTTGCCAGAGGTCGTCTGCCTCCGCGTTCAGGGTCGCGCGCTTGGACTTCATGAAGAGGCAGGGCAGGTCGGCGGCTCTGGCCCGATGCCCCGATGCTACTGCCTCGTGCTGGCGTTGAGTATCGTGACGCCGACGACCTTGCTGCCGTCGGTGCGGACCAGGACGTCGTCCTCCAGTTCGACGGTCTTGGTGGCGCGCTGCGGTCTGCGGAAGCTCATGTAGAGCACGTCCGCCTCTTCGTCGTAGTCGATCCACATGCTTTGTGCCGGCAGCCGCAGCAGGTCAGAGGCCATCGCGGTGCACTGCCGGACGAAGTCGTGCGTTCTCGGAGCTACTGCTGTCGCCATACGAACTCACCTTTCGGCTTCGTGTCGAGCAAGTATGCTGTGATCAGGAATCCGTCGTCTCGCGATACCTCTCGGTAGGCCACGACGAGCCACTTCCGCCGGGCCAGGTTGCGCGCGGCCTTGAGTGTGCCCTGGTTGCCGCGAACAACGACTACCGGGTCCTCAATGGTCTCCAGCACTTCGTGGTAGTAGCTCGCCAACTCCTCGTGGCTCTCCACAATATGATACCACCGCTCGTAGGTCAGGCGGATCGGTACGCCGTTGACTGAGTGGGCAACATCCATTGGTGCCTCCCTCTTCAGAACTCACGCCGTGAAGCGACGCGCGTGGAAGGGCAGTCCCGAGCCGGTGCGCGGCGCACGCCGCCACCGCGTTGATGCTGGCCCCGGAGGTCGTCCGGCGCCCCAGACGACCTCCGGGCTTCGCTGCCTCTCGCACCCTCAGCCGCCTACTTCGGCGGGGGCTGGGGGGCCTCGTCGTCGCCCGCGGTGTGGGACACGACGACGGAGCGGACGACTTGGCCGTCCGGGGTGTCTTCGGCGAGGCTGAGGCAGGCGTCTTCGAGCCATTCGACGCAGTCCTGTTAGAGGTCGTCGGCCTCGGCGTTCAGGGCCGCGCGCTTGGATTTCGTCGCCGCTTCCGCGGCGACGATGGCGGCGAGCTTGGTTCGGGCCTCCTCGTGGAGGGCCAGGAAGGCGGCCTTCGTGATCTCTGCCGACGGGGTCCAGTCGGCGTCGGGGAGTTGGAGCCACGCCCGGTACCACGCCCAGCTTTGGTTGAGGAGGTCCTGCTGGTCGCCGCCGGTGGCTCGCAGCAGGCGGAGACTCTGGTAGACTTCCGGGTTGTCGCGGCGGTACTTGGACCGGGCCTTGCCAAGCCCCTCCCTGGTCCAGTCGTGCAACCTGGCCAGCGCCGGGTCGCCGGCGAGGCCCAGGCTTCACGCAGCAACCGCGACCTCGGGCAGTCGGGATTTCTCCGTGGGCTCCGGGGTAGTCGGCTCGGGGCGCGACTGCAGCATTCGTTGGGGGCGGGGCGGTCTGTCTACGTGACGCCCCGGGCAGCGGAGGGACGCTTCCCTCAGCATGTCTGCATAGCGGGAGAGGTCGCCTCCCGATTCCTCGGACAGACGACGGCGGATTGTCTGGAGGTGCTCAAGCGGGTCCATGTACCGAGCTCCTTCCCAAGCAGTTGCTCAGGGGTAACGATCGAGGGCGTCACCAGCCGCTGGCTGTCGTTGACACTCCGGATGTGGTCGAACTTGTTGGCGTTCGCCAGATGTCGGCAGTTCGAGGTCAGCTTCAGTCAGCACCTCGGAGAACCGCGCCTTCAGTTCAGCTACCGCCAGTGTCTTCATGGGTCCTCTCCTTGCGGCAAGTAGCGGCCAGTCTACATGCGTGTACCAATGCTGTCAAGTTGCCAGGTGATCAGAACCGCCCAACCAGCGCTGGCACCGCCTCCGGCTCTCGGCCGACGCGATTCGCACGAAGAAGGAATCAAGGAATGGGACCGCCAACACATCGCGACGAGACCGCGCTCCGACTCGCCACGAAAGGCATGACCCGATGACCCCACAACAAGGAATCGCTTCAACGGACCATTTCTGGTATCGCCTGCAGCCGGAAGGTCCCTACATCGACTCGCAGCGCGACAACAAGGCATTCGGCCATGCCGACGGGAAGGTGTTCTTGTCTGAGGACAACGGTCGCACCTGGCCGCACAGCCTCGCGTTTCCCAACGCCCACAACATCACGTTCAGTTGCCTCCTGAAGAACGGGAACGTCGTCTTCAGCACCCGGTCGAAGCTGTACCTCAGCACGGACAACCTGAAGACGTGCGAGCCGGTCACGGTGAAGAACGTTGACGGCTCGGACTACCTCCCGCACGTGCCGCTGAACCCGGATCAGCCCGGCTGGTACTTCCACACGCTCCCGGGCATCAACTCGTGGGACGTGAACGGCGTCGAGGTGCTTGTCTGGGGGAACTACTGCAACGTCCTCGGCGGCGCGGCGCCGGTCAACATCTACTACTCGACCGACGGCGGCCACACCGTGAAGATCGCGTACGCGTTTGGGCAGAATCCCTACACGCGCGACAACGGTTCGGCGGGTGGAGGTCCCACGGGCACGCTGCTTGGCAATCCCGACAACCCGGTCTGCTGTCGCCACGTCCACACCGTGGCGTACAACCCCGTGGAGGACGCGTTCTACACCTGCACCGGCGACGCGGACCGAGCGGAAGGATTCGAGTGCCACTGGCTGAGGGGCACCTATGACGCGGGAAGCGACCAGTGGGACTGGAAGGTGGTGGTGTCGGACCACCTGAACTCGCGGTACAAGGCCGGCGGGATCAGCTTCGTCGACGGCCAGCTCTACTGGATCAGTGACTCGAACGGTCCCGAGCCGTACGACCGAGGGATCTTCCGGTGCGCGCCGGCTGACCTGGCCAACCGCGAGGCGCATACGCTGCTGTTCAACCCGCAAGTCGAATCCGGCAACATGATCATCCAGGACAACGTGATTCTGGCCTCGCACTGCGCGCCCGCCTCGCCGCTCGCCACCGGGATCATCGTGTCCCTGGATGCGGGCCGGACGTGGGCGCAATACGATCTCAAGGAGTTCGGCCAGCGGTCACCGACCCGCTTCCACGAGAAGAACAGCGAAGGCTGGTTCAGGATGGACCTAAGGTCGGGGTGGGTACAGCACGCGGAAGTGCTGTTCCTGAAGCCAAAGGAGGCAGGACCCCATGGGCATGATACGCGCGGAGATTGAGCTTGCCAACCCAGTCCGACCGGAACTCAAGTCGCTGACCGTCGAGGCTCTGGTCGACACGGGTGCTATGACCATCTGCATCCCGGAGCACGTCGCCGTTCAACTGGCCTTGAGGGAGATCGAGTCGAGGGAAGTCACTACGGCGGACGAGCGCGCGCACGTGGTTCCGTACGTGGGTCCACTCCAGATCAGGTTCGAGAATCGGACCTGCTTCACAGGCGCTCTGGTGATCGGCGAGACTGTTCTGCTTGGCGCCGTGCCGCTGGAGGACATGGACCTCGTGGTTTCACCTGCCCGGGAGACGATCACCGTGAACCCCAACAGCCCCAACATCCCGTCAGCCCTCGTCAAGTAGCCGACCGCAGTGAAAGGCGAAGGGCCCGCTGATTCCGAGGCGCGCGCGTCACGGAATTAGCCAACTTGGCAGCATTGGGCGTGCTCCCCTCACCGCCTCCACTCCGGCCCCACGTCCGCCGGCGTGAGCGGTTTCCGGGCAACCGGCGCGTCGGAGAGCTGGTCGCAGCCGACGCTGAGCGGCTCGGTGCGCGGCTGCCCGTCGATGTCGTCCTTCAGGAACGAGAAGCCGTCGATCGCTGACCAGACAATGGCAGTCCTCGGGCTGGGGCGCCAAGTTCCGTCTTGGGCGAGGTGCATCTGCGGATCGACCGGTCGGATGCCGGACGGCGCGTCGATTCCGAGCGCTGGCCCGTGCAAGGCGTTGAGCAGCCACGTCAGGTTGACGGGCGCGGCGTTCTGCTGGATCAGCGGGTACTTGTCGCCGACGAGCAGGTTGCAGGCGCTGGTGCAGTCGGCCGGCGCGAGGGGCTGCCGCTCGCTCGCTTCGAGCCCGAGCAGAATGCTCTGGCGGCAGTTGACGAACGTGTTGAAGGCGATGAGGGCGCGCTTGACCTGGAAGTAGCCGCTCAGCGGGGAGTCGGTCAGGCCGTTCATCAATGACAGCGCCGCACGTCCTTTGTCGCCGGTCAGCTCGTGGAAGTAGTTGTTGAACACCCTGTGATCCTCGCCGATGACGCGGACGCCGCCAGTGCCCTTCTTCCCGTCGCCGAAGAACCAGTTGCCCTCGACGATGTTCCGGTTCCCGTGTCGCAGCGTCAGCGCGCCGCCGCAGCCGACAAAGGTGTTGTAGCGGAGGAGGTTCGCGCATGACTTGACGGAGATAATCTCCGCCTCGCCGCTGCACTCTTGGAACAGGTTGTGCTCGACCACGGTGCGGGAGTCGCGCAGCGACACGTCGCTGGTGCCGATCCGGATCGTCTCGCCGCCGTTCTGGCCGAGCGGCGGCCGGGGGCCGAAGTGGTTGTGGTCGATATGGTGGTAGTTCGGCTGGTCGCCAACCCAGACGACCAGCGTGGTACCGGCGCTCGTCTTGCCGGCGAGGTAGCAGTGGTCGACGCGGTTGTGCGTGCCATACAGCCCGACCCACTTGGTGTCCACCTTCTTGTCCGGCGGGTTGTAGTCGAGAATCGCCGTGTTGGTGAGTCGGCAGTGGTCGGAGAGCCTCTTCGAGTCGCGCCGGAACTCGACCACCTGCCCGGCCATCCAGCCGTCGCGGAAGCACAGCCCGTCCACCACCAAGTAGCTCCCCGCGATCCGCAGCCGCGACCTGCCGGATAGCACGACCTTCCCTGGCGTCTGCGCGCGGAGTGTGATCGGCTTCCCCTCGGCGCCCTCGCCCTCGAACAACAGGTCGGCATCGTTCCACACGCCGTCTGCCATGGCGAGCGTGTCGCCGGGCTTGGCGGACTTCATGGCGGCCACCAGCTCGGCCGGCGTGGTGACGAGGCGCGGAGCTGCTTCCTGAGCGGTCGCGCTCGGGCAGAGAGCCGGCAAGCAGCACAGCAGCGGCGTCCACGAGTGCTTCTTCACGGTAGTGCCTCCACCACGAATACAGGGCTCGGCGAGGCGACCACGCGCGCCTCGCGATCGCGCACTGGCGTATCCACCGGGCGGCCCAGGTAGTCGCAGCATTCGGTCACCCGCCCTGCCAGGTCCAGCGCCAGCGATCGCTCGCCCTGCTCGGACCAGACGGCGGTGACGCGCTCCGTCGGCCGGCCATCGTCCCGCCGCTCGAACCGGTACGCTCGGAGACCCTCGTCGGTGTGTAGGCGGCAGGCGAACTCGGTGCCGTCCAGCAGCCGCGTCATCGTCCGGTAGGCGTGGTAGCTGGGCTTCGGCTCGCCGCGCAGGTCAGGCGACTTGTGAGTGGGGTCGGCGTCGAAGCGGAACAGCCCCATCCACATGATCATGTCCACCCGCTTGCTCCCGTACTCCTTCTCGTCGTAGGCGAAGGTCCAGCTCAGCTTGTCGATGTCGTTGGCGATGCTGAGGACGAAGAGGCGGACCAGGTTCGCCGCCTGGAGCGCTTCGTCGGTGTCGGGCAGCCCGGACGAGGTGCCGCCGCCCTCGCTGCAGTAAACTGGCTTCCGGGCGTCACCGTACTGCGCCATCAGCCGGCGCAGCCCGGCGAACATCCCCTCGGGGTCCTGCTTCTCGAAGTCACCCGTCATGGCGTAGTAGTGGACGTTCATTACGTCGAACGTGTCGGCGGCGCCCTCGTCGTAGCACTTCTCGATGAAGGCCAGGTCCACCCCGGCGGTGTTCATGCCGACGACGCGGCAGTCGGGGTTGCCGGACTTGGCGCCCTCGTAAGCGGCGCGCTGGTGGGCAGCGTAGGTCTGCGCGTGCGGCCGGCTGGCCCAGTAGCCGCGCGGGAAGCCGAAGACAGGGTCGCGGGCGACGTTGGGCTCGATCCACGGCAGGAACCAGTCCACCCGTCTGCCGCAGTGGGCTGCTACGGCGCGGAAGAATTCGCGGGTGGCGGCGAGATCGTCCGGCCCGTAGGTGAAGTCCCAGCCGTGCTCGTTGGGATGGGACGGCGAACGGACGCCGTTCGTCCGCCGCGACCACAGCGGGCTACCCCAGAACGTGACCGTCAGGTTCAGCCCGTGCCGTTCGGCGCGATCCATCCGCTGGTCGGCCTGCGCCCACGCGAACCTGCCTCGTTCTGGCTCCAGCGTCGCCCAGTCCCAGTAGTCGCTCATCCACCGGACACCGGCGTCCGCCAGCTCCTTGGCGTAGGGCAGCTCCTGCCCGAAGATACCGAACGGCGACTGCTTCCCCGCCAGCTTGCCGCGTGGCGTGAGGAACTGGCGGCGAAGCGTGCGGCGGTCGCCATCGGGGCCCTGCACGACAATCCAGTAGCGGTAGCAGGTCGCGGGCTGCAGGCCGGCCAGCGCGACGCTGTTGCGGGTGCTGCGCGTGGGGGCAGTGCGGTAGCGGGGTGCGCTGGCGGATAGGTCCCATAGGACGTATGAGTCGTATGGCTGATCCGTCAGCCAGGAAATGACCGCGTGGTCCGGGGCGGTCGGCTCGGTGCGGACGTTGGACACGGCTGGGGCGCTGGTGGCCACCACCAGCTTGGCGGCAGGTCCGAAGGTGCCGCGGAAGTAGCTGGTCTCGGCAGGGAGGCTCTTCAGCCGCCACCAGTAGGCGCCGTCGGGCAGTCGCAGATCGGCGGGGATCTGCCACTTGCCACCGCGAAGGTGAGGCACCGTCAACGTGCCGTCGCTGAAGTCCGGCTCCGCGGAGAGTTGGAGCACCACCTCGCCGCCTGCCGCGCTTCGCCAACGCAGGACCGGCCGGTTGGTGCTCGTGGTCGCCGGTCCAGCCGGTTCCGGAAGCTGCTCGACGGCAAGCGCGTCGAAGGTCCAATAGACCTCGTCGGCGGCCCCTGCCCACCTGGCCGTGGGGCGCAGCGAGAGCGTGTGCTCGCCCGCCAACAGGCTGAGCGGCTCCGTCCGCGCCCAGGCCAGGGACAGGCGGTCTCCGTAGCGTTGCGGGTCGAGGGCGAGGCTCTTCGCCGCCTCCTGCCACTCGCCGCCGTCCAGCCGCCAGGCGACTGGACTCCAGTAGTGAAGCTCGGGGTAGAGTCCGCAGCCGACCCGCAGTACGTAGGTCCCCGCGGACACGCGGAACCGGCACTCCAGAGACTGGCCGGCGGCGCGCGACAGGTCGCAACGGAGCACTTTGCGGCTGCCGCCATAGCATTGCGGATCGACGATCTCCTGCCATGGGTCGGCCGCGTCCAGCGCTGCGGAGTCCATCCAGACGGCGGCCGGCGGCGCGTCCAGCAACATGAGGTCACAGTTCGTCGGCCGGGAATCGCTCACGGTCACGAACCACCCCGTGCCTCCGCCGCACCCGTCCTTGCACGCGCGGACCCAGTACGCCCGCTCGCCGGCCGGCAGCCCTTCGAGGGTGAAGCGTCCTTCCCGATCGGTGCGCGTGCCCGCCAGCGCCTTGCTCGGGTAGCCGTCCATGGAGTGGTACGTCTCGACCGCCACGTCCGCCACCGGCAATTGGTCGGCGCGGTTGAGCACCTCGCCGTAGATGATCCCGCCGGCGGTTGTGCCGCGGCATTGGAAGTCGTCGAACACAGTCGTGCAGTCGTATAGCGCCAGCGCCAGCGCCACCTCGCCCCACCGGAGTTCGTCGTGGTCGGTCTGCACTGCGACCTCCCCGTCGAGCAGCCCTTCGATCCGCGTCCCGGTGACGCGAGCGCCCAGCCGCACCGGCTCGCCTCGGCCCAGCCGGTCCACAGCCTTGGTCGGCGCGGCGGCGAGGATCTTCCCCTGGGTGAAGATCTCCAGGCTGCCGTTCCGCCGCAGGTAGACGAGGTAGCCGCTGCCCGGTCCCTTGCTGGAGTCCGTCCGCAGCCGGATCCCCGCCCAGTAGGCGGGATTCAGGCAGTCCGCGATCGCCACCTGCACCTCGACCTCGACGTCGCGCCAAACCGTCTCGGTCCAGGCCAGGTCGCCGGTGCCGCGGGCCCGCAGCTTGCCGTTCTGGACCTGCCACTCGCCACCGAGGGGCGCCCAGCCGTCGCGGAGCTTCGCCTCGAACCCGTCGCTGACCGACCGGCTGGGCGACTGCGCCCCGGCACCGGCGCTACCGCAGACAAGCCAGAAGAACAGCACAGCCCGCCCCAGCACCTTGGTCACCTGCCTCACCTCGCTCGTCACTTGCCACCCGGCTCCATCCACGCCTCAAACACCGCGCGCACGTTCTCTGCCGGCGTCCGCACGCCCCATTCGCACTCGGCAATTACGCCGCCCGTGCCGTCGTCCAGCGCCCGCCGGACGCGCCGCACGGCTTCGCGGCAGTCGG
>Ga0100400_1002627_pt1 | contig 12341 bp, 6 predicted proteins | sample CryGeymeta201524_FD_80420 | JGI IMG/M metagenome (GOLD analysis project Ga0100400, IMG submission 80420) | Groundwater microbial communities from Crystal Geyser aquifers in Utah, USA - Crystal Geyser metaG 2015-24 | ecosystem: Environmental > Aquatic > Deep subsurface > Groundwater | place: USA... | reverse complement strand
TGCAGCCTTTACAACCGTAGTATCCGCATTTTCGGGAACAACAATCTCATAACTGGTTTGATTGTTTTTAACGATGGTGATGTTGTTTTGGGTGCAGGCAAACAGTGTTGCCAGAAGTCCGATGATGAAAGATTTTGTTTCAGACATGATATTTTGGATTATTGTTTTTTAAATTGTTTAAAATAGTGACCGGTAAAAGATTCTGTATGTGCTATAAATCCCTTCATCGACAATACTTTTCAAAATATTACGCTCCTCCGGAGCTTTCCTTTCACCACTCTGTTTGTTTCTACAAATATTTTGCGGCTCTGTCGCTTCAAAGAAAGCTACAGAGCACCTGCCTGATGGTAGCTACCGTTTACCCACAAGTATGTATTTGTAAAACGCAAAAAATAAGAAATAATGAATAATAAATAACAAATGAGAAAGTGTTTAAACGACCAATGTTGGATTTAAATTTTCCGATTTGTTATTCCCCACTAATTCTGATAACAACAGCCTCTTTTTTGGCCAATTCGCTTCGTAACTTCTGAGGTATTGTTACCACAATCCCTCCCTCAACTGTTTTACTGTTCAACTTTTGGTTTGATTCAAACAAATTTACCCTGAGTTTTCCGTTCAATTTCGTTTTGATGGTGATTTCAGCAGGCATCTCAACCTCATCCTTGGTGGGCATGTAAATTGCATAAATGGTGTTTTCACCTTTTGCAGTGTAAGCCACTTTGCCGTCGAGATAAGGTTCAACCGGAGTGGTTTCGTAAATTGCTTCGCCATTTGCCTCAAGCCATTTGCCAAGCAGAGCGAGGTTTTCATACACTTTCGGTTCGAACTCGCCTTTCCCGTCGGGGCCAACACCCAGCAAAAGATTTCCGCCTTTGGCCACAATATTTACCAGCAATTGTACCAGTTCTTTCGACGATTTGTAGTTGTCATTTTTTACCCAGCCCCAGGCGCCGCCCATGGTAATACAGCTTTCCCACGGAACCGGCAAAGCTTTTTCGGGTGTTTTTTGTTCCGGAGTCAGATAATTTTCATATTCGCCGGGAACCCAGCGGTCAACAACCAGCATTCCGGGCTGATTTGCACGCGCTTTTTCCGCAATCAGCTTCATGTTGATATCCATGTCGTGCGGATATTTGCAAAACTCTGCCAGCTTTTCGTTGATTAACTCTTTCGGCATAACCCAGCAACCGTCGAGCCAAAGGATGTCAACCTTTCCGTATTCTGTGGTCAGCTCATTCAGTTGGTTTTGGGTGTATTCCACAAACTTTTTCCATCGGTCAGGGTGCTTTATAATATCGTACGAAGGATTCCGGTCTTTTGGAGGATAATACGGCCACCAGAAATAAGGCGTTGTCCAGTCGGGTTTTGAAAAATAGACACCTGTTGCAAGTCCTTCCTTTCGGGTGGCATCCAGAACTTCCTTCAGCACATTCGATTTTGGATTGGAAGAGAAAGGAACGGATTTATCAGTCACCTTAAAATCAGTGAATTTTGTGTCGTAAAGGCAAAACCCATCGTGGTGTTTCGAAGAGTAAATCATGTACTTCGCCCCTGAGTTTTTAAACATTTTTGCCCATTTTTCAGGGTCAAAGTTTACCGGATTAAACCTGTTTTTTGTATTGCGGTAGTCGTTGCAGAATTTGTAATAATCATCGTACCCGGGGCGTGTAATCCAATCTTCGGGGCACAATGCCCACGATTCGACAATACCAAGTTCGGAGTACAAACCCATGTGGATTAACAAACCGAATTTGTAGCCCTGCCATTTCTTCAGGTTTTCCATTACTTTCGGGTCTTTCGGCCAGATATATGCTTCCGTTTCCGACAGGTTTTTTGTTAATGCCACTGCTGCCGGGTCGCCTTGGGCAACCGCAGTTTTGTTTTTATCGTCCTGCGCCAAAACAATACCAGTCCTGATTATCAGGCTAACCAGTAAAACAAAAATCAATTTAAGTTTCATATAATCAATTTATAAGTTATACAGTTTTTGAAATATTTATTTCCTTTCGCTGTTGTGATTGTTTGCATCTGTAACACAAAAAACCTTGCGGTTTCAAAAAAACTACTTCAAATTTTCAACCACAGCATTCAGCAGTTTTTTGTCATGATCGGCGCTGTATTCCCAAAACATTACACCGGCCAGTCCGCGATTTTTCAGGTATTCTATTTTCAGTTTGATTGATTCTTCATCTTCATACGAGATAAAAGTTTTCTCTGCCGGATTCCACAAATATGGCGCTTTTGCGGTGTCGTCCCAGTAACGGGTAAATCCATTTGCATTGATGTTCTTTTAAAAATCAACATAATCAATTCCCATTCCTACTGTTTCGGCTTTGTTAAACAAAATCTGGTCAGATTCTGCTTTTACTCCTTTCCATATTCGTCCATAAAACGGAATTCCCAGGTTGATTTTTTCGACGGGGAAACCGGCATTTACATGCATTTCAACAGCATTAACCACACTGTTTTTATCCATTTCGGGCCGGGCTGACGGTAAATAATTGCTGTGATGCCCGTTTACATTGTGCCAGCCATTGTAAAAATCATAAGTCATAATATTCAGAAAATCGATGTATTTATGCAACTCACTCAGCTCTGTATTCTGCACATAAGCTTCTTCGGCGCCGGTGGCAATGGCCAGCAGGTAGTGATTACCATTTCCTTCTTTTTCAGCCATCCAATCCAGTTCTTCGCGAACCGCCTTCAACATGAGCGTAAAATTCTGCACATCCCCGGGACGGTGAATATTTCCAGCTCCCGGCTGATTGGGATATTCCCAGTCGAGTTCGATACCATCGAGTTGATATTCTTTTACAAAAGCCGCACAACTTTTTGCAAATTTTGCCCTCGATTCTTCAGTTAACGCGGCATCGGAAAAACCTCCCGACCAGGTCCAGCCACCCACCGATACCAGAACTTTTAAATCGCGTTTACTTACTTTCAGACTGTTTAATTCTACAATATCACCGGTATTGGGCACAACACCATCAATTTTTGTGGTATCAAAAACCACTTCTCCGTTGCGGATATTTGCAAAAGCATAGTTGACGTGCGTTATTCCCGAAACGTCGATGGCTGTAAAGTCGAATTCGCGGTAACCGGCTACATAAGCTACAACCATGTACTTTTTTCCAGATTTAACAGTTTGATTTTCAGGTTTAACTTTTTGGTTCGAATTGCAACCTACAATTAAAGAAGCCATAAAAAACAGCAGAATAAAAAATGGACTTTGCTTCATAATGAAATAATTTTTTATGCCAAATTTACAATTTCAGGATAAGTCACCATAAAAACTTTTTAAATAAATTTAAAATCATCTGGTATTCTTTCGAAAAAAATAAAAAAACGTAATTTGGCAGCTAAATTCTAACCTGAAATAAATACCTGCGGGGGAAATAACAGAAACAGATGTCAAAAGAAAAAACAAACCAGACCAATCCCGTTTTTTGGGTTCCAACTGCCTATTTTGCAATGGGTTTACCTTTTGTGGTTTTAGCGCAGTCAACCGCCATTATGTATAAAAACATGGGCGTTTCGGATACACAAATTGCATTTTGGACTTCACTGATTATGATTCCCTGGACACTGAAACCTTTGTGGAGCCCGGTGCTGGAAATGTTTAAATCGAAAAAGTTTTTTGTGGTTACATCGCAATTTGTTACCGGAATCACTTTTGCACTGGTAGCCCTGTCGCTGCCTTTTCCCAATTTCTTTACCTATTCAATTGCACTACTGGGCATCATCGCATTTAGCGGCGCTACCAACGACATTGCCACCGACGGAGTTTATCTGAATGTACTCTCACCCAAACTTCAGGCTGAATATATTGGGTGGCAGGGCGCATCATACAACATTGGCAAACTGGTGGCTTACGGCGGATTTGTAACGCTGGCAGGGATACTCGAAGACAGAATGGGTGTTGTAAATGCATGGATTTCAGTAATGATGGGCATTGGCGCAGTAATGGTACTTGTTGGCGTTTATCACTCGCGCATGTTGCCCAAAGGCGGAACAACCACAACAAATGTTACTTCGTTGAAAGACGGATTTGAAACCCTTTGGGATGTATTGAAAACCTTTTTCCAAAAAAAATACATCACCTGGTCCATCGCTTTTATTATTTTGTACCGCTTTGCCGAGGGGTTTGCCATAAAAATAGCGCCGCTGTTCTTTAAAGCCGCTGTTGCCGAAGGCGGATTGGGTTTATCGACCACGCAAATTGGGGTAATTTACGGCACATTCGGCACTGTCGCTTTTGTGTTGGGTTCCATTTCGGGTGGTTATTTTATTGCCCGAAAGGGATTAAAAAAAGCGTTGATGTACCTTGTAGCTGCTTTTAATATCCCGTTTGCAGTCTATGCAGGGCTGGCAATTTATCAACCCGACAGCGTAATTATTATCGGTGCAGCCGTTATACTCGAATATTTTGGTTACGGATTTGGTTTTGTGGGACTTATGTTATTTATGATGCAGCAGGTTGCTCCCGGAAAATACAAAATGGCGCACTACGCTTTTGCCACCGGAATAAATAACCTGGGATTTATGATTCCTTCGATGCTCAGCGGGTATTTCAGCGATATGCTGGGATATAAAATATTCTTTATCTGGGTACTGGTGGCAACCATTCCGGCATTTTTTGCTGCCTGGTTTGTACCTTTTGCACATCCGGATAACAAAGAACAGTTGGAAATTGATAAGATAAAAAATATCGATTAGTATGAAAACAAAAACAAAAATTCCATTTGAAGAACGCCCGAAAGGCTCAACCGGTGTGATGTGGCGTTACTCGCATAATCCGGTAATTGGCCGCTACCACATTCCTACGTCAAACAGTATTTTCAACAGTGCAGTTGTGCCTTTTGAAGATGGTTTCGCAGGTGTTTTCCGCTGCGACAACAAAGCTGTGCAAATGAATATTTTTGCAGGATTCAGCAAAGATGGCATCAACTGGGACATTAATCACAACCCGATTCAGATGGTACCGGGGAACACAGAAATGATTGATTCGGCCTACAAATATGACCCGCGTGTTACTTTTATCGAAAACCGTTTCTGGGTAACCTGGTGCAACGGATATCACGGCCCGACCATCGGAATTGCTTACACATTCGATTTTAAAACTTTTCACCAGTGCGAAAATGCGTTTCTGCCATTTAACAGAAACGGCGTTTTATTCCCCGAAAAAATCAACGGAAAGTACGCCATGTTAAGCCGCCCGAGCGACAACGGGCACACACCGTTTGGCGACATTTACATCAGTTACAGTCCCGACATGAAATTCTGGGGCGAGCACCGTTGTGTAATGAAAGTTACGCCGTTTGAAAAAAGCGCCTGGCAGTGCACAAAAATCGGGGCGGGTTCGGTGCCGATTAAAACAACCGAAGGCTGGCTCGAATTTTACCACGGTGTAATTAACACCTGCAACGGATTCAGGTATTCGATGGGAGCAGTTTTACTTGATCTTGAAAATCCGGCGAAAGTGTTGCACCGCACCCAACCTTATTTACTTGCACCTGCTGAGCTTTATGAACTAACCGGCGATGTGCCAAACGTGATTTTTCCATGTGCCGCCTTAAGCGATGGTGAAAAAATAGCTGTGTATTACGGCGCAGCCGATACAGTGGTTGGAATGGCATTTGGTTACCAGCAGGAAATTATTGATTTTATCAAGAAGAATTCGATGTAAAAATCTTTTATAACCTTTAAAGATGAAAACATCTTTTCTTTTCGGGCTCCTCTTTCTGTTTTTTTTGTTTTTCGAATACCAACGCGCAAAACAAAACCGATTATGCTGAACTTGCCGCCGAAGTCGAAGTTAGTATAGAAAAGGCAGTGGTCTATTTTCAAACTCTGGCCATTGAAGGCGGCTATGTGTACTTCTACACTTTGGATGGAAAAGAAAAATGGGGAGAAGGCAAAACCGATGGTCGGACCATTGAAATTCAGCCACCCCGAACTCCGGCAGTGGGAATGAGTTTTCTAAAGGCTTGTCTCACCACAAAAAACAAAGATTTTCTGAAGGATGCCAAGATGCTGCAAATACTTTAATTAAAGGGCAAAATGATGTAGGTGTTTGGGACCACAAAATTTATTTCGACCGGCCAAAAGGAAAAACGGTGAGTTTTGACGATAATCAAACCCAAAGCGTCATCAGCTTCTTAATGGCGCTGGACCAGGAAACCGACCAGCCCGAATTAACCAATGAATGCCATTAACAAAGCTTTGCAAATGATGGTGGAATCGCAGCTCGAAAATGGCGGCTGGCCGCACCAGTAAACCAAACGGGGAAACTACCACGACTGCGCCACTTTTAACGACCAGGGGATTAACGACTGTATCAGGGTGATGATTGAGGCCGATACATATTACGGCAACAGGGAATTTGCAGAAAGTTTACGCAAAGTGGCCCGTTTTCTGATGATTTCGCAACTGCCGCCTCCGCAACCTGGCTGGGCACAGCAACACAACGAATTTCTGAAACCCAAATGGGCGCGCTCTTTTGAGCCACCCTCGGTTTGCCCTTCGGCCACAGTAGATAATATCAACAGCTTAATCGACCTTTATTTGCACACACACCGGGCTGAATTACTTGAGCCAATCCCCAACGCCATCCGCTGGTTAAAAGCCTCGCGCCTGCCAAATGGTAAATGGGGCCGCTTTCTTGAACTGGGCACCAACAAACCTTTGTACTAAGATCGGAGACGAATTCGGGTGGATTCACTTCAGCAACTTTCGCTGGAACGGCGGACTGGTTATGGTTACGAAAACGATATTCAGAATGCATTAGATGCGGTTGAAAAGCCTTATTTGCAGGTTGCCGGCCAGTTACCTGAAGCCGCGAAGCCAGACAGGGAAGCTGTAATAAAAAAAACTGGACTATGATGCCCGCAAAATTATTGAAAGCCAGAATGAACAGGGCAAATGGCTTGTCCATAAAAACATATTCAGAAAAGAAGTGCCCGGTGTACTTTGGAACGGTGAATACCGCACCGAAGAACGGATTTCGAGCGAACTGTTTAACCGGAATGTCAATAATCTGTGCGCCTTTTTGGATGAATTAAAAAATTATACCAAAAAGTAACCGTTTGTTTTAATTGAAAACAAATTCATACTCCACCACCCCCTACCAATTCCTCTCCAGCAAACTTTCAAAATCAACGGTGGTGTTGTTAGCTTGCGAATCGGAGATTTGACCATTGGCGCAAACCAAGGTACGGGTTGGCTTTTTGGCAATCGAAGCGTAATCGTGTGTAACCATAATTACTGTTCTGCCCTGCTGATTCAGATTGATGAACAAATCGAGAATTTGTTCTGATGTTTCAGGATCGAGATTTCCGGTAGGTTCGTCGGCAAGAATCAGTTCAGGGTTGTTTAAAATGGCGCGGGCAATAACTACACGCTGCTGCTCTCCACCGCTCAACTGGTGCGGCATTTGCATCAGTTTGTCGAGTACTCCGGCGCTTTCCAGAACTTCGGCAATCCGCGATTCAATTTCGATTTTATTTTTCCAGCCGGTAGCTTTCAGCACAAATTCCAGGTTATCGTGTACATTTCGGTCGGTCAGCAGCCTGAAATCCTGAAAAACTACCCCCAATTTCCGGCGTAAATCGGCCACGTCGCGCTGTTTCATCCCATTCAACTGGTGACCAACCACGGTCCCCATTCCCGAGATAAGCGGGATTTCGGCATTCAACGTTTTTATCAGGCTCGATTTTCCAGTGCCAACTTTCCCAATCACGTAAATAAACTCACCCGAATTAATTTCAAGATTTATATTTGTAAGAATCAGACTTTCACGCTGATAAATGTCTGCATTAACGAGTTCAACTATCTTTTTTGCTTTCATAATTCAAAAATAAACCGGAAAATTAGGGTAAAATAATTTCAACACGAAATAATAAACAAAAGAAATAAACAGTTACTTGTTAAGAAATTAAAATGATTTGACGTTCTTCTCAGTTTTGAATCATCTAATTTAGAAGATTTAATAGTTTTTAATTCCGCAGGAAAATAGAAACAGGGAAAATGGTATCAATTCATTAAAAATGAAACAGTAAAGGCATGAAAACAATTCGGATTTTATATTTCGTAAGCATCCTCTTATTGAGCCAATTGCAGTTAAAAAGCCAGGAAACGGCATATTACGGTCATATTCAAAAAGAAATTGATGTGGCAAAAGAGCTCTATTCAAAAGGAAAATACATTTCCGCGTACAATGAATTTTATAAAATTCAGAAACAGGTTGATAAACAATCAGAAACCTTTTCCGAAGCCGAGTATTTCAAATCGGTTTCGGCGTTAAAAGCCGGATACGCCGCGGGCAGCAAAATGCTTACCGGGTTTACAAAAGAACATCCTGAAAGTCCATACATTAACAATGCCTGGTTTAACCTGGGCGATTTTCAGTTTGAAAAGAAACAATATGCAGTTGCCATTAAAACTTTTAACCATGTTAACCGCAAAGATTTGGATGAAAGCGAAAAGGTTAAAATTGCATACCAAAACGGTTATGCCAACCTGGCAACCGACAACCTGGATGCGGCTTCCAAAGAGTTCGGTTCGATTAAAGATGCGAACAATTTTTACAGCCGGCCTGCCACCTATTACTGGGCTCACATTAAATACACCCAGGAAAATTTTGACGAAGCGCTCGAAGGGTTTAGAAAATTAAACAACGACCCGGCCTACTCGAAGGTGATTCCGTTGTATATCAGCCATATTTATTACAAACAAAAACGTTACGAGGAAGTGGTGGATTACACTACTTCGGTGATTAACGATGTTGAAGAGGAGCATAAAACGGAATTATCGAAAATAATCGGCGACTCCCATTTTCATTTAAAACAGTACGAGAAAGCAATTCCATGGATGGAAGCCTATTTCCTGTCAACAAAATTGACAACCCGCGAAGAAAACTATGTTTTAGGTTACAGTTATTACATTACCGGCAGTTATTTTAAAGCCGCGCCACTGATGGAAAATGCATCGAAAGGCGAGGACGAAATGGCGCAAAATGCCTATTACCACCTGGCCGATTGTTACATAAAAACTAACGAAAAAGAAAAGGCAAAAATGGCGTATTTCGCTGCCTCTAAATTCGATTTCAACGAAAAAATGCAGGAAGAATCGTTATTTAACTATGCAAAACTCACCTACGAACTTTCTTACTCGCCATTTAACGAAACCATAAAAGCTTTCGACGAATACATTGAAAAGTACCCCAATTCGGAACACAACGCCGAGGCATACCGCATTTTAAGCGAGGTTTATATGGCAACTAAAAACTACAAAGACGCCATTACTTCGATTGAAAAAATAAAAACCAAAACACCGACCATTTTAAAGGCTTACCAGCGCGTGGCCTATTACCGGGGATTGGAACTGTTTAACAACCTGGCATACAACCAGTCTGTTGAATATTTCGACCTCTCGCTCACAAACGGCAGTCACGACCGCACAATTAACGCACTTGCTCTTTTTTGGAAAGCCGAAGCGCTGTATCGTGTTGGCGAATACAACAATTCAATCAACAATTACAATAGTTTTCTTTCTGCGCCCGGAGCAACTGCCCTTGCTGAGTATGCCAGTGCAGAGTACAACCTCGCCTACTCATACTTTAAAATCGAAAATTATACCTCGGCAACCAACCATTTTAGAAAGTATTTAACTGCCACCAAAAACGCCCGCACTGAAAAACAGGCCGATGCTTTAAACCGAATTGGCGACTATTATTTTTTAAATACAGATTATGCACAAGCCGTTCAAAATTATCAGCAGGCGTATAACATGAGAATTTATGAAGCGGATTACGCCTTGTTTCAGATTGCGGTGTGCAAAGGACTGCAGCGCAACCAGCAGGGAAAAATTGAAAACCTGAACCAACTGCTTACCGGATTTCCTGATTCTGAATTTCAGGATGATGCATTATACGAATTGGGGCGCGCTTATGAACGATTAGGAGAAAATCAGAATGCAACTACGCAGTACAATCAAATTATCAGCAACCACAAACAAAGCGCTTATTACCGCAAAGCGCTGCTGCAATCGGGTTTAATAAATTACAACAGCAATAATTTTAACCAGGCGCTGGCAAATTACAAAGAAGTGGCCGAGAAATTCCCCGAAACCCCGGAAGCCCAGGCTGCTTTACTTGGTATTAAAAACTGTTATATTGAACTCAATAATGTTGACGCCTATTTCGATTATGCCAGACAGGCAGGTTCCAATGTCAGGGTTACGGCGAGTGAACAGGATTCTTTGGTATTCAGGGCTGCCGAAAGAATGTATATGGCTGGCGACCAAAACGCTTCATCGCAAATTGACAGGTACCTTCAGCAATTCCCAAATGGCAGTTTTATTATAAACGCCCGTTTTTACATGGCCGAGTTACTTTACAAGGAAGGAAAATATTCCGACGCAAATGTACATTACATTTATGTAGCCAGTAAACCCATAAATATTTTTACTGAACAGGCATTGTCGCGGTCATCGGAATTAACCTACAATGCCGGGAGATATGTGGAAGCGCTCGAAATGTTCAACAAACTCGAAAGTGTTGCCAGTGGAAAATGGAATATTTTGAGGGCAAACACAGGCCAGATGCGCTGCCATTTAAACCTGAACAATTACGAAAATGCCATCGCCGCAGCAGGAAAGGTCAAAAAATCGGACGTTGCCAACGAGGCTCTTCTTAGGGAGGCCAATTTTACTGAAGGCAAATCATACTACCAGTTAAATAATATGAATAGTGCCCTGGAAGGTTTGAAAAACGCGGCTGCCGATGTAAAATTTGAACAGGGCGCCGAAGCAAAATATTTGGTGGCCGAAATTTATTACCAACAGAAAAGTTTGCAAAAAGCAGAAGATGAAATCGTTGATTTTATCGCTAAAAACACCCCGTTCCAATACTGGCTCGGAAAGTCGTTCCTGCTACTGGCCGATATATACTCAAGCCGGGGCGACCAGTTTCAGGCCAAACACACATTAAAAAGTTTGATTGAAAATTACAACAGCGAAAACGATGGAATAAAATCCGATGCAGCCAAAAAACTGCTTATTATCGAGAACGACGAGAAAGCACAGCAGCAAAAAGCCATCGACAGTTCATTTCAAATTCAAATTAAAGAACAATAAAAATCTGAAGTCATGTTCAATAAAATAAAATCATATTGCCTCATTACCTTGGTGTTTACCACCGCGACATTCACCGTTTCGGCCCAGCGCGACACAACCATTACCCGCGAAGTTGAGGTGTTCAAATCATTTCAGCCCACTATTCTGGATGCCAACAAAATATATGACATGCCAAAAATTGATGAGGCAGAAATTCAAAAACCAAGTTTCAATTACAACATCAACAGCCAGCCGGTGAGCAGCGCGTTTGCGGTAAACCCGCTGAAAGCGGCAAGTATCGGTTCAGCGCCTAAAGAAGAAACCGGTTACGGGTTAGCGAGGGCAGGCGTGGGCAATTACAATAAACCTTATGGCGAGCTGTTTTTTAATCACCTTACCTCGAAAAAATCAATTTTTGGAATTCACGCCATGCACCTTTCTTCGGATGGAAGGCTTAAACTTGAAGACGGCGACAAAGTTGACGCTCCGTTTTCAAAAAACCTGGCAGAGGTTTATTTCAACCAGTTTTTCAGGGAATCTGTACTTTCGGTGAATATTGACTACAACCGCGATGCCTTCAACTATTACGGCTACCCTGCCAATCCCATTCCCGACCAGTTAAAAGATGAAATCCAAACCATCAATTATTTCGGAACAAAACAGGCTTTTTCGAAAGGCGGAATCAGCGTGAAGCTCAATAATCCTTCGATTGAAATAAACGACCCGTATTTCGGGTTCGATTTCGACTATCACTATTTTGCCACCAAAACAGGTCAGAATGAAAACTTTGGAAAACTGATGGCCCACATTCAACAGCCCTTTAATTTTGCTACCGGTTTACTGAATGTCGGGGTCACCTACAACCGCACCGACAATGTGTTAAACCGCACGACCAACTCAATTGACAGCCGTCTTCAATCGTGGCTTTATATCAATCCGGCCCTTTATTTTGGCAAAAAATTATTTAATGCCGAACTGGGATTTAATGCGTGGTATGTAACCGATAAAGATGCTGACGCACATTTTAAGGTGTCGCCAAATATTCTGCTGAATTTTATGCCGGTTAAAAATGTATTTAAAGTTTTTGCCGGAATCGATGGTGATTACATCAATAATCACTACTCAAAAATCGCGTACGAAAATCCGTTTGTCGATCCTGAACACGATGTAATGAACAGTTTCGAAAAAATCAGGTTTTTTGGCGGATTTGATGGTAAATTTGCCGC
>Ga0100400_1002609_pt1 | contig 12390 bp, 6 predicted proteins | sample CryGeymeta201524_FD_80420 | JGI IMG/M metagenome (GOLD analysis project Ga0100400, IMG submission 80420) | Groundwater microbial communities from Crystal Geyser aquifers in Utah, USA - Crystal Geyser metaG 2015-24 | ecosystem: Environmental > Aquatic > Deep subsurface > Groundwater | place: USA... | reverse complement strand
TAAGTTACGCCACCATATTTTTCGCCGGTAAATCCCTTCGGGCCAATATTTAACCGCTCGTCTTCGCCCGAATAAGTTTGGTTCAACTGAAAAATATTGAACCTGATTCCCTGTTGCGCAGCCACATCGCCTTCAATTTTTATGTCGCTGGTTTCCCACTTTTTAAGCCAAAGATTTTTGTGGCTTTCGAACAACAAATCGAATCCTGCGTTTTGTGCCTGAGTTACAAATTCATTGGCTTTTTCAGATAGCTGTTCGATTGAAAAATCAAGCGATGAAATGACTGCTGCATATTTTTCAACTGTAATAACATCGCCGGCATTTACTTTAACTGTTTGAACGGCTTCAATGTATTTTTCGGCCACAAAATTTGTTGGTGTCGAATTTACCAATTGATTGTTCTTCAGTACCTGGAATTTCATCGCGGTACAAACCTGAAATTTCGTTTTCAGGGTTTCCAGGGTGAGATAACCTTCATTATTGTTGATTTCTTTCGAAACTTCGACCCAAAATTTTTCATCGTAGTTGGAATCTTCGTTAAAAACATCGCCATCCAAATAAGGACTGATCGAGATTTCGCCTGAAAAATTGACTGCTTTTACGGAATAACGAATTGCGCCAATTGCGGTGTTATCAATACTTACAAATCGTTGTGAATTTACTTCTACCTGGTTTCCATTTTTTAATTCGGCAACAAAACTTCGCGAAAGTAAGCCGTGTTGCATATCCAAAACACGTTTAAACGATTGAACTTTAGTATTTGAAAGGTCAAGTTCAACGCCATTGATTGAAATGTTTATTCCAATCCAGTTGGTTGAATTGATAATTTTGGCAAAATATTCCGGATAACCGTTTTTCCACCAACCAACCCGGGTTTTGTCAGGGTAATAAATACCAGCCACATACGATCCTCGCAACGAATCGCCCGAATATTTTTCTTCGAAATTGGCACGCTGCCCCATTTTCCCATTCCCGATACTGAAAATACTCTCAGAAATGCGGTTGTGTTCGGGATTAAAACCCTCTTCGATAATCAGCCATTCGTGATATTTAATGTAATCCTTCATTTTACTTGTTTCTTTATTTCTCTGTTTGGATTATCAACATCAACAACAAAAAATACAGTTGCGGCGGCAATAATCATCGAAATTCCACCTGCCACCAGCGCCCAGATTGCATCGCCGTCAAAAAACCGACGCATTAGAAACCCTAAAATGCTTGCTGCCAGAATTTGGGGTATCACAATAAAAAAATTGAAAATCCCCATGTAAACTCCCATTTTACTGGCAGGCAACGAGCCGGTTAGGATTGCATACGGCATCGATAAAATACTTGCCCAAGCAATTCCGATAGCTACCATTGAAACCAGCAGGAGATTTGGATTGGTGATAAAATAGAACGACAATAAACCAATTCCTCCAATTACCAGCGAAATCGCGTGTGTTGTTTTACGGCTGGTGTGTTTTGCAAGTACCGGCAAGCCAAATGCAACGATTGCCGCAAATCCGTTATAAATTCCGAATAAAACCCCGACCCAATTGGCGCCTTCGTTATACAAAGCCGAAGTTGTGTCGGTAGTTCCGTAAACATGCCCGGTAACTGCAGCCGTGGTATAAATCCACATGGCAAATAAGGCAAACCACGAAAAAAACTGGACAACAGCCATTTGCCCCATGGTTTTTGGCATGTTTACCATGTCGGTCATAATTTCAACCAACCCGTTTTTAGTGCGGTTTAATTTTGTGAAAGCATAAGTAATAAATTGAATTACACCATAAACGGCAAGGCCTCCGCCCAGAATATACAACTCCTTTTCGAGCTCGTTGAGAAAAACATAATAGAGCAAAACTAAACCAACGATGGAGAAAATTGACCCATTACGGAGAAACACCTTGAGCAAACCTGAAGCTGGCCGGTAATTTAAAACTACCGATGTACTTGTTTTAACCTTTTCAGCTTCAAAGGCCTTCATTTCTTCGGGCGAATATTCCTTCGAACTGAAAACCGTCCATAAAACTGCCCCGATAAAAACAATTCCGCCAACATAAAACGACCATTTTACCGAAGGTGGAATTATACCTTCGGCAGCGGTGTTTTCAATTCCAAACCAATTGGTCATTGCATACGGCAGAAAAGAGGCAACAATGGCGCCCGTTCCGATAAAGAAACTCTGCATTGCAAATCCCCGGGTACGTTGTTCCGAAGGCAAATTATCGCCCACAAAAGCACGAAAAGGTTCCATCGAAATGTTTATGGAAGCATCCATAATCCAGAGTGTTCCAACTGCAATCCAGAGGGCTGGCGAGTTTGGCATGAACAACATTGCAACCGAAGCAAGCAAAGCGCCAACCAAAAAATAAGGACGGCGGCGGCCTAACCTGCCCCAGGTTTTATCGCTGTAATGCCCGATTATTGGTTGGATAATCAGCCCGGTAACCGGCGCTGCAAGCCAGTACACTGCAAGCCGATCGACATCGCCACCCAGCGTTTGAAATATTCTGGAAACATTTGCATTTTGAAGTGCGAAACCAAATTGAATACCCAGAAACCCAAAACTCATATTCCAGATTTGCCAGAAACTTAGTGTAGGTTTTTTACCCATAACAACTGTATTTAATGATGTCTAAAAGCCGAATTTTTATTTCAGCAAAAGAAAATTGCGGGGTAAACAGAAGTATTTTTGTTGATTTGCCAGAACAAATATAAAGCAGAATATTTTATAATTCCAAATTTTAAAAGTTCAGCAAAGCATTAAAAATCAGTATTTTCTTATTGAAAGGGTTATTTCAAACGTTTGCGGAGGAGGTTTATTTTTTTTTATTTTTTTTATCCCACCGATGATCCCCTCACAATCAGTTCGGCATTTAACACTTTAATTTCGTAAGGAGATTCGCTTTTATCGCCCAAAATTCGTTTTAAAAGTAATTCGGTGGCAATTGTTCCCATTTCGTAGCCATGCTGATCGACCGATGTAAGCGCAGGGTCGGTAATCCCAGATAAACGGCCATCGGAAAAACCAACAATTGCAATTTGATCAGGAATTTTAAACCCTCGTTTTTGAAGAGTTTGCATGGCGCCAACGGCAGTGAGATCGTTTACTGCAAAAAGTCCGTCGATCGCAATTTTTCCTTCGAGAATATCAAGGATTGCAATCCGGGCTTTTTCAAAATTATCGGCTTCAACAATCCATTCGTTACGGACTTCAAGACCTGCTTCGTGCATTGCTTTTAAATATCCTTCTTTCCGTCGTTGACTAATCAACAGGTTTTGGGGCCCGGCAAAATGAATAATTTTTTTCCTGCCTCCTTCTATTAAATGTTTGGTGGCGCGGTAAGCAGCTTCCAAATCGTCAACAATTACCTGATCGGCATCAAAACCCGGTACAACGCGGTCGTAAAATACCAACGGAACTCCGTTCTCGCTGACTTTGTAAAAATGGTCGAAATTCTGTGTCTTTTTTGAAATGGAAACCAAAATCCCATCAACACGATTTGCCAAAAGTGTCCTGGTATTTACTACTTCGCGGTCGTATTTTTCGTTCGACTGACAAATAATTACATTAAACCCTGCATTGTAAGCCACATCCTCGATACCGCTGATTACCGATGAAAAAAAGTAATGAACAATTTCGGGAATGATTACCCCTATCGTATTACTCCGGCTTTGTTTCAGGCTCAACGCAACAGCATTTGGCTGATAATTCGATTTACGGGCCAGTTCATTAACCGCCTTTTTGGTTTCCTCGCTAATATCGGGGTGATTTTTAAGCGCCCTGGAAACTGTTGACGGAGAAACTTTCAACTCCCGTGCAATATCTTTTATGGTAATTAGTCCGCTTTTCATTGTTCTCGATGATCAAATAAACAAAGATTGGTTAAATAGTTTAGCAATTTCGTATTTATAAAAGTAATACTTATCAACACATAAAACCAAAGCAGTTTCGATATTTTAAAACATCAAACTAAATTAATAATTGGTTACAATAATTTCGTTTATGGCAAATCTTTTGGCGGCGTTTGAATTAATCATCCGCGTTGCAGGGACCCTGGAAATATTGAAATCTTTATAAATTTCATCAAAGAAATTATCGTTGGGGTCGTGGTTTTTGGGGTCTGAATTGCTAAGCATTTGCCTGGTTCCCTTTTGATTAAGACGATGAAATAAATCGGCCAGTAGTCTTTGTTCATCGTCCTCGAATTTAAACTTACTGTACGCTGTAAAACCCGATGTTTTGCTGATTGGCCGGTAAGGAGGATCGAAATAAACAAACGAATTTTCTTTAACATCTTGCTCAACTGCTGCAAAACCGGCATTTTTTATTTCTGCAATTCCGAGGAGCTTTGAAACGTTTACAAGGTTTTGCTCATCGAGGATTTTTGGATTTTTATACCTGCCCGCCGGCACATTGAATTCTCCTTTTTGGTTCAACCTGAAAAGGCCATTAAAACAGGTTTTATTCATAAAAATAATTTGTGCAGCCCGTAAAATCCATTCATCATTGTACTTTGAAAAATTGATTTTGTGCAGGTTCCGGTTGAAATCATCTCTAACATCATAATAAAATTCCGATTGTTTTTCATTATCCTGTTTTTCATATTTTTTTTGAAATGAATCCAACCTTTCAATCAGTTGATAAACATCCTGCTGAATTACCCGGTAGGTTAAAATCAACTCCTGGTTAATGTCGTATAAAATTGCCGATTGAATATTATATTGCTGCACCACATCAAAAAAAACCGCGCCCCCGCCGATAAAAGGTTCGTAGTAGCAGGTAATAATTCCATTTCTAAGTTCGTTGGGATAAAAATCACGAAATATATTGAGCAACTGGCCTTTCCCACCCGCCCATTTCAAAAAAGGTTTGGCCATCTTATTTGCAGGTTTACCCGTTTTTATTGGTGGCGGTTTTTCGATTTGATTCGTTTTTTTCATTCTGTTAGTACGAAATTATTTTCCAAATCTCAAAACTATAAGTTTTTAATCCACCAGGAAAGCAATCCCCGAAATTGTTTGAATAGAACCCAAAATCATCATAAACTTACCCACCAGTCCCAACCTGTTGCATAACATGTTTGGTGCAATCGTAACCGCAAACGTTTGCGGAATTTAGTGGACATAAAATCATAATCATTCTTTAACATTTTTTTTACATTCGCCCCGGATTTATGCGAAAAGTTAAATAGAAGCAGGTATAAATTGTTGATAATTTGCCAATTAAGAGACAGTTAAATTATTTAACAAACGTAATAAACGAGTATAAACTAATAACAATTTAAAATGAGGATTATTCGAAAAAACCTTAAAGTATTGTTGTTTTTGGTTGCGGTGTTAATCACTTCGGTTGGTTATGCGCAGGTAAAAACAGTTACAGGTAAAGTTACCGATGCCGTAAACGGCGAGTCTTTGCCTGGTGTTAGTGTTGTAGTTAAAGGAACTACAATCGGGGCTGCGACTAATTTCGACGGAGATTACACAGTTAGCGTTGAAGCTGGTCAGACACTAATTTTTTCATTCATTGGTTACTCACCCCAGGAAATTGTGGTGGGTGCAACAAATATAATTGATGTAAAGATGTCACAATCAATGGAAAAGCTGGATGAGGTTATAGTAATTGGGTACGGTTCGGTTAAAAAGTCGGATGCAACCGGTTCTGTAATGGCAGTTACCTCCGATGATTTCAACAAGGGTACCATTACATCTGCCCAGGATTTACTGGTAGGAAAAGCAGCCGGCGTTGTTATAACATCAGCAGGCGGTGCGCCCGGTAGTGGTTCAACCATCCGCATCAGGGGTGGTTCGTCATTAAATGCATCTAACGACCCGTTAATTATTATCGACGGAATCCCGATTGATAATAATAATGTTTCAGGCAGCAGCAATTTCCTTTCATTTGTCAATCCAAATGACATTGAATCGTTTAATATTTTAAAAGATGCTTCTGCAACAGCGATTTACGGTTCGAGAGCTTCAAATGGTGTAATAATTATAAACACTAAAAAGGGGAAAGCAGGAAGCCCGATGACGATTAATGTGGATATAAATTCATCGATTGCCACACCCATTGCATTCACTGATGTTTATTCGGGAGATGAGCTGAGAAAAATTGCCCTGAATAACAAGGCTTTATATGGAGCTGATAGTTATCCTATGCTTTGGAATGAAAATACAAACTGGCAGAAAGAAATATTCAGGACCGCTGGTTCACAGGACGATAATATAAGTATTTCGGGTTCGGTAAAAAATTTGCCATACAGGGTGTCAGTAGGTTACACTAACCAAAATGGTATTATGATGAATACCGATATGGAACGGTTAACAGGAACATTAAGTTTAAATCCAACTTTTTTTGATGGAAATTTAAAAGTGAATGCAAATGCCAAAGGGATGACTACCAATAACAATTTTGGCGATACAGGAGCTTTAGGTTCAGCAATAAATATGGATCCGACTAAACCGGTAAGAGATGGAAATCCAAATTCCGACGGCTATTTTCAATGGAGCAATTACGGAGCTAACCTGGGTACGCCAAACCCGGTCGAGCAACTTATGGCTGCTGATAATAAATCGAAAGTTAACCGAATTTTGGGTAATGTGGAATTAAACTACAGACTTCCATTTTTCCCCGATTTACGCGCTAACCTGAACATGGCATCTGATTTTTCAAAAGGTGAGGGACATAACAATCGTCCGACAACTTCGCCTTCAGTGCTAACAAGTCCGTTATGGGGAAAATTGAGCAATTACGACGCGCAAAACACCAATAACCTTTTTGACTTTTACCTTAATTACGTAAAAGACATTGAAAGTATTAAAAGCAGAATTGACGCAACAGCCGGTTACTCCTGGCAGCATTTCAAACGCGAAGGTAGCACATGGACACGCGGTGTTGTTGATGCAAACCATCCATTTCAGGAAACAGAAAATTCATCGTTTATTACCGAAAATTATTTGGTTTCGTTTTTTGGCCGTTTGAATTATACCCTTGCCGAAAGGTATTTATTTACAGCTACAGTTCGTAATGATGGTTCTTCGAGGTTTGCAGGAGATAATCAGTGGGGATTTTTCCCATCCGTCGCATTTGCCTGGAAAATTAAGGAAGAATCATTTTTAAAAGATGTTGAAGTAGTATCGGATATGAAACTGAGATTAGGCTGGGGTGTTACCGGACAACAGGATATTGGAAATGATTATCCGGCACAGGCTACTTACATAACATCTTCTCCTGGTTCATATTATCCAATTGGCGGACAGTTTATGCCTACACTTCGTCCAAGCGCTTACGACCCCGATATTAAATGGGAAGAAACCACAACCCAAAACATTGGGTTGGATTTTGGTTTCTTTGATAACAGAATTTCAGGTTCTATTGATTTGTATAAACGTGTTACCGATGATTTATTAAATACAGTAACCATTCCGACAGGAAGTAATTTCTCAAATACATTATTAACAAACGTTGGTAGTTTGGAAAACAAAGGAGCTGAATTTGCTTTAAATTTAATACCGGTTTCAAAAAATGATATGTCACTTGAAATTGGTTTTAATTTAACATACAACCAAAATAAAATTACAAAACTGTTGCTGAACGATGATCCTAATTACATTGGAATCCTATACGGAGATGCTTTTACAGGACAAAAGCAGGTTACAAGGGTGGGCTACCCGGCTTACTCTTACTTTGTAAACCAGCAGGTGTATTACACAAACGGATACCCAATCGAGGGAATGTATGTTGACATTTCGGGTAAAGGAGGAACAGTAAATGGGGATAATGAAGACAAGTACATCTATCATAACCCGGTAGCCGATTATTTGATGGGATTATCAGCCCGTTTTACCTATAAGGACTTTGATTTTTCTGCCTCTACCCGTACAAGTCTCGGAAACTACGTTTACAACCAAAATGCAGCCGGCGCCTCTTATGACCAGATTTATCAGATTGGTTACTGGAAAAATTTCCCAAAATATCTGGATGACACTCAATTTGTAAAACGCCAGTTTACCAGCGACCATTTTGTAACAAATGCTTCGTTTTTTAAATTGGACAACCTAAGTGTTGGTTACTCACACCGTGATATAAGAGGCAAAATGATACCGCGACTTAGTTTTACGGTTCAAAATGTGTTGGTGATTACAAAATACGAAGGTATTGATCCAGAAGTGCCGGGAGGTATCGATAGCAACTTCTACCCAAGGCCCCGGACGTTTATGTTTGGCATTGGTTTTACCTATTAACAATTAAAAATAGTTTGACATGAATAAAAATAAAATATTAACAGCAATATTTCTTTCAGCGTTAATGATTACATCATGCGTGAAAGATTTGGATGTTACTCCGCAGGATCCGGATACCATTATGGCTGGAAATTTAAACGATAATCCTGTTTATATGAAACAGGTTTTGGGTAAAATTTACGCCAGCTTCAATCTTGCCGGTCAGGGAGCAAATGGTGGCGCTGATATTGCAGCATCTGATGAAAACTTTTTTACAACCATGAGGGCGCTCTGGAATTTACAGGAAATAACTACCGATGAGGCTATATGTGCATGGGGCGATGTAGGAATCTCCGATTTAAATACACAAACCTGGAGTCCCAGTAATCCATTTCTGACCGCAGTTTATCAGCGACTTGGCCTCAGCATTACTTATGCAAACGACTTCATCAGGCTTACCAAAGATAACACCGATCCTGAAGTACTGCGTTACAATGCTGAAGCCCGTTTCTTGCGTGCACTGGCTTATTACTGGTATATTGATTTGTTTGGAAATCCGCCATTTACAACCGAAGAAGACGGAGTAGGTAAATTTTACCCGGAACAAATTCAGCGTGCCGATTTATTTAACTATATCGAATCTGAGTTAAAAAGTATCGAAGATTTACTGGGTGAACCAAAATTTTCGTATCCACAGGCCGACAAGGCTACAGCGCAAATGTTGCTTGCAAGGCTTTATCTGAATGCTGAAGTTTATACCGGCACCCCACAGTGGGAAAACTGCAAAACCTACTGCGATAAGGTAATTAACAGCGGAAAATATTCACTGGCGCCAAATTACAGGCAAAACTTTAGCGCCGATAATGATGGAAATAAAAATCCGGAAATGATTTTTGCATGGGAACAAGATGGAATAAATACCCAAGGTTATGTGGGTACTACTTTTATTATCGAATCAAGCAGCGATGCAACCTACATCAGGGCAGAAGATTATCACGGACTTACATCGAATACCAACTGGAATGGAAACCGGGCCAGAAAAGAATTTATGAATATTCTGGTCGATACGCTGGCTACTTATGGCGGCCCAATTCCTGCTAACGATGTTGAATTTTCGAAAAGCAAGGATAGCAGGGTTTTTCTGAAAATGAAAAAAAGCATGGATATCCCAAGCGCTTCATCAAGTGGCGATTATGGTATCGGTGTATATAAATTCACAGCAAAAAATGCTGATGGAAGCCAGGCTGCCAATTATAATCCGGCATTCGCAAGTACCGATTTTCCAATCTTCAGGTTGGCTGATGCTTATTTGATGAGGGCTGAAGCACAATTCAATTTAGGCAGAACCACAGAAGCAGTGAACGATATCAATATTATCCGTGCACGTGCATTCGGCGACAACAGCGGTAACATTACTGCTGCCCAGCTTACTCCGAAGTTTATTCTGGATGAACGTGCACGCGAATTTTACTACGAAGCACACAGACGTACCGATTTGGTAAGGTTTGGCCAGTTCACCGATGGATCTTACAAATGGCAATGGAAAGGCGGAACTTTCAGCGGTTCACAAACCAGCAGCCATTTAAACATCTTCCCAATTCCGGGAGATGAGGTGTCGGCAAATCAGAATATCAAACAAAATCCAAATTATTAAACTTTAAAATTTTAATAAGATGAAAAACACAATATTAATATTACTGATAGGATTAACCGGGCTGTTATCCTCATGCGAAAAGGATGGCGAACAGATATTTCTGCTCGATAATCCTGTTGCACCCGAAATTGTAACAATGCCCGATTTAACTTTGAAAAGACCAAACGGAACACAAATTATTGAATTTGTGGGCACTCCGGTGGATCCGGGATTTCAGGCTTCTGCAACTTATACCCTTGAAGCATCTGCTGCCGGAACTAATTTTGCAAATCCGATTACCATTATTACTTCAACACAAGCCACTTCACTGAAAATATCAACGAGTGATTTGAATGGAATTATGCTTAAAAATTTTCCTGCCGATGAGGTTTCTTCAGTTGATTTCAGATTAAGATCAATTCTTGTTGTTGATGCAGGAACAACTGCCCCCGGAACGGGAAATAATCCATTTGAATATACATCAGCAGTAAAAAATGCAAATGTTACCTTATATGGATTGCCAAAACTGGATTTGATAAATTCAGGAATCGATCAGAAAATAGATTCTCCTCTTGGCGATGGAAAATATTTCGGATACGTTAAAATGGATGTAACCAAACCATTTACCTTGAAAGATCCGGATGCGAATATTGTTTACGGTGCAAATGGCGCAGCGCTTGCCGTTAATGGGAATCCAATTGTACCAACAGATAACGGATGGTTCAAGTTTAATGCTGACACAAATGCGCTTACTTATAAAATGGACGCCTACATGATGGGCCTTATTGGATCTGCAACCCCAAATGGATGGGATACACCTGACCAGAAAATGAGTTACAACGTTAACACAGGAAAGTGGGAAATAACTATCGAGCTGGTTGACGGTGATATTAAATTCAGGCTTAATGACGGCTGGGCATGGAACCTTGGAGGCACCCCGGACAAATTAACAGTTGATGGGCCTAACATCCCAGTAACTGCGGGGAACTATACAATTGTGCTAACCATAACTAATGAAAATGCAGTTAAAGAAGAAGTTGGTGGTACATTTACAATAAAAAAGAACTAATTATATGAACTATTTAAAACGATTTTTTATGAAAAAAATAACCATATACAGGATTATGGCTTTCCTAATTACATTAACAGTTCTTTTAGGTTCGTGTACAAAGGAAATGTCAGAAGTAAGATTGGAACCAACACTTTCAACATCTCAAACTTTTGGTATTACATCCGACTCGGCTACAGTGGTTGGATTTGTAGTGGCCTCAGGTGATGGTTTTTCCGAACGGGGTGTTTGTTACAACACAGCCGCCAATCCAACAATCGATAATAGTAAAGTTGTTTATACAAAAGATACCCCTTCTGCAACTTTTAATGTGGCACTGAGTGGTCTTAATTACGCAACCAAATATTATGCCCGCGCTTATGCAACTACCGACGGATTAACTGTTTACGGAGAAGAAGTTACATTTACAACTTTGCCGGTTCAACCAACACTTACCACGGCGGCGATTACTGAAATTACGGGAAATTCAGCATCTGCCGGAGGTAATGTAACTGTTACTGGTGGTGCAACAGTTACTTCACGAGGTGTTTGTTTTGGACTAAATCCAAATCCTACCGTTGCAGACTCAAAAACAACTAATGGCGAAGGGCCCGGGGAGTTTGTAAGTTTAATCACCGAATTAAAAGGTAACACCAAATATTATCTGCGTGCTTATGCAACAAACAGCGCAGGCACAAGTTATGGGCCCGAAGTTTCGTTTACCACCCTGGTTGATTTACCAGTTATTACCACAGCTACAGTTACTGAAATCACCAAAACAACTGCTGTAGCAGGTGGAAATGTTTCGTATGATGGTGGTGGTGAAGTTACCGAACGGGGTATTGTTTGGGGAATGAATGCAGAACCAACCATAGACAACAGTAAAATAATTACTGGCGCCGGTGCAGGGGTTTTTGTAAGCAATTTAACTAACCTCGAAAAATTCACAGCATACCATGTCCGTGCCTATGCTATTAACAGTGCAGGTGTTGCTTATGGCGCTGATGCTCAATTTACAACGATGGGGGATAATCTGACCTGGAATATACCCGGCGATTACGTGGAAGCAAGTTACCCGGGCTCAGGGTTGGCCAACTGGTCGCCTGACAAATCGCCTCAGGTAAAAAGTACTGTAAATTCACCTGATGAACTTGAAGGTTATGTGTACATGGCAAACGCAAACAATGCCTGGAAATTTGCTACGCAAAGCAATTGGAACGGGCCAAATTATGGCGATGGTGGAGGTGGACGACTTGATCCGGGCGCTGATAATATCAATTCGCCAAAAGGGTATTATAAACTTAATGCCAATGCAGCAACTTTAACTTATACCGCGGTTGCAACAATCTGGGGAGTGATTGGAAGCGCTACTCCAAACGAATGGAACGATGAAACCCCGTTGAATTACCATCCGGAATCTTCAACCTGGAGAGGCGTAATGCATTTAACTGCCGCTGAAATAAAATTCAGGGCAAATCATGACTGGGGATTAAAC
>Ga0100400_1002608_pt1 | contig 12391 bp, 10 predicted proteins | sample CryGeymeta201524_FD_80420 | JGI IMG/M metagenome (GOLD analysis project Ga0100400, IMG submission 80420) | Groundwater microbial communities from Crystal Geyser aquifers in Utah, USA - Crystal Geyser metaG 2015-24 | ecosystem: Environmental > Aquatic > Deep subsurface > Groundwater | place: USA... | reverse complement strand
GGATTTAATTAAACCTATAGGGCCTCAAAAAGGCAGGTATTATGTGCTGGTTTAGCCTATTGCCGAGAAATTGCCGAGAAATTGCCGAGAAAACGGAAGAGGTAGTTTATGAACAAGTTGAGCCAGAGCGAAATTGAATTTATCACCCAGTGTTTGAAGGAAGGCAAACCTTTGCCAGATAGCTATCGCTATATAATCCCCTTCGAGACCAAGAGAGAATATGAGCTTACTTACGCCGATAAGGAGCGAGAAGAGGATATATTGGCAGACACCTTTGCCGTGCCCTTACAACCAATAAAAACTTTCGGCAGCAATGGCGATGGCTGGACAAACAAGCTCACCTTCGGAGATAACCTGCAAGTGTTAAAGACACTGATGAATGACCCCGATGTAAAAGGCAAAGTTAGGCTAATCTACATAGACCCTCCTTTCGGCACAGGAGACATTTATGATGCCAGAGGCGAGGCTCCAGCTTATTCAGCTAAGTTGCAAGGGGCTAAGTTCATAGAGTTCCTCAGGAAGAGGCTTATATTTCTAAGGGAAATCTTAGCTGATGATGGCAGTATCTATGTTAGAACAGACTACCATTTTGGGCATTACCTTAAAGCAGTGATGGATGAGGTTTTTGGCAAGAATAACTTCAGGAATGAGATAATCGTCAATCGGACAAAAAAGATATTTGAAGGAATTAATCGATTCAATACTGCTACAGACTCCGTGCTTTTTTACACAAAAACTGGCAATTATCTCTTTGACGGGGTTAAGAAAGAGAGACCCGATCAGAAATGGATAGCCATGCATTCACCTGGAATTCGATGGACAAGGGTTGATAAGAAATACTTATACCTATTCAAATCTGAAGAACTAAAGGAGAAAAAGGGGGAGTATTATTCCAGGGGAAGAGTGTTTTGGGGAAAGGTTATTATGCCCCCAGAAGGAAGACATTGGACATTTACCCAAGATAGACTAGATAAATATCTTGCCGAAGACAGGATAAGATTAAATCCAAAAACTGGAATGTCAGAATATTTGACAAGTTCAAAGGAAATTGTTGATTCGAATTGGGCTGATATTCCTGGCTATACTTTCAAATGGAGTTACCCGACTGAAAATTCGGAGCAATTATTGGAAAGAATAATTCTCGCCTCTTCTAACCCCAGCGACCTTGTCCTAGATGCCTTTGCTGGCTCTGGGACAACCGGAGCATTGGCGGAGAAGCTCGGTAGAAGATGGATAATGATTGATTGTGGGAAATTGGCTATTTATACCATGCAAAAACGCCTCCTTAATCTCAGAGAAGAGATTGGAAATAAAGGCAAGCCACTGAAACCTAAACCATTTACTCTATACAATGCTGGACTTTACGACTATAAGAAGTTGAAGCAACTTCCCTGGGAGGAGTATCGGGATTTTGTATTGAAGCTCTTCCAGTGTCGTGGTGAAAAACATCGCATTACTGGCATAGAGCTAGATGGCTATTTGGGTGCAGACGATGTCCTCGTCTTTAACTATCAGAAGTATAAAGATGCTGTTTTTGACAGAGGCTTTATAGATGACCTTCATTCCATCCTCGGCGATAAGATAGGGCGAAGATTTTTCATTATTTGCCCAGCAGCAAGCGTTGCTTTTCTCGAAGACTACATTGAAAGGGGAAGCACAAGATACTTTATTTTGAGAATCCCGTACTCCATTATTGATGAGCTACATCGCAAAGGCTTCACCCATATCAAACAGCCTGTCAGCGAGATGGATGTTAATAATGTTGTTGATGCTGTCGGATTTGATTTTATTCAGATTCCCGATATTGAATGTGAATATTATCTAGATAAAGCTGAAGGGCAAGTGGGCTTAGGGCATAGCGGTAAGGATGCCGTAATTAAAATCAAGAAGTTTGAGAGCAACATTATCTCTAAGAAGCCACTACACTACGAGAATATGGAAACCCTTTCTATGGTAATGGTGGATTATGACTATGATGGCAAGGTTTTCAACTTTGACGATGTTTTCTACGCTGAGGACTTAAAGAAGCAAGACTATGAAATCCGCTTCGACTCAAATAAGCTCGACGGTCAAATGATGCTCATCTACATAGACATCTTTGGCAACGAGAAGCGAGAGGTTAAGAGCCTGAGGGATTTCGAGGATAAGTAATATGGTAACGGATATAACACCAGAAATGAAAAAGGCAATTGAGAGGTCTGGCTATTTACTTGAAGCCGAAGTTGCCGAAATAGTGAGACAGCAAGGATATTTCGTTATTCCCAATCATGCTTTTAGAGATCCTGAGAGTGGCGAGAATAGAGAAATAGACATCTTCGCTATAAGTGCCGAAGTTATTAAAAGGAAAGAGGAGGATTTCATTTTTCCTATTTTACTAATTGAATGTAAAAATATTCAGTCTCCCCTAGTATTTTTCTCACGTGAAGAAGTCCCGTCTAGGTATATAGTTGGAGATTTGCAAATATCAGGCATCCCAAAGGAAATAAAAACGAAAGACGGGTTTGACGAGGATCTTGCCGAATACTTAAAGCTAGAGAAAATTTGCCATTACTACAGGGCAGGAAATATCTCCACCCAATTTTGTGCCATCGTCTCAAAAAAGGACAAGAAGGACAAAGATTTCATTGCAACACACAAAATTGACAGCCCCTTAGGCAATTTATATGAGTCTATGATTTTGCCAGTGATTAAAGCCTTACACTATGAGAAAGAAGAGCATGAGAATTCATATTACCCCGACCCTCAAAATGAAACAATTAATTTGCAACTTTATTATCCTATCGTTGTTATTAATGGAAGCCTCTTTGAGTGTCTACTGAAAGAAAGCGGAGAGCCCACCTACAAAAGTGTGCAGAGAGTCAATTTCCTACGGAGGTACCAATCAACGGAAATTAGTGGTGATTACAGAATAGATATAGTGGCGAAGGAAAGTTTGGGAGAACTACTCGGAGAAATAGACAAAGAGATAGAAATGATAACGAAGAGGATTAAACAAGGAAGAGACGAACTCATTGAGAATGCTAAAAGGATTGCAAAGGAAAGATTAAAAGAAGAGAAACATAAAAAGCATTAGCAGAGATAAATTGATGATTACGGATAGACAATTACTCAAAAACCAGGATTTAGTGCTAAAGGTCTCTCCAAATATTGATCCAGGGAAGTTTGATATAAGCAAATATGAAGCGTTCATTGATGCCCTTTGTGGGGATAGAGAATATCAGAAAGAGGCTATAAGAGAGACGCTTCGCTATCTTCTCGGAGGGCAGTATAACAGCCTAAAAGATTTAGTGAAGGAAAATTACCAGCAAAACCCGGTATTGCAGGACTTATATCCGTCTTTGGAAGACTTTTACAAGCACCTCCAGCTTCCAGATAAGCTTTCCTGTACTCTGGATTTAGCCACTGCCACGGGTAAGAGCTATGTAATATACGGCATCGCCCGTATAATGCTAGCTGAAGGAGCAGTAGACCAAGTTCTTGTTTTATGCCCATCCAATACTATCGAGGCGGGGCTCACCGAGAAGTTCCGTAGTCTGTCAGGAGATAGAACATTGAAGGAAGTGCTACCAGAACCAGCAGTAATTTCCAATCCACGAATCATCAATGCCTCCCAGACAATTCAGAAGGGGGACATCTGTATAGAAAATATTCACGCTACTTATGAAAGAACCAAATCTGCCATTGAGGATAGTCTAAAAGGCAAAGGTGAAAAAACATTGGTCATGAATGACGAAGTACATCATATGGCTAATCCCCCAGCTCGTGACCAGGCTTTGAAGAAGTGGAAGGAATTCTTGTTGGACCCTAAATACAGCTTTAAGTATATCGCAGGGGATTCGGGAACCTGCTACGTTGGCAATAACTACTTTACCGATGTCATTTATCGCTTTTCTCTAAGAGAATCTATAGAGGAAAGATTTGTGAAAACGATTGATTATGTTGCTGAAGATGTCTCACACACTAAAGAGGAGAAATTCCAGAAGACTTACGACAATCACATTCAAAACAAAGCGTTGAAATATCGCCTGATAAAGCCTCTGACTATATTGGTAACTAAGGATATAACAGCCTGCAAAAAGCTAACTGAGGACTTAATAGATTTCTTGACTAGGAAAGAAAATATCAGCAAGGATGCTGCAGCAAGCAAAGTTTTGATTGTTACCTCAGCTAATGAGCATAAAAACAACATACCAAAGTTAAAAGATGTTGATGATAAGAATAATCCCGTTGAATGGATCACCTCAGTCAGCATGCTGTCTGAGGGCTGGGATGTGCAGAATGTCTGCCAGATTGTCCCCCACGAGGAGCGAGCTTTCAACTCCAAACTTCTGATTGCTCAGGTGCTGGGGCGTGGTCTGCGTATCCCCCCGGAATATAAAGGTGAGCAGCCAACAGTCGTGGTCTTTAACCATGATAAATGGTCAAGCAGCATCAGAGGATTGGTAAACGAAGTCCTCGAGATTGAAAAAAGGATGTATAGCTATCCTATACCCAAAGATAAGGATTATAACTTTGAGCTTTGCAATATCGACTACAAAAAATCCGAAGAGTTAGTTGAAACTCCACAAGTTAAAGAATATGTGTTCAGCAAAGGTTTTATTTCGCTCAACAGCCGAGAGGAAACAGAAGAGAAGATAACTCGATATGAGCGAGCTGTAACGGAAGAGCAATGGGAAAAGAAAACAGCCATACAATACAAGATGTATCTGATTGAGGAACTAGCTCAGGACATATTGAATAAATTCAAGGCGTTCGATTTAGAACAAGGGACTACATATAGCAAGAAATATCCTTATGAAAAGATTTTAACAATCATAAAGAATTCACTACAGCGGATAGGGGAGAATGAAAATTTAGTTCATGAGTATAATAGACAGAGCATCTTGCAAGGGTTTGGCGTGATAGGGAGGAAGAAGACCAAGAGCTTAAGATATAAGATTGAGGCCGAAAACCTTTATACTATCAATACAAAGGATATTAACAAGGATAGCCTTGGTGTGGGAGCGCTGAAAAGAGAACATAGCATATTCTTTGACGATTATTCACTCAAGGAGGGAGATGAAGAGGAGAGAAAACTCTTAAAGGAGCTTTTGGAAGACGAAACCTTGCATGTATATTCACTGCAAAGGATAGAGAATGCCTTCAATTTCAAAACTCCCGTCAATGTAGTTTTTGCCTCTTATAAGCCCGAGAGGGATTTTATCAAAAGGCTAGTTAGTGAAGAGAACGCCAAATTTATAGATGCTTGGATAAAGTCTCTTGACATAGGCTTTTACAGCATCGAATATTCCTGGCGGAAGGGTGAACATCCCAAACAGGGAAGATTTAACCCTGACTTCTTCATCAAGTTAGGCAGCGACATTCTGGTCATAGAAATTAAGCAGGATGGAGACATTTCCGATGAAAATAAAGCCAAGTTAAAATATGCCAGAGGGCATTTCAAGCGAGTTAATAGCTTGCAATCAGAGCAGCAGTATTACTTCAAATTTGTATCTCCAGAAAGTTACGACTTATTCTTTCAAAGGCTAAGAGCGGGCAAATATCAGGATTTCACCTCAATGCTTGAGGCGGATTTAGCGCGGGAATAAAGCCATAAAGAGCGGACTGCCAGAGATTTTTCGGATTTAGCTAGCTAGAAAACTGCACAATTCGGCAGATTGTTGGCTTAGAGGCAAAATATGCTGCTGAGCGTTTTTATCGTATCCTGCCTCTTGCCAGTGAGGCAAATATGCCTCCAAAACAAAGGACAGCAAAAATCAGGAAGGTTATTTCCTCGCTTCTTAAGAAAAGTGGATAGTATTCAGGTGTAATCTGGACTCTACCCATGTACATGCCAACTATCAGCATAGCAATCCCCATACTAAGTGTCTGCCCAATCAGTCGCATCGTTCCAAGTGTGCCTGAAGCTACTCCGTAAGACCTCTTTTCAACAGAACTCATGACTGCATTGGTATTGGGAGATGAAAAGAGGGCAATGCCAAAACCAAGAAGGGCCAGGTTGGCGATGATAAAGGTCAAGGTTGTGTTGTGGCTCAAAAAAGTGAACAGAAAAAGCCCGATGGCTGTCACCGCCATGCCTGTTGAGGCTATGATTCTTGGCTCGATTTTGTCAGAAAGCCTCCCGGCAAGCGGCGAAAAAACAGCCATTACAACCGGTTGGCATACCAGAATCAAGCCTGCATCTTGAGGGTTGAGCCCCCTAATATACTGTAAGTGGAGGCTTAAGAAGAAGGCCACTGCAAATGTTGCACTATAGTTAATCAACGCTGCCAGATTGGAGAATGCGAATACAGTGTTATTTCTGAACAGATTTATATCCAGAACAGGACTTTTCGCCTTCGTTTCCCATTTGACGAATGCCAGAATCCCCAAGGCACCAGCTACAATCAGACATATACCCAATATTGCCGGCAGCGTAGAAAAACCATACATTATCGCTACGAGCATGAGGCTATAGATTAACGAGCCGCCAAAATCGAACTTCTCCCCTTTTGCCTCGGCCCACTCCCCCTTCAGTTTCCAGAAAATAAGGGCAATTAATATCAAGCCAAGAGGTACATTTGCCAGGAAAATGCTTGTCCAGCCAAAATGTTGCGTCAGTAATCCGCCTAAAAATGGTCCAAGAGAAAGTCCCGAATAAACTGAGGCGACATTTATCCCCAGGGCTTTACCCCTCTCCGCGATAGGAAATACTGAGGTTATAATAGCTACCGCAGTACCAAAGAGCATTGCACCTCCTATCCCTTGCACAACGCGGAAGGAAATAAGCATAGTGGCCGAGGTTGAAAGTGCCGAAAGAAGGGATGCAATGGAGTAGATGACTATGCCGTATGTAAAAATCCTCTTCCTTCCGTACATATCCGCTATCCTTCCAAAGGGGACGAGAAACACTGCCGCAGCTAGAAGGTATGAGGTAGCGACCTAGCTTAATAGAACTGCATTCATCCCAAATTCTTGCCCTATTGACGGAAGCGCAATGTTGACGGAAGAACCCATAAAGGGCGTAAGGAAGGAACCTAATGTGACGATTAGCAGGGCAGCTTTCTTATTTGGAGCGTTATTCACGCTAGTCCTATCTGTAACAGCTGATTTCAAACGCGCCCCTCTGGATTTCAATCACCTGGTAAGTAATAACTGATGGTTTGCTCAATGCACTTGACTTGTGGAATTGTATCATTTACCACTATTAAGTGGGAAAGATAAAAAAGGGAACCCGGGGTTGGCAAGATATCAAAGACCACGGCATTATAAATTTGTAAAATTCGCTGAGCTGCTATTTAATCCCTCGGAAAAAAAAGCAGCACCATATTCTCAAAGAGCGTGCTGCCAGAGATTTCTCGGATTTATCTAGCTAGAAAACTGCACAGTTTCCTCAGATAGTGTAGCAAGCTGCTGCTGCAATGCCGCACCAGTAACCCCGTGTCCAACCGATGACTCTTCTCCTCCAATATGGTATCATCTATAAACAAGCGCGGTTGTTCTCACGAAGGCTGTATGGATAGTGATACTGCACCGGAACTTCATACTATATGGAGCGAAGCAAAAGCCCACATCGAAAAGGGCGATTACGATAAAGCTATCCAAATATACAAGTATGTCCTGATTAGATACTCTGACGACAATATTGCCGTTGAGTACGCCAATGCTTATCTTGGCAACATTTACCTTACGCTAAGGCAGCTTAAACTGGCAGAGAATCACATCAAGAAGGCTATTAATTGTAAGCCAGACAAGCCTGATTATCACTACCTTCTTGGCTTCACCTATTCCATACAAAGCCAATGGGACAAGGCGATTGCTGAATTCGAAATAGCGATTCATAAGGAACCGAATAACAGTGAATATCTACGCGGACTAGGATGGGCTGTCTATCATACCGGCGATAAAGCGAAAGGATTAGCATATCTTCATAGAGCAATTGAGCTTGCGCCAACCAATGTGAACATCCTGACCGACCTGGCAGCCGCTTACCTATCTGACCTCCAATTTCATAAAGCACGCAAATATGCTAAGAAGGCGATACAGATTGACCCTGCTAGTAACATTGCGAGAGAGGTTCTAGATGAAATTAATCGTTTTCAAAGGTACTATAAGCGATTTGGTGAACTCTGATAAGGCATGCTCTTATCTAGTTGACTTTGCTGATGACTTCAATCCTGTTCGAGTAGCTACAACAGCGCCCCTTCAGGATTATCCTACCTGCCTGCCTACGATCTAACAGTTCATCGCTTTGGTTACCCTGCCAGCCATGAAGGGGTTAAATCCTCTTTTCAAAAGCCATGCTTTATTCTTCCAAGTGCTAAGGGAGGGCAAATATCAGGATTTTACCTCGACGCTTGAGGTGGATTTAGCGCGGGAATAAGGCCGTAATGAGCGCGCTGCCAGAGATTTCTCGGACTTAGCTAGCTAGAAAACTGCACAATTAGTCAGCTTGTTACTACAAAAGGAAGTGTCACACTGTAAAAAGTAACCTCTCGTACAGGAAGACCTGCAAGAGAGCGTTTACTATAGTCAATTGCAAAATTCCTTACAATTCTCTCTCCCCTGGCGGGAGGGGGATTTCACCCTCACCTTAATTCCTTCCCCTCCACGGAGTTTACCCTGAGTGAGATTCTTCGCTTCGCTCAGAATGACAAAAACGAAGGGTTCAGGGTCAGGACAAGCCTCACCTCCCATCGAGGGAGGAGGCTGTTTAATTTTGATTTTGCGTTCGTTTTTAGGCAGATTAGAGATGTTTCACCCCCAAATTTCTGTAGTTGCCTGATTCATCAGGCGCATTTGCCCAATAAATTGGGCAACTACATTTTTAAACACCCTCAGGGAGAGGAATTTTATACGAGATTATGCGGTTAACTATAATTGGCAATAAATGTCACTCTGACCCTGAGTCCTGACGTGAGGAAGGAACTGAAGGGGAAGAGTCTAAAAGAGATTCTTCGCTACGCTCAGAATGACAGAAAGCGAAGGGGCTCAGAATGACAAATAGGGTTGCTAAACAGTCTCTGATATACTGGATTGAGGAGTGGGATTTGGTTATTATACGCTATCCCGGGAATCTGATACTGGCGGATGAAGCTCAGGCTTTCCCCAGGAGCGGTGGAGGTATTCCTTGAGTCACCACAGCGATATTTGAGTGGGTAAAGAGAGGTCAGGCTGAAAAATGGATAACGTAACTGAAATTAAAGAATGGTATAAGGAAACGCTGGCGCAGAAGGTGATTGACGCCCTGGAGAAGAATAACATGACAGCCTTCTATGTCAAAACGGGGAAAGAAGCCAGGGAAAGGGTGCTCAGCATGATTCCTGTGGGAAGCAAAGTAGGTTATGGAGGCTCGCTATCTTTAGACCAGATTGGGGTTAAGGATGTGCTGCGTGCTGGAAATTACCATTTGATTGACCGTCATAAACCGCAGCTCACTCCAGAGGAAAAGTATGACCTGCGGAAAGAAAGCCTGTTAGCTGATGTTTTTCTGATGAGTAGCAATGCTGTCACTATGGACGGCGAACTGGTTAACATCGATGGCATCGGTAATCGGGTGGCGGCGTTAATTTTTGGTCCTTCTAAAGTAATCGTTGTCGCCGGAATAAATAAGATTGTTCCCGATACGGAAGCAGCGAGGCAGCGAATCAAGAATTATGTGGCGCCCATTCATGCGAGACGGCTGGGGCTTCCTCTCCCCTGCGCTGAGACGGGTAAATGCCTTGATTGCCGAAGCCCGCTGAGATTCTGTAATGCTGTCGTTACTATCGAGCACCAGTACCAGAAGGATAGAATAACGGTGCTCATCGTTGGAGAAGACTTAGGATTATAAAGGTACAGAATGCTCAGAAAAACTAAGGTAATCTGCACAATCGGCCCGGCGAGCAGGTCGAGCAGGATGATAGAAAGGCTGGTCCGGGCTGGCATGAACGTGGCCCGCATCAATGCCTCGTATGGTACCGAAAAAGAACATAGTGAGGTCATCAGAACTATCCGTGCCGTTTCGGCTAGACTGGATGTGCCGGTGGCTATTCTACTGGACCTGCCGGGCATAAAGCTGAGGACAGGTCCACTACGGGGAAAAGAGGTATATCTGAAGGAGGGCGACCACTTTTCTCTTACCGGTGAGAAGGTCTCAGGCGATGAACAGAAAATATCGGTAAGCTTCCCAGAAATTCTCAATGATATTAAGGTCGGTAACACCATCTTTCTACACGAGGGAGCTATCCAGGTAAAGGTGATATCCACCACGGATAGTGAAGTGAGATGTAAAATAGTTGTTGGTGGAGTGCTCACCTCGAATAGTGGCATAAATGTACCGGGAGTCAGGCTCAATGTACCTCCCATTACCAGCCAGGACCTGAAGCTCCTTGCCTTTGGATTGGAGCAAGGCGTGGATTTCGTCGCTATCTCCTTTGTTCGTTCCGCAGCCGATATACTCAGATTAAGGCAGTCCCTGTATGAAAAAGGAGCCAGTATTCCGCTTATCGCTAAAATTGAGAAACATGAAGCCGTGAATGACATTGACAGGATTATTGCTGAGGCGGACGGCATAATGGTAGCCCGTGGTGACCTCGGGGTGGAGATACCTTTGAAAAAAGTGCCGCTAGTACAGAAGGAGATCATACGTAAATGCAATCAGGTTGGTAAGCCTGTGATTGTAGCCACTCAGATGCTGGAATCGATGGTAGCTATGGTGCGACCTACTCGGGCTGAGGTGAGCGATGTCGCCAACGCTATCTTTGACGGCGTAGACGCAGTCATGCTGTCAGATGAAACAGCCGCCGGGGTATATCCTGTAGAAACTGCCAGGATGATGGCAAATATCGCTCTTGAGACTGAGAAAGCGCTGCCGTATGAACGTATGTTACTGGAGAAAAGCGAGCAGGTTGTACCGCAAACGGACGACGCTATAAGCTATTCGGCATGTCATATAGCCCAGCACATTGGGGCAGCATGTATCGTAGCCTACACAAGTTCGGGAAGCACGGCACTGCGGGTATCTAAATATCGCCCCAAAGCGCCCATCCTGGCCATTACCCACAATCCTGATGTAGCGAGGAAGCTTGCCCTTAGCTGGGGTATAGAGCCCTATGTTGTCGACAGGCCTGGGAATGCAGATGCTGTGTTTCAAAGAGCGGCACAATTAGCGCGAGAAACCGGGATTGCCAGAAAGGGTGAGCTTGTGGTCATCACCGCTGGCATTCCAGCGGGAATACCGGGGAGCACCAACCTTGTCAAGGTTCAGCGGGTTGAGTAAAGGGTTAAATCCCTTTTTCAACAGCTATAATTTATTCTTCCAACTGCAAAGAGGGCGAATATCAGGATTTCACCTCAGCGCTTGAATCGGATTTAGAGCGGGAATAAAGCCTGAACATTTCAAGCAGATGTGATGTTACCCAAAATGGACTATTGTCTAATCCCCCTGGGTAACTGCCCACTCTACCTTTATTTGCTCGGGCTTTACACCTTTAATTGATACATTATTACTTTCTATTTCGATGGTCGCCCCTGATGGGACCAACGTTATAATAGTTCCATTAGTACTTGTATTGACTAAAACCCTTCGGGCGGAAACTTCTAATGACAAGTTAATTTTATCAGAAGGAAGGCCAGCAACTGGCTTCCCGTCCATAGTCACCGTACCCAGACTCAGCCCTTCTAAAGTTACATCAGCACCCCCTACGCCCCCACATCCAACAATAGAAATTAGCCCGATAACCAGCGATGCAAAGAGGATAACTCTAATGGCCCTTTTCATGTTCTGCCTCCATTCTCGAATTTTAGAGATACTTTTAATCCGAATTATACTATAGCATATTCATCAGTGAGCCGATTACTGCATAAATCCAATGTATGCTAGATAACAATTCGTCAGCTTGTTACTACAAAAGGAAGTGTCACACTGTAAAAAGTAACCTTTCGTACAGGAGGACCTGCAAGAGAGTGTTTACTAATTGGCAATAAATGTCACTCTGACCCTGTACTCTTCGTTTTTGTCATTCTGAAGGAGCACTTCAGCTTCGCTCAGTGTAAACTCCGCGACTGAAGAACCTCACTCAGGATATACTCCGTGAAGGGGAAGAGTCTAAAAGAGATTCTTCGCTACGCTCAGAATGACAGAAAGCGAAGGGGCTCAAAATGACAAATATGGTTGCGAAACAGTCTCCCTGCACTTGTTTTGCAAAACAAATTCTTTTAATGTATAATATATAAACTTAATTATAGGCGAGGTTATTGCAAGCTTTTTTAGATCCTTTTAGATTACTTGAGCATTGGATGACCGAACACTCTAATTAAAATTTAGGAGAAAGGAGGTCATTCAATGAGTTTTCAGGACAAGTCAATCCAGTGCTCCGATTGTGGAGCTACCTTCACTTTCAGCGCTGAGGAGCAAGAGCTTTTCCAATCC
>Ga0100400_1002588_pt1 | contig 12439 bp, 9 predicted proteins | sample CryGeymeta201524_FD_80420 | JGI IMG/M metagenome (GOLD analysis project Ga0100400, IMG submission 80420) | Groundwater microbial communities from Crystal Geyser aquifers in Utah, USA - Crystal Geyser metaG 2015-24 | ecosystem: Environmental > Aquatic > Deep subsurface > Groundwater | place: USA... | reverse complement strand
GGCGCAGGCGCAGTTGCCAATACTGTTGCGGTTGCGGTTGCCGAGGTCACTTTCTCTTGGTACTTCAGGATGAACGTTTTGATCTGCGGGTACACCACTTCGCGCCAACGTCGGCCAGCAAAAATGCCGTAGTGGCCAGCATCCTTCACCTCGATGTGCTGCTGCATCGATTTGTCGACACCGCTGCAAATCTCGTGCACCGCGGCGGTTTGACCCGAGCCGGAGATATCGTCGAGTTCACCTTCTACCGACAGCAGCGCGGTGGTCTTGATGTCTTGCGGGCAAACGTGCTCCATCTTGCCGGTGACGCCCAAGACGTCCCAGGTGCCATTGACCAGCTTGAAATCCTGAAACACGGTGCGGATGGTGTCCAGATAGTAGTGCGCGTCCATGTCGAGCACGGCGTTGTACTCGTCGTAGAACTTGCGGTGCGTTTCGGCGCTGGAGCTGTCGCCCTTGATCAGGTCCTTGAAGTAGTCGTAGTGGCTGCGCAGGTGGTTGCTGGGGTTCATCGCTACAAAGCCCGAGTGCTGCAAAAAGCCAGGATAAACGCGCCGTCCAGCACCAGGAAAGCGCGACGGCACGCGGTAGATCACATTGTGTTCGAACCACGACATGCTTTTGTTCATGGCCAGGTTGTTCACCGCGGTGGGTGATTTGCGCGCGTCAATCGGGCCACCCATCATCACCATCGACAGCGGTGTAGCTTCACCCCGGCTGGCCATCAGCGACACGGCGGCCAGCACCGGCACGGTGGGTTGGCACACGCTCATCACATGGCAGTTACCGTAGCGCTGCTGCACGTGGCGGATGAATTCCTGTACATAGTTCACATAGTCGTCCAGCGAAAAGTCACCTTCGGACAAGGGTACCAGTCGCGCGTTGGTCCAGTCGGTGATATACACCTTGTGGTCCTTGAGCATCGTTTTGACAGTGTCGCGCAACAAGGTGGCGTAGTGGCCCGAAAGGGGGGCGACGATCAGCACGGCAGGTTGGTCCTTGAGTCGGGTCAGCGTGGCTACGTCGTCGCTCAAGCGCTTGAAGCGGCGCAGTTCGCAAAACGGCTTCTTGATTTCAACGCGTTCGTGGATCGCCACCTCAACCCCGTTAATATCGACGGTTCTGATGCCAAACTCAGGCTTCTCGTAGTCTTTGCCCAGCCGGTGCAGCAGATCGTAACCCGCTGAAATGCGCTGCGACAGTGGAAACTGGCCCAAAGGGGAGAGCGGGTTGGCGTACAGCTTGGCGGCTGACTTGGCCAGGTCAGTAAAAGGCTCCATCAATGAACGCTGGTTTTCGTACAGTTTGTAGAGCATGGGTTTACCTTTTTTTGTAAAAATGTTGCGCCGCAATATAACAGCTTTGGCAAGGCCTGCTGGGGAACCCAGGAATTTACTACAAAAAAAATAGCTACCTGCGCCCGTAAAACAAGCGTCAAGTAGCTATTTTCCCCAAAAAAAGCGGTCAGATCACTTTGGCAATGCTGGCGCAGACGTAGTCGATGTTCTTGCTGTTGAGCGCGGCCACGCACATGCGGCCGGTGTCGGTACCGTAGACACCAAACTCGTTGCGCAGGCGCACCATCTGGTCTTTGGTCAGGCCCGAGTAGCTGAACATGCCGATCTGGCGGGTGATGAAGCCCATGTCTTGCTTGACTCCAGCAGCTTTCAGGCCGTCAACGAGCTTCTGGCGCATGGCCTTGATGCGCACGCGCATTTCACCCAGCTCTTTTTCCCACAGGGCACGCAGTTCGGGGTTGCCCAGCACTGCCGCCACAATCGCGCCGCCGTGCGTGGGCGGGTTGCTGTAGTTGGTGCGGATCACGATTTTGAGCTGGCTCAGCACCCGCGCTGCGTCGTCTTTCGTTGCGCACAACACGCTCAGGGCACCAACACGCTCGCCGTACAGGCTGAAACTCTTGCTGAATGACGTGGCGACAAAGAAGTCCATACCTGAAGCCACAAACTTGCCGATGACCGCACCGTCCTCTGTAATGCCGTGGCCAAAGCCCTGGTAAGCCATGTCCAAAAAGGGCACCAGGCCGCGCGCCTTGACGGCGGCAATGACTTGGTCCCACTGCGCGGCGGTGATGTCGTAGCCCGTGGGGTTATGGCAGCAGGCGTGCAGCACGACGACGGTGCCCGGGGCGGCGGTATTCAGGTCGGCCAGCATGCCGGCGAAGTTGAGGTCGCGCGTTTGGGCGTCGTAGTAGCGGTAGCTTTCCACCGTGAAGCCGGCATTGGTAAACAGCGCGCGGTGGTTTTCCCAGCTGGGGTCAGAAATCAGCACCTTGGCGGTGGGGTTGAGACGCTTCAGAAAGTCTGCGCCCACTTTCAGGCCTCCGGTGCCGCCCAGCGCCTGGATGGTGGCGATGCGCCCGCCCTTGACGGGCTCGCTGTCGGCACCAAACACCAGCGCTTTGACGGCTGCGTCATAGGCGGCAATACCGTCAATGGGCAGGTAGCCGTGCGGCTTGGGGACATCCATCATGGATTTTTCTGCAGCCAACACGCATTGCAGCAGCGGCAGCTTGCCGTTGTCGTCAAAGTACACGCCCACGCCGAGGTTGACCTTGTTGGGATTGGTGTCGGCGTTGTATTGCTCGTTCAGACCCAGAATCGGGTCGCGTGGGGCCATTTCGATAGCGGAAAAGAGAGACATGAAGTACATCCTGTGAAGTTGAACGGTGGCCCGATTTTAAGGAGCTACACCGGGTTTTCCCTTGGATGAAGGGGAGATATTTCAGAATTATTGGGAGGCAACGACTTCCTTGGCACGAAGTGCGGCGCGGCATCGTACTGCGCCGGTTGAAACGCAGCGCTTACTTCACCAGCAGCGCATTGACCGCGTTCAGATCGTCTTCTTTCAGTGTGCCGTTGGCCTGGCGCAGTTTGAGACCGCCCAGCAGCACGTCGTAGCGCGCCTTGGCCAGCTTGGCCTTGGTGTCATACAACTGGCTTTGCGCGTTGAGCACGTCAATGTTGATGCGCACACCCACCTGGTAACCCAGCTTGTTGGCATCAAGTGCGCTCTGACTGGAGGCTTCGGCAGCTTCCAGTGCCTTGACCTGGCCCAAGCCCGACTGCACCCCAAAAAAAGCGGCACGGGTCGCCTGCGCAACGTCGCGTTTGACAGTTTCCAGGTCTGAGCGAGATTTTTCTTCCAGCGCCACGGTTTCCTTGATCCGGTTCTGAATCGCGTAGCCGGCAAACAGTGGCAAGTTAAAACTCAAGCCCACCGAGGCCACATTGGTGCGGTAGTCGATTCCTGTACTGCTCGATCCGTTGTTTTGTGTGATGCTGTAGCTGCCGGTCAGATCGAGTGTGGGCTTGTTGCCAGCCTGCGCTTTTTGGCTTTCGAGTTGGGCGACCTCCAGCCCCAGTCTGGCCTGGCGCACGCCCGGGTGCTGTTCTTCAGATTGCGCGACCCAGGTGTTGACGTCAGCGGGCGTCATCACGGGCAGGGCGACAGGCGTCGCTATCGGTTTGGGCTCGGACGCCGACTTGCCGGTGAGTTGATCCAGCGCCAGCTTTTTGACGCGCAAATCGTTTTCAGCGGCGATCTCCTGTGCCAGCACCAGGTCATAGCGAGCCTGCGCTTCACGCGTGTCGGTGATGGTGGCCGTGCCGACTTCAAAATTGCGTTTGGCTGAGGCCAATTGCTCTGATACGGCCGCTTTTTGTGCGCCGACAAAGCGCAGGTTGTCTTGTCCACTCAACACGTCAAAGTAGGCTTGGCTCACGCGCACGATCAGGTCTTGGTCAGCGGCTTGCAACTGTGCCTGCGCCAACTCGGCTTGTTTTTTGCCTTGCCTCGCTGTGGCGCTGTTGGCCGGGCGGTACAGCGGCTGGGAGGCGCTTAACGCCAGCGTTTGATTTCCGAAATTTGATTGTCCGAAACTTGATTGAAGTGTCCGCTGACTCAGGCTGGTGTTCGTGCGGTTGATACCCGCAGCAAGTCCGACATTGGGTAATAACCCAGCGCGGGCCTGCTCGCCCTTGGCTACGGTGGCGTCAGCTTGCGCTCTGGCCGACTGGTAGCTGGCGTCAAACGCCTTGGCCGCCTGGTACAGATCAATCAGGCTTTGCGCTTGGGCAGAACACGTCAGCGTAAACGACAAAACCATCAATAAAGGGAGTCGATGCAGGTTTGGCATGGATTTGTTTTACGGTAATAAATCAGTAACGCGGCACGCTGGGGTCGACCTCGACCGTCCAGGCGTTGATGCCACCGGCGATGTTTGCCACATGGTCAAAGCCACGTGCTTTCAAAAAAGTGGCTACCTGCATGCTGCGGCCACCGTGATGGCACAGGCAGGCGATGGGCTGGCTCGGGTCCAACTCAGCCAAGCGCGGCGCAATCACGGCCATCGGGATGGCGATGAGTTCAAATTCGTCTGTAGGCGTGATGCTGGCCATATGCAGTTCAAAGGGCTCGCGCACGTCCAGTACGACGGGTTGGCCGTGGCCACGCACCGAATCCAGCCATTGCGGCAGTTGCGACGGACGGATTAGGGTGATCATGCTTTAAAACTTGAAGGCAGAGGGTTCCGGGAAATTTTTCAAACGTGGCGCGTTGCTGTCCCATTTTTCAGTGGTTTTGTAGTGCGTCTGGCTGGTGCGCTCGATCAGCATCGCATGCATGATCGGTTCATTGCCGACGACGGCAATCAGGCGGCCACCCACCTTGAGCTGGCTCAGCAGCGCTTGCGGGACTTCGGTGACCGAGCCGCCGAGCAGGATGGCATCAAAAGGCGCGTCAGCCGCCGCGCCAGCGGCGCCGTCAGCAACACGTACTTCGACGTTGGTGATGTTGGCCTTTTGCAGGTTGGCGCGCGCCAGCGTCGCAATGTCGGGGTTGATTTCAAGCGACAGCACGCGCTGCGCCTGACGCGCCATCAAGGCGGTGGTGTAGCCGCTGCCGGTGCCGATCTCAAGCACTTTGTCAGAGGGTTGCAGGGCCAAATCTTGCAGCAAGCGCGCTTGCAGCCGCGGGGGCAGCATCGCTTGGCCACCGGGCAGAGGGATTTCCAGGTCGGCAAAGGCCAGCGCCTTGTGGGCCAACGGCACAAAGTCTTCGCGCTTGACGCTGGCGAGCAGTTCCAGCACGCTGCTGTTTTCCACGTTCCAGGGACGAACCTGTTGTTCAATCATGTTGAAGCGGGCTTGTTCGACGTTGCGCAAATTCATTTTGGTACTCCTGGGGGTATGTTAACGGACTTTTTCGATTTTAGCTGGCAGGCTGCAAAAACCCTTGGTTTTATGATGGCGGGAGGGGGCAGGACGCCACAATCTGCGCATCCCTTGCGCCAGATCATCCATGTAACAGTACACCACGGGTACCACCACCAGCGTCAGCAGCGACGAGGTGATCACGCCGCCAATGACCGCCTGGCCCATCGGGGCGCGCATTTCAGAGCCTTCAGACAACGCAAACGCCAGCGGCACCATGCCAAAAATCATCGCCAGCGTGGTCATCAAAATCGGGCGCAAGCGCACGCGTGCGGCCATCAGCAGTGCATCGTTACGCGCCAGGCCCGGCACCGGGTTACCGTTGTCGTCGGTTGAGGGCGCGCGTGCACGGATGGCAAAGTCCACCAGCAGGATGGCATTTTTGGTCACTAACCCCATCAACATCACGATGCCGATGACAGAAAAAATCGACAACGTCGAGTTGAACATCAGCAGCGCCAGCACGACGCCGATGAGCGTGAGTGGCAGCGACGTCATTAGCGCCAGCGGCTGGAAAAAGCTCTTGAACTGGCTGGCCAGAATCATGTAGATGAAGATCACTGCCATCGCCAGCGCTGACAGGGCGTAGCCAAAGGCCTCACCCATGTCCTTGACCGAGCCGCTGAACTTGTAGCTGTAGCCCGGCGGCATGGCGATGCTGTCCATCGCCTTGCGGATGTCTGCCGATACCTCACCGGCAGAGCGGGTCGACACGTTGGCGGTGATGGCCACCTCGCGTGCCAGATCACGCCGGTTGATCTGGTTCGAGCCGGTCGATTCGACGATGTCGGCGACCTGGTTCAGCCGCACGATGCGCGCGTTGCCGTCGGCGCTGGTACCCAGTGCAAACGGCAACTGGCCCAGGTCTTCGGTCTGGTTGCGCGCGGTGGGTGAGAGGCGCACGTTGACGTCGTAGGTCTGGTCGTCGGGGGCGCGCCAGTTACCCACCGTCACGCCAGCGACCAGCGTGCGCAGCGCGCTGCCGATTTGTGCCACGCCCAGGCCCAGATCCGACGCCACGTCGCGGCGCACCCGCACATCGAGCGTGGGTTTGTCGGGTTTGAGCGTCGAGTCAACGTCGACCAAGCCGGGGATGTCGCGAATTTTGTCCAATGCCAGCGCGTTGAGACGGGTCAGTTCGTCCAGGTCAGCGCCTTGGATGGAGAACGCGATCTGCTTTTGCCCGCCGACCGGGTCCAGCAAGCCGACATGGGTGACGGTGATGCCAGGCACTTGGCGCAGGCGCTGGCGCAGCAACACCGACATGGCGTCGACGTTGCGCTGGCGCAGGTGGCGGTCGACCAGCCGGATGTAGACACTGGCGTAAATCTTGCCCTGCGCGTTGCCGGTGTTGATGGTGGTCAGCGTGTAGTTGACTTCCGGGAATGAGCGGATGATCGCCTCGACCTGTTTGGCTCGCGCTTCGGTGACCTCCAGCGACGAACCCACGGGCGTGTTGAAGGTGAGATTGGTCTCCGAAAAATCGGACTTTGGCACAAACTCTGTGCCCAGCAAGGGCAACATGACGACGCTGCTGGCAAAAATGACAAAAGCCAGGCCCACGGTGGCCAGTTTGTGCGTCAGCGACCAGCGCAAAATACCTTGATAGATCTCGACCAGCGCATCGGTGCCGTAGTCAAACAAGGCGGTCACGCGGCCGATGGTTTTGTCGTACCAGGTGACAGGTTTGCGGTGTTTGCCCTGGGCTTCGATGCTGGGGTCGTGCCAGATGGACGACAGCATCGGGTCAAGCGTGAAGCTGACAAACATCGACACCAGCACCGCTGCGACGATCGTCAGGCCGAACTCGTGGAAGAACTTGCCGATGATGCCGCCCATGAAGCCGATCGGCAAAAACACCGCGACGATCGACAGCGTGGTGGCAAACACCGCCAGGCCGATTTCGCGTGTGCCGTCCATCGCCGCGGCAAATGCGCTTTTGCCGATCTGCACGTGGCGAACGATGTTCTCACGCACCACAATGGCGTCGTCGATCAGCAGCCCGACGCTCAGGCTCAGCGCCATCATGGTGATCATGTTGACGGTAAAACCCAGCAGGTTCATGAAAAAAAAGGTGCTGATCAGCGCAATCGGCAAGGTCAGCCCGGTGATGACCGTCGAGCGCCACGAGTTCAAGAACAAAAACACGATCAGCACTGTCAGCAGCGCGCCTTCAACGAGCGTTTCCCGCACGTTGGACACCGACACCCGGATCTGGCGCGAACCGTCGGTGATCTGCTGCAGTTTGACGCCCGGTGGCAATTGGCCTTGCAACTCGGCGAGGGTCTTGTTGAGGTTGTCAACGACGCCAATGGTGTTTTCGTCCTGCGACTTTTGCACACTCAAGAGCAGGGTGCGTTGCCCGTTATAGAGCGCCAGGCTCTCGATTTCCTGCGCGCCGTCATGGACCGTGGCCACCTGGTTCACACGCACCGGCGCGCCGCCCTTACGCGTAATGATGATGCGGCCAAAGTCCTCGGGGCGCTGCATCCGCGCGGCGATCTGAATCGTGCGGTCCAACTCGGCGGAGCGGATGGCACCTGTCGGATAGTCCTGGTTTTCACTGCGCACGGCGGCGACCACCTCGTCAGGCGTGATGCCGAAGGCCTCGAGCGCCCGCGGGTTCAGGTACAGGTTGATCTCGCGCTTGCTGCCGCCCACCAGCGTGACCGAGCCAACGCCGCGCACGTTCTCCAGGCGCTTCTTGAAGACCTGTTCGGCCCAGTTGGTCAGCTCGACCGGGTTCATCGCCTTCGCCCCGGCGCGGCTGTCGGGCGACACCGCGACCGACCAGATGGCGCGACTGGCCGGGTCAAAGCGCAGCACGCGCGGCTCTTTCACCTCGGTGCGCAGGGTGGGGCGGATGGCGGCTACTTTCTCGCGCACGTCCTCGGCCGCCTTGCGCCCGTCCATGTGCAGGCCAAATTCGATGATGACCACCGACTGGCTCTCGTACGAGCGCGACGTCAGCGCGTTGATGCCGGCAATCGAATTGACACCTTCCTCGATTTTTTTGGTGACTTCACTCTCGACGATTTCAGGCGAGGCGCCAGGGTAGTCGGTGCTGATCACCACCACCGGGAAATCGATGTTGGGGAACTGGTCGACTTGCAGACGCTGCATCGAAAACAAGCCCAGCACCACCAGCGCCAGCATCATCATGGTGGCAAAAACCGGGTTGCTCAGGCTGATACGGGTAAACCACATGGGTGCAGCCTTACTTCTGCGCGGTCAGGGCGACCGGTGTGCCAGCACGCAATACGCCGACCGAACCGGTAATGACGGCGCTGCCTGCGCTCACGCCGCTGACGGCCACCAGCGTTTGGCCGTCGACCTCGCTGCGCACGCCGGGCTGGACCTGCACATGCCGCACCTGTTTGTCTTGAACCACCTGCACGTAGGGTTGCGGCTGATCGGTGCGCAGGGCGGTCAGCGGTACCACGGTGGTTTGCACCCCGCCGACGGTCAGCGTCCCTTGCGCGTATTGGCCGTGACGCAATGCTGCGTGTGGCAGAAGCGCCAGGTACACCATGACCGACCGGCTGCCGACTGAGGTGCCGGGGTTGATGCGCACCACCCGTGCCGCTACGGTTTGCGTGCTGCCTTCAACCTGCAGTGTGGCGTTTTGCCCGACCCGGGCCTGTAGAGCGTCCGCAGCGCTCAAGGCCGCTGTCAGCTCGAGCTGGCTTAGATCGACAATTTCAACGACGCGGGCATCCACGCCGACGCGTTCACCGGGTTGCGCCAGCCGCTGTGACACCTGCCCTGAAATGGGCGCGCGCAGCACGGTGTCTTCCATGTTCTTGGCGGCCACGTCTGCACCGGCTTGCGCTGCCGCAAAAGTGGCCTGCGCTGCGGCCAGGTTGGCTTGGGATGAGGCCAGCGCGGTGTCGGAGATAAAGCCTTGCGCGACCAGTGCCACGTTGTTGTCATAGCCGCGTTGGGCGATGTCGACCTGTGCCTCGGCCGCTTGCGCTTGCTGGCGCGCCTGGCGCAGACGCGCCTGCGCTTCGGTGGGGTCGATGTGGCCGAGCACCTGGCCGGCTTTGACAGCGTCACCTTCGCGCACGCTCAAGCCTTGGAGCTCGCCACCGATGCGTGCCTTGACCCATGCCGTATGGACCGCATGCACCGGGCCCGCCAGCGCCACCGTCAGCGGCAGCGTACGCACTTTGACCTCAATGAGGTCTTGTTGCTGTAGCGCGATCGAGACCTGTGTCTTTTGTGCCTCTTGTTGCGCTTGCAACGCTGCTTGTTTCGCTTTGCGCGCCGCCAGGGAGCGCAGGCCACCGGCCAGCAACAGCACGGCGATGAGCGTCAAGAGCGTCCACTTCAGCCAGGGTTTCATGTCGTTTAATGCTCCGAAAAATAGAGTGACGTCAGCGCGCGCTCAAGCCATGCAATAGCATTTCAAGCTGTGTTTCAAGGTAGCTGGCTGGGTCGATTTGGCTGCCCTGGTCACAGCAGGGTCCAAAAGAATGCTTCCACAGCGCCAGAAAAAGCAGCGGCGCCAGGATCAGGAAGACGCCGTATTTCAAGTCGACCAGACGGAATTCGCCACGCGCGATACCACGCTGCAAAATGCGCGCCAACAGCGCTTTGCCTGGTTCAATGACTTCCTGCCGGTAAAAAGCAGCAAGCTGCGGAAAATTACCCGCCTCGCTCATCATCAGTTTGGGGATGCCCGAGGCCTGGGTCGAGCCGATGCGCTCCCACCAGCTGAATAGCGCGTAACGCAACATTTCAGCAGATGTGCCGTCAAAATGGTCAATCTCATCGCTCCAGCGACTGAGGTGGTCAGACAAATGCAAGCGCACCACCGCCTTGAACAGGTCTTCCTTGCTGGGAAAGTACAGGAACAGCGTGCCTTTGGAGACGCCGGCGCGGCGCGCGACTTCTTCGACGCGGGTGGCGCTGAAGCCTTTTTCCACAAACAAGTCCAGCGCAGCGGACAGCAGTTCCCCTGGACGAGCCTCTTTGCGTCGGGCACGGCGGGTTGGGGCGTTGGCGATGGGCAGCATGAAGCGCAGTTGATTTTTAATGACTCAGCGGTTATTAATGTAGCAAACCGCCGAATTACCGTCAACGCCAAGGGACAAGCGTCAAGGTGAGCATGGGTGTCATTGGACAAGCAGTTCCAGCACCACCGGCGCGTGGTCGCTGGGGCGCTCATTCTTGCGCGGGGTTTTGTCGATCCAGCAGGCGCTGACACGGGCCTTGAGCGCGGTACTGATCAGGATGTGGTCGATGCGCATGCCGTGGTTGCGCCTGAACGCCATGTCGCGGTAGTCCCACCAAGAATAGCTTTTGGGGGCCTGGGCAAACAGGCGGTGCGCATCGCTCAGGCCCAGCGCAATGAGCGCCTGCAGGTGGTAGCGCTCTTCGTCGGTGCAGTGAATCTGGCCTTGCATGCCCACCGGGTCCCAGGTGTCGGCATCGTCAAAAGTGATGTTGAAGTCGCCCATCAGCACCAGATTGGGGTGCGTTTGCAGCGCGCCGCGCAGCCAGGCGCGCAGGCCGTCTAGCCAGGCCATCTTGTACTCAAACTTGTCGCTGCCGGGCTCCTGGCCGTTGGGAAAGTAAGCGCCAACCACACGCAGCGTTTGCGATGGGGCACTCAGCGGATAAGTGGCGCTGAGCACACGCGCCATGTCGTCGTCAAAGCCGGGAATGTTTTTGACGACCTCTGCGGCAGGCGCACGCGAGATCAGCGCCACGCCGTTGTAGGTCTTTTGGCCAAAACAGACCGACTCATAACCCGCATTTTTGAACGCTGCGTGCGGAAACTTGTCGTCGGTCAGCTTGAGCTCTTGCAGCGCCAGCACATCGACCGGGTTGGCGGCCAGCCAGTCCAGCACCTGGGGCAGGCGCACGGTGAGGGAATTGATGTTCCAGGTGGCAAGTTTCATATGAAAAATCGGGCTCTAGCCCTTATAAATAAAGCGCATGCAGCTATTAAAGTTGGAATATTTAAGTGTGCGGCGATTGGCGGTAGGTGACAAAACTGAAGTGCAGTCCGGTGTTGGAGCGTTGGCTTTCACGCGCCACCTCGCGCCACTGTGGGCCGAATTCTGGCGCAAACGCGTCGCCTTCAAACACCGCATCAATTTCTGTAACCACGGCCTGTGTGGCCAGCGGCAAAGCCTGCGCGTACACCTCAGCCCCACCGATCACCCAGGCGGTGCTCTCAGGTGGACACAGGGCGCAGGCCTGCGTGATCGAATGCGCCACCAGCGCACCGTCGGCGCGCCAGTCCGTTTGGCGCGTCACCACAATGTTGAGCCGATCCGGCAGTGGGCGGAACTTGGGTGGCAGCGAGTCCCAGGTTTTACGCCCCATGATCACCGGGCAGCCCAGGGTGGTGCGTTTGAAGTGCGCCATGTCTTCGGGCAGATGCCAGGGCAGGGTGTTGTGGTGGCCAATCACGCCGTTGGCAGCGCGGGCAAAAATCAGGTTCAGTTGCATGCAAAAGCGTCTGTTCAAAGTGGTTGTGTCGGAAGCGGGATCAGTCTGGGCTGGACGCGGTCGGGGTGGATTTTGAACGACTCGGCAGCAGCACCGCGGCAATGGCGGCCATCACGCACAGCATGGCAGCAAAATCCTGCCAACCGGGCACCTCGCCAACGATCAAAGTGGCGCTGGCCGTGCCAATCAGTGGGATGGCCATGATGCTCATGGCGCTGGTGGCGGGTGGCAAATGGCGCGCCAGCCCAAACCAGATGATCTGGGCAAAACCATAGTTGATCAGCGCGCCGTAAGCCAGGCTGCCCCACATCGGCGCAGAAAATTGCCAGGCCGGCCAGGGTTCCAGCGCGGCGGCAAACAACCACAGGCAAACGCTGGCCAAAATCAGCATCCACACGGTGAGCGTTTCCATCGGAATGGTCAGGTGGGCGCGGCGCATCAGCAAGGTGCCCGCCGCCCATGACAAGGCGGCCCCTTCCATCCAGACGATGCCCAGCGGCTTGCCGGTCAAGGCGGTCAGCTCATTGAAGGTGAGCAAGCCAATGGCCAAGGCCACGGCCAGCACTGCCAGGCCAATGCGCCGGGTGAGTTTTTCTTTGAAAAAAAGCACGCCGAGCAGCACCGTCCAGATCGGCATGGTGAAGCCCAGAATGGCGGCACGTCCGCTGGCGAGCTCTTTCACGCCCAGGATGGCCATGGTGTGCCAGCCCAGCACATTCGGCAGCCCGAGCGTGATGACGCTG
>Ga0100400_1002565_pt1 | contig 12505 bp, 7 predicted proteins | sample CryGeymeta201524_FD_80420 | JGI IMG/M metagenome (GOLD analysis project Ga0100400, IMG submission 80420) | Groundwater microbial communities from Crystal Geyser aquifers in Utah, USA - Crystal Geyser metaG 2015-24 | ecosystem: Environmental > Aquatic > Deep subsurface > Groundwater | place: USA... | reverse complement strand
ATCCAACCTTTTCCTGATTTTGAAAGTGAACCACCTGAACATGAAGCTGAAATTTGGTCGTCGCGGAAGCCAGGAACAGAAATTTCCATAGGATTATCAACGCCAATATATAATACATTCATTTTTGTAGGAGAAACTACTGCCATAGGAGGGGCAACAGTATATTCGATATTGTATTTACCACCTGATTTTACAGGATAATCGGTAAACAGTCCGGTTGAAGAGTTAAATACCTTTATTATAGAAGCATAAGAATGATTGCCTTGTCCTGCACCTTCAACAACATACTTTCCCATACCATGTTGAATATTCAAAGTTTTTACATTTCCTAAAAGTTTACCATTTATCGAATCGTAACTATCACCAATTAAAACTTTTGAAGCAGTATCGGTAGAACTGAATGCAGCAATAAATAAATCTGCTTCATATTTATCACCGGAAATCAAAAAACTGCTTTTAGGAATTACACGTGGAGCAACAGTATCAAATTTAAAATCAGTTGCACCAATTCCACCTAACAATGTTTGAATTATAGTAGCTTCAGCATTTTTAACTTGATTTTGAATTTGCGATAGCAATGTAATTGTTGCAGCAGCAGGAATTTCGGCAAACAAGGCTGTTTCCCAATATTTTTGGTCAGGTTCATCGGCGCTTGCTTTAGGGTTGTTTTCTGTGTTTATTCCCAAATCGCCCAACCCTCTAATAGAAAGCTCTTTATTTGGTAAAGAAATGTCAGATTTTTTTAACTCTGCAAATAAATTTTTCTTAAACTCTATTAGTTTATTTTTCAATTCTCTGGCACTACCCTGCGAACCATCTTCACTTTCGCCTAACATAAAATTATGAGGTACATCGCGATCATCTTTTCCATCAAAATTTCTCATATCTTTTATGGCAGCAGGGGCTTTCTCAGTTCCTTCTATTCTAGTTATTAATTCAGCCTTTAATTTTTTTATATGTGTATCCAAATCTTTTGAATATTTTTTTATATTCATTGCCGCCCGATAGTATGGAGCTACTTTTATCGGGTCGTTTTGATTTGCAACAACAAAAGCGTCATAAGTAAAACTATTTTTTAATGAGAAGTTAGTATTTGTTTTCTCCATCCCTTCGTTAACAATAACGAAAGCATCAAGAATATCTTTTGAAACATTTAAGGCAAGCATAGCCGTTAAAAAAAGATACATCATACCTATCATTTTCTGCCTCGGAGTTTCCTTACAATTTATTGCACCCATATTCTAATATACTTTATAATAATAAAAACAAATCATCTTTTTAGGTTATTTTGAAAAATTCATAGCCGAAAGCATATTGCCATAAATTGTATTCATTGCACTTAAGTTTTGACTTAATTTAGAAATTTCTTCACGATATTTCTTGACATCGTTGGCAGAATTTTTCATGTTATCAATAATATCTTCCATTCCGGTATATAATTTTTTTGTTGATTCAAGATGCTCATTAGAATCTTGTAATTGCAACTCAAAAATGGAATTTAATGCTATAAGGTTCTTAGACATCATTTGTAATTGTTCGCCATAACTCTTTGAGCCGGATTTTGTGTTTTCTAATTCTGAACTCATTATTTCAGCTAACTGACTGTACGATTCAGAAAGTTTTGTACCTGAATCAGTTACCATCTTAGCTATTTCACTTCCGCTATTTGTCATAGTATCTGCAAAAGATGCAGTACTGCTATTAATAACTTCAGAAAGCTTTGTACCTGAGTTAGTTATCGTTTTAGCAATTTCGCTACCACTGTTTGTAATTGTGTTTGAAAATGAATTAACACTACTGTCTATTACTTCAGAAAGTTTTTTGCCTGAGTTGGTAATATTATTTGCAATTTCGTTTCCGCTGCTGTTCATATTATCTGCAAAAGATGTAGCACTGCTATTAATAACTTCAGAAAGTTGCTTACCTGAGTTAGTAATCATACTTGAAACTTTATTTCCGCTTTGTGAAATAGTTTCGGTAAAACTTGTGATACTTCCCGAAACAAGTTCGGCAGATTTTTCGTAAGATTTTGAAAGACTGTTAGCTGAATTATTTAATGATTGAGCAGATTGTCCATATAAATCGGCAAATTCACTTACTTTTGATGATGCTTTATCGAAACTAGTAATATACTTATTTGTTGCTACACTTGCATCAGAAACATCCGAAAGTTTTTCAGTAGTTTTGTTCAAAGAACGTAAACCAAGACCTAATTTTTCGAAAAGTTCAGGAGTAATGTCTGCACTATTAATAAGTTCATCAAACCTCTCGGAAGCACTTTTTTTAGAAATCTTATCTTTTCCCTTTAAATCTTCATCTATTTCATCATCCATACCTGCTAATACAGGGTATGCTAAACTCCAATCCCACTCGACATAAAGTGGCTCAAAAGCAGAAGTAAAAAAGATAAATGCCTCGGTACTAAGACCCATTACAATCATTGGACCTGCACCAGGCCAGTGCATAATTTTAAACATAGCTCCAACTAATACTACGGATGCTCCCCATCCATAAACTTTTGCCATGAACTTTTTCCAACCTCTGGTTTCAACAAGTTCGTTGATACTAAATCCCATTTTTTTAAATTTTAAATGTTAATATTAAAGACAATAATTAATAAATTTGTGAACCGGAACCACCATCGCTTACGTCGCGTCCTAAATATGACCTTACGCAACGGAAACCTATGTATGATTTTGCAGTATCCTGATACTCATAAGAACGAGTACCGCACTGCATATAACATGAAATATCTTTCCATGAACCACCACGAATAATTTTTCGTTTACGAACAGGTGGGTCATCGGGTAGAGCTTCGTATTGATAATCCGGACTTAAATCATCTGTCCAACTGTAAGCCGATTCATCAAAAGCGTTATTTGTCCATTCCGAAACATTTCCGCCCATATCATATAATCCCCATTCGTTAGGGTCGTTACTTGCAACAATTAATGTGTAAACGCCACCATCGGCAGAATAATTACCACGCATTGGTTTAAAGTTTGCAATATAGCATCCTTTATAGTTTTGTGTATAATAACCTCCCCATGGATACATGGCACCTTTTAAGCCGCCACGAGCTGCATATTCCCATTCCGATTCGCTTGGTAATCTATAATCCTGAACAAATGTTTCGTCCATAGATGCTAAAAAGGAGCTATTCAATAATTGAGTTCTCCAAACACAAAATGCGCGGGCTTGTCTCCAGGTAATTCCAACAACAGGGTAGTAGTCGAATGCAGGGTGCCAAAAGTAATTTGCATAAGGTTCATTAAATGAATAGGTAAAGTCGCTAACCCAACAAAGTGTATCGGGATATACATTTACAACATCTCTAACTATATAAGAAGAGCGGTCTTTAACTTGGATTCTTTGTCCTTTTGTAGCACTTTTATAATTATAGTCGGTAACTTCACCATCATATTTATTTTCATCGGCATTCCAAGCACGGCGTGATTCATTATTAAAGTCGTATTTTTTTGCTGCCTGACGCAAGTCAATCCAAAAATATTCAAAATTTAATTTTCTGGTATCCAACTCTTTACGACGATAGAATCGTTCTTGTTCGGGGAGGAATAGTTCATTAAGTATTTCACGTTGTTCGTCGTTTTCCCATTTTATTTTTTCTTCCCAATTAATAAAAGGTGGGTTTAATTCTTCGCCATATTCATTTTCGGTAATTAAAAACTCCTCTAACTCTGCACCTAAAAGTTTAGCTGCAATAGAATCGCGAACCCACTCTACAAATTGACGATACTCGTTATTTGTAATTTCTGTTTCATCCATCCAAAATGGAGGAATTGTTACTGTTTTTGTTTCTGCTGTCATAGCCCAAGGAACATCCTGGTCATCAGGACCCATGTTATAGCTACCACTTTGTATGAACAACATACCATAGGGTGGAGCTTCAAACCATGATTCTCTATTGGGAACTCCAACTAGTTCGCCATTACCGGAATTAGAACAACTGTTTAATCCAGTTAAAGCAATGAACAAAATTAAAACTGCTACTAAAGTTTTCATACGGCATTTTATTTATTATGAGAACTTGTTATTTCCATTTTTATTATAAAAATCTAACACTTCCATATTTTCCTCTTGGTCCTGCTTTAGTTATATTAAAGCAGTATTTAGCCATAAATTCAAAAGAACCTTTTTCATAAGCCCTTAATTTAGATGTCGTTAAATCATAAGCTAATGCAAAAGTAATATTTGATTGAGTAGTAAAACCAACCATTACAACTATTGCATCGCCAAAACGATATGATAATCCTCCACGAAACTGACGACGAAATTCGAGCAACAGGTTAAGGTCATACTGGTTTGTTCTGCCGTCCGATTTAATAAAAGCTGAAGGGTTTAGTCCCCAGTTTTTATCAGGTAAATTAATATAAGAACCTGCTACTATATAATAATGTCTTGCTATAAAAGGCATTTTACCAGATTCATATTTTAAATCGGGTTGGGTAAGGTGAGTTGATGATATTCCACCATATATTTTGTCGTCTTTTGCACGATAAAATAAACCAAAGTTTGCATCGAACACATATTTATTTTCGGAATGTGGAATTGCAGGGTCTGTATAGGGATTTGAAGCTCCGGGAACATTATTTAATTTGTCGGGTGTTACCCATTCTCCATTTAATGATTTATTAACAAAGCCAAGACCTAATCCCAAACCTAATGAGCCGGTACCTATTTGTAATCTATAAGCATAAGCCAAATTTAAGTACATATTTTTTTCGAAACCAACATTATCGCTTAAAATATTTATACCTATACCACTGCTAATGCTGGATATTGCCATATCTCCGCTAAATATCATAGTTTTTGGAGCTCCTTCAAAACCCATCCATTGCGAACGATAAAGTACTGATGTACAAATCGCTTCGTTGCTTCCAGCAAATCCCGGGTTTACTGGTAAAATGTTATATTTATTTAAGCTTAATTGTGGGTCTTGCTGTGCAAGAAGATTAATTCCCAACATTATTATAGCTAAAAGAGAAATTATTTTCCTCATATTCAGATGTTTACTTCTCTAGGTTTATGTTTAAATTCCACTTTATCACAGCGTAAAGTAAATAAAAATATTAATTAAAAACAAATTTTTTATTTTTTTTTCAATAATTTTTTAATATTACAACTTTATACGAACATAAATAAATAAAGTTATATTTTGTTTTTAAATTTTTATTTTTTTTAATGCAAAATTGTTAATTCTCAAATCTTAATTATTGTTAACGCAAAATTAAGAAAAATATTATATTTAATGTAGATTAACATATTTTTTGAAAAAATTTCCACCATCTATCTGGTACATTACCAGAGCAAGCCTTCTTATAATCAGAATATGAGCAAGATACTGTTAAATGTTTTTCAAACTTTGATTTTGGATATGGAATGTCCATCCACCATCTTTCGCTAATTTTACTTTTATAGAATGTTATTGATGAGTCTTTACCTACTTCAACATAAAATTTAACAATATAATTTGATTTTTTTTGAGGATTCTCAATTTTACGTTGCGAAAATCCTTCTAAAAAATACCATATTGCCTGTGCAATAATCATTGCTTCTATATTATTAAAACTATTACCATAAAAACATACATTAGTTAACCTGTCACTAACCCCAGCATATTTTGCAAGCTGACAAAATTCCCGTGCTTCTAAACCATTTGGTGAAATAACATTTTTATCTAAAACAGTTCCTTTTATTGAATTAATATTTAAACACGTTAAATCGGAATCCCGAAAAAATGGTTCTGTTTCAGTAATATCTGATTGCACTATTCCTAAACGAATTGTGTCGAAATATAAGTGTGAAAGAATATTTAATTCTTCCTGAGAAACAAAATATGACTGAAATGCTAACAATGAGAAATTGAAAATGCAATTATTTTTACGCAATATTATTTTAGGTAAGAAATGAATATTTTGTTGAACAATATTTTTGTGTTTCAAATTAATATTGTTCTCAACCGAAACTATATTTATTGGTTTATTAATTTCTTCGTAAGCAAGATATGAACCAAAGGGAATATTGTTATTGTCTCCAATTATGATTGTTGTTATTTTTTTTTTATGTAGAATGTTTAATACTTCGCGAATGCCATAAATTATATCATTGGGATTATTTCCTTTTTTTAAATTTCCTAAATCAACGACATCATTATTAAAAGGTGTAAATAATGAGTATAGACATTCTCTTATTTTATCGCTAAGATGAGTTTTATTATCTTCTGTTTCGCTAAATACCCCAAAAATTGCAATTTTCGCTTTGCTAATTTCAATTAATTTGTTATTTGTTGTATATGAACTAATTTTATTAGCAAAACGTGTTTTTTCGTCATAGTTTTTTTTAACTATGTTTGTTAAATCAATTGGATTAAAAAAATTAAACAGTTGCTCCATATTTAGTTTAGAGTTTCCAGTTTCCAGTTTAGAGTTTCCAGTTTAGAGTTTAGAGTTTTTGGTTACAGCCAACAGCTAACAGCCAATAGCCAAAAACCAAACATATTCTACCCCTATCTATTTCTTTTTGTTAACTTTTTTTGTTGTTTTTGCGTTCTTAGGAACAGTTTTAGTTTTTGTGATTTTTGGTTTTTTTTCTGGGCTTTGTTTTATTATTTCATCAACATCTTTATACGTTAATGTATTCCAATCTGTATTAGGTGGAATGCGATAATTCAAATCATTAAATTTAATATATGCACCGTATCTGCCTTTTACTATTTTTAAATTAGCATCTTCTTTAAATGCTTTTAAACAACTATTTGCAACCTGATTTTGTTTCTCAATAATTAACTCAATTGCTCTGTCTAACACAATTGTATATGGGTCATCTATGCCTTTTTTTAATGAATAAAATTTACCATCGTGCATAGCATAAGGTCCAAAGCGACCAATATTTGCAACAATTTCCTTATCTTTATATAATCCAAGTTTACGTGGCAAAATAAATAGTTCTAATGCTTCTTCGAGTTTAATAGTTTCGAGATACTGGCTTTTTTTGAGACTTGCGTATTTTGGTTTTTCGTTTTCGGTTTTTTCGCCCATTTGTACAAATGGTCCATATCTACCGAACTTTACATAAACCGGTTTGCCTGTTTTTGGGTCTTTTCCTAATAATCTTTCGCTTTTCTTTTTTTCTATTTTCTTTGAACTTTCATCAATTTTAGAATGAAATTTTTCATAGAATTTTTTTAACATTTTTACCCATTCGGTTTTTCCTTCGGCTATTTCATCAAATTCTAATTCAACAGATGCGGTAAAATTAAAATCAATAATATTAGAAAAATTTTCAACTAAATAGTCATTAACAACCATGCCTATTTCAGTTGGAAAAAGTTTCGATTTTTCGTACCCGTAATTTTCAGATTTTGAAGATTCTTTAATAGTATTATTTGTTAAGGTAATAGAAATAACCTGACGTTCTTTTCCTGCTCTGTCTTCTTTTACAACATATTCGCGTTTAATTATTGTAGATATTGTTGGTGCATAAGTAGATGGGCGTCCAATGCCTAATTCTTCCATTTTTCTAACAAGACTTGCTTCGGAGTATCGTGCAGGATGATGACTGAATTTTTCGTCGGCACTAATACTTTTCATTTCCATTTTTTGATTTTTCTGCATAGGTGGAAGTAGCGAAACGCCTTGTTCTTCGGCATCGTCATCGGTTGATTCCATATATACTTTTAAAAATCCATCAAATTTTATAACCTCTCCTGTTATAATAAATTGTTCAGAAGCATTTGAAATATTAATTGTTACAATAGTTTTTTCGATTGCGGCATCGCTCATTTGCGAAGCAATAGCTCTTTTCCAGATTAATTCGTAAATCCGTTTTTCATTAGCCGAAGCCGAAACGGTGTTGCTCGAAAAATATGTAGGCCGAATTGCTTCGTGTGCTTCCTGTGCTCCTTTTGATTTTGTTTGAAATTGGCGTGTTTTACTATATTGCTTGCCATATTTTTCGTTAATTTCTTTTTTTGATGTTGCTATTGCCAAATCGGAAAGATGAACCGAATCGGTACGCATATATGTAATGTGTCCAGCTTCGTATAATTTTTGTGCTAATGTCATTGTTTGCAATACCGAGAAACCAAGTTTGCGACTTGCTTCCTGTTGCAATGTAGATGTTGTAAATGGAGGTGCAGGCGATTTTGTTGATGGTTTTACTTGAATATCTGAAATTGTAAAAGTTGCTCTTTTGCATTTTTCGAGAAAATCAATTGCTTCTTTTTTTGTTGTGAACCCTTTTTGTATGTCTGCTTTTACTTCATATTTTTTGTTGTTTTTGTCAGTAATAATAAATATTCCGGAAATTTTATATTGCGAAACAGGTTTAAAGGCAAAAATTTCACGTTCTCTTTCAACAATTAATCTAACAGCAACCGACTGAACTCTGCCTGCCGATAAACTTGGTCTGATTTTTTTCCATAATAATGGTGAAAGTTCAAAGCCAACTAATCGGTCAAGAATTCTACGTGCTTGCTGAGCATTAACTAAATTATAATCAATTCCTCTAGGATTTTTAATAGCATTTTGAATTGCTTCTTTTGTAATTTCGTGAAATACAATTCTTTTTGTAGAGGTTTTTTTTAAATCGAGAGTCTCGAATAAATGCCATGCTATTGCCTCTCCTTCGCGGTCTTCATCAGATGCTAACCAAACTGTTTTAACTTTTTTAGAAAACTTTTTTAATTCGGATACCGTTTTGAGTTTATCTTCCGGAATTTCGTAGTTAGGTTTGAAATTATCTTCAATTTCGACACCAAGTTTCTTTTTTGAGAGGTCGCGTATATGCCCAAAACTCGACTTTACAATGTACCCTTCACCAAGAAATTTCTCAATGGTTTTGGCTTTTGCAGGAGATTCTACTATTACTAAATTTTCTTCCATCTTTTTTATATAATTTTGGCGTGCAATTTATATATTTTATTTTTAAGATTAATTTTATGAACTTTTTTTGTTGTTAAAAACATAATTATTTAATTTGTTATGAAAGAAAAAACGCCAGAAGGTACTGACAATAAGAACTATAAATTTTTTATGAAAATTTTATGGTTTCTTTTTATTTTCCCAATTATTTCGCTCTTTATCTTGTTTTTTTGTATTTCGCAAGGTTATTTAGGTTATATGCCAAGTTTTAGCGAGATGGAAAACCCAAAAAACAATCAAGCTTCCGAAGTTATTTCGAGTGATGGAGTAGTTTTAGGCACATATTTTAAAGAAAACCGTTCAAATATAAAATTCGAAAATTTATCGCCAGAGCTTGTAAAAGCATTAGTTGCTACCGAAGATGTTCGGTTTTATTCGCATTCGGGTGTTGATGCCAGAGCTATTGGTCGTGCTTTGTTTGGTACAGGGCGAAAAGGAGGTGGAAGTACAATTTCGCAGCAATTAGCCAAAATGCTTTTTCCACGCGAAGATTTTTCTAACTTTTTTTCAAAAATTTTAAGAAAACTTCGTGAGTGGGTAATGGCAATTAAACTAGAAAAGCGTTATACTAAAGAAGAAATCATAACAATGTATTTTAATAAGTTCGATTTTTTAAATTTAGCGGTAGGAATTAAATCGGCTGCCAAAGTTTATTTTAATACCGAACCCGATTCTTTAAAAATTGAACAAGCAGCGATGTTAGTGGGCATGGCAAAAAATCCATCGCTTTACAATCCATTACGAAGGGAAGAATTAACAATGCAAAGAAGAAATGTGGTTTTAAATCAGATGAAAAAATACGATTATATTACAAGCGAACAATACGATTCGTTAAAAAAAATATCTTTAGGAGTTAAATTTCAAAAAGTTGACCATAAAGAAGGAATAGCCACATATTTCAGAGAATACTTACGTATTATTATGGGAGCCAACAAACCTGAATCTGATGAATATATTGATAAACAAAAATATTACGAAGATTCACTTGACTGGGAAACAAACCCGCTTTATGGGTGGAGTAATAAAAATATGAAGCCAGACGGAAGTGCTTATGATATATACAAAGACGGATTAAAAATATATTGTACAATTAATTCTAAAATGCAGAAATATGCAGAATATGCTGTAGCAAGACATTTAAAAGATGAGATGCAGGTTAAATTTTTTAAAGAACAGAAAGGAAGGGAAAAAGCTCCCTTTGCATGGAATGTTAATGCTCAACAAATTGATGAGATAATGGAGCAATCAATGAGAAGAAGCGAAAGGTACAGGGTTTTAAAATTAAAAGGGTTGTCAGCTTCGCAAATTAAAAAAACATTTTATGAACCTACTCAAATGTCTGTATTTTCATGGAAAGGAGATATTGATACGATTCTTACACCATGGGATTCAATACGATATTATAAATTTTATTTGCGGGCTGGTTTAATGTCAATGGAGCCACAAACAGGATTTGTAAGAGCTTATGTAGGAGGAATTAATTTTAAGCATTTCCAGTATGATATGGTTAAAGGAGGTAAAAGACAAGTTGGGTCAACATTTAAACCTTTTTTATATACTTTGGCTATGCAAGAGGGTTATTCGCCATGTTATGAAGTACCCGATATTCCTGTAACATTTGAACTTCCTGATGGCAATAGCTGGACGCCAAGGAACAGCGGTAAAACAAAAAAAGACGGACAATTAGTAACTTTAAAATGGGCTTTGGCAAATTCAATTAATTTTATATCTGCCTGGTTAATGAAACGATATAATCCTTATGCTGTTATAAATATTGTTAGAAAAATGGGGGTTAGAAGTAAAATTGATGCTGTCCCTGCAATATGTCTCGGAACACCAGAATTGTCAGTTGCAGAAATGACGGCAGCATTCAGCACTTTTAGTAATCACGGTATTTATACTCAGCCAATATTTGTAACAAAGATTACTGATAAAAACGGAAATGTTCTTGCTAATTTTAAACCTACCCGAACAGAAGCAATTAGCGAAGAAACAGCTTATTTAATGATTGAGTTATTGCGTGGAGTTGTGGCTTTTGGAACAAGCTGGAGGGTTAAAGGCGTTTATAAAGTTGAAGGTGATATTGCTGCTAAAACTGGTACAACTCAAAATCAATCGGACGGCTGGTACATGGGTTTAACCCCACATTTAATGACCGGTGTATGGGTTGGCGGCGAAGACAGAGCAATACATTTTAGCACTCTTGAATATGGACAAGGTGCAAGTTTGGCACTTCCAATTTGGGCGTATTATATGAATAAAGTTCATGAAGATAAAACGTTAAATTATCTAATAAAAGATGTTTTTGAAAAACCAAAAAATATTAAAGTAAATGTTGATTGCAGTAAAGACGATGAAAAGAATGTAAATCCAGATATAATTGAGGGGGTTGATTTATAACTCAAAAAAGTTTATAGTTCAGAAAAGTTTATAGTTCAGAAAAGTTTATAGTTTATAGTTTTGAGTTTCGGGTTTCGAGTTTCGGGTTTTTTAACAACTCTAAACTAATAAACTTTAAACTATAAACTAAAAACCCTGAACTAAAAACCCTAAACCAATAAAAATATATTAATTATGTGAATTAAGGGTTGAATTCGATAGCTTCCCAATAACTATAGGGTTTAAGTAAGATTAGTTACAAAAACTTTATTTTTTTATTTATTAAATGTTTTTTGTGATAAAATCAATTTTTGTATTGACTAATTAAAAAAAAAGTTAATTTTGTAATATAAATTTTTTCAAAATGAATTGCATAATTGTTGATGACGATAAAATGTCAAGAAAAGTTTTAGAGGAATTTGTTAAAAGGACTGATTCTCTTAAATTAATTAATATTTATACTAATGCAGTTGAAGCAATTAATGCTTTAAAAAATTGCCAGGAACCAATTCATCTTATTTTTTTAGATATTGAAATGCCTGATATGACAGGTATTGAGTTTTTAAATTCGTTAAAAGAAGTTACATCTCAAATAATTATAGTATCGGCTAAAGATAAATATGCAATTACCGCTTTTGAGTATGATGTTACAGATTATCTGTTAAAACCAATTTCTTATGCTCGTTTCTATAAAGCTGTAGATAAGGTATATAAGCGTATTGATGATATTATATCTATTAAGCGTCCATATTCACAAAGCGAAGATTCTGACGAAATATTTATTAAAAAGAACTCTGCACTTGTACGTTTAAAATACGATGATATTTTATATGTTGAAGCATTAGAAAACTATGTAATTGTAAACACTTATAACGAAAAATTCACAATACATTTTACTATGAAGTCAATTGAAGATAAACTTCCTGCAAAAAAGTTTAAACGCGTACACCGTTCATTTATAGTAAATATCAATAGAATAAAAGGTATAGAAGATAACTCTATAATAGTTAAACTCGAAGAAGGTACAAAACTTATTCCTGTTGGAAAATCATATAAAGATAAGCTGTTAAGTGAAATAAACTTAATTGTAAAATAACCCATTTTTAGTTTCGGGTTTTTGGTTTCGGGTTCATTGTCATTCAATAGTTATTCAATTGTTTCATTGTTTCATTGTTTCATTGTTT
>Ga0100400_1002564_pt1 | contig 12506 bp, 6 predicted proteins | sample CryGeymeta201524_FD_80420 | JGI IMG/M metagenome (GOLD analysis project Ga0100400, IMG submission 80420) | Groundwater microbial communities from Crystal Geyser aquifers in Utah, USA - Crystal Geyser metaG 2015-24 | ecosystem: Environmental > Aquatic > Deep subsurface > Groundwater | place: USA... | reverse complement strand
CGCCAGCTCCGCGTTGGCCTTCGCTTCCCGGCAACGCCATTCGGGCGGCGAGACGACCCGGCCTTCAGCCGTCGACAGGTACCACGGGCAGTGGACCTCGCAGACATTCCGCGCCCAGCACCCCTGACACGCTGAGCGAACCGCGAAGAACTCCCGCAGGTAGGTCGCCTGGCGCTCCCTGCTCACCCCCTCCCAGATATCCCCGATCACGAACTTGTCCATCCCCACGTACCGATGGCAAGGGTACAGCTTCCCCTCCGCGTCAATGGTGGTCACACCCCTCGTCACGCCGCAGGGCAGGCCGGCCGAACGGCAGTGGTGGATCTCGTCAAGGGAGATCAGCACCGGGGTGCGATGCTTGCGGCTGCCAGCGGACAGGGAGTGGAGCAGCTCGTCTGCCAGCCGGCCCTCGTGCCCCCTCGCGATCGCCCAATCACTTGGGCCGAGGTCGTGCGGGCCAATCATGTCCACTCGCCCCTCCGACCGCGTCAACTGGAAGTGCTCGAACCCCTGATCCCGGAAGAAGCAGACCAGCTTCGGAGTGTCCAAGCAGTGCCGGGTCACCGTGCAGCGCACGAACAGGTCGATCCCAGCCCCGCGCAGCGCGTTCGCACCGCTCATGGTGGCGTCGAAAGAGGGACGGCCGTTGGCGAACGGGCGCATGCGGTTGTGCACCTCGGGTGGGCCGTCGAAGCTGAGGGTGACGGCGAAGCCATTCTCTCGAAGGAACGTCGCTGTCTGTTCGTCCACTCGAGACCCGTTGGTCACCACGGCGAACCGCGCGCGCTTGCCGGCCGCTCGGCAGCGCCTGCGGGCATGGTCGACCACGAATCGGAGACCGTCCATGTTCAGCAGCGGCTCCCCGCCGAAGAAGGTGATCTGGATCGAGTCCATCGCCGCCCCGCGCCGGAACACCAAGTCCACCGCCGCCTTCGCCACCTCCCACGGCATCAGGCCGTTGTGCATGGCATCATTCTCGGCGACGTAGCAGTACCTGCACCGCAGGTTGCACGCCTCGGCGAGGTACAGCTCGATCTTGTTGGTGCTCATCTTCACGAGCCGGCCGATCTGGCGTTCGTAGTCGGCGTCGTCGTACGTGGTGACCGGCCCGGTGAGTAGTCCCTGCCGCCGGAGCAACGCAATGTCGCCAGCGACGCGTTCGACTGCTTCGGGATCGAACTGCTTCTCCAGTGCTGTCAATGCCGCACCGAACGTCGCGCCCGCCTGGAGCCGCTCCAGCAGCGCGTAGGACACCTCGTCCAGCTTCAGGAAGACGAGCTTGGCGCAGTCGAAGGCGAACGGCACCCCTCTGTGCACGAAGAGGTGGCACGCGGGCACCAAAGGAGTCGTCCGATGCGTCATGGGTGTCGCCCGGCGACCTGTGCTTTGGCCCATTGGCAGACCTCGCGGTCGAAGTGTCCCAGTGCGTCGGCCGCGGCTTGGGCTGTGTCGCGCGAGACTGAGGTGTCGGTGACGATCTCGACCAGTGTCAGCAGCCCGAGGTCGCCTTCCAGTCGGTCGGCGCCCAGAACCTGCTGCTGTCGCGAGCCGGCCAGAATGAGGCCCGTGTAGTAGTCCCCGACAGCCTGGGGATCCGCCTTCGTCAGGGCAGTCTCGACGAGTTCGCGCGTCACTGGATCCGGGTCGCGCGCCAGGACCGTTCTCAGTGCGGGGACCGCCACGTCGGCGGGGTATCCGGTCAGCGCCCGGACTGCCGTTCGGTTGAGGCGGTTGCGGGGCGGGGGGCCCTGTGTGCACGCTGCCACGACCAGGTACGGGACCGAGGACCCGTCCCCGGCGCGCCCCAATAGCCGAGCAGGCTCCTCGAAGCAAGCGATGTCCGGGCGAACGGCCGCGACCACGTAGGTGTTGAGGTATGGAACCACGAGTCGGAGCAGGTCTTCGGGAAGGCCCTCAACTCCTGCGAAGGCGTACCCCCAGTGCAGTGCGTCAATGTCTGGCGCGATGAGCGCTTGGGCCAATGCCTCGGCGTCCTCGGGTGTCTGGGGCGATTGGGCCATCGCGCTCAGCTTGCGGAAGTCCAGCCTGAGCCTCTCTCCTTGGCGCAGAGGCGGGGCGTCGGGAAGCTCGGGCAGGGACACACCCTCGCCCACGGTCTGCGCCCCAGACGTCGCGTCCCCTAGCTCGCGAATCGCCCTCTGGCGGAGTCGCCTGGGGTAGCTCCACTCGGGTCTTTGTTCCATGAGGGTCTCGGCGTCTTGCCGAGCCTCGGGCCACTTGCCGACGCAGGCGTACAGAAGCACACGCCGGAGGCGCGTGGCGTCTTGCGGTGCATGGTACTCGAGGGCGTTGGAGTAGCCTTGCACGGCCTCGGTGAGGTAGCGACCGGTGCCTTCCCCTCTGGCGATTCCAACCACAGCCATCTTGCTTCCATTGCGGCCCTGCGCGAGGCTGTGGCGCAGACCCTCCTCGGAGCGGAGATCTCGTTCCCGCTCGGACTCGCGCATCCTGTCCCCCGCCTCCCGCTCTTGCCGGGCTCGCCCCGGCAGACCGGCCGCTTCATAGGCGCGCGCGCGGGCGAACCGTGGCGAACTGGAACTGGGTTGCAGCTCCACCGCGCGGTCAAGCGCCTCAATCGCCGCGTCTGCATCCCCGGTCTCGAGGTTGGCGTACCCGAGCCAGAGGCATGCCTCTAGTGCCGTCTCCCGCGCCTTGGTCGCGGGTGAAAGGCAGGCAATGCTCTCCGCGCGAAGGTTTGTGCGCTGGGTTTCAGGCGCTCTCCGAGACAGTTGAAGCAGCCCCTGGCCCTTCCACAGCAGGCCAAGCGGGGTCTGCGGCATCAGGTCTTTCATCGAGTCGGGTGAACAGGAGATCCTGGGAAGTAGAGACGCAACCAGATCCCGTCGCGCCGGGTCGGCACAACCTTCGGCCCACAGGATGAGCCTGTCCCTTGCCGGCAGTTGCGCCTCAGTCAGCGCCGAGAGAAATCGGCGGAGCCGCTCAAGGGACAGGTTCTTCCGAAGCACCTCGCTAACGCAGTTGAGCGCGGCTGTCTCTCCGCACTGGTCCTGGAGAACGCGCAGCAGGTTTCGCAGGTAGAACGACGTGACAGTGCCCTCCGGATGCTCCGCAGCATATGCGGCAGCTTCCTCCACGACCGCGTTCACGTCTGAACGGCACAGCTCTCCGAACTCACGCTGGTAGGCTGCGCCTCGCGCCCCGAAGTAGCCGCGGACGACGACAGCCGGATTCCCCTGTGTGCCACCCGGCAGCCCTATCACCGCCATGCCTCCACTGGTAACCAGCAAGAGCCGCAGCACACCCCGCCGGCCTGGCGACACGGATGTCCTTGACGCCTCGCCACTGGCGAACCGGCGTGGCAGCCGAGGCAGCCCGTGCACGCGGCGATGGTGGATCCCCATTAGACATCACTTCCTTGGAAGTCAGGGTTGCAGTAGTCAGCCGGCTCGCCCTGTCCCGGGGCGCAGTAGTCCTCCACATTGGCATCCTTGCAGGACGCCGAGCACGTATCGGACGCGCCCTCTGCTCCGCACTCGCATACGTCGTTGATCCCGGACTCTGGCTCACACCCTTGGTTGTTGCCGTTGATGGAACAGTAGTCCGCTCCCTGTGTGCCGCCTGCGTCCCCGCTCTTGCACGTGCAGGTGTCCTCAGGTCCCCAACCCTCCGCGCACCAGTCCTCAACGGTGGGGTATTCACCACCGCACCAGTTCGTGGACGGGGTCTCGCTGCCGCAGTTGCACGTGTCGGCTCCGCCGAGGTCGCCGCAACAAGCGCAGCAGTCCACTTCGGCCTGGCTATCCACGTCGCACTTGCAATAGTCCGCGCCGGACCCGTCGCCCGGGTACTCTACCGAGCCGTCATGGTAGCAGAAGCAGGTATCCGAGTCCGTCTCGTTGCCGCATTGGCAGGCGTCTGACTCGGCATTTGTCGGGTCGTCGTGTTCATCCCCCTCACTTGGGCAGTTCACGCAGTAGTCGGCGTTCGCGCTCGTGTCGCCGCTGGTACAGTTGCAGTAGTCCGCCGAGGAGCTGCTGCCTGGTGGGTCGCTTCGGTCGCTCTGGGAGCACGCGCAGCAGTCGGCCAGGCCGCGGTCGGCGTCGCAGATGCAGTAGTCAGTGTGCGCCGAGCCGGTGCCCTGCTCGTCGCCGCACTCGCACTGGTCGGCGTGTCCCTGTGCTCCCGCGTCCACATACCCGCACGCGCAGGTATCGCAGTTGGCGGTCTCAGGTGCGCAACTGCACACGTCGCTGGTCGCCGCCTGGTCGCCGCCACAAGTGCAGTAGTCGCTCGCGCTTTCGTTGCCGCACTCGCACACATCCTGCGTACCGGCACCGGGGTCTGCCGCCCCGCAGTTGCAGACGTCGCGCGGCGGCGTGGTGTTGTCGCCCGACTTGCAGGTGCAGATGTCGATAATGTTCGGGTCACTCGGGCAGTCGGCGCCCCAGTCATCATCCGTCTCCGCGAACGCTGGTGTCGCCAAGGTTCCGAGAATGGTGAAGTGCACGAGCCCCAGGCCGGCGGCGCCACCGGCGCGGCGCAGGAAGTCGCGACGGCTGGTATCGGTTGCCGTCTCTTCGGCTCGCTCGGGCTTCGGCGAATAGTCGAACAACATGCAAGTCATGGAGCACCTCCGGTGTGCGGTGCCGATGTGAGTGCGCCCGTCCCCGAACGCGCACCACCAAGGCCAACTGAGCGCGCCTCCATGGCGGCCCGCAGGGGAGACCGAGAGCCCTGCTGAACGGCCCTTACAGAACGGCGGCTGCGGATTTGGAGTGCCTCGTGTGCGGACATGGCCTGCTACCCCCCTCCCAGCCTTTCTCTCACCCATGCCTCGAACGCGCCTTTCCTGCGCAGGGCTGTCGCGGCCGCTTCGCGGAGTGCACGCTCTGTTGCCCCGTCGTCGTCCACGATCTCCAGAAGCGTCAGCATGGCAAGGGTCGAAGTGCTGACACTTGCCGCGCGGACCTGGTCCTTGCGCGTGCCGGTGAGGATGATTCCTTCCAGGAACGGTTCGACGCCCTCGGGGTCAACTTGGCGGAAGTACTTGGCGGCAAGGGCCGCGAGGTAGTCGTCCAACTCCGCCAGCACGAGCTCTTGCAGCGCGGGCGCCGCGTGCTCCTTGGGGAACAAGGAAAGCGCGAACAAGGCGCGCAGGGCTGTCAGTCGCATGAAACCCGTGGCTTCCGGGTCGGGACACGCTGCCGCTGCCAGATATGGAACGCTGGACGGGGAACGGATCTTCTCGATCAACTTGACGATCGTCTCGCCCAGCTCGGGGTCGAGCAGCAGCGCCGTGTCGGCAGCGGCAGCAACTGGCTGGAGTCGCTCGAGCGGGAACTGGAGCAGGCTTTGGGCCGCGTGACCCCGCGTTAGGGAGTCCACTTGGTCGGACACGAGCACCTCCGCCAAGACCGGGATCGACTCCACTTGCGCCTGTGCTCCCCGTGCCACTGCCTCGTGCCAATCCATCACTCGGTGGGTGCGGGCCACTGACGGCAGATCACGGGGCACTGAGCGCTGCGGCTGGCGCCCCTCGTGCTCGCGCCAGAACGCGACGTCCTCGGCGGCTTCCACTTGGCGTCCCTGCCGTACAAGGGCGCGCCCGCGAAGGTAGCGCACGTAGGGAACGTCGGGCGCAACCTTGGCATAGGCGCTGAAGTCCGCCAGTGCACCCTCGAACCGATCCGCGAGCAACTGCAACAGACCGCGCTCCACCAAGGCGTCGAGCCGATCGGGATGGTAGCGGACGACGTTTGAGTAGTGCTCCAACGCCTGGCTCGGCGCTCCGGCGGCCGTGCGACCCGACGAGAACGGCAAAGGGGCGCAGTTGCGCGCATACTCGAGTTCCTCAGCAGCACCTTCTGCAGAGCGGAGCTGATGCTCACGCGCTTCGGCTCGCGCTTGAGCGGCCTTGGCGACATCCTCCCGGGCTTGGTCGGCATTCCCGAGCTGCCGATGGATCTTGGCGCGCAGATCGTAGGCTTGCGCACGGGAAGGATCCGCCGCGACCGCGCGGTTGGCGGAGTCGAGGGCAGCTTGAGCATCACCCATCGCCTGTTGTGTGCTCGCAACCCAGAACGCGATCTCACTGTCGCTTGGCTGGCGCGCCATAGCCTGTTTGAAGGCGGCCAGGGCGTTCGCATAGTACGTCCGTGCCTCGTCGCTACGGTCTGCTCTCGCCGATCGGGTTGCGCATCGGTACCACCCTCTTCCGGTCCAGTAGACCTCGGCTGGATCCTGCGTGGAAGCTCTCTCCAGATCCGCCGCGTTGGGCGTCACCGTTTCCAGCCATGCGGCTGCAGCCGTTCGCATCGTCTGGTTCCTAGCGTGCGCGGCAACGCCGGCACCCCAGGTCCAGAGTCCAGCTCCTGCCTGCGGCAAGTTGGGGGACTCGAAGACGTAGGCGACGCGTTCGTCCTCGGAGCCGACCAGGGGTTCGCGCAAAGCGCGAAGGGCGGACGGTACGCCGAAGGAGTTTACGGCAGTATGCAGGAGCCCATCCACCAGAAGCCGATAAGCTTCATTCCCTTCTCCATGCGCAAAGCGGTCCGGCTGGCATAGCAGGCGGCCGATTGCGGCGATTCCTTCCTCCCTCTGGCTGGCAGCGATTCGTCGCAGGGTCGCCTGGTCCGCCCCGTCAACCGTGCAAGCAGCTTGGACCAGGACCTCCTCGATCTCGTCTGACCGCAACTCCTGCCCGCTAACTGGCAGCCCCCACGCAAGCAGAATGGTCAAGCCAACTCCCAATGCCTTCGTGCGGTCCATGGCACACTGTACTCCTTTCCTCACACATCGAGTGCGCCGGGGCAGAGCCGCGAGACACTCGGGCTACGTGCGCCGTTCCGGGGCACCAAGTTACCCCACGCGTCCCGTGGCTTAGACGAAAACAAAGCGAGGGGAAGCGGCAAGTTCCGTGCAAGCTCTACGTATCACCCACTTGGTCCTGCTGGGGACAGCAGTAGTCCTCAGGTGCTCCGTGGCCGGGCTGGCACGCATCTTGGACGGTCTCCTGCCAGCATGTACAGTAGTCCGGATCCAGATCGTCGCACTGGTCCTTCACGTTCTCATTCTCGCATTCGCACGAGCACGAGTCCCCCGCTTGGTCGGTGTCGCAGCACCTATCAGCGCTCTCGCCCTCTCCCTCGTCACAGACATCGTCGACTGCTTCCCCACTGCAGTTGCACACGTCGGTGCCTGCGGAGTTGGTCCCGCCAGCTCCCTCATCGCCGCAGCCACATGCGTCCGCAGACTCCTTCCCCGTATCAACGCAGTTGCACACATCCGACCTGCGATCCGTTCGCCCGTCGTCTCCGGGAAGGTTTTCATCCTCGTCGTTCTCAGCAACCGTGCAGAAGTCCGCGGCAGGTTCGCCCGACTTGCACCAGTCTGCGAGAGCCGGGTAGCCACCCTCTTCGTAGCAGGTGCTCCCACCAGCGTTAGACTCGCACCAGTCGGCGCCAGCCTGGCCCCCATGGTCGCTGCAACAGGCGCAGCAGTCCACATGGCCGCTCGCGTCTGTGGGGCAGTCGCAGTAATCCGCAGTCCCGTCAGGGTCGTTGCCGCCGTACTGTCCTGACGAATCGTGCCAGCACTTGCACGCGTCTACCGTTTCCGTTGCGTCCAGTGAACACAGGCAGACGTCGGCCGAAGCGTTCGGGTCGCGATGGTAGTCCAGGTTCAGCGCGCTACAGCCCCAGCCTGTGTCAGACCCGCCAGCAGAGCAGACGTCCGACACCGACGCGTCGCCCAGGCAGGAGCAGCAGTCGGCTGCGGTGCTTGTGCTCCCTCCTTTAGGCCCTCCATCTGTCGGGCAGTCACAGTAGTCACTGGGCGAGCTGTTCTCGTCCTGACCGCAGGAGCACGCATCGCTGGCCGGCTCCGTCCCACACTCGCAGAGGTCTGACGCGCCGCCGTTCTCCTCGAGTCCGCAGTTACACACGTCACGTGGAGGAGTGGTGTTGTCGCCGGACTTGCACGTACAGATGTCAATGACATTCTCGTCTGTGGAACAGGTCCCGCAGTCATCATCCGTCTCGGCGAACGCTGGTGTCGCCAAGGTTCCGAGAATGGTGAAGTGCACAAGCCCCAGCCCGGCGGCGCCACCGGCCCGGCGCAGGAAGTCGCGACGGCTGGTATCGGTTGCCGGCTCTTCGGCTCGCTCGGGCTTCGGCGAATGGTCGAACAGGACGCAGCTCAAAACAGCACCTCCCTGCTCGGAAACGGTCTCAGTTGACGACGCCTGGTATCGGGATCATCAGGCGTGAATGTGTCGCTACCCCACTGGCTCCGACTTGATCAGGCGAGAAGCGTCCGGGCCGCTTCTCGCAAGCGCGGCTCTGCTCGCTCATCGTCCGCCAGCTCGAGAAGCACCAGCCTGTTGAACGGGTCTTGCGGCGTCAATGAGCACACGGCTAGCTGTTCCGCAGGGCAGCCTGACATTACAGCCTCGTCGCGCAACTCGTCGAAGGTTTTGCCCGTAAGGGCGCTGAGGTGGTATGCCGCAAGGCGTCGTGCTTGGTCGTGCTTGGCATTGGCAAGCACGTACCCTAGCGCGAAGCCGGCTGGCTCCGCGGGGTAACGCGCTATCAGGACAACCGCGTCGGTATCGTGGCTGCTGTTGCCCCAGACTTCGCATGCGGCTTCGGCGAGCACCGCCAGACTGGAGGGTGCCTTGAGCCGCCCGAGAAGGCTGAGAAGTCTCCCCTGGCTGTTTGTGTCGAGCAGACGCAGACGGAATGCCAATTCCAGCGTGGCTACCGCTGGCAGAAGTTGCTGGCTGTCGAACGCGGCAAGCGCCGTCAGAGCTGCGGAGCGCGTTGTCTGGTCCGCGTTGGGAGCAGCTAACGCCTGAGCAATCCCCCGAATCGAGCCCACTCCGCCCTCACGCGCCACCCGCTGTACGTCGGCAGCGTGCATGTCCGTCGGCGATGGAGGAGCTTCGGTACCCAGAGCACCCGGCGTCCAGCGGTTGCTGGCGGCTGTCACTTGCTCGTAGGTGCGCAGATCCGCTTCAGCTCCCTGGTTGTCTCCGGTGCCACGCTTCGCCTTGGCTCGCAGCAAATAGCCGTAACCCGAGTCCGGATGTCGTGACAGGAAGTGATTGATGTCCTCAAGCGCTTTCTGGGTCTCACCCAGGCGCTCGAGGAGCATTGCCCGGTACAGGCGGAAAACGGCCTGGTTGTCGTGGAACCTGACGATGTCCGAGAGAGCGGCCACTGCGTGCTGATGGGAACGCAAGCGATCCTCGCCGCCCGCAGGCGTGCGGAGGGCCGCGGCTATAGCCGCTTTCGCGCACTCGATCTGCTCCCGCAACCCCTCAGGCGTGCGAAGGTGAGCCTCGCGGGTCTCCTCTCTGAGGCGCTGCGCGGCTTGCCGGCTCGCTTCAGCCTCGTCTCGGCGTCCAAGCTGCGTCAGGACATCCGAACGCAGATCGAGAGCGTCTGCGTTCCTGGGGGCAGCTCGCAGCGCTGCATTGACATCCTCCATGGCTCTCTCGTGCTCACCGAGTTTCATGGACGTTCGTGCTCTCTCCACAAGGGCTGACGTCAGGGTAGGGTCGAGACCAAGCGCGCGATCGAAGTCTGCACGGGCTTGGGCGAGCAACTCCCGGGATTGGTCCTGTCGTCGTTCTGACTCGCAGAACCAGGCTATCCCGTGGCAGAGGTACCCCAACGCTGTTGTGGGACGGAAGCCATGAAAGCTGTGGGGGCACTGCGCCAAGCGAGTGAGCATCTGCTTGGCCGCCTCGCGCATGGCCGAGGACCGGGCACCGGTTGCCACATCCTCGTATACTTGCCATTCCCAAGCCTTGTCCACTGGTGTCAGGCGGGACAGTTCCTGCGGCAGGCGCGTGCTCGATGTCGTCCGCAGGCCATCCCGCAGCGGAAGTAGCGCCGTTTGCTCGCCGAAGAACTTGAGGACTGCGCCCACTAAGCTGCTGAAACAGAGGTATTCTGGCGTCTCATCGAAACGCACCAGAATGTCGCGGAAAGCTGCCATTGCCTCTGCTCCGTGGGTCTCAGCCAGCTCCCGCAAAGGCGCCTCGAGGTGGCGGGCATCGATGGATGCCGCATAGTCCACAAGCAGGTCTGCCGGGGTCAGGGCCGGTCCTACTTCCGCTGAGGCTGGGTTCCACAGGAGAGCAGACACCAGCACACCGCCTACGACAGCGCGCTGATTCCTTCGCCCTAGCGACACCGCCCACCGTATGGCAGACTCTATCGCTCGCGTTCCTGAAGCCATGGTTCCAGCTCCTTCTTTTCGCTGCCCAACGGATGCCTCGGCAGCTTTGGATGTAGTCCAGTTGGCACAGAGTCCGGTTCACACCACGTCGGCGTCGTGGTTCCCGTCATCGTTGCAGTTGCACACGTCCTCCGCCTGCTGAGCATCGGGACAAGTGCAGTAGTCCGTGGCGAACGCATCATGCCGCGCGTCAGCAGGGCAATTGCATTCGTCCCCCGAGGGACCAGAGGGAGACCCGTACCTGGGGTCAACGTGGCAACATACGTCCACCTGCGTATTGGGCCCCTTGTCGCCAACCCCGCACCAAGTCCATCCGTCGCCCTCCTTGCAGTCGCAGGAGTCAGCCTGCTTGGCGCTATCAGGGGAGCAGTTGCACCAATCGGCGAGCTGTGGAGAGTGGGGTGGATTCTGGTTGGCCGATTCCTCGTAGCACCAGCTTCCGCTATGGTCGCTGGGGCAGTTGCAGTCATCGGCAACGCTCGGTTCGTAGCAGCACGCGCAACTGTCCACGTTCCCAGTGGCGTCCTGGTCGCAGTCGCACTGGTCAGCATATCCCTCGTTGCCGCAACTGTAGCCGTCGTACCAGCAGAGACAGGCATCAACGGCTTGTCCCTCAGAAGCGCATGTGCAGGAGTCTGGACCCTCCTTGTCGTGGTAGTGGTCGTTGTCCTCCCCGCAGAGCGCGCAGCTATCCACTTGCAGGGACTGGTCGTTTCCGCACTCGCAGACATCCGCACCGCTATTGTCGCGGTCGCAGGTGCACGCGTCAGACGGGAAGTCGTTGTGGTCGTCCGGGCAATTGCACGTATCGCTCCTGCTCTCGTCGCCGCACCCACAGACATCCGCCGACCCACCGATGTTCTCGTCTCCGCAGTTGCATACATCCCTCGGCGGAGTGGTGTTGTCGCCAGAGGCGCAGGTGCAGATGTCCACCTGTCCCTGGTCGCTCGGGCACTTGGTCCCGCAGTCATCATCCGTCTCGGCGAACGCCGGAGTGGCCAGGCTACCGAGGATCGTGAAGTGCACAAGCCCCAGCCCCGCGGCGCCGCCGGCGCGGCGCAGGAAGTCGCGACGGCTGGTATCTATTGCCGGCTCCTCGACTCGCTCGGACTTGGGCGAATGGTCGAACAGGACGCAACTCATTGGGCCACCTCCGTGCCGTGGATCCGTCTCAGCGCACCTCTCCTCGGACAGGGACGACAAGGCGCGCCTCCACTGGCGGCTTGCTGACGATGGTCGCCGTCCCGGCGAACGCGCCGGCAGGGGCATCGGCAGGAAACTCGAAATGGATCTTCTGCTCACATGGTCCACAACCCCAGCGCTGGGCCCCGACGCGCGGTCTCACGAACGGCACGTCGCAGGTGACTTCAACGTCGCTGGCGCGCGGTTTGAGGATGGTGCAAGTGCGCTTTGCCGCTTTCCCGGCGGGCACCGTGCCCAGGTCAATCGCGCCGTCCACCAGACCCGCTACCTCCAGCTTGGTCCGCAGCAGCCGGAGCACCTCGGTGAACACCGCGGCGTTCTCGCGGGGTTCGCGCTCGGTGTCGTTGGCGACCTCCTTGAGGTACTGGCCGATGTTCCGGGCGGAGCCATCGAGATCGCCCAAGGCGAGGTAGCAGCGGTGGGTCCGGTACAGCAGTCGCAGGCGGTACATGTGGTGCCAGTAGCCGCAGGGCGGCTCCGGCAGTCGCGCGAGCGCCGCCTCCAGAACGGGGATCGCCTCCGCCCACTTCTCCAGCATGATCAGCGCGGTACCGAGGTAGTAGCGGGCCCACATGGCGGCGTCTTGGGAGGCGTCGGGCTCCTCGCGTGTCAGCAGTTCGCGCAGGAGCGCGACGGCCTCCGCGTTCTTGCCGTTGAAGTGCCAGCAGGCAGCCAACTCAAGCTGGGCTGCGTACCGGTCCTTCGCGTTCGCTGCCTTCCCGACCAACTCGGCAGCGATGGTCTCCGCCTCCTCATACCGGTGCGCGTCCCGGGCTGCCCGGGCGATCCCGAGCAGTGCGCGGAAACGCACCTCCGCCGGGTTGGCCAGTCCTCCGCCGTTCAGTGGTGGCGCCGGGACCGCGAGGACAACGGCCTCGGGAAGCTCTACGGCTGAGGGACCGACCAGTTGGGCGGGGGGCAGCCTGACCGGCCCGAAGAGGGACGGTGAGCCGGTGAGCGGGTCAACGGCGAGAGGGGTGAGCGGGAGAACGGGTGAAGGGGCGATGCCGGGCTTGAGGTGGACGGCGCCGGGGAGGGCGGCGGCTTGGGCGGGGAAGAGCAGGATGCCTTGCAGG
>Ga0100400_1002562_pt1 | contig 12508 bp, 1 predicted proteins | sample CryGeymeta201524_FD_80420 | JGI IMG/M metagenome (GOLD analysis project Ga0100400, IMG submission 80420) | Groundwater microbial communities from Crystal Geyser aquifers in Utah, USA - Crystal Geyser metaG 2015-24 | ecosystem: Environmental > Aquatic > Deep subsurface > Groundwater | place: USA... | reverse complement strand
GCGCAGTCTTGGATGGTTTCTTGATTACGGGTGGGAATGCTGATGGTATTGCAGGGAATCAGACTGGTTATGGCGGAGGTATTTTTAATTTGCTGGTATCTGTTTCCATTCAGAACTGCACCTTCATAAATAATAGCGCAGTGGCAGGAGGCGCTATACACAATGAAGGGGCATCGCACACCACCACTGAAAATTGCATCATCACTGGGAATAAAGCTTATTCCGCTGCTGGAATATATGTTGAATCGGCCGATACGACGATAACAGGGTCCGTGATAGCTGGAAACAAATCGGAAGATGGCGGTAGTGTTCGTGCATTATCTTCTGTTATTTTAACATATAATACTTTGTTTGCTGGCAATGAGGGTTCCTCATTTAAGGTTTGGACAGCTTCAACCTGTGTTGTGCAAAATTGCACTTTCTCTGGGGATTACGCTTTGAATGGCGATACATCAGGCAGTCCGTTGTTCATCATGGATGGAACGGCATCTGTAGAAAATTCTATTTTCTGGAAAAATAACAATGGACCGGAAATAGCTGTAGGGGGGTGGGATGATGCCATGATGATACCTGCTTCCGGCTCTGTTTTTCTGAATCATAGTGCTATTTTTGGTGGTTTATCTGGTGTTGTCACCACAAATGCATCGACAGTTTTTACAAACGGGGCTGTTTTAGCATCTGACCCGCTTTTTAATACACCTGCGAGTGGAGTATGGATATCAAATGCAACTTACAATCCAACCCTCTATCAAAGCACGCTATACTGTGTCGACAATTTGGTTCCTGGTCAATTCTGCGGGGCATTTCTCCAAATTGACACAAACAATGTCTGCCAGTATCCCATCGTATCAAATGATGCTTCCAGTATTACAATCTGGGGAAACTTTTCATCAGACTCTCTTACAGGAAAAGCATACAAGATCTATGACTATCATCTGCAATCCCCGGTAGGTCGATGGGAATCTGGGCTTGGTGTCTGGACAAACGATGCGGTGACATCGCCCTGCATTGATGCTGGCGATCCAGCCAGTGCCTGGACCAATGAGCCTGCACCAAATGGTGACCGTGTCAATATGGGGGCATATGGCAATACGGCAGAGGCGTCAAAGAGTGCTATTTCGGCGGCCTATGTTGTGTGCACAAACCTGCTGCACGTTCCCGATCCTGCACACACAAATACTCTTATAGACTTCTCTATTGATATTAGTCCTTTCTCTGGTGCATCCAATATTTCTGCGACTGCCTATTATCGGTTTGGTACATCTGGGGTATTCAATATAATTCCGATGATGCTTTCTGTAGCAAACACGTACACCACTATATCATCTACTTCTCCTCAGACCAACTCGGTTGTGTTGCAATATTATGTCATCGTAACATTTGATGGTCCATCTGCGTTGAGTTCTGCGATTTATCCGGTTGGAGGAACGAACGCACCAATGACTGTTGTTGTGATTGCTGATGGCGATACCGACGGCGACGGCATGGACGATGCATGGGAAATCTCCCACTTCGGGAACATAACCACTTCGGATGGTTCCTGTGATGCTGATGGGGACGGGTTCACGGATTTTGAAGAGTATCAGATGGGTACGGATCCGACGGATTCATTGTCGAGTGGTTACTTTGTGGTGAAATCACTCTGGCAAGTTGGCAGTTTCAGTGGCCTTTCATGGGATTTCGCAGGTGCATCGTCCTATCATGTTGAAATGACGGAAGACTTGGCCGATCCCGTTTGGTCTCTTGCTGCCACAGTTGGGCATACGGGTGATACCATGGTCGTGGAGAACTTACCTGGTACCAGCACGCAGGGCTTTTATCGCGTAAAGGCAGAAATGCCGAATGGCGCGCGAATTGTGAGCAGTAATATTGTCGGTTATGTTAGGGTCGCCGTTGATGGTAATGCCAAGGTTGTTGTAAATCCATTTGAAACGATGCCGGGGCAGACAAACTTATTATGGTCTGATTTCTTAGGAGATCAACTCCCTGATGGAACATCAGCCTATTTATGGGATACGGGTGAGCAATTATATAAGACATATTCTAAAACTCACTTTTCTGGCTGGGGCGGTATGACTGGGATTACGTCATGGGCAGAGGCGGTAATCCTCAAAAGTCCATCACCAGTCAATTTTACCATGATGGGGCAAGTACCGGGAGTTCCGTATGCTGAGACCATGGTTACCGGACAAAATGTAAGCGGTTATCCGTATCCTGCGGATATCGCCATTACGGATTTGCTTTCGAGTTTTGGTGCCGTTTTGGGCGATCGGGTGGAGTTTGGTTTTGCGACAAACATCAGTACGCAACCACCCGAGGCAGAATACACGTTTGAGGCACCTGGACAGTGGAATCTCACGCAAGGAAGCAACCTGGTTGCGCTAGCTGCGGGACACGGTTTTGTTTACTGGCGTGTATCTGCTACCGGTTTTTCGTGGAATATCAGCCTGCCATATATATTGGATTCTTGGACAGGCAATACCTTGTATTCCTCCGGATCGAAAACGTGGGATACGGCGACCGCCAACTGGGGCACGAGTTCGGGCGGTCCATACAATGTGACGAACTGGAACAATGGCAACCCCGATCGTGCGGTGTTTGAAGGGGCAGGTGGCTCGGTGACTCTTTCTGATCCTATAAAGGCAAATGCCATAAAGATGGATGCATTCTCGGGGGCGTATACTTTAGGAGGTAGCCCTCTTGAACTTCGCAGCGGAATCACTATCGATCCCTATGCAGGGTTCTCCGAATTTACCTGTCCGATCACGCTAAATGATTCACAGACATGGTGGAACAACTCCATAGTCTTTGCTACTAACGTTTTTGTCGTGTCTGGTTCGATTACGAATGGCATTCATACTCTCACCGTGGATGGTATGGGCAGCACGATGATTTCGGGAGTTTTTACGAATAATGGCTCGGGTGGTCTGACCAAGAGAGGCACCGGGGTACTAACGCTTACACAAAACGCCAATTCCTACACGGGACCGACGGTGGTGAACGGGGGCGTATTGCAACTGGGGACGGTATGGTCACAGGCTGACAGCATTCCCGGCGGAATTGGACTAACGACAAACGGCAGCAACCTCGAGATCAACGGGGGCACGGTTACCTTGTGCTATCGGTTCGGTAGGAGTCTTGGGGCCGATCCTGGACAAGTGCAAATCACCGGAGGCACTAGCGGATTTTCTGCAAAACAGCCTGAAGCCTATGGACGAATCACGTTTGGTAATGATGCCAATCATGAGATCGTGTGGGGCAGTCCGTATTTTAGCCCTGCGGTGTTGATTCTCAACAAAGCAATTGCGCAACCGACGCAATCTGTGGATCTTCAGAATAGGATTGATCTCAACGGTGAGACGCGAGTCGTCGATTGCAGTGCCACCAATTCTATATCGGGCAGCTATGTTAACGCCAACAATGGTAACATGCCAACTGCCGGTGGCCGTTTGACTGGCGTCATCCGTAATAGCGCCGGTACGCCAGCCGGTCTGACAAAAATGGGACTGGGCTCGTTGCAGCTTGAGAATGTCAATACCTTTGATGGAGCGTTGGCCGTGTTGCAAGGTGATGTCACGATTCCTGTAGGGGGATCCGTCGCCTATGCTTCCAGTATAAGCGTTGCGCCTGGTTCGAAGTTGCAAATATTTGATTTGGGCAATGTAATCGGAGACAGTGCAACCGTAACGCTGGATGGGACAATGTACCTGACCAATGGCGTAAATGAGACCGTTGGCTATCTGTATTTTGGAGCGACCCCGCAAGCGGCAGGGACGTGGGGGGCATCTGCCAGTGCTGCCGTATTCAAGGATGATACTCATTTTTTTGGTTTGGGTGTGCTAAATGTAGCAGGCGGGGTACCAGCAATTATCAATAATTCCGCTCAGAACATTCAAGTTGCGAGCGCAGATCTAATGGTCTACTTGGCATCGACCGGCAGCTCCACGGCGGCTGTCTGGATATACTACGGCACGAACGATGCCGGCAGCGTAGAAGCCGACTGGGACAACTCGGTTTATCTCGGTAACCAAACTACCGGAACGGTATCCGTCGTCGTATCCAGCCTGCAAGCGGATACCACATACTACTACCGCGCTTTTGCCAGCAATGCTTACGGGAGTGCATGGGCACCAAGCACGACGAACTTTACGACAATTGCGGTGCGAACCCTTGCTTATGCCGCAGGCGCAGGCGGCAGTATTACGGGTGTTTCAACCCAACATGTCGCCAACGGTTCGGATAGCAGTGCAGTGGTGGCCGTTGCTGATACGGGCTATCACTTCACGCAGTGGAGCGATGGGGTGATGACGGCAGAGCGTCAGGAAACGAGTGTGACGAATGACATTTCGGTGACGGCCTTGTTCGCGGCGAATTCGTACACGTTGACGTTTGATAGTGCAGGCGGCAGTGCGGTGGGTTCGATCACGCAGGATTTCGCGACGGCGGTTACTCCACCGGTTGACCCGACGCGGCCGGGATGTACGTTTGCGGGCTGGGTGCCGGAGTTGCCAACGACGATGCCGGCAACAAACCAGATCCATGTAGCGCAGTGGCTGATCAATAGCTACATTCTTGAGGTAGTTAGCGAGCATGGAACGATTGTGCCGCCAGTTGGCGTATACACGAATCATTTCGGCACTTATGTTACGAATGTTGTTGAGCAAGTCATTCTGGCGGGGTCAACCCAGTATGTTTCTGCAGGTTGGACAATGACCGGGAGTGAGCCCTTTTCGGGGAGCACGTACTTCTTTGCCATGACCGTTACCAATGACGCTACGCTTACTTGGCATTGGTCTACGAACTATTGGCTGGACGTTTCGAGTTCGTCTAATGGCTCGGTTGACCGGGTGAGTGGCTGGTATGCAGCCGGCAGCAATGTGACGCTGACGGCGACACCTGCGGCCGGGTTTATGTTTGGTGGCTGGAGCGGAGACATCGCCTCGACGAATGCTACGCTCGAAATCGCGATGGACGCACCGCTATCGGTTCAGCCGGTATTTGTGCCGAGTGGTTTTGATATCACCGCCATCGCGGGATATGGCGGCAGCATCGTGCCATCGGGCGAGGTTCAGGTTGCGCCTGGCTCAAATGTCACGTTCACGATTACGGCGGACGCGGGGTATGAGATTGAATCGGTTTGGGTGAATCATGATCGGGTTGCGCTGACTAATGCGTATACATTCTTGAATGTGACCAACGGTGGCCAGCGGATTCAGGCGGTGTTCCTGAATATGAATGCGCCGGAGGGCATGGTGCTGGTGCCGGGTGGAACGAATGAGGGGACAAATCCTCTGGCCGACGGGGAGTCCTATGATGATTCTTATCCCGCGACATACAGCTTGGTTGTGGAACCGTTCTTCATGGACATGAACGAGGTAACCAAGGCGCAGTGGGACGAAGTGTACACCTGGGCAATTACCAACGGCTACAACTTTGATAATGGGGGATACGGAAAGGCACCCAATCATCCTGTGCATACTGTGAACTGGTACGATGCTGTCAAATGGTGTAATGCCCGCAGCGAAAAGGAAAGCCGTCCTGCGGTTTATAGAGTCACAAATTCCGTGTATCGAACGGGGCAACATGATGATGTGGTTATGGTGCTCGTTGCCGGTTATCGTTTGCCGATGGATATGGAGTGGGAATATGCAGCACGCGGCGGTTTCGGGAGTCAGCGATTCCCGTGGGGCGATACCATTAGTCAAAGTTTTGCGAATTATCAAGCAAACGGAAGTTTGCATAGCTACGACACGACTCCTTATGCGACCAACACCTTCCACCCCGCCTTCGATGATGGGGTCTGGCCGTTGTCCAGTCCTGTGGGATTCTTCCCGCCGAATGGTTACGGGATCTTTGATATCGTGGGAAATATATGGGAGTGGACTTACGACTGGTATCCCGGATCGGTTGGGATCGACAGGATCGGGCGTGGCAGTGGCTGGGGGGGGCGTGCCGACTATATCCGGAGTGGAAAGCTTGATTTCTGGTCGCCGGCCGACGCCACGGATGGCGGTGGCTTCCGGACTTGCCTGTCTGCTTTTCTCACGGTTCAGAGTGGGGAACCAGACCGTATTGGGGTGCATTCCGCCCGATTGACGGGGGCACTCATCGATGCGGGCGTAGAAACCAATCTTGCGGATGTTGTAATTTTCTGGGGGTTGACAGATGGTGGAACGAATGCGCAAGCCTGGGGCAATGCTGTCAATCTGGGTTGGATGGAGGCTGGTGCGTTCGCGGCAGAATTAACTGGTTTGCAGCCCGATACCACATATTACTGCCGTGCTTTTGCCAGCAATGCTTGCGGGAGTGCCTGGGCACCGAGCACGACGAACTTCACTACGCTTGCAATTCACACACTGACTTACACAGCAGACGCTGGCGGCAGTATTACGGGGGTTGCGACGCAAACCGTTACGCATGGGGCGGATGGAGTGTCTGTGACGGCAGTTGCTGATACGGGCTACCACTTTACGCAGTGGAGCGATGGTGTGCTGACTGCAGAGCGTCAGGAGCTGAATGTTACGAATGACGTAGATGTAACTGCTTGGTTCGCGGCGAATGCATATACGCTGTCATTCGATAGTGCTGGCGGCAATGCGGTGGGTTCGATCACGCAGGATTTTGCGACGGTGGTTACGCCACCGACTGACCCAGTGCGTATCGGCTATACGTTTGCGGGCTGGAATCCAGAAGTTCCGGGCACAATGCCTGCCGAGGATTTGACGCTGGTTGCGCAGTGGCAAGCGAACGAGTACATACTGGAAGTGTCTAGCGAGCACGGTTCTCCCGACCCCTCAATTGGTTTGCACGCCAACGCACTTGGGACTGTTCTGACCAACACTGTTAATATGACGGTGACAAATACCGGTGTGCGATATATTTCGATGGGCTGGGAGATGATGGGTCACGAACCGGCATTCGGTTCGGTCAACACCTTCGAGATGACGGTTACCAATCACGCAGTCTTGACCTGGCTGTGGGCGACGAACTTTTTACTGGAGACCAGTTCGGATGTTGGCGGTTCGCTGGATATCCCGAGTGACTGGTATGAAAGTGGTGCGAGTGTGGAAATAACCGCCACGCCTGACGTAGGGTATACCTTCGCTGGCTGGAGCGGCACGGTTACAACTAGCCAGAATCCGCTGATGCTCGCAATGGATCAGGCGCATGCAATTCATGCCCATTTTGAGAAGATCTTGTTTACAGTAAAGGCTACGGCCGGTGCTGGCGGCACGATATCACCGTCCGGCGATGTGATTGAGCCTTATGGTATGTCGACAAACTTTCATGTGCAGGCGACGGGGGCGTTTCATGTGGCGCGGGTGCTGGTGGATGGCGAGTCGGTGGCGGACTTCTCGTTGACGAATTTGACCTATGCTTACACGTTTGAGAATGTGATGACGAACCATACGATTGAGGCGTTCTTTAACTCCGCGCCTGTTCTGGATGTCAAGGCTGGACCTGTGCAAGGTGTCGCACCGTTGCGGGTTAGCTTTGATATGATGGGGTCGTCCGATTTGGAGGATAATATTGTCCGTTCACGGATCGATCGCACGGGTAACGGGATCTGGGACTGGAATGCGCAGGGTGCGGGGCGGATTATCGGCGAGTATACCACGCCGGGTGTGTATACCAGCGTTGTAGAGGTTGTGGACGGCTTCGGGCTTACGGACAGCACCCCGGTCGTGATCACGGTGCTCGGTGTCGCGCCGACGGCCCACTTGACGGCTACGCCGGACAGCGGGGAAGCGCTGTTAAGCGTGACGCTGGATGCCTCCGGCTCGATGGCCGGTGCTGGGCAGCAGATCGTGGTCTACGAGTGGGATTTTGACGGTGACGGCACATTTGACGCGATATCGTCAACTAGCGGCGTGACACGCACCTATGGTGCTGAGGGCTCCTACACGTCTGTTGTGCGTGTCAGCGATAATCAGGGATTGCAGGATAGCGACTCGGTGACCATCACGGTTATCGCACCGTCCGATCCGCCTAGTGTGTCGCTGGATGCAACGCCGGTCGGAGGTACGATTCCGCTGGGTGTTGTGTTTACGGCAACAGCGGTTGATTCGGCCAGCGCGGCCAGCTATGCCTGGGATTTTGATGGTGACGGGCAGACTGACCGGGTTACGACCTCCGGCAGCATCTCGAATACCTTTGCCGTGGCTGACAGCTTTATTGTGCGCGTTGTCCTGACCGATACGAATGGCTTGACGGCCGCCGATAGCGTGATGATCAGTGCCCGCGAGGCATCAAACCTGCGGGCGTGGCTGAATCCAATGGCGGATAAGGTCTGGGGTGACAAGGTGACGGTACATGCCCAGACGGCCCCGGGTAATCTGACGGCAGCCGTGCAGATCCAGGTCAAGCACAGCACATCAAACCATTGGACGAATATCGAACCGCATTTTGTTCCGCCTGCCAATTCCTTCCGTACGTCATGGGATACGACCAGCCTCGTCTCGGGGGATGTGTATCAGTTGCGGGCTCTGGCCTGGGATACAGCCGGTAATATCGTCACCTCTGATGTGACCGAGGTCACGCTCGACAGTTCGGGAGACAAGACTCCGGGAAAATCGAAGGAGACGTCACTTGCTGGCGTAACCACGCGCGAGCAGACGTTCAGCGCCGACGAAACGGCTTACGTGCTCGTCTCAGATGGCACGGGTGCCAGCCTGCCTCCGGGGGCGGTGGTTGGCGATCCGACGATCATTGTGGAGACTTCCGGCGACACGACCGAGCCGAATGGGGCCGCTCGCGGTCAGTCTCATGCAAACGCCAACCGTAAGGTCTCGATCGTGGGCAATCCGGCGCTGAATAGCCCGATTACTATCGAGATTCCCTACCGGGATGACGATAATGACGGAATCGTAGATGGCACGGGGATTCCCGCATCGACGCTCTCTGGCTACTGGTACGACACCGTGCAGAGTGCCTGGCGTCGCGCCTTGTCATCCGAAGTGGATACGCAGGCCAAAGTCGTGCGGCTGCGCAACTACCACCTGACCGAGTTCGGCCTCTTCGGCGAGGTCAACCTACTGCACCCGGAGGTTGGCGGCTACCTGCGCAATAACGATCAGCCCGTTTATACGAACTACACGACGGCCTTGAGCTTGGCTGACGGCAACAAGGTCAGCTACTGGCAGAGTGCCGAGAACCCGACCGGCCCCGTGATCTTCGAGTACGGGTTCACCAACTGGCAGGGGGCCATCATCACCGAGGCCGTCATCCGCAGCCACGAGGGCGGCTACTACGCCAAGGACTTCCGGATCGAAACCTCCATGGACGGATCCAACTTCACGGCGGTCGTGACCAATACGTTGCCAGCGCATAGTGAACCTGTAAGCTATGACATGGGCGGTATAACCAGCCGGTATGTACGGTTGGTGATTGAAAACGGTTATCAGTCTAATTACTGGGCGCTTTCTGAGTTCTCGCTCAAGGGAACGCTGACCGACGATCCTGCTGGCGTCGGTATGGCCGACTGGTGGCAGATCCTGCACTTCGGGCACTATTATGTCGCCCCTGACGCGGACGCAGACGATGATGATCTGAACAACCGGGACGAATTCATTCATGAAGGCGACCCCAACAACCGCGATACTAATGCGGACGGACTGCCGGACGGCTGGGTAGTCCAGTACGGGTTCGGGGTGAGCGATGATATCGCCACCCTTGACTCCAACAACAACGGGCTATCCAACTGGCAGTCCTATATCGCCGGTATCAACCCGACGAATGAAAATGCCCGTTTCGTGCTCTTGGCTCCTGAGCTAGGTGAGTCGCTCGTCTTTTCGTGGGACACGTTGCCAGGGCGGCGTTACAAGCTGTTTGCCCGCACCAACCTGCTGACAGGAGCCTGGGAGATCATCCACGAGGCATCCGGCACGGGTGGCCAAGGCAGCTTTACCAACGATCTGGATACTCCCGTTCGCTACTACCGAATAGGCGTCGAGCTGGAATGAGTAAGCATAGGATCTTGCCTGATGGCTTGTTTTTTTCTTTAAATCTTGCCCTGCAAGTTGTGGGGCTGGTATGCTTTTAGACGTTGTCAAATGCAGGTTTGCGTAATGCATGAGGGGATGTGCGCGGTAGCGATAGATCAACAGAATAGAGGTATCGGTATGCATAAGTACACAGCATGGATTTTGTTAGTGATGATGTTGGTGGGGGCGCGAGTTGTGCAGGCTTTGGATGGCGAGCTCGGCATCCTCGATCTGACCGCCAACGGCGGTATCAACCCCGCCACGAGCAATGCGTGGAAGCATGGGGATTCGTATCGGCTGGTATTTCTCTCCAGTGCCAAAATCGGCGGTTATGGCAATATGGATGAAACGTGGGACCACATCGCCAGGTGGAATCAAGAAGTGCAGAATTTTGCAGCAAATGCCACGAATTGGAGTAGGGCAGACCAGTTGGTCGTTTCAGGAATCAACGGCAGGACGTTACAGTGGAATACCATTGGATCCTCTGCCGATGTTGATGCACGCGACAATACGGCCACCAATCCGGAAGTGGATGGTTCCGGCCACGCGATCCTGAAGATGGATGGTACGACGATTGTCGCCAATAGCTTCAATACTCTCTGGAGTGGAACTATTCAGAATATTATCGACCTGACAGAGAACAAAAACCAACATATCTCCGCGTCGGATGGTTCGAGTTGGCCTTTTACCGGAACTGCGACGAATGGTATGGCTATAACCACGGGATCCCCCTGGGTAATGCGGAACATTACTATAAACGATAAAGGTCAAGGCATTTCGCAGGGTGACGCAGGTAACGCTATGGGTTGGATTGATCGCTCAAAGTATGCCTCTACTGCTGCTAACCAGTTAGCCCAGAGCATCTATGGCATGTCTGAGCGTCTTTTTGTGATTGATCGCACTGATACGGTTGCGCCCGGTTTGGTCTCGTTTACCAACAACGTCGACGATGGTCCGATCTTGTTTCCTGAAGACAGTATCGTTTATACGGTGACATTCAACGAGCCCATGCTGCCGAATACGATAACCACGTCTGTTTTTGCGAATGCACAGTCTACGGATATTCGCATCGCGGCTGTGCGGCAGATCGAGGATCCGGCGGTCTTCGAAGTGACCGTATTGCCTTTGGGTGTCGGTTCGATTCAGCTCCTGATTAAGGCGGGGGTAACGATTACCGATCTGAATGGAAACCAACTCGATACCAGCACCGCCCTTTTGGACGGTACAGCGATCACGGTGGAACCGGGGCCGTCTCTCGCCTACACGGTGACGTTCGAGACGGATGGAACGTCAGGTGCAGCGCTTACCGGCACTACCAATCAAGTTGTGCAATATGGCTCCAATGCCACGCCAGTGTCTGCCTCAGCACCGGCGGGGTATAATTTTATCAATTGGACACTGAATGATTCGGTGTATTCCGATGATCCCACCGTTACCGTGACGAATGTGAAGGCGTCCGTCACGCTTGTGGCAAACTTTCTGCCTGATCGTACAATCCGCATTATGGCTGCGAGTGCCAGCAAAATCTATGATGGTACCGCATTAATAACGAACGGCTTCACGCGTCTGGGACCCTTGAGTGAAGGCCACTGGGTATCAGCTGTGGCGATATCCGGCAGCCAGACGCAGGTCGGCGCGAGTGCCAATGTTGCTGCAAACGCAGTGATACAGGATGCCGCCACTCAAGATGTCACGAGCGTGTACACGATAATCTATGATCCGGGCACACTGGCTGTAGCCCCGGCTACGCCGACGGTAACGTGGCCGACCGCTTCCGAGATTGTGACGTGGCAGACACTTGGTCGGTCGGCTCTGATGCAGGGGGCTGCAAGTGGTGTGCTTGGTGAGTCGTTGGGCGATGATTTTCATTTTGTCGTTGATACGGGGACGGTCGTTGCTGCTGCTGCCGACTACGCGGTGGCGTTTATCCCGAGTGATCCTCTGAACTACATGTCGATTACGGGTGCTGTTCATGTGACGGCGCATGCGCCCACGGAGACAACCGCCGGTGATCGCGCAACGAGGCTTTCGTGGTTTGATCAGTTTGATTTGATGCCGGCCGATGCAGGGGTTGCCACATTTGAGCAGTTGCTGGATGTGGATAGTGATGGCAACGATATGTCGAATTGGCAGGAATACATTGCGGGCACGGATCCAACGGACCCGGAATCGATGTTCCGTTTGCTAGGGGTTGTTCTTGATCCTGAAACTGGCGTGACGGTTGTTAACTGGTATGGCGGAACCAATGGACCTGTTAGCCCCTACATTGTGCAGACACTGGACTCCCTTTCTGGTGGGACGCTTAGCTGGGAAACACTGACGAATGCCGCAGCCCGTGTGCCAGGCACCAATTTCTGGCAAGGGCCTTTAGAAGGAGACATACGCTTCTTTCGGATTCAGGCTATACCCGATACATTGCCCTAACGTTGCAGATCATTCCCGGAAATGATGCCGACTTGATTGTGACAATCTGGTGACAGTGAAACGGCTGAAAACAGGCAGGCTACGATAAAAGCCCGACAGAG
>Ga0100400_1002560_pt1 | contig 12511 bp, 7 predicted proteins | sample CryGeymeta201524_FD_80420 | JGI IMG/M metagenome (GOLD analysis project Ga0100400, IMG submission 80420) | Groundwater microbial communities from Crystal Geyser aquifers in Utah, USA - Crystal Geyser metaG 2015-24 | ecosystem: Environmental > Aquatic > Deep subsurface > Groundwater | place: USA... | reverse complement strand
GACTCATTTGAGGAAGCAACTGATCTGGCAATTGATGCAGTGCGTAAACAATTGGATAAATATAAGGAAAAGATCAAAAACAAATAAAATTGAAAATAGCCGGTTTTATTTTTAGTTTTTTAAAATAATATTTTTACATTTGCAAACCCATTTTGGGGCGTTCATGAAACGGCTGAATTTAAAGGGGTTTGACACTAAAATAAGGGTTTTGCAAGGATTTTAATCTTTGGAAAACTTTTCCTAAAAGTATAAATCAATTCACTTTAAACGACTGAAAAGGAATATTGTATAGCCGTTTTAAGAAATTTTGTATTTTTGCGCGGCATTTTGCAAATATAATGTATGCGGGAGTAGCTCAGTCGATAGAGCATTAGCCTTCCAAGCTAAGGGTCGCGGGTTTGAATCCCGTCTCCCGCTCATTTTATGAGACAGAAGTTTTAAGTAATGGGTACTTTAAACCTCTTTCTCATCATGTATAAATGCCGGAGTAGCTCAGGGGTAGAGCGCATCCTTGGTAAGGATGAGGTCACGAGTTCAATTCTCGTCTTCGGCTCAATTGAATATAAAAATAAATAAATTAAAAAAATTTGAGTTATGGCTAAAGAACATTTTAACAGGGACAAGGAACACGTCAATATTGGTACAATTGGCCACGTTGACCATGGTAAAACCACCCTTACGGCTGCCATTACTATGGTATTGGCAAAAAAAGGATTATCTGAAATTAAAAGTTTCGATTCAATCGATAATGCTCCTGAAGAAAAAGAAAGGGGTATTACAATTAACACAGCTCACGTAGAGTATCAAACAGAAAAACGTCACTATGCCCACGTTGACTGTCCCGGCCATGCTGACTACGTTAAGAACATGGTAACTGGTGCTGCCCAGATGGACGGTGCTATCATTGTTGTAGCTGCTACTGATGGTCCCATGCCACAAACACGCGAACACATCCTGTTGGCACGTCAGGTAAACGTACCAAAGTTGGTGGTTTTCATGAACAAAGTTGACATGGTTGACGATGAAGAAATCCTGGAACTCGTTGAAATGGAAATTCGGGAACTTCTTAGTTTCTACCAGTTCGACGGTGATAATACACCTGTTATTATGGGTTCAGCTCTTGGCGCGATGAACGGTGAGGCAAAATGGGAAGATAAAGTAATGGAACTTATGGATGCAGTGGACAGTTGGATTCCGCTTCCTCCCCGAGATGTTGACAAACCATTCCTGATGCCGGTTGAAGACGTATTCTCAATTACTGGTCGTGGTACTGTTGCTACTGGTCGTATCGAAACCGGTAAAATTCACACCGGTGATGAACTACAATTAATAGGTTTAGGCGCTGAAGGTCGTAAAACAGTTTGTACCGGAGTAGAAATGTTCCGCAAAATTTTGGATGATGGCCAGGCCGGTGATAACGTTGGTTTATTACTCCGCGGTGTTGACAAAAAAGAAATTAAACGTGGACAGATTCTTGCAAAACCAGGTTCAATCACTCCGCATACGACATTTAAAGCAGAGGTTTACGTACTGAAAAAAGAAGAAGGTGGACGTCATACACCTTTTCATAACAAATACCGGCCACAGTTCTACATCCGTACACTCGATGTAACTGGTGAAATTCAATTGCCCGAAGGTCGTGAAATGGTTATGCCCGGCGATAACGTTTCAGTTCAGGTTGAATTGATTTATCCGGTTGCACTTAACATCGGTCTTCGCTTTGCAATTCGTGAAGGTGGACGTACAGTTGGTGCAGGGCAGGTGACAGAAATTGTTAAATAATATTTCTTAGTAAATAATTTTTAATAGTCCTGGGCTTTTTTAGCCCGGGACTATTTTACGGTTGAAACTCAAACAAAGGGAGTGGTTTTAAAAACAGTAAGTTCAAATCTTACCTTCCGTGCAAATTTGAATATTTGATATGAGAATAAAATTATACTTTCAGGAGGCTTTCGATGAACTGGTTCACAAAGTTACCTGGCCCACCTGGAAAGAGCTGCAAAACAGCGCGTTGGTTGTAATGGTTGCTTCCTTAATAATATCACTCGTAATTTTCGTTATGGATCTGTCTTTCAGAAACATGATGGAATTTATTTATGGTTTGTTTTATTAATCGAAATCTTTAGATAACGATGAGCGAGAATAGTAAAAAATGGTATGTTCTGCGTGCAATAGGCGGAAAAGAGAAAAAGGTAAAGGAATATATCGAAAACGAAATCGCAAATGGAGATCTTAAAGATTTTGTGGATCAGGTTCTTATACCAACAGAGAAGGTTTACCAAATCCGAAATGGTAAAAAAATCAGTAAGGAAAGAAATTTTTTTCCAGGTTATATTTTAATTGAAGCTGCATTAGTGGGTGAAGTTGCGCACACACTAAGAAATTTTCCTAACGTTATCGGGTTCTTAGGCGACACCAAAGGTGGAGATCCCGTACCGATGCGGCAAAGCGAAGTAAACAGAATTTTGGGAAGAGTGGATGAACTTGCTGAAAATGATGAGGAAATTAATATTCCTTTTGTGGTAGGAGAAACTGTAAAAGTAATCGATGGACCATTCAACGGCTTTAACGGAACCATTGAAGAAATCAATGAGGAAAAGAAAAAGCTGCAGGTAATGGTGAAGATTTTTGGACGTAAAACTCCTTTGGAACTGAGCTTTATGCAAGTTGAAAAGGAATAATAACACGTGAAATATTTATTATGGCTAAAGAAATTGCTGGATTAATTAAATTACAGATTAAAGGTGGTGCTGCTAATCCTTCACCACCGGTGGGACCAGCATTGGGCTCCAAAGGGGTAAATATAATGCAGTTCTGTAAACAGTTTAATGCACGTACACAAGACCAGCCTGGTAAGGTGTTGCCTGTTTTAATTACTGTATATGCAGACAAATCATTCGATTTCATTATAAAACAACCTCCTGTTGCTATACAATTGCTCGAATTGGCAAAGCTAAAAAAAGGCTCTGCTGAACCACACATTATTAAAGTGGGTTCAGTAACCTGGGATCAGGTGAAACAAATTGCCGAAGGCAAAATGGTTGACCTTAATTGCTTTACTGTTGAATCGGCAATGAAAATGGTTGCTGGTACTGCCAGAAGTATGGGAATTACCGTTAAAGGTACTTCGCCATTCAAAAACTAAATAAATCTTATACGATGGGCAGAATTACGAAAAATAAAAAAGCTTCTCTTGAAAAACTTGTCAAAGGAAAAGCTTACACTTTAGATGAAGCTGTTGAATTGGTTAAGGAAATTACCTTCACTAAATTCGATGCATCGGTTGATATTGATGTAAGACTTGGAGTTGACCCAAGAAAAGCGAACCAGATGGTTAGAGGCGTAGTTTCGTTACCCCATGGCACTGGAAAAGAAGTACGCGTTTTGGCACTCGTAACTCCTGAAAAAGTTCAGGAAGCTACTGATGCAGGCGCTGACTTTGTTGGTCTCGATGATTACATTGAGAAAATAAAAGGCGGTTGGACGGATGTTGACGTTATAATTACCATGCCTCCCGTTATGGGAAAAGTTGGGGCGCTGGGCCGTATTTTAGGTCCGCGTGGTTTAATGCCAAACCCAAAAAGTGGCACCGTAACTATGGAAGTTGGTAAAGCCGTCAGTGAAGTTAAACAAGGTAAAATCGACTTTAAAGTTGATAAATTTGGTATTGTTCACACATCAGTAGGTAAAGTATCATTTACTCCCGAAAAGATAAAGGATAATGCCCTTGAATTTGTAAACACCATTGTTAAACTTAAACCAACAGCCGCAAAAGGTACTTATATTAAAAGTATTTACCTTTCCAGTACGATGAGCCCTGGTATTCAAGTTGAACCAAAGTCAGTTGTTGACTAAAAATGTGTAAAAATGAAGAGTTCAGATAAAAAAGTTATTATTGATAATTTACAGGAACAAATTAATTCTTACAACCATTTTTACCTTACTGACATTAGTGGTTTAAATGCTGAGAATACCAGTAATTTAAGAAGACTATGTTTTAGCCAGGATGTAAAACTGGTAGTTGTTAAGAATACTCTCTTACGTAAAGCTTTGGAAAGTTCGAATAAGAACGTTGAAGAAATTTACGATGCGCTTAAGGGTAACACCTCAGTAATGTTTACCGAAAATGCAAATGTACCTGCAAAACTGATTAAAGACTTCAGTAAAAAATATAAAAAGCCAGTTTTAAAGGCAGCTTATGTTCAGGAATCAGTGTACATGGGCGCCGATCAGTTGGAGGCGCTGATTGCAGTTAAATCGAAAAACGAACTTATTGCTGATGTTGTTGCTCTTTTACAATCACCAATGAAAACTGTTCTCGGACAACTTCAATCTGGTGGAAATATAATTCATGGTGTTTTGAAAACACTCGGAGAAAAAGAATAATTTTTAGAAATAATTAATAAAAGTAATAAAAATGGCAGATTTAAAACAGCTTGCAGAAGCGTTGGTTAATCTTACTGTAAAAGAAGTTAATGAATTAGCCGGAATTCTTAAAGATGAATATGGAATTGAACCTGCTGCTGCTGCAGTAGCAGTAGCAGCTCCATCTGCTGGCGGTGGCGAAGAAGCTGCTGCTGCAGAACAAACTGAATTCGACGTAATTTTAAAGGCAGCAGGCCAGGCTAAACTGGGTGTTGTTAAACTTGTAAAAGAATTAACCGGTCTGGGCTTAAAAGAAGCTAAAGAATTGGTTGACGCTGCTCCAAAGGCAGTTAAAGAAAAAGTATCTAAAGACGAAGCTGCAGCTCTTAAGAGTCAGCTCGAAGAAGCTGGGGCCGAAGTTGAGGTTAAATAACGCATTAAAACCTTGTTAAGGGGTTATACGGTTTAGAAGCCTGCAACAGTAGGCTTCTAAACCTTTTTGTGTATTGGTATTTTACATAATTAACTTGTATAAATACATGTCTGTACAAACAAAAAACGAGAGGATTAGTTTTTCCTCCACAAAAACCAGGTTTGATTACCCTGACTTCTTAGAAGTACAAGTTAAATCATTTAAAGATTTTTTTCAGTTAAAAACCACGCCTGATAACAGAAAATCAGAAGGACTATTCCGCGTATTTGAGGAAAACTTTCCAATTACAGATACCCGTAATAACTTTGTTCTGGAGTTTATCGATTATCAGGTTGACCCGCCGAGGTATTCAATACCGGAATGTATTGAACGTGGTTTAACATTTAGTGTGCCCTTAAAGGCAAAATTAAAGCTGTACTGTACTGATGCTGAGCACGAGGATTTTGATACCGTGGTTCAGGATGTTTATCTGGGTACTGTGCCCTACATGACCGAACGAGGGACCTTTATTATCAATGGCGCTGAACGTGTTATTGTATCACAGTTACACAGGTCGCCGGGCGTATTCTTTGGCCAGAGTATGCACGCAAATGGTACAAAACTTTATTCAGCGCGTATTATCCCGTTCAAGGGATCGTGGATCGAGTTTGCAACCGACATTAACAGTGTGATGTTTGCATATATCGACAGGAAAAAGAAACTTCCTGTTACCACTTTGCTACGTGCCATTGGTTTTGAGAGCGACAAGGATATTCTTGAAATATTCAATTTAGCCGATGAAATAAAAATATCCAGAACTGCGCTGAAAAAAGTAGTTGGAAGACGACTGGCAGCCCGCGTATTAAAATCGTGGACCGAAGATTTTGTTGATGAAGATACAGGAGAAGTGGTTTCTATCGAACGTAACGAAGTTATTATCGATCGTGAAATTGATATCGAAGAAGATCATATCGAAGAAATTCTTGAATCGGGTGTTAAAACAATTCTTATTCACAAGGAGGATCAAAATCAACAGGATTATGCAATAATCTACAACACGCTTCAAAAAGATCCATGTAACTCCGAAAAAGAAGCCGTTCTTCATATCTATCGTCAGTTGCGTAACGCAGAACCGCCGGATGAGGCTACTGCCAGGGATGTGATCGACAAACTTTTCTTTTCGGATAAAAGATATGACCTGGGAGAAGTAGGCCGTTACAGAATTAACAAAAAATTAGGTCTAAGTGTCGAATCTGCAGTAAGAGTTCTTACAAAGGAAGATATTATTGAGATTATCAAGCATTTAATTCAACTGGTAAATGCCAAAACAGATGTTGACGACATTGACCATTTAAGCAACAGGAGGGTGCGCACCGTTGGAGAGCAAATGTTCAACCAGTTTGGTGTTGGTTTGGCACGTATGGCCCGTACCATCCGCGAAAGAATGAATGTTCGCGACAACGAGGTTTTCACACCTATTGATTTGATAAATTCAAAAACCCTTTCTTCGGTTATCAATTCATTCTTTGGAACAAATGCATTATCGCAGTTTATGGATCAAACAAATCCATTAGCTGAAATGACCCATAAACGTCGTATGTCAGCATTAGGGCCAGGCGGTTTGTCGAGAGAAAGAGCTGGTTTTGAAGTGCGCGACGTTCACTTTACACACTACGGAAGGCTTTGCCCCATAGAAACTCCCGAGGGACCAAATATCGGTTTGATATCATCGTTGTGCGTTTTTGCAAAAATCAACGAACTCGGTTTTATCGCCACACCATACCGCAAAGCGGCAAACGGGAAAGTTGATCTTTCAGAAGATGGCGTGGTTTATCTTACCGCCGAAGAAGAAGAAGGCCAGATTATCGCACAGGCAAATGCTCCAATTGATGACAATGGAAATTTTATCAATAATAAAGTTAAAGCAAGGCTCGAAGGCGATTATCCGGTAATTGAAAGGGAAAAAGTTCAGTTAATGGACGTTGGCCCGAACCAGATTGCATCGGTGGCTGCTTCATTAATTTCGTTCCTTGAACACGATGACGCCAACCGTGCTTTGATGGGTTCGAACATGATGCGCCAGGCAGTTCCCCTGCTCCGGCCTGAAGCTCCAATTGTTGGAACTGGTCTTGAAGGAAGGGCAGCATCTGATTCGCAAATCTTGGTTAAAGCTGAATTCGACGGAGTTGTGGAATTTGTTGATGCAGAACAAATTATAGTACGCTACGATATTTCAGAAGATGATCGTTTTGTGAGTTTCGATCCAGAGGTGGTAACCTACAGATTACAGAAATACACTAAAACAAACCAGGGAACCACGGTAGATTTAAAACCTATTGTTCGCAAAGGCGAAAAGATTACACAAGGACAGATTTTAACCGAGGGTTATGCTACCGAAAATGGGGAGCTGGCTTTGGGGAGAAACCTGATGGTAGCCTTTATGCCCTGGCAGGGATATAATTACGAAGATGCAATCGTTATTTCGGAGCGCATTGTGCGTGAAGATGTGTTCACCTCGGTTCATGTTGATGAATACAGTCTTGAAGTTCGCGATACAAAACGAGGTGTTGAAGAATTTACTTCCGACATTCCGAATGTTAGTGAAGAAGCTACCCGAAATCTCGATGAAAACGGATTAATCAGAATTGGCGCCGACATTAAACCTGGCGACATTTTAATTGGTAAGATTACTCCCAAGGGAGAATCAGACCCATCGCCGGAAGAAAAATTATTGCGTGCAATTTTTGGAGACAAAGCAGGCGACGTAAAAGACGCTTCCTTAAAAGCATCTCCTTCGTTAAACGGGGTTGTCATCGACAAAAAATTATTCTCCCGCGTTACCAAAGACAAGAAAGGAACAGCAACCAAAAAACTGCTCGACCAGATTGACGAAAAATTTGATCGCGAAGTAACTTCACTTAGGGCAAAACTCGAAGATAAATTATTTACACTGATTACCGGAAAAACTTCGCAAGGTGTAAAAGATTACTATGGAACTGAAATTATTCAGAAGGGGGTTAAATTCACGCTGAAACAATTACAGGAAATTGATTACTTAAATATCAATCCGGGAAAATGGACAACTGATAAACAGAAGAACGACATGGTCTTCAGGGTAATCAATAACTACATTCTCAAATATAAAGAAGCAGAAGCTGTCGCGCGTCGCGAACGCTACAATATTACCATTGGGGATGAACTTCCGGCAGGAATCATTCAACTTGCAAAAGTTTATGTAGCCAAAAAGCGGAAACTTCAGATTGGTGATAAAATGGCGGGGCGACATGGAAACAAAGGTATTGTTTCGCGTGTAGTTCGTCAGGAAGATATGCCATTCCTTGCTGATGGAACACCGGTTGATATAGTTTTAAACCCACTGGGCGTACCTTCGCGTATGAACCTCGGGCAGATATACGAAACTGTTCTGGGTTGGGCAGGAAAAAACCTGGGATTGAAATTTGCAACACCAATTTTTGATGGGGCAAGTCTCGACGAAATTTGTGAATATACTGATAAAGCAGGCGTTCCGCGGTTTGGTGTAACCAGGCTGATTGACGGTGAAACCGGTGAACGGTTCGACCAGCCGGCTACTGTTGGGGTAATTTACATGATGAAACTGGGACACATGGTTGAAGATAAAATGCATGCACGTTCAATCGGGCCATATTCATTAATTACGCAGCAACCTCTTGGCGGCAAAGCCCAGTTTGGTGGACAGCGTTTTGGTGAAATGGAAGTTTGGGCGCTTGAAGCATTTGGAGCTTCGCATATTTTGCAGGAAATTCTGACCGTTAAGTCTGACGACGTGATGGGAAGGGCAAAGGCTTACGAATCGATTGTAAAGGGCGAACCAATGCCACAGCCAGGAATCCCCGAATCGCTTAATGTGTTGTTGCACGAACTGAGAGGTTTAGGCCTCAGCGTTAGAATGGAGTAAACCCATTTTGATTTGAACAGGTTCTGTTTTAATTATTTTTAATAAGTATTATGGCTTTCAAAAAAGACAATAAGGCGAAAATTAGTTTTTCAAAGGTTTCAATCAGTCTTGCTTCACCCGAGGAGGTTCTGGAAAGATCGTTCGGGGAGGTTTTAAAACCCGAAACGATAAACTACAGAACATACAAGCCCGAACGTGACGGATTATTCTGTGAACGTATTTTCGGACCCGTAAAAGATTACGAGTGCCATTGTGGTAAATACAAACGAATCAGGTATAAGGGGATTGTTTGCGACCGTTGTGGCGTTGAAGTAACCGAGAAAAAAGTACGTCGCGAAAGAATGGGACATATTTCGCTTGTAGTGCCTGTGGCACACATTTGGTATTTTAAATCGCTTCCCAATAAAATTGGTTATTTGCTTGGACTGCCAACCAAAAAACTCGATACAATTATTTATTACGAACGTTATGTGGTAATTAACCCGGGGGTTAAATTGGTGGATGGAGTCAAAGAACTTGATTTTTTAACTGAAGAGGAATACCTCGATATTTTGGATACACTTCCAAAAGAAAATCAGTTTTTAGACGATGACGATCCAAATAAATTTGTGGCAAAAATGGGCGCCGAAGCGCTGTTTCAGATTTTAAGCAGGATCGATCTTGATGATCTTTCATTTACATTGCGTCACAAAGCCAACACCGAAACTTCTCAGCAACGTAAAAACGAAGCTTTAAAAAGGTTGCAGGTTGTTGAAGCTTTCAGGGCAAGTAAAAATATAAATCGTCCTGAATGGATGATTGTTCGGGTAGTTCCGGTTATTCCGCCCGATTTGCGCCCATTGGTGCCCCTCGATGGCGGACGTTTTGCAACATCCGATTTGAACGACCTTTACCGCAGGGTAATTATCAGGAATAACCGTTTAAAACGATTAATCGAAATTAAAGCTCCCGAAGTTATTCTTCGTAACGAAAAACGAATGTTACAGGAAGCCGTTGATTCATTATTCGACAATTCGAGAAAATCGAATGCGGTAAAAACTGAGAACAACAGGGCTTTAAAATCTCTTTCTGATAGTTTGAAAGGGAAGCAAGGTAGGTTCCGTCAAAACCTTTTGGGTAAACGTGTCGATTATTCGGCCCGTTCGGTAATCGTTGTCGGCCCGAAACTGAAAATTCATGAATGTGGAATTCCGAAAGATATGGCTGCCGAACTATACAAACCATTTGTAATTCGGAAGTTAATTGAACGCGGAATTGTAAAAACTGTAAAATCAGCAAAGAAAATAGTTGACCGAAAAGATCCGGTTGTCTGGGAAATTCTGGAAAATGTTTTAAAAGGACATCCGGTTATGTTAAACCGTGCCCCCACCCTGCACCGTCTTTCAATTCAGGCTTTCCAGCCCGTGCTTATCGAAGGTAAAGCAATTCAGCTTCACCCGCTGGTATGTACCGGTTTTAATGCCGACTTCGACGGCGACCAGATGGCGGTTCATCTTCCGCTAGGAAATGCAGCAATTTTGGAGGCACAGCTTTTAATGCTTGCTTCTCACAACCTGCTGAACCCGGCAAACGGAGCCCCAATTCAGGTTCCTTCACAGGACATGGTTCTTGGATTATATTACATGACCAAAGCCAGAAAAGGCGCCCGTGGAGAAGGAATGATCTTCTACTCGGCTGAAGAAGTAATTATTGCTTATTCTGAAAAAGCGATTGATCTGCACGCCATTATTAAGGTGAAAGTGGAAGATGTGGATGAAAATGGTAAATATTTCAAACATATCATCGAAACAACCGTTGGCCGTGTTTTATTTAACGAAAAAGTTCCTCGTCAGGCTGGATACATTAATCAGATATTGACTAAGAAGTCGTTAAGAACTATTATTGCCGATGTATTTATTCGCAGTGGAAATGCAACAACGGTTGCGTTCCTTGATGATATTAAAGACATTGGTTACGATATGGCTTACCGCGGTGGATTGTCGTTTAATCTCGACGATGTCATAATCCCGGAAGCTAAGCAAAAAATTGTTGCCGATGGTTATGCCGAAGTTGAAGAGGTAATGAACAACTATAATATGGGATTTATTACCAATAACGAGAGGTACAACCAGGTGATTGACATTTGGACACATGCCAATTCAAAACTCACCAATGTGGTAATGCAAACTTTGAGCAGTGATAAACAGGGATTCAACTCTATTTATATGATGCTCGATTCAGGCGCGCGTGGTTCGAAGGAACAGATTCGCCAGTTAAGCGGAATGAGAGGTTTGATGGCAAAACCACAAAAATCGGGTTCTACGGGTTCGCAGATTATCGAAAACCCGATTCTTGCCAACTTTAAAGAGGGTTTGTCGGTACTCGAATACTTTATCTCCACTCACGGTGCACGTAAAGGTTTGGCAGATACAGCTTTAAAAACTGCTGATGCCGGATATCTTACCCGTCGGTTGGTTGATGTTGCCCAGGATGTTATTATTTCTGAAGATGACTGCGGAACCTTGCGTGGTCTGGTTGCTACAACCATTAAGAACAATGAAGAAATTGTCGCTTCCTTGTTTGAAAGAATGGTTGGGCGCACATCGGTTCACGATATTTTCCACCCATTAAGCGGCGAGTTAATTGTTGCTTCCGGTGAAGAGCTAACTGAAGAAATTGCTACGATTATTGAAAATTCACCGATTGAAAGTGTTGAAATCCGTTCGGTGCTTACCTGCGAATCTAAAGTGGGTATTTGCGCCAAATGTTATGGAAGAAACCTGGCAACCGGCCAAAAAGTTCAAAAAGGAGAGGCTACCGGTGTTATTGCAGCACAGTCGATAGGCGAACCAGGTACTCAGCTTACACTTCGTACATTCCACGTGGGAGGTATAGCAGGGAACATCTCTGCACAATCAACAGTTGAATCAAGATACGACGGTTACGTTGAAATCGAAGAACTTCGTGCTGTTAAATTCAAAACTGAAGAAAGCGAAGACATTGAAATTGTTGTAAGTCGTTTGGCCGAATTAAAGATTATCGATAAAAATACAAATATTCCGTTGTCAACTCATCCAATTCCTTATGGGTCAAAATTGTATGTGAAAAATGGACAGGAAATCCGCAAAGGAAAACTGATTTGTGAATGGGATCCTTTCAATGGTGTAATTATTACCGAGTTTGATGGTACGGTTGAATTCGAAAATTTGATTGATGGTGTTACTTTCCGCGAAGAATCGGACGAACAAACCGGTTATAGCGAGAGGGTAATCATTGAATCGAGGGATAAAACCAAAAACCCGACATTAAAGGTAATTGATAAGGAAGGTGTTGCAATTCGTTCGTACAACTTGCCAGTTGGAGGTCATATTTCTGTTGATAACAAACAGAAAGTGAAAGCAGGTATGGTTTTGGTGAAAATACCGCGTGCGGCTGGTAAAGCAGGCGATATCACGGGTGGTTTGCCACGCGTAACCGAACTTTTTGAAGCACGAAACCCATCTAATCCGGCGGTGGTTTCTGAAATCGACGGCGAGGTTTCAATGGGTAAGATTAAAAGGGGTAACCGCGAAATCATCGTAACAACCAAATCGGGTGAGGTGAAAAAATACATGGTACCACTTTCAAAACAGATTCTGGTTCAGGAAAACGACTATATCAGGGCGGGAACACCGCTCTCCGATGGTGCAATTACTCCTTCCGATATTCTGGCAATTAAGGGCCCAACGGCGGTTCAGGAATATATTTTGAACGAAGTACAGGATGTTTACCGGATGCAAGGTGTGAAAATTAATGACAAACATTACGAAATCATTATT
>Ga0100400_1002559_pt1 | contig 12512 bp, 3 predicted proteins | sample CryGeymeta201524_FD_80420 | JGI IMG/M metagenome (GOLD analysis project Ga0100400, IMG submission 80420) | Groundwater microbial communities from Crystal Geyser aquifers in Utah, USA - Crystal Geyser metaG 2015-24 | ecosystem: Environmental > Aquatic > Deep subsurface > Groundwater | place: USA... | reverse complement strand
GAAAACTCACAAAGAAAGCCTCCAACGCTGGCGCTGCTGGCTCTTCGGCCTGCCGGAAACGGAGGCCGCGCAGGCCGAGCAACTCGCCCGCGAAAAGCTCCAGCCCGGAACCGCCGCCACGAGAGATCGCGTCCCTCGAAAGACCGCGCTAGAAGTCCTCGCCAAAGGCGGCCGCCTCGACCGCGCGACCTATCTCCGATGTCGCGTGCGCTATTTTACTGACGGCCTCGTCATCGGCAGTCGCGACTTTGTCGAACAGGCCTTCACCGCCTGCCGAGAGCACTTTTCGGCCACCCGACGGTACGGTGCCCGCCCGCTGCGTGGCCTCGAACTCGCCCCCAAGCCCGAGAGGCTCTATACCGCGAGACAACTCCAGAAAGAAGTCGTGACGTAAGAGGAAGATCCATGTTAGCCATGGATCTTCAGTCCACGGTCCCATCCCACCTGAAGCTCGCGCCGCGTAGCGATGCATCAAGCCCGATGACACCCACCGACCCCCTCACCTTTCCGGATGCCGCAAATCAATCTTATACCCCTGCCTCCAAGCCGTCCCCGGACCCGTTTCGAAAAGTGTCTTTCCCCCACCCACGAACACCTTCCGATACGGTCGGCCTGGCAGTCCACAAACCCTGAACATCCGAGACTCGCAGGCAACTTTTCCGCCCTGGCGCTGCAACTACCCTTGTCGATCATCATGTCAGCGAGTGGCAGAATCACCTTGCCATGACTCGACATCCCCTCCAGCCTCCAGGCTGTTCACATGATCAGCCGCCTTTATTCCGCTGCCCTGCGTGGTGTCGACGCCATTGAGGTCGAAGTCGAGGTCAATGCCCACAGTTCGCAAGAACCGCGCGTGGTCATCGTCGGCCTGCCCGATGCTGCCGTGCGCGAATCTTCCCAACGCGTCGTCTCGGCCATCATCGCCTCCGCCCTGACATTGGCCGAGGGTGTCAAAACAGTTAACCTCGCCCCCGCCGACCTGAAAAAGGAAGGCCCCTCCTTTGATTTGCCGATCGCCCTTGCGATGGCCGTCGCCGCTGGCGAAAACCCGCTTCCCACGGAGGACTGCTGCATTGTCGGGGAACTCGCGCTCGATGGCACCGTCCGCCCGGTCAAAGGCGTGTTGCCGATCGCCATCGAAGCCAAAGCCCGTGGACGCACCCGCCTGCTCGTGCCCGAAGCGAACGCCGCCGAAGCCGCCGTCATCGAAGGCATTGATGTTTTCCCCATTCGAAATCTCCTCCAAGCCTGGCACTTCCTCAGCGGCGTTGAAGTCATCCAGCCCTACCACCTCGACCGCCGCGCCTTCTTCGAAAGCCAATCGACCTACGACGTCGATTTCGACGAAGTCAAAGGCCAGCACCACGTCAAGCGCGCCCTGGAAGTCGCCGTCGCCGGAAATCACAATATCCTTCTTACAGGGCCGCCCGGCACCGGAAAGTCGATGCTCGCCAAGCGCCTGCCGACGATCATGCCGGCGATGAGCGAACAGGAAGCGATCGACGTCACGAAAATCCACTCAATCGCTGGCTTGCTTGATACCAAAAAGGCTTTTCTCACCACTCGCCCCTTCCGCGCGCCGCACCACACCATTTCCGATGCCGGCCTGCTCGGTGGCGGCAGCAATCCCGGCCCCGGTGAAGTCTCGCTCGCCCACCACGGCGTGCTCTTTCTCGATGAGCTTCCCGAGTTCCGACGCCAGACTCTCGAAGTCCTCCGGCAGCCCCTTGAAGACGGCCACGTTACCATTTCCCGCGCCGCCGGATCTCTAACATTTCCCGCCCGCTTCATGATGGTCGCCGCGCTCAATCCCTGTCCCTGCGGCTACTATGGAGATAGTAAAAGAGAGTGCCGCTGCTCGCCGCGCCAAATCGAAAACTACCGCCAACGCATCTCCGGGCCCTTGCTTGACCGCATTGATCTCCACGTAGAAGTACCACTCGTCGACTACCAGGAACTTTCATCCAAAGCAAAAGGCGAAAGTTCCGCCTCGATCCGCCGACGCATCCTCTCCGCCCGAGGAATCCAGCAGCAGCGTTTTCAGGGAACCTCGACCGGCACCAACGCCGCCATGGGCCCGCGTCAAGTCCGCGCCACCTGCGAGCTCGACTCGGAAAGCTCCTCCTACCTCGAACAAGCGATGGAAACCCTGAACTTCTCCGCCCGCGCCCACGATCGCATCCTCAAAGTCGCCCGCACGCTCGCCGACCTCGAAGGAAGGGAAAACATCGCCCCAAACCACATTCTCGAAGCAATTCAATACCGTTCCTTGGATCGGAATCTATTCTCCTGAGTTTCACCCAAGCAAGTCTCAAGGGCTTCGTTCCACTCGTGCCCACCAAATTGATGTTCTCAAGGGGGGGGGTGTCCGGAGCTGAGGGGGAAGCGGAGTCGGAAATGGCAGCGGCGTGGTTGCCCGACGGAGTCTATCCCATGCACATTGGATTCGCCGAGCTACTGGATCATCAGCGGTCGCGCATTACGGTCCAGATACCTTCAAGCGGACGAAGTCGCGGCCTTCCGGTGTGGGAGGGAGGGAGACGGTGAGTTCGTCGAAGCCAGGCAAGGTCGGATGCGGTGCAACGGCAGCTCCGGTGAGAACGGACCACGATCCGGCAGCCAGATTTGTCGTGTGCTCGACGATGTAAGCCGACGGCGGTAGACCACTCTGGCGACGGTTGAAAACAAAGGCCGACGGGTCGACAAGTCGCGGAGAAACCGCCGCTGACGGTGAGGTCGGATTGCCACCGAGCGCGTACTCCAACAATGCATTAAGGCCGTCGTTATCGGCGTCGGAGGCCCAGTCGGTTCCGCCGGGCAGATCGTGGCCGCTGTGACGGAAGTACCAGGCTGCGGCTGCGATCTGGTCGGGCGTTTGGGAGGCAAGCGAGGTGATTTCGCCGGCGGTGAGCTCGCGCGGGTAAATTCGCACATCGTCGAGGATTCCGCGGAACGGGCGGCCAGCGTCGGTGGCCCAGTTGCCGATGGTGATGTCGCTGAGGACGCCGGTGTTGATGGCGATGTTCCCGGAGTTGGAGGGTTCAAGGGTATTGGTGGCCAAGTCACCGTCGAGGTAGGCGAGAATTTGGGAAACCGTGGCGTCTTGGGGCACGACGATCGCGCAGTGCATCCAACCCGCGCCGCGCAAGTCGGAGCGGCTGGCGGTTTCGAAATTGATGCCGCTGGCGTTGAACTCGGCACGCAGTTTGTAGCCGTTGGTGTGGTTCAGGTTGATATCGAAACGGACTCCGGGCGTTGCCGAATTGTGGCCTCCCCACGAAACGATTGTCGGGCGCACGCTGCCTTGATCGGCGTTGGCATTGAGCCAGAACGTGACGGTGCGCGCGGCGGTGCCGGTGACGCCCGTGTTGCCGGATAGGACGACGCTGTCGGCGTCGCCATCATCGAAAAAACGGAGCGCCCCGCCCCAATTCCCGGCCACCCAGTCGGGGATGGCGAATCCGGTGAGAGTGCCGAGCGACCGGCCGAGCGCGTCGTGGGCAGTGGTGCCTGATGTTTCATCGAAGGGCAGCCAGATCGTGGAGGTGGCGGGCAGGACCTCGATGGTGACGGTGGTGCTGTCGTTACCCACATCATCGGAGACCGTGTAGGTGAATGTGTCAGTTCCGGCAAATCCCGGGTTTGAAGTATAAATGACAGCGGAGCCGCCGGAGGCGATGCTGGCGGTGCCATTGGCGGGTTGGGTCACGGCGGTGACCACTAGCGGACTGGTAGCGGAGCTGTCATTGGCCAACACGGCTAGTTCGGTGGACACACCGCTGAGGGCGCTGGTTTCATCAGGCACCGCTGTGGGTGGGACGGGCTCGGCGACACCCTCGATCAGGAAACGATTGGCGGGAACCGGTTGCCTAGTGATACCTGGACCCTCCCACTCGAGGGTGAGCGAATGGCCGGCCGCATCGGCATGGCGGTAATGGATGCGGAGCGGATGCAGCCCGGCAGCCAGCGGAATCGTGCCCGATGAGCGCTCGGTGCCGCCGGTGTAGCCAAAGTCGGCATCGATGAGTTGGGCATCATGCAGGCGCACGAAGGCTCCGGTGTCGGTCGTGAGAAAGAAGGTGTATCCCCCTTCGTTCGGCACGTTCAGATAACCGGTGAATGCGATCCCGATGTCATCGTCGCGGGTGCGCACGGAGAGGTCGATACCTGATGACTCGCCCGTGGCGGCGGGAGTCATACCGGCAAAATCCGGCACCCAAGGGAACGAGTCCTCATAAGCAGCGAAGTCCAATCCGGGCTTCATCCCCGCCGGAAGCCCGGGATCATCGCCCGCTGCGGTGAGTGTGATCGAGTTGAGGGCGATGTTGTTGCCGCTGGTGGTCGTGGGCGAACTAACGGTGAGCGTGATGGTGTAGGTGATACCCGCTTGAAGGGTGGTGCCGGTGAAATCCACCGGAAGCGTGAGCGCTCCATTGCCGCCTGGATCGCTACCCTCGGCGAAGGCGGCTTGGTTGAGCGAACCACCCTGGATGGCCACCTCCCAGCGGATGCTTTTCGAGTTGACCTGATGCGTGCCGGTGGAGCTGATGGCATAACTCACCACAGCGACCGTGCCCAGCTCGTGATCTGCCGCCGGTGTGAACTGGAAACTGGTGCTCCATGGACCGACAGTTTCGATGTTGCCGGCCACTGGGATCGGCTGCCCGGGCGGATTGAGCGCCCCGCTGCCGGGATCATAGCCCCCGATGAAGCCGGTGGCGCTGCCGGCGAAGGTGAGCGAGGTGGTGGCATTGGTTTCCTCACCGAGATCCGAGGTCCATGAAATTCCCGACGCGGTGGTGCCGGCAAGCGCGCGACCATCGAAACCGGTGTGCAGGATGCTGGTGGTTTCTTCCAGGGTCGGAATGGCCGCCGGCACCGGCACGGAGTCATAAGGACGGCTGACGCCGCCCCCGGCGCGGCGGACCTCGGCCACACGCGCCTTGAGATCCGCCTGGCTCGGCACACCGACTTGGCCGGCGAGATTGGTCGTTTCCTGGGGGTCATTGGCCACGTCATAAACGCGGAACAGGGTGTCGGATGAAGAGGCGTTGTATCGCACACCCTTGTAGCCGTCCTGAAAGATGACCTGCATCTGGTTGCGGGTGGCACCGCGGTGCGAAGAGTCGAAGTCGGCATAGGTCGGCGTGGTGCTGCTGGCGAAGTATTCCACATAGACCAGACCCTCGCGCTGGGTGCCGGTGCCAGTGAGGTCGGGCACCAGTGAAACACCGTCCGCCCGTAGCGGCGCGGGCAGGCCGGCCACCTCGGCGAATGTTGGCAACCAGTCGTGGAATTGCGAAGGATGCTTGCTCACGCGCCCGGCGGGGATCGCGGAGGGCCAGTGGATCAGGGTTGGCACGCGGATGCCGCCTTCCCAGACGTCGCGCTTGATTCCGTCGAGTGGGCCATAGCTACGGAAAAAGCGCGGATCCTGGGTGAACGAACCATTCGCCCCCGCCTCGTTGTGCGGACCGTTGTCGGAAGTGAAAACGATCAAGGTGTTGTCATCGATTTCAAGATCCGCGAGTAATTGCAGCAGGTCGCCCATCGCATCATCGATGCGGCGGACCATGGTCGCGTGGCGTTTTGCATAAGTCGGCCACCCCTGCTCGGCGGTGCCCGGGTTGCTGTCGTGGTCCCAAGTGGCGCTGGCGTAGTCCGGATGGATCCAGGTGTCGATGGTGCCGGTGGCGGTGTTGATCATTGCCCCGGGCGTGCCGGTCCACTGGACGCCACCGCTCAGGCCACCGCCGTCCGGATAGGGAACGGTCGGAACGTTGAGCTGGGCGTGCGGCGCGGTGAAACAGAGATAGAGGAAAAACGGCTGGCTGGGATTGGCGCTGTGGTGATCGACAATCCATTGCTTGCTTCGTCCGGTGATGAGATCGGTCGAGTAACACTTGTCGAGATCCGCAGCGATGTCGGTGAAGTTATCATAAAACCTGCGGCCTTGTTCCTTTGGGTAGTGATAGTGGGCGTCGCCGTGGGGCATGTAGCCGAAGAAGTAGTCGAATCCACGGTTCTGCGGATGACCGGGAAACCCCGAACCGCCAGCGACTCCCCATTTTCCAATGGCGGCGGTGGCGTAGCCGGCCTGTCGCATCACGGTGCCGAGTGTGTGGTTGTTGGCCAGTTCCTTGTCGAACTGGTTGTCGCGCACGTTCGAGTTCCCCTGATGGACGCCGAGCAGCAGCGATGCGCGCGCGGGAGCGCACACCGGAGCGGGCGTGTAGTGCCGCTCCATCCGCAGTCCTTGCGCTGCCATGGTGTCAAGCACCGGGGTCTCGAAAGCCGGGAGATTCCGGTTGTTGGCGAAATCCCGGGAGTTTTGGAAATACACACCGAGGTCGCCCCAGCCGAGATCGTCGGTGAGCACGAAGATGATGTTAGGACGAAGCGCGGCGGCTACAGCGGCGGCCAGCGCTGTGGTGATGACGAAGGTCAGGATGGATTGAAGTTTCATTCGGGAAGCGGGTAGGAAGGCGTGTAATCGACCCGTGCCCTGACAAAGGCGCGGTTCTCCGGAATCCCCTGCCATTCGAGTTCGACCGGCTGGTCCGCTTCCAGCGGGCCGATGGTGTCGATCGTGTTCCATGGTTCGTTCAGGGTGGCGGACTCGTCGATGGCATAACTCCGTCCGGCACGGCCGGCGATGGTGACAAGCATGTCGCGTGACTCTCCGGATCCGGTGATTTCCCATGAAACGATGCGAAATACGTCGTTCGGGTCGAGCGGGTTGGTTCCCGCGAGCCACTCTTGATGGACGGTGGTGCCGTCGCCGTCGAGGTCGTCGCCCGGGTTCACGTCGGCGAGGGTGTTGTGGTCGGGCGAGTTTTCGAAGATTGAGCGCTCAAAGTCGTCGGGCAGGCCGTCGGCATCGTCGTCGAAACCGGCCGTGAGTGCGATGATTTCGGCGGGGGCGAGCAGGCGGTCATAGACAAACACCTCGTCGATCCCACCGCCGAAGTAGCGGGAGAATCCAACATCCCGGCCGACGTACAGCGGGCCGGTGGAGGAATCAAGCAATTGCGGACTGATTTGCGTCGTGGCGCGGAGATAGCCGTCCACATAAAGCCGGACTTCGCCAGATTCGACGTCGTAGCTGCCGGCGTAGTGATGCCATTCGGTGATGGTAAAGCCTGGGATAGTCGCGAGGTCCACCTCGCAGTGGGTCTGCGTGCCACCGGAGTGGAATATTGTGAACGAGATCCGCCGGCTGTTGGCCCATGGATGCAGCACAAACTGCGGTCGACGTGAAACGAGCGATCCGGCGACATTCCAATCCGGCGTGTCGCTACGGGCCCAGCAAGCGACGGTGATCCTCGTATTGAGATCGGGCAGGTTTGTGACATCGACGTATTGATTGGTGCCGTTGAATGTGAGAAAACTCCGGCCCGTCCCGGAACTCCAAGCCGGTCCGTTGACCAGCGCGCCATCGAAGCCATTGCCGGTGGCATCGACGGCGGCGCTGCCACTTGCGTCGTCGAGCGGCCAGCGGGCGCGCAGTTTTCCAGTCGCGCCGTCCCAGATGGCAGGCGAGGTGTTGTTGAGAAACTCGTCGAGGTTGGAGAATCCATCGCCGTCGAGGTCGGTGTCGGCGTCCGACGGATCGAAGGGATCAAGGCCGTAGCGGTGCTCCCAGTCGGAAAGCATGCCGTCGCCATCGGCATCGTCGAGGCGGCTCGACGCGGTGTTGGCAACGCGCTGCGGCGTGAGCGCGAGCGGGTGCAGGCGGACATCGGCAAGGTCGCCGGCGAACGATGCGGTGCCGTCGTCGGAACCAAGAAACAGCGGGCCATCCGCAGCTTGCAGTACTTCCGGCGGATGAACCGCCGAAGCGCGCTCGATGCCATCGACAAACAACCTCAGCGTGCCAGCCTGTGCGTCATAGCTGGCGGCGTAGTGATGCCAGTCGGTGAGATCGATCCCATCAATCGCGGCGAGGTCGAAGGTGATTTCCCGCTGGGTGGTCGATGCGGTGGTGACGAGGAATTGAATCTGGCGCGATCCATCGACCGACAGCAGCGCGAATGCCGGGCGGCGAGATGCCAATGCCCCGCTACCTGAGAAAGTGGTCGTGGCGGAGCGTGCCCACAGCGCGATGGTGAAATCGCCATTGATCTCCGGCAGCCCATCGATGCGCACGCCGTCGTCATTTCCACCGGCAAGACGGAGGAACGGCTTGCCGTTCTCGCTCTGCCATACGGGGGTGCCGGTGAGCGATCCATCGCGCAGGAATCCTGATAGATCGCGGGCCTTGTTGCCCGTGCCCTCGTCGAATGGCCACCAACCGGTCAGCGGCGAGGTCATCGGAGTTGCCTGAATCGAGGAAAGCAGCGTCTGGAGCCGATTGAGGATCGCCGCATTGGCACCTGCGGCATTGCTCGATTCGGCCGGATCGCTCTCGACGTTGTAGAGCGCGTTGGTATCGCTGTGAAGCTTCCAGTTTCCCTCGCGGATGCCGATCGGGTTCTGGGTGACGAGGACCGTGCGGCCGGTGGTGGATTGGCCGATCATCGCGTCGAGCACGTTCTCACTGTCAGGCCCCGCGTCGGTCGGCATCGTCTGGCCGGTGAGCGCGGCGAAGGTGGCCATGAAATCGGTGTGCGAAAACAACGCGTTGGAGACTTTTCCGGCCGGGATCTTGCCCGGCCAGCGGATCAGGAACGGCACCCGCGTGCCGCCCTCGCGCACCGAATATTTGCCACTGCTGAAGGGTCCGTTCGAGTCATGACCGTCGGGAAATTGGGTGGTGCCGCGCACGACTCCGCTACCAGCGGGCCACTCGTTGTAGCCGTCAAAGCCGACCGGCCCATTGTCGCTGGCGAAAATCACGATGGTATCATCGGCGATCGAGTCGGAGGTGTCGCCGTCGCCATTGGGGTCGTCGAGCCGGGCGAGCAGCGCGCCGACCGACCAGTCGAGCGAGAGCATCGCATCGCCGCGCCAGCCGTGCGGGCTCACGCCCTGGAACCGCTCATGCGGAGCGCGCGGGACGTGGATGTCCGGACTGGCGAGAAACAGGAAGAACGGCTTGCCCGCCTGCAGACTCTCGAGGATGAAATCGCCGGATTTTTCGTCGAAAATATCGGCGTGGTCCTCGTCGCGAAAGCGTGCGGCGTGCATGCCGGTCATCCATCCGATGCGTGAGATGCCGTTGATGATGGTTCCATTATGCTGGGTGTCGGCGGTGTAGTATTTCTGCAATTGCGGGTGTGACGCGCCGGTCGGTTCGGTGCCGACTGGCGAACTGGCCGAGATCGCGAGCGGATCGGCGGGGTCGAAGTTCACGACGCTGCGGTTTTCCATGTAGATGCACGGGACGCGGTCGTTGGTGGCGGGGATGCCGAACCAATAGTCGAAGCCGAGTTCGCGCGGGCCCGGGACGATTTCCGGCGCGTTGTAGTTGGTGGGGTTTCCACCCATGCCGAGGTGCCACTTGCCGACCACGGCGGTGGCATAGCCGGCCTGTTTGAGCATCGATGGCAGCGTGACTGAGCCCGGGCGGATCAGCAATGGATGTACGCCGGAAACGACCCCGGTGCCCGGCGTGCGCCAGGCATATTCGCCGGTGAGCAGCGAGAAGCGGCTCGGCGTGCAGGTCGCTGCCGGCGAGTGCGCGTTGGTGAAGCGCATGCCATGGACAGCCAGGCTGTCGATATGCGGCGTGGGGACGATGCCGGAACCATAACACGCAACATCGCCAAACCCGACGTCGTCGGCGTAGATGATCACGATGTTCGGCGTTGCAGGCAGTGGCGGACGCGGTGGCGGGGTCTCGGCGGGCCGGGCCGTGAGCGAGACGTTGTCGATCATCGCAAAACTCGTCCGCGGACCGGTGTTGAGCAGTCGGAGCTGGATCCGGTGCCCGATCCACGGGCTGCCGGGCGCCACCGGGTTCGAGGTGGTGGTGAACGTCTGGTATTGGTTGGCCGCTACCAGCGCTTGAGTGCGGCTCAACAGACGTTCTCCGGACAATTCTCCATACAACGGATCGGTCACCGGGTTGCCGTCGCCATCGATGACATGCAGAATGACTTGGAACTGACCACTGAATCCCGAGCCGTTGCGCCAGTCCACCGACACCGTGAAAACATCGCCGGCACCAATCGTCCAGTCCGATGCGGGAATCGTGATCGTTGGCTGTTGGCGGATGCCCGTGCCCGACCAGCCGTTGACCGCTCCACGCAGGGTGCCGGTTTGGACCGAGGTATTTTGCGAGAGTGTCGATGAATCGCCTTCCGGGCTGAAGTAGCTCGACCAGAATGGCGTCTGCGCGAATGTCTGGCCGGCGGCTCCTTCCTCGAACCCGCCATTGCGGACGGATGCCTGGTGGACGGCATTGCCGGGTATGCCGTCATCGAAATCAATGAGCATGGTTTGCGCCGACGCATCGACCACAGCGATGGACAGGACGAAAGGGAAGAAGGCGGATTTCATGTTAAGCAAAGTCGATAGGGATCGAGTGAATCATGGTGAATAGCGCAAGCGGAGGAATCCCGTATTGCCCGTCCTGGGCACGGTTACTTCGTGATCCGATGCCGGAGCCACGACTGGAACGGGAATTTCTCCAGCCCATGGGCCGGCGGGTGCCAAGGCGGTTTCCAGCGTGAAGGTTCCTTCTGGGATCACGCGATTGATGGTGAGGATCAAGTCGTCGCCTGCGCCGCTGCGGATGTTGAGTTTGAGTCGAGAGTTCGGATCGCGGGGGTCGAAGTCGAAGCGGAACTCAAGGTCGTTGGTCAAGCCGTCGCCGTCCGGGTCACTGCCGGTCAGTGCGTCGTCATCGGCCAAGCCATGGGATAGCGCCCACGCCTCATAGTCCGTGATGAAACGCGCCGTGACAGTCATGGATTCATTGACGACCACCGAGCTGACAGGAAGATCCGCAAGCAGCACACCCGAGCCTTCCCAACTGGAGAACTGCCAGCCTGGTGCCGGCGTGGCGGTGATTTCGACATCGGTACCGGGTTGGAAAAACCCGCCACCGCTCACGGTGCCTGCTTCCGGGGGCGAGGCAAGCAGAGTGAGTTGCACCGCTTCGAGGAATGTCACCGTGATCATCGAATCACTGCCGCTGCCGTAATCCACAGTGGTCGGCAACGGTACGGAAAGCTCGACCGGCGGCTGGCCAGTTAGAGAACCGGCATACGCCACCAGCGGATATGGCATGCCGGGGACAAGTGCCTCGGCCGGCGGGATGTTCACCCGCAGGGTGCCGCTGGCATAAACATAACTTCCTGTTAGAGCGAGCGGCGGCGTGGCTTGATCGGCCAGATCGACGGTCAGGTCGCCGCCCGATTGGGTCAGCGAATCGATCGCCGCCGGACCACCGGTCAGCGCGAGATTGCCCTGGGAGGCGGTCAGCCGCAGGCCGCCATCAAGTGCGCCGGACAGGGTCAGGGTGGCCGGGCCGGACTTGATCAGATGCAGGTCCGGGCCGACCGCGCCGGCGAAGAGCTGGTCGTTTGTCTGATTGACCGTGAGCGCGGAGGTCTCAGCTGTGCCGCGCAGGATGGCGGAGGAAACCCCGGAAAGGTTTCTGATCGACGAAGCGGCGCTGCCGATTTCCGCGACCGGCGTGCCCCCGCTCAGGGCCAAATCCGAAGCAGGGTTGTTCCATGGCTGGTTGAGTTTGAGTGTGGCATCGGTGCCATCGAGCGCCACCCTGGCGAGCGAATCCAGGCCCGCGGCGGCGGCATTGAGCAACTGGCCGCCATTTCCCACCGTGACGGTGCCGCTGCCGAGGGCGTTTGCCGCCCCGGCCTGGAGGATGGCTTCGCCGGCACCAGCGTGGGAAACCGACCAGTTGCCGCTGTAGCTGTTGTCGGCGGAGGAAATGGTGAGTTGGCGGGAGCTGCCGGTGGCGTCCGCCGCGTAGGCGAGCGAGCCGCTACCGGTCAAGCTGCCGCCGAGATTGATGTTCTGCACGCCGGTGCCGCCGTTGTTTTGAATCGTCCCGACACCGCTGCCGATGTGAAGGGCGGCGTTCATCGTGTGGTTGTAGGTGGCGCTATTGTTGGTGCGGAAGCGCAGGATGCCGCCGCCTTCGAGGGTGGTGGAGGGCAGCGACCAGATGATGTTCTGGGTGCCGCTGGCATCGATGCGCCAAAGGTCTAGGACGCCGTTCCCGGTGACGCGCAGTGAGCGTTGGTCCATGGTTGCTGCAGCGAAAACAGTCGGTGTGTTGGTGGTGCCGTTGCGGATCTGCAAGGTGCCCTCGCTGACGAGGATCTCGCCGGTGATCGGGTTGGCGGTGTTGTGGAGACGCAGATTGGCGGGGCCGGTTTTGCGAAATCCCTGGGTGCCTGCGATCTGGACGGTGATGTCCGAGCGCCAGCTCGCCACCTCGATTTCCGGCTGGCCGATGGTAGTTTGGAAGGTAAGCGGGCCGTTCTGGGCGATGATGTTCCACGGATGGGATGGCACGGTGTCGCCGAAAACGAGTCTTCCAACGATTTTTCCTGTGCTGCCCAGGTTGAGTTCACGGTCGGCGGTGATGTTGACCT
>Ga0100400_1002536_pt1 | contig 12583 bp, 9 predicted proteins | sample CryGeymeta201524_FD_80420 | JGI IMG/M metagenome (GOLD analysis project Ga0100400, IMG submission 80420) | Groundwater microbial communities from Crystal Geyser aquifers in Utah, USA - Crystal Geyser metaG 2015-24 | ecosystem: Environmental > Aquatic > Deep subsurface > Groundwater | place: USA... | reverse complement strand
CTGAGGCGTAGTCAGTATTGCTGAGCAGCCCGGCGCGGAAGAGGCGCCACAGCGCGCACTCCAGCGGTGGCCCCGTCAGCCCCGTCGCGTCAGCCTGAGCCATTTCTGCCAGCGACTGCGGGCCCTGTTGGCGCAGACAGCCCAGAATCGTGGCTTCCGCGTCGGTCAAGTTCTCCGACGGCACCACTTCCACTAACTCGTCGGCCCAGTGGGTGGGCACGAAGGTGAGCCCAGCCAGCAACGGCCGCTGCCTGGCCTGCACCGGCGCAAACTGCCCCATCTGCAGTTCGCCGCCGAACACACTTGCGCCGACCTCCCGCGGGTCGGCGCCCTTGACTCGCAGACTGAGGATCGCGCGCTCCCAGACTCGGGGGTAGGCCGCAAGCCCGGCCTGCTGCTCGACGAGGTGGCCGATTGCGTCCGGCCCTACCAGGTTTGTCTGCGGGTGAAGGTGTTGCCACTTCAGCAGGAAGTCAACATACCGGTTCAACGCCACCGGCTCCCTCTCGAGGCGGAGCGCCGCCAGCGCCAGCCGGTGCAGTTCTTCCAGGTTCGCCCGCGTGCACACTTGCGGCGCAGCACGGCCGACGACGAAGTCGCCCTGCTGAAGCTCGCCGGTTTCCAGCAGGTCTCGAAGGGCCGCCTGCATCGCCCGCGCGGGAAGTCCGTAGCGGCTGCAGAGGTCGGCGATAGCCATCGGCCCCAGACCGCGAAGCACGTTCAGCAGGACCGCCCGCCGGGCCTTCGCCTGGTCTGTCCGACCCGTCCCCTCGCTCTGATCCATAGGACCCATGAGCCCCGGCCCGAAAGCGCGTTGGTACAGCGGCGCGCTCTCGGCGGCAATCCAGCGCCGCTGGGCGTGTGCTGCCTGCGGGAAGACGACCGCCGCAACGCGCCCGGCCCGGCGGAGCGCTTGAAGCCACTCCGGCCCCGGTCCCTTGGCGCGGTCGCCGAGGAACAGCGGGCTGCCGGGCTCCTCCGAGAGTTCGCCGCAACGGTGGATCAGCCGGAGCAGTTCCTCTTCGTCGCGCGCGTGGCGGACGTGGACCCGGTTCCGGTCGACCCGCAGGAACTCCCACGTCCGCGTGCCCAACGCGAAGACCTGTCCCGCCCGCAGCCGTTGCACGAAGTGCTCGTCCAACGTGCCGAGCTTCTTCGACGAACCCTCGCCGTTCGAGTAGTCCTCAGTGTGCACGGCGTATTCGGCGCACTCCGGGATCGTGCCGGCGTTCTGCTAAACCAGCGTCAGCGCGCCGCGGGCACTGGTCACCTGGTCGCTCGCCCGGTCGAAGCTCAGTCGGGTCGGGAGGTCATAGAGTTCACTGTCTCGGTAGCGCCCGGAGAGCTGCTGCAGGACCCGGTCGAAGTCCGCGTCGCTGCGGCTGCGGAAGTTGTAGGCGCGGCGGCTCACCCGCAGCAGGTCCTGTCCCGTCGAAGCGTCCATCGCCGCCACGGCAGTCACCTGCTGCGCGACAACATCCAGGCAGTTGGTGGGGAAGTGGACCGGCTCCAAGCTGCCGTCCTGCATTCTCCTCGGGTCAACACCGCCAACTCGACCAAGTCGTCGCGGCTGGTGGCGAACAGTCGCCCTTTGCTGGTCAGCCCCAGCAAGTGCCCGGCCCGCCCGACACGCTGCAAACCGGCGGAACCCCGCTTTGGGCTTTCCACTTGGCAGACGAGATCGAGGTGCCCGATGTCGATCCCCAACTCCAGCGTTGCGGTCGCCACGAGCGCGCGCAGCTCGCCCGACCTGAGCTTGTCCTCCAGCTCCAAGCGGAATGGCCGCGACATGCTGCCCTGGTGAGCGCCGATCCGCAGGTCCAGACCGCGCCCCTCCGCCAGCATGTTCAGCTTCGCCGCCACCTGCTCGGCGTAGTGCCGCGAGTCGCAGAGGACCAGCGTGGTCCGGTGCTCCAGGATCAGCTCAAAGAGCTGCTCGTAGATTGCCTGCCAGACCTCCTCCGGCTTTGCCTCGACCAAGTTGGGCACCGGCGCGAGGACCCGCAGATCGAGAGCGCGGTGCGCGCCAAGATCCACCACAGTGCAGTGTCGTTCGTTCCCCTCGTCATCGCGGCCGAGCAGGAACCGGGCGATCTCGTCCACCGGCGATTGGGTGGCGGAGAGGCCGATGCGGGTGAAGGCGCCAGCCGACTTCGAGTTTCGGATTCGCGATTCCGGATTTGCCTGCAACTCCTCCAGCCGCTCCAGGCTGAGCGCCAGGTGCGCGCCGCGCTTGTCGCCGCACAGGTGGTGGACTTCGTCGACGCTCACGTGCCGGACGGCACGCAGATGCTCTTGGAAGCTGCTGGGGAGCATCAGGTAGAGCGACTCGGGCGTGGTGATGAAGAGCTGCGGCGGCCGGCGCAGCATTCGCTGCCGCTCGCCGGCAAGGGTGTCACCCGTGCGGACGGTGACCTCAATGTCCGGGAACGGCGCCTCCAGCTCCGCGGCAAGCGCGCGCCTCTCCGCCAGCGGGAGCAACAGGTTCTTCTCCACGTCGTTCGCCAGCGCCCGGAGCGGCGAGATGTACACGACGTACGGCGTCGCCGGGAGCGCGCCCCGCTCGCCCACCTCCACCAGCTCATTGACCGCCCACAGAAACGCCGCCAGCGTCTTGCCCGACCCCGTCGGCGAAAACACAAGCGTGCTCTTCCCCTGCGCAATCGCCGGCCAAGCCAGCCGCTGCGCCTCCGTCGGCGCGTCGAACCGGCGGCGCATCCATGCGGAGACGACCGGAGAGAAACGGGGGAGCTTGCGCCGCCGGCGGGTGGCGTCGGTGATCGTGACCATGGTGAGCTTGCCTGCTCCGGCCGGGAGCCAGCTTGCCCCGTGGCCTGGGCTGGCACCTGATTGGACGCGCCGCAGGCGATCCCTGCCGCCTTCTCGCCCAAGCCCCGAGTTGGCGCGGGCACCCGCTCCCCTTGAAGCTGCTCACGCACTGGAGTAGGCCACTGACCGGCGTCACAGACTCCGCACACCCAGTAGACGGGAGGCCTGTGGTGGACATCGACTCCGTCCGCACGTTGTTCCAGGCCGATGACTACGTTGCTCGAATGCACTTCACCGATCGGATGCTGGAACGCGAGGTGTCCTGGGACCAAGTGGCGGAAGCCATCGACACCGGACGCATTGTGGGCGAGCGACCAAAGCAGGCGCCGTACCCGGAGTTTCTGCTGGTCGGTCAGGTGGAGTGGACGGTTCCGGGCACCTCCATCAGCCTGCCCAGGCCGCTGTTCATCCACGGCGCGCTCGGTGACGTGCTATACTTGATCACATGCGACTGGAACATGCCGCGCGAATGGGGGCAGAGACTCCGGTGGAGGAGATGAACCCATGCCAGGAAAGCGTGCCACAACCTGCGGAATGTGCGGGGGAGCATTGAGGGACACCGTGGCGGACTCCGTTGAGCGCTACCAGCTGGGCCTCGGCACGGTCATCATCCGGCATGTCCCCGCGCAGGAGTGTCAGGGATGCGGTGAGGTGTGGTGGCCGTCTTCGTCCATCGCCCGCATGGAGGATGTCCTTTCCGGGGGGAAGCGCTCCGACGCGATGGCAGTAATTACGGTGCCAGCCTACGACCTCGCCGCGATGTAGGTGTGTTGAGTCCCGGACGTCAAGCGCCGTCGCCAAGTCAAGACAGCGTAGTCTGCACGTCGGGAGGGCACGTCTGCCCAACGCCCTGCTTCAAGCGACGGGCAGGATCGTTGAATGCCCTCGCCTCTCGCCCATGACCGTCCTCCACGCAACGTTCGTCCCCCCGTCGGCTGCTGAGCCTGGCCGGTTCGTGTTGTGGGGCGAGGCTGAGGACAAGGCGCCCGGCATGGCGGCTCACGCCGGCCAGCGACCGAGCCGACATCCGTTCCTGGTGGGCGAGGAGGCACTGTCGGCAGCGCTGGCGTCCGGGTCGCCGGCGGAACCGCTGAATGCGCAGGTTTCCCTGCTCCTGCCGACGTTCAACGGCGCGCCGGTTCCGTCGCCGCAACTGCTTGTGCCGCCGCGGCCGGGCCGGCAACGGAAGGCGACGCTGACGGCCTGGCGAGTGCACGGGCTGGCGCTGCCGGTGGCCGACGCAGCCCGGTGGCTGGCGGCGTGCCGGACGGGAGGCACCATGGAGTCGCCCGGCGCCTTGCTCGGCGCGGACGTTCGGTACTGGAGCACAGCGGCCAAGCTCGTGCTGGAGCTGCTGGCGCGGGGGCGGTACGTGCCGTCTGTGGAGGCGCGAGACGGGGACGGCGGCGACGGACTGCGCGGCGTCTGGCTCCCGGTGCTCAGCGATCCGGATGACCGCCGCCGGCTGGAGCTGCTTGCCGACACGATGCCGGGCCTGTGCCGGGCGGTCTGCGGGGACGGAAAGGAAGAGGCCCCCGTCTCGCCGCGACGGCTGCTGCGGGACTTCGTGCGGGAGTCGGTCGACGCCTGCGTCCACCGCTGGCTGCACGAGGAAGTGGCGGGGGAGCCCAAGCCCAAGTCCGGACTGCGACCGGCCGGAGAGGCGTGGCTCCGCTCGCTCAGCCGGCCGAACACGCCGATTCGCTCGCGGCCGGGGCACCTTCAGCGACTGGTCGAGGGCATCAAGGCGTGGCTGGTCGAGTTGGCCTCGGGCGAGGACGCCGCGGTCCGGACCTGTTTCCGCCTGGAGCCGCCGGATACGGCCGACCATGGTCGCGCGCCAGCGGAAGCCCCGGACGATTGGCAGCTTGGCTTCCTGCTTCAGTCGGTGGAGGACCCCAGCTTGCTGCTGCCTGCCGAAGACCTGTGGACTCGGTCGAGCCGAAGCCGCAAGGCGGCCGGGCTGCGAGTCGACCGCCCGCAGGAGCGGCTGCTCAAGGACCTCGGCAGGGCCGTGCGGCTGATGCCCGCGCTCGACCGCAGCCTCCAGCTCCCGAAGCCCGCGGGGTGCGCCCTGTCGAACACCGAGGCATACGACTTCCTGCGCGTCCACGCCTGGCTGCTGGAGGAAAGCGGCTTCGGCGTGTTGGTGCCCCCGTGGTGGCGGAAGGGCGGCGCCGCCGGCGCCCGGTTAGGCGTCAAGGCCAAGCTGCGCTCGACGGCGATCCCGAAGATGACCGGCGGCGGGATCGGGCTGGACGAGTTGATCCGGTACGACTGGCAGTTGGCACTGGGCGACGAGACCCTCACCGAAGACGAACTGCGGCGGCTGGCCGAGCTGAAGGCGCCGTTGGTGAAAGTCCGCGGGCAGTGGGTGGAGCTGCAACCCGAGCAGTTGGGGGCGGCGCTCCGGTTCTTTGAGACCGGCCGCGCTGGGAACCAAATGACCCTCGGCGAGGCGCTGCGGCTGGCGAACGGTCTGGCTGACGACCAGATCGGCCTGCCGGTGGTGAGCGTCGAGGCGGAGGGCGAGCTGTCCACGATGTTGGGCCGGCTGTCGGGCGAGAAGCGGCTGCGTAAGCTCCGCGCGCCCGCCGACTTCCGAGGCGTCCTGCGCCCGTACCAGGAGCACGGGTTCTCGTGGTTGGCCTTCCTCCGGGACCTCGGCCTCGGCGGGTGCCTGGCCGACGACATGGGCCTGGGGAAGACGATCCAGTTCCTGGCGCTGATGCTGCGCGACCTGGAGACCGACCGACACCTGAGCCCGACGCTGCTGCTCTGTCCCACTTCCGTGGTGGGCAACTGGAAGCGCGAGGCGGAGCGCTTCGCGCCCTCCCTCCGCGTAGCCGTCCACCACGGTCCCGACCGGCTGCGTGGCGACCGGTTCACCGAGGAAGCGCGGTCACACCACCTGGTGGTCAGCACCTACGCGCTGGCGTTACGCGACCAAGACGACCTGGCGCAGGTCGAGTGGCAGGGCGTCGTCCTGGACGAAGCACAGAACATCAAGAACCCCGGCGCCAAGCAGACGCGCGCCATCCGCGGCCTGCGCGCCCAGTACCGGTTCGCGCTGACGGGCACACCGGTGGAGAACCGCTTGGGCGAGCTCTGGTCGATCATGCAGTTCCTGAATCCCGGCTACCTGGGCTCCCAGAAGGACTTCCAGGCGCGGTTCGCGCTTCCCATCGAGCGATACGGCGCGGACGAAGCCGCGGCGCAACTGCGGGGGCTGGTCCAGCCCTTCCTCCTCCGGCGGGTGAAGACAGACCCGAAGATCATCGACGACCTGCCGGAGAAGACGGAGATGCAGGTCTGCTGCACGCTGACCAAGGAGCAGGCGACGCTGTACCAGGCCGTGGTCGACGACCTGCTGGAGGAGGTCGATGAGGCGGAGGGCATCGAGCGGCGCGGCAAGGTGTTGGGGGCGCTGTCGAAGCTGAAGCAGGTCTGCAACCACCCGGCGCAGTTCTTGGGTGATGGCAGCCCGCTGGACGGCCGCTCCGGCAAGCTGAACCGCCTGCGCGAGCTGGTGGACGAGGTGCTGGCCGAGGGGCACAAGGCGTTACTCTTCACCCAGTTCGCGCAGATGGGCGAGCTGCTCCAGCACGACCTGCGGCGCCAGTTCGGGCGGGAGGTGTTGTTCCTGCACGGCGGAGTGACGAAGAAGCGCCGCGACGAACTGGTCGCCCGGTTCCAGACCGCGACCGGCCCGCCGCTGTTTGTGCTGTCGCTGAAAGCCGGCGGCGTCGGGCTGAACCTGACCGAAGCCAACCACGTGTTCCACTACGACCGCTGGTGGAACCCCGCCGTCGAGAACCAGGCGACGGATCGCGCGTTCCGCATCGGACAGAAGCGCAACGTCAACGTCCACAAGTTCGTCTGCGCCGGCACGCTCGAAGAGCGGATCGAGGAGATGCTGGAGATGAAGAAGGCGCTCGCTGACAGCATCATCGGCGCCGGCGAGGGCTGGATCACCGAGCTGTCCACCGCCGAGTTGCGGGACCTGTTCGCCTTGAGGAAGGAGGCGGTCAGCGATGACTGACAATGCCCTCCAGCCGCTGCTGGATAGCCTCGACAAGCGCAAAGCCCTCTTGGATGCGCACCGGCCGTTCGACCCGCTTCTGCTGGAGCGCTTCCGCGAGTACATGGCGACCGAGTGGACGTACCACTCCAACGCCATCGAGGGAAACACGCTGAACAAGCAGGAGACCCACCTCGTGCTCAACGAGGGCATCACCCTCGGCGGGAAGTCGATGCGTGAGCACCTGGAGGTGACGAACCACGGGTCGGCGATGAAGTACGTGGAGCGACTGGCCAGCAGTCAGGCGGACTTCACCGAGGACACCCTCCGCCAGCTCCATGGCATCGTCCTGCGCGGGATCGACGACGAGTGGGCCGGGCGCTACCGGTGCGAAGACGTCTTCATCAGCGGGTCGGACCACGAGCCGCCGCGGTGGGCGGAAGTGCGCCGGCGGATGCAGGAGCTCGAACAATGGCTCACTGCGCTTGACTCACAGGTGCTTCATCCCGTCGTGCGCGCGGCGCGAGTGCACTTCCGGGTCGTGAACATCCACCCCTTCCGCGACGGCAACGGCCGGACTGCCAGGCTGGCCATGAACCTCCTGCTGATGCGGCGCGGCTACCCAGTTGCCGTCGTCCGGGTAGAGGACCGCAAGGAGTACTTCAACGCCCTGGAGACCGGCCACCTGCAGGGCGACCTGGTCCCGTTCACGCACTTCATTGCCGCGCAGGTGAGCCGGTCGATGGACTTGTATCTCCGCGCCCTTGCCAGGGGTGAAGGACTTTCAGGGGAGGCGCCGCGGTGAGCCGCTGGAACGACTGGGGCTGGTTCCCGCCGTCGGTGCCCAAGCAGGCCGAGGGCGGCATCGTCGCTCGCAGTCAGCGCGGCGAGTTCGGCACGAGCTGGTGGGCGAAGAAGTGGATCGGGGCGCTGGAGTCGTTCGGCTGGAGCAACCGGCTGCAACGCGGGCGGCGGTACGCGCGCAGCGGCCAGGTGCTCGACTTCGAGTTGGCGCCGGGCGAGGTCTCGGCGAAGGTTCAGGGCAGCCGGAGCAAGCCCTACGACGTGACGATCCAGGTGAAGCCGCTCACGAAGGCCGAGTGGCGCAAAGTGACCGACCTCCTGGCCGGCAAGGTGGCTTTCGCCGCCCGGTTGCTCGCCGGCGAGATGCCGCCGGACATCGAGGGAGCCTTCCAGGAAGCGCGGGTCAGCCTGCTGCCCGGCAGCGCCAACGAGATCGAGACCGACTGCTCCTGCCCCGACTGGGCGAACCCATGCAAGCACATCGCAGCCGTGCATTACCTGTTGGGCGAGGAGTTGGACCGCGATCCGTTCCTGATGTTCCAGCTTCGCGGCATGGAACGGGAGGAGCTGCTGGCGGCGCTGCGCAGCAAGTGGTTGGACGGCGCGACCGAGGACGCTCCGCCCGCCGCCGAAGAGTCGGCGCCGCCACTCGACCCGGAGCCGCGGGCGTTCTGGGGCGACCCGTCGCCGCTTGACGGGTTCCGCATCAATGTCGCCCGCCCGCCGGTCGCCGCGGCGGTCGTCAAGCGCCTGGGTGAACCGCCGTTCTGGCGCGAGGACGAAGGCTTCGGCGAGGTGATGGAGCGCTGGTACGAGACGGTGACGGCACGAGCCATCCGCGAGGCATACGCGGACGGCGGCTGACGGCGCCGAGTCTCTGCGCACGGACGCCGTGCGTCCGCCTGCGTCGTCAGGATCCGAAGCCCAGCAACTCCACGATCCCCACCAGCTCTGCGACTGCGAAGTCCGGCACCGGCCCGTCAGCCTGCCGGCGAGCGCCCTCTCGGTTTACCCAGATCCCCACGACGCCTGCCGCGTTCGCCGCGCCGATGTCTGACTCCAGCGAGTCGCCGACCAGCGCAAACTGGTGGCGGTGGTTGTGCGGTGAGGTTGCAGGTAGAATGGCGGTGGACGGGGCGGCGAGACGAGAAGAGGAGGCGAGTCGGCGGCCTCGGTGCCCGTCGTGCCGACCGTGGTCGCTTCCCCCTCCCTCCCGCTGCCCTTCTCGTGACCCACTCCGTTCCGCCGTTTGGCGAGGACCTGAGAATGAGCGCTGCCGTCGAGACTCCCCGTAACCTGATGACAACCGAGGCGAGCGATGCCCGCTCGCACGAGAAGACGGCGGTCGCCGGCCTGTCGGCACTCGCCGCCACCGGGCTGACCGTGGGCAAGCTGATCGTCGGCTTGATGACGGGAAGCATCGCGATTCTGTCGGAGGCCGCGCACTCCGGACTGGATCTGCTCGCCTCGCTGATCACCTTCCTGGCGGTCCGCGTCGCCTCCCAGCCGCCGGATGAGCTCCACCCCTACGGACACCAAAAGGCGGAGAATGTGGCTGCCTACACGGAGATGCTCTTTCTCCTGGGCACGTGCACCTGGATCACCATCGAGGCGACCAAACGCTTGCTGCACTGGCATGGCGAATCCGTGGTCAAGCTGTCGGTCTGGGCCTATGCCATGGTGGCGGTCTCCATCTGCGTGGACTGGTGGCGGTCCACCGCTCTTATGCGCGCAGCGCGAAAGCACTCCAGTCAGGCACTGGAGGCCGACGCGCTCCATTTCCGGGCCGACCTGTGGAGTTCCTGCGTGGTGCTGACGGGGTTAGCAGTCATGGGGCTGGGCAGGCGCTTCTTCCCCCACCTGTCGCCGGTGCTCGACCATGCGGACTCCATGGCTGCTCTGGGGGTCGTCCTCCTCGTCCTCAACGCCGCGCTTCGGTTGGGGCGACGCACAGTCAATGTGCTCCTCGACGGGGCTCCCGGCAGCCTGAACGCCACCATCCGCGACGCGGTTGAGGGCATGGAGGGGGTCATCGGCATTCGCCAGATGCGGGCCCGGCAGGTGGGCGACAAGACATTTGTTGAGCTGGCCATTGCCGTCTGCCGGACGGCGAGCTTCGAGGTCAGCCATGACGTGACGCAGCAAGTGTCGGATCGCATCCGGCAGCTTGCGTCCAACGCTGACGTCATCGTGCACGCCCACCCCACCCAGTGCAATCACGAAACGGCCGCAAGCCGGATCCGCGCGTTGGCCGAGAGCAGCCGGGTCAACGTGCATCATCTGACTGTCCACGAGGCGAGTGAACGCCTGTACGTGGACATGGACATCGAGGTCGAGGAAGACCAGACGCTGGGCGAGGCGCACCGCCACGTCTCCGAGTTCGAGGACTTGGTGCGAGGGGATCTGCCGGAGGTCGCCCAGCTCAACAGCCGCATCGAGCCGCGCCCTGCTCCCATGACCGAGGCCACCGACGTGACCAGCGACGCCAGCGACATCGTCCGCACTGTGCGCGAAGTCGTGGCGCAGGTCCCCGGCATCTCGACCTGTCACAACATCAAGGTCCGCGAACAAGGCGACCGGCTCTTCATCTCCGCCCACTGCCTCTGCGCCCCGACGACTCCCGTCGGCGAGGCGCACCGCGCCGCAGCCCGGGTGGAGGAGAAGCTGCACGCTGCGCTGCCGAGCTTGGAGCGGGTGCTCGTGCACACGGAGCCGGCGAGGGCGTAGCGGACCCGGGAGCAACGGGGCTCGTCACCACCGCACTCCAACCCCCGCCGCACGCAGGCGGAAACCGCCAACTGGTCAAGGGGTCTCGAGGAGAACAACCGGCGGATTCGCCAGCTCCCGGCCGGTGCGTTCGACATACTGGCGCCACTGATCGGCGGAGGTCAGCCCGCCGTCCTCCCCCCAAGCAGCGGCGTGCCAGGTGCGGACAGTACGGTTGCTGTCAGGACGCAAGACCACGAGGTGGTTGCCGCCGTCCTCTTCTGTGTACACCGCGGTCTCGAAGGCGCCCTTCTCCCACCACAGCGCGAGACCGCGCCAGCCGGCGGCCGCTTGGTCTGAGGCGGAATCGAGTTGCTCTCGGCTGGCGGAGCACATCCAGGAGTGCGAGTGGTCGAACGCCACCTCGCCGGGCAACTGGGCGAAGCCGCTGCCGAGGCGCACCTCTCGCGAGCGGGTCGCCTGGCGCCGGAGTTGCGCCCGCACCTCGCAGTGCCGCTTGCCAGCTTCCAGCAGGTACAGGAGACGCGCCTCGTATTGCCCCCGGTCGGTTCGCCAGTTGGTCACCTCGGCCTGCAGCACGGCGCGAATCGGGCCGTCTGCAAGCACCTTGAACTCGAGCTTCGCCTTGTTGGAGCCCCGGGGCGCAACGCGGTAGGAGCGGCTGGAGGCCTGGCGTCCGGCTGGGCTGCCGTCCCCCGGCCGCGTCATTCGAGCGCGGTCTTCGGGATACTCGCTGAGGAAGAACGCACCCGCTCCCAGGCCGGGGCCTGGGAGCAGTATGTCGCTGCGCTGTCCGGCTGCCAACACAGGCGCCTCCGCGCTTCCCTCGCTGCCGCTGCGCTCGCCTGTCAGCGCCGGGCCCGTCCTGCCGAAGACGTCGATTCTCCCCGCTCCGCTGCTGCTGAATCCCCACAGCTCGGACTGCCACACGGGCCGCACAAACTCGCCTTGCCGCTGCAGGAAAGCGTGCACGCGAGGGGGAAACGCGACCGGCTCAGCCAGCGGCCAGACAGTGAGCGTTCGCGAGCCGCCGGGGGGGAGATCCAACTGGAAGAACAGTTCGTCGGGCGTTCCATCGCCGGTCAGATCGTCGGCCTGGCAGGGGACGGCGAGGTCGTCTTCCTGTACCCAGAACCGGCCGACCGCGACCCAATCCGGGCGCAACGAGATTGCGACACCTGCGCCCGTGACCGCTTCGGCGAGTGGGTTTCGCACGGTCACCCGCGCCAGCGGGCCCTCCTGAGCCAAAGCAGCGGCTGAAGACAATGCCCCGAGGAAGAGCAGCAGTGTTGGGATGCGAATCTGCACGGAGGCGCCTCCTTGAGAACTCTGCGCGTGGGTCGCTGTCTGCTCGCAGAAAGCGCGTGTGGCAGCGCGGCCAGGCACGCTTGTGCCCGAGCCCGGGCGGAGTCAGACGACGTGCTGCAGCGCCAGCGCCGCCGAGCCCACCAGACCGGCCTGCTCGCCCAACTGAGCCGGTAGCACTTGGAGGTGCTTCGTCAACACGTCCAGCGCGCGCCGATGGATCTCGCGGCGAATCGGGTCGAAGAGCACGTCGCCGGCCTGAGCCACCCCGCCGCCGATCACGATCATCTCGGGGTTGAGCACGTTGACCAGGTTCGCCAAAGCCGCGCCAATGTACCGGCCGACCTCGAGGAAGATCCCAATGGCCGCTTGATCGCCGGCGGCGGCGGCACTCGCTACGTCTTTGGCGGTGATCTCGTGAGGATTCCCCGCTGCTTCGACGATTCTCGGAGCCAGGCCGCGGGTGCCCAGTTCCTGCGCGGCCCTGGCGATGGCGGGCGCAGAGGCGTACGCCTCCAAGCACCCGATGGACCCGCAGAGGCAAGGGCGGCCGTCGAGCGACACGGTAGTGTGGCCGATCTCGCCGGCGAAGAAGTTGGCTCCGTGGTGGACCTTCCGGCCGATCACGATCCCGCCGCCGATGCCTGTGCCGATGGTGATGCAGAGGAGATCCTTGACCCCTCTCCCTGCCCCAAACCACGTCTCGCCCAAAGCGGTGACATTGACATCGTTATCAGCGTACGCCGGAACGCCGGTGGCTTCCAGCAGGTTGCCGGCGAGGGCCATGCCCCTCCAACCGGGAAGGTTGAACGCCTCCGAGACGACCACACCGTTCTCCGGATCGACGCAGCCCGGCGTACCGACCCCGATGCCCGCGATCTGCTCGACACCCTCGGG
>Ga0100400_1002528_pt1 | contig 12599 bp, 9 predicted proteins | sample CryGeymeta201524_FD_80420 | JGI IMG/M metagenome (GOLD analysis project Ga0100400, IMG submission 80420) | Groundwater microbial communities from Crystal Geyser aquifers in Utah, USA - Crystal Geyser metaG 2015-24 | ecosystem: Environmental > Aquatic > Deep subsurface > Groundwater | place: USA... | reverse complement strand
CTCCGGGCTTCGCGCTTGCCGAGTACGCCAAACCGGCGCAACGCCAGCTTCGAGACGACCAGAGCCGCCTCGAGGATGATCCACTTCGACAGTTTGGAGCTGCCGAATTGGCGGTCCACGAACACAATCGGGACCTCCCGCACGCGCCAGCCGTCCCGGTGGATGGCTTGAATCGTGGCCAGCAGGAAGGCATACCCTTCCGTGTTGATGTCGAGGAGTCCTGATTGCTCCACCACCGCGCGGCGGTAGCAACGGAACCCCCCGGTGCAGTCTCGTGTCGGCAGTCGGAGCGCCCAGCGCACCAGCAGGTTCGCGCCGCGGCTCAACAGGCGTCGCGACAGCGCCCAGTTGCGGGTGCCGCCTCCCTCCACATATCGCGAGCCGATTGCCACCTCGCACTCGGATTCCACAAGCCGCAGCAGCTCAGGAACGTACTTCGGGTGGTGGGACCAGTCAGCATCTGCTTGCAGCAGCAAAGCCGCGCCGTGGTCGAGGGCATAGCGCAGTCCTTGTCGCACGGCCGACGAGTATCCGAGCCGGGCGCCCCGCTGGAGCAGGTGCACTCGCCGCGTCTCGCGCGCCAATCGGGCCGCGGCTTCACCGGTGCCATCGGGGGAGCCGTCGTCCACCACGACCACCGCCAGATCGGGACGAAGTGCGAGCAGCGCTGGAACCAATGTCGCAAGGTTCCCCCGCTCATTGTAGGTCGGGAGGACGGTCCAAACCGTCGGCTCTTCGTCCTCATTGGCGCGGGGAGGCTCTTGTCGGCTCATGGTCGGGGCGGTTCCCAGCCAGGCTATCCCGGCACCGCCGGGATGCCCGGCAAGAGCATCAGGCACAGCACCAGCACCACCCACAAGACCAGGCACAGCGCGAGTGGGCGGTCGGTGAACATCAACTCCGGGCTCCCGCCCATATCGCGGCGGTAGGCCAGGTACAAGTAGCGGAACAGCCCGTAGATGACAAACGGAATCGTCAGCATCAGCCACGGCGATTCACGGCCGAGCCACAGCTTGTGGGGAGCAGTGAACGTGTACAGGCAGTAGCTCATGACTGTCGCAGAGGTGGCGACGCCGATCATCTGGTCCAGAAGTTCCGCGCTGTACTTCGGGAGGACCTTGCGGAAGCTGCCCGACGCCTCATCCATCAGGATAAGCTCGTGCCGCCGTTTGCACAAGCCGAGGAACAGCGACAGCAGCAGCGTGCACAGGATGATCCACGGCGAGATCTGGACAGGGACGGCAAGGCACCCCGCGGTGACGCGAAGCACGAAGCCCAGGGCGATCACCAGCACGTCCACGATAACCAGGTGCTTCAGCCAGAGCGAGTATGCCGAGGTCAACAGGAAGTAGACCACCGCGCCGACGCAGAACCACGGTTCACCAGCCCCGCGGCCGACCGCCCAAGCCAGGCCGAAGCCCGCCAGGGCCAACGCGATGGCTGCTGCGAGGGCGACCCGAGCCGGCAACACCCCGGCAGCGACTGGCCGATGCCGCTTCTTGGGGTGGAGCCGGTCTTGCTCGACGTCGCAGACATCGTTCAACAGGTAGGTCGCGCTGGACAGGAGACAGAACGCCAGAAATCCCAAGACAACCCGGGCCAACTCCGGTGCCAGAACGTGCAGGCCCAGGCGGGGGCGGCCAGCGAAGATGAGCCCCCCGAAGAGAAGGCCGTTCTTGGTCCACTGACCCACGCGGAGGCTTCGCAGCAGCCCGTTCAGCACCGGGACCGCCCCCTCACCAAAGAGGCGCATCCACGCCGCCTCGGGCGGCGCAACGGTTGGGCGGGCAGAGCAACTGAGACCGAATCCATAGCGGTGAGCGGGCTCGTTCGGGGGAGGTCCCTAACTGCCCCCGGCACGCCTGTCCGAGATCGTCGAGACGGGGGGCGGGCTCTATCGATTGGCGACGCAGCGGGAACAGGGAGCCTGGCGCGCGAGCCCTACTCGCCTATCCGTTCGAGGGCTCGTAGCACCGTCTCCTTCGACACGTCGCTGACAATTCTAACCTCACCAATTCGGGTTGGCAAAACCCAGCGCAGACTCCCAGCGGCAGCCTTCTTGTCGTGGCTCATCCGCTCCCAGAGCTGTTCGGGTGCCAACCCCGGCAGCCGGACCGGCAGGCCGGCTGCGCGTAGTACGTCTCGCTGCCGGCCTGCGAACGCAGCGGTCACCATTCCCAGGTCCTCCGCGAGGTACGCCGCCCCCATCATGCCCAGCGAGACGCACTCGCCATGCAGCCACCTGCCGGCAGAAGCGGACTCAACCGCGTGCCCCAGCGTGTGCCCGTAGTTGAGGATGGCTCGCAGCCCCGACTCGCGTTCGTCTGCCGTCACGACCTCTGCTTTCAACTGGCAGGAGCGGCGAATCACGTGCTTCAATGCTTCCGGTTCAGCGGCCAGCAACGCGTCGGCATGCTGCTCTACATAGCGGAACAGGCGGGCGTCCAAGATCACGCCGTGCTTAATGACCTCCGCCAGACCGCCTCGAAGTTGGCGCTTGGGGAGGGAACTCAGCGTGACGGGATCGATCATCACAAGCCGAGGCTGGTGGAAGGCCCCGATCATGTTCTTCGCCCGCGGATGATTGACTGCCGTCTTGCCGCCGACGCTCGCGTCTACCTGTGCCAGCAGCGTGGTCGGCACTTGCACGAAGTCCACCCCGCGCTGGTACGTGGCCGCCACGAACCCAGCCAGATCCCCAACGACGCCTCCACCCAGACTCACTACGACAGCTTGCCGGTCGAACCGGGCGCGAAGCAGCGCCTCGTATAGCTTCTCCGCCTGCTGCAGGGACTTCGCCTGCTCGCCGTCAGGGACGAGCGCAGTGGTCACGGCAACCCCTGCCGACTCCAACGAGCGCACCACCGGCTCCCCCCAGAGCCGAACGACCCGCCGACAGCTAACGAGTAGGCAGCGCCTCCCGCGACACACGGAAGCGACCGCGCGACCGACCTCTGCCAGGCCCTGCGGCTGCACGTGGACGCGGTAGGACCGGTCCTCCAACTCCACGGATATGCTCGTTCCTGACGTGCGCATCACCTTACTCCAGACTGCGCCCTGCAAGCCGGACGACCCGGACCGAGTGCCGGCCGACACTCGCCCCGCCGAGAAGCCTCGAATACATGCCCTGACGCGAAAAGCGACACCGAGGATCGGTGTCGCTTTTCAACAATACCAATACCGACGGAGGTCGGCTACTCAAGGGTTTGCGCCGCCGTAGCCGGGAGCGCCGGGAAGCGTCTCTTCGGTCCAGATCACTCGAGGCGTCATGAAGATGACCATCTCGGAATCTGAATGGCTGCGCCGTTTCGCTTTGAATAGACCGCCGATGATCGGCAAGTCGGACAGGATAGGAACCTTATTGCCGCCATCGTCCGTCGTCTTCCGGGTGAAGCCCGCCAGGGCGATGGTCTCGCCGTCCTTTACCGTGAGCAGCGAGGAGATCGACCGGGTGATCACTCGCGGTACCTGGGTTCCGTCCGGACCGGTGGCGTAGCCCACGATGTCGGAGATGTAGGGCATGACGAACGCGGTCACACTGCCGTCGTAGTTGACCCGCGGCACTACCGTCAAGAATGTCTCGACAGGCAGGATGTCGGGGAACGTGATCGACTGTGGGTTGCCAAACTGGTCGAAGACGATCTGCTGCGTGAAGTACGGGACTTCGTCCGAGATGTACAGCGTGGCGGGCAGGTTGTTCTGCGTGGTGACCTTCGGGCTGGCGATGATCTTCGCCTTGCTGCTGTTGAACAGCACACCCAAGTTGGCCAGCAGGTTGCCTTTGGCATACCGCAGGGCAGCCGTGCCGCCGGAGACCATGCCTTGCACAACGAAGGAGGTCGAGGCGCCCGCGGCTTGCCAGTCGATGCCCATACTGTCCTGATCTTCTGTCTTGACCTCGACAAACTGCGCCGAAATCTCAATCTGGCGAATCTGCAGGTCGATCTTCTTGATGAGCTCCCACAGCTCCGTCACTGCCGTATCCTCGCCGCGGACCAAGACGGCGTTCAGGGGGTTGTAGGCACCGATGGCTTCTACGCCCGGGGGCAGTTCGAAGAGCTGCTGCCCGCCGCCACCGCCGCCAAGTCCGCCGCCGCCGCCACCAAGTCCGCCGCCGCCGATGTTGCCAAGTCCGCCGCCGCCACCGCCGCCGAAGCCGCCGCCGCCGCCACCGGGGAACTGCTGGAGACCGCCCAGCGACCGGGCGTTGGTTGCGCGGGGGTTGGCATTCAGGTGTCGGTAGACGCGGTCCATGGGTGACGACATCTGACTGGCGATCATGGAACCGAGGGGCGTTGAGGTTGTGGTCCCACCGGCTCGTGCGGCGCCGCCATTGAAAAGGGCCACAAACTCGTCGGCCGAGATGAACTTCATGGGAATGCATTCCCACCGCCTCTGCTTCGCGGTCGTCTCCTGCACCTCAGTAGGAATCCACTCGCGATCCGGTGCCTGGGCACCGGGGGCCTGTTGCGGCAGGGGCGCTGGCAGCGCCAATCCCCCTCGTTCTCGTTCCGGCGCGATCGCGGGAGCGTTCCCGCCGGCAGGGGCCGCGTCCTGGATCATCGCCACCGCGGGCTCCGGCGCCGCGGCCGGCGGCGCTGTCGTGATGACGTAGACGTCATCGGGCGTCTTGTGCCAGTAGTAGCCGTGCGGCATCAGGATCGACTCGAACGCTTGCTCAAGCGTCTTGTCGTGGAGCGTGGCTGTCACTTTCCCCTTGATGTCCTCGCCGAAGCTGATGCTGCAATTCGTCTGGAGAGCAAGCATCCGGAGGACGTCGCGCAAGTCGGCATCCTGCAGGTCCAGCATGATGCTGTCGCCCCCCTTGGCCGCTTCCTGCGTGCCGGCAGGCGCCTCCTGCTGCGCAAAGAGAGTGGTACTTCGGGCGCACACAAGCACCAGCAATGCTGCGAAGAACGGCTTCAGTGTTGCGCTGTAATGTGCTCGCTTCATGTTCATCCTTCGATTGAGCCGATCTTCGGGACCAGGCCCCCTGGCGCACGCCCTACTCACGTGGTCGCCGCCATAGATCCATCATTGCCTATCGGCCGAAGCCGCCGCCGCCGCGGTTGCCGCCGCCACGGTTGCCGCCGCCGCCGCCAAAGCCGCCGCCGCCCTGGCCGCCGAAGCCGCCACCACCCTGGCCGCCGAAGCCGCCACCACCGCCGCCTTGGCTGCCGCCGCCACCGAGGGACATGAAGTCCAGCCGTGGGTCGACGAACTCGCCGCCAAACAGGCTGGCGACCTCGTAGGCCCACATGCAGCGCGGAATCCAGGGATCCTGGAACTTGACGTCCGCAGCCACTTCGTCGGGTATGCCGGCGGCGCCGCCGCCGCCGCCGCCAAGGAGATCGCCGCCGCCTTCCAGCGCCTGGGCAATCTTCAGCGGAACCGCGGTCGTTTCAACGCCGTTCACGCGAATCTCCTGGGGCTTCCGCGTCGTCGGGCGCTTGAATCCTCGGGCCTTGCCCTGGCCGCCGCCCATGGCTCCTTGCTGCGTGCCGGGCATCATCCCGCCCTGCCCCTGCATCCCTGGCATCATCCCGCCCTGCATCCCTGGCATCATGCCGCCCTGCATCCCTGGCATCATGCCGCCCTGCATCCCTGGCGTCATGCCGCCCATCTGGCCGGGTGCGGGGGTCCGGCGGGCGCCGGGCTTGGGCTTGATCTGGTAGACCCCGTTCTTGTCTTTGGTGTAGACCGCCTCGATCTGGTCCAAGACGGACTTCAGCGCCAGTTCCCAATCGACATCGTTGAGAGTCAACTGAGCGATCTCGCCCTCCACTTCCGGAGCGATGACCTTGTCGTAGTTGGTAACTTTGAACAGCATCTCAAGCACCTTGGTGGCATCGCCGTCGATCACGTCGATGGTCACCTTGTGCGCTTGGTCTGCGGCCGGGAGTTGCTGCTGTGCGAGCGCAGCGCCGCCCCAGCTCATGAGGTAGGTGAACAGACCTGACACCAACAGCGCTTTTGCCGAAGATTTGGGGTGCGACATGGAACTTGGCCTCCTGACGGTAATAGCGTGTGCTCGTTTCGGTCCAAGTCGAGACGGGATGGTGTTTGTTCTCGCGGAATCCAGCATGGCGCTCACGATTACCTCCTGGGAGCAGGACGTGCTCCCCGGGCGCCTCCTGCTCGCGGCTGCCGTGCGCCCGGCTGGTTCTGCGGCTGCATACCTTGCATCATCGCGGGTGGCTGGCCCATCCCGCCCATGCCCTGCATCCCAGCCATTCCTGGGTCCATGCCGGGCATGCCTTCCATGCCCATTCCCATCCCTTCGCCGCCTTGCCCCGTGGTCTTCGGCGGCGCCTTGCGCAGCTCGACTTCCTTTAGCTTGTTCTCCGCGTCGCGGATGACGATCTTGTCGCGCTCGATTCGCTGAACGCGGATGTTCTCTACGGTGTCTCCCGGCTTCACCACATAGCTGGTTGACTCGGCGGTGCCGGTGCCAACCTCAAGCACGGCCCAGACGGAGTCGTTGACGAGGAGACCAGCCATTCGCTTGTCGCCGACCTTCTTCAGTTCCTCCTCGGGAAGAACAGCACCGAGGTTCCGTGGCACAGCAGCGGGACCCGAACGAAATGTCGGCACTGCCGGCAGTGTCCCAATGGTCTCAACGCGTCCACTGGCAGGCACCGGAGGATAGGTTCGCCGTCGCCCGGCCGCTTCAGACAGGTCGCCGAGACCGACGCCGATTGGAGAAAACGGGTCAGCGCGCCAGCCGAAATATGGCTCGCCCTTAGCGCGATCGGTCTGGGCCGCACCGGCCGCTGGTGCAGCCGGGCCGCCGCCAGCGCCTCCCGCACCCATACCGGGCTCACCGCCGCCGCCCATGGGCGCGCCGCCGGCGCCGCCTGGCATCATTTCGGCAGGCGGGCCCGCGCCAGCCCCGCCTGCAGGGGCAGCGCTTGGACCGGGAGCGGCACCAGGTGCAGCCTCCCCGGCAGGAGCGCCGCCCTCGGGAGCTGCACCGGGCGCTCCAGCGGCACCAGTTTCCGAGGCCATCTGCTGCGAGTCAGGCGGCTCCTCTGGGCCGCCGCCTTTCCTCATCGAGGGCAGCACGTACATGAAGAACACGAGAATCAAGAACGCACCAAAGAGCCCTCCGAGGATTCCCAGTTTCTTTTTGTCTTCAGCGCTCATTGGTCTCAGCCTTTGGTGACGGCGGAATCCTCAAGGTTGGGCCTGCTTATTCTTCGTCCTTGGCACTGGAGCCTTTGGCAGAATCGCTCTCGCCCGCGTCAGCCGCGGGAGTCGGGCCCCCTTCGCCGCCTGAGCCCATGCCTGGCCCCATGCCCGGGCCAGCCCCCACTTCAGGTTCAGACCCACCGCCCATCATGCCTCCGCCGCCAGCCGTGGCGGCAGAACCGGAGAGGTCGGCCGCAGAGGGACCTGCGAGCAGCCCTTCGGGCAAGTCAGCGATGACGTAAAAGGCGATGGGGATCGCAGCGGTCAGTGTCGGTGACTGGCCCGATATCTTGGGCGGTCCCACCGTGACAAGTCGGGAGAAGGTGTGCAGGCTACGCAGCAGCTTCTGGACGTCCTCAATCCGGCCGTTGACGGTCAACGTGATCGCGCCGCTGGGGGGGACGCGCAGGAACCCCGAGGCCGGCAGCGTCATCTGCGAGATCTCGGTGGGCGGCTCGGGGATCTGCACACCCGAGAACTCGCAGCCCGACACCTCGGGGACGAACTTCGCGAACGCGGGGCCCAGTCGCTCTCGCATCTCAGCCCACACGGCAACCAGGGTGGCGTATTGTGCGGGGCGGTCTGTCAACTCGAACCGGATGCTAACATAGCGCTGCTTGTACTCGTCAAGGCGCGCCCGGTCTTCGGCCAGCTTGGCCGTGTACTCTTTCAGGTTCGCTTCGTGCGTCGAGCGCTTTGCGATGACGTCGTCGCACTCCTGAACCTTCTTCTCCAGTCCGGTGATCTCTTCGGTCTTGGGCTTCAATAGGCCGAAAAAGCCGCCGGCGCCGAGGCCGCCAAGCAGCAAGATCCCGATGATTAGCACATGCCATCTGTTTAGCTTCTGCATGGACTGTGGGTTCCTCTCACGCGCGTGAGGAAGCGTTCCATTCTATGCGCTCGGGCCGGACATGCCTCCGGGCGGGCTTGAGCCACCCATTCCCGGGCCCATTTCGCCGCCCATCATCATCTCGCCGCCCATGCCCATGCCGCCGCCGCCCGCACTGAGGGCTGCTGCGGATAGACCGGGCGTCTCGATGGGAGTAGACAGCGAGCAATTGACGGAGAAGGACACCGGCCCGGCCCCGGGGGCGGGGCCGAGATTCACATTTGGCTGGATCTCCGTGAGCAGTGGGCAGCGCTCCAAGTTCATCAGGTAGCGGATGTAGGCCGGCGGGCTATCTACTTGGCCTTGCAGGCCGACGCCATTGTTCGCAAGCGTCAGCTCCGTGTACTGGGTTCGATCATACGTGAACCGAAATACCTGGTCCAGCAGGTCCGCCCAGACGATGCCGGGGGCCGTGTGCGGAGGGTCGCCAGCGAGCTGGGAGATGAAGCCCACCGTCGCCTCAAAGGGCGCAATCTGGTTTTTCTTGGCGGTCGCTTTGGCTTCGAGCGCCTCCACCTCTTTGCGCTCGGCCGTCTTCGTAGTCAGCTCCTCGTTGAGGGCACTGATGCGCTTGGTCTTGGTCATGAAGATCCCAAAAACGCCGGCCGCCTCAAGAACCAGCAGCGCAATGACTGCCAGCCCCACCTTCTTGACCCTATGCCGCTCAAGGACGTATCCCGGCAGTAGGTTCAGCTTAACCAACTGAGAACACCTCGATTACCGCGCCTGCAGTTGTGATTTGCTGAGAGCACGCTAACACTCAGTCTTCCACCATGTCTCGGATCGCCAAGCCCAGCCCGGTGCAAAGCGCGGGCGACATTTCCGCCAGATACTCGGGCGTCAGGTCGCTCTTGGGGCTGAGGCGGACACTGTCGAACGGGTTGGCGACCGCTACCGGCAGCCCCAACTCGGCAGAGAGCACATCGGCCAGGCCGCGCAGCCTCGCTGTGCCGCCCATCAGCAGCACTCGGTCGATGTTCGCGCCCGGATAGCGGCTGGCGTAGTACTCCAGGGAGCGGCGCGTCTCGGTGATCAACTCATTGATGACCGGGCTGAGGGCAGCGTAGACGCTCTCCGCGGTGACGTCTCCTCCCGCGGTTCCCAGCTCAGCCAGGCCCGCGAGGTCGTCCAAGTCCATCAAGCCGCCGGGGGCCGCCTCTTCTTCTGTTGACAGGGCGTCTGCCGGCACGCCGGCCGACACGTCGCCGACCGCTTCGTCCGCATCGGAGGGCTCCGCCAGATCGAAGGAGAACCCCAAGTCGCTCTCGTCCGGGTCGCTCTCCGTCGCCGGCGCGAGATCGAAGAGACCGGTGTCGGTGTCGGTTTGGGGCGCGGGACCGCCCAAGTCCAGTTCGAAGCCGACGGGCTCGGCCTCCGCAGCAGCGGCCGGGCCGAGATTCAACTCGAAGGTTCCGGGCGCCCCTTGATCGATCACCTCCGTCGGTGACGGGCCATCGCCGAAGTCCAACTGGAAGCCGCCGGCGGCCAAGGGCGTGTCTTCCTCGGTCGCGCCGCCGCTCGCCGCCGGGGTGGGGTCCAGGTCCAGTTGGATTCCCTGCGACTCGTCCTCGGAGGAATCCTCCTCCGTCGAGTCCAGATCCAGTCGGAGCGGAGGGAGTTCGTCCTCCGGGCCCTGGTCCGTCCGCGAGTCCAGGCTCAACTTCGCCACGGTCTTGTCGTCGTCCAAGTCCAACGACAGGTCGAATTCGTCGGTAGTCTCCTCGGCTTCGGCAACCGCGGGCGAGTCGTCCGGGGATTCGAGGGTATCCGAATCCAGGCTGAAGTCCAGCCCGCCTACGTCCGCGGCAGAATCGGCCGGCTCCACCGCGTCGAGGCTCAGGTCGAATGCGGGCAACGCGCCGCCCGTGTCGCTCTCGGTGGCACCCTCGTCTGTGCTGTCCAGCGACAGATCGAAGGCCGGCACTTCACCGGTGGTCTCAGTTTCGGTCGCCGTCTCGCTGGTCGTTTCGCCTTCGTCGGCGTCAAACTCGAAGGAAGCGAAGGGCGACTCTTCGTCGCCCGCGGCAGCCGCCATGGCGGTCATTGTGTCAACGCCGGCGCCCACGGTCTCGGTCAGCAGGGCGCTGCCAAGCTCGATCTTGGCTCGCTCCGCCTCTTCCGGCTGCAACCCCAGCGCTTCCGAGATCGCCAGCGTCAGGTTGTCGCCGCCCAGCGGGACGGACCGCGTGAACGTCAGGTCCCAGCCGCGCACCACGCTGATGTCAGTCACGCGGGCGCCGAGATTGATGAGCGCCACTGCAGAGTCCTCGTCGCTGCCGTTCTCTTCCAGGGTCGCCAGGACGCGGGCACAGGCCAGGGGTTCGATGTCCAATGCCTGGGGGAGCAACCCCGCGGCTTGGATGGTCTCGATATGGGCATTGATCATCTCTTCCTGAGCAACTGCCAGGAGGACTTCCATCGTCTCTGCCTCGCCACCGTCGCTGCCGGACTTCTGGTGCTCAAGGGGCTTGAAGTCCATCACCACGTCTTCCGCGGGGAACGGAATGTGGCGCTCGATCTCCCACTTCATCGTCTCTTTCAGTTCGGCCGCGGTCATGCGAGGCACCTCGATGATGCGCACGACCAGCGACTGCTGCCCGGCCAACGAGCTGACTACGCGTTTGCACTTGATGCCGCTCTCGCTCAGCAGTTCCTTGATCTCCGCCCCCAACATGCCCGGATCCATAATGATCCCGTTTGAGATGACTCCGGCAGGGGTCGGGCGGACGCCAGCACCCAGCACCTCCAACTGCCCGCGGCTGTTCCGGACTTCGACAGCCTTGAGGTACTTGGTGCCGATGTTCAGGCCGACAACCGGCTTCGATCCTTTTGAGAGAAGGCCCATGGGAGGTTTGCTCAGACTTCGCCTGAATCCAATCGCACCTCAAGCGCGGTTCCGTGGCGGGAGGCGCTCACTTTCCGCCCGGAACGCGCCGCCACATGCACGGGCGTTGACGGTTCGATCCGAGAGGTTGTTCCGGGCGCTTTTCCAAAACTCAATTGGCCGCTCTTAACGCGGTGTGAATTCTAATTCGTTTTGCCCCCCTGTGCAATAGGACAGCGGAATTGTGCGGGTGGCATTTTCGCGTGGATTTTGCCGCCGTGCGGTCTCGCCTTGTTCAGCGCTCAGTCCTGTTCCATCGTCCAGTGGCGGTCGACCTGCCAGGTTGCAGCGCTGGGCGCGTTCGGATTATTGGGATACATGCGCCTGGGGTTGCCGCTGCTGTCGAGCAGAGTGCTCTTCTCGTACACGAAATCCTTGAGCACCCACTTTGCGTGGCCGTCGGCGAACAGGGCGTTGATGCCGTTGCTGCCGTGCCGGCTGAAGTCGGGGACGGAGTCGTTCTCGGGGGCGCTGGCGCTCGCGGCTGCTGTCGCGGCGAGGTCGGACGGGTGTTCCTGCCCGGTGCCGCTGCTGGAGGGTGACTCGCCCACCTGGTAGTTGCCCGCGGGGGAGGAGTCCATCACCATGAGCGTGCCCGACGGATCGGGGACCTTGCTGGTCCGGATGTAGCCGTCGAAGGCGGTGGCCATATCCGGCATGGGCGTATCGCCGGCGTACTTGAACGCCGTGCCCACGTAGCCCTTTCGCGCGCCGAACCAGTAGGCGCCGTTGATGGCGTACCCGGTCTGGCTGTTGTCGGGGCGGAGGACCTTTGCCGAGGGGCAGACGTAGAGGTCGTTGTCTTTGACGTAGGGGAAGACGCTCTTCTGCCAGCACGCCTCGTACCGGAGAGCAGACGTGGCTGGTGCGGAGCAGCCGCCCGCCCAGGGGTCGCAGGCGACCTCCCCGTCCCAGTTCACCGAGTAGCAGCGCGGGTCGGTATCCGGGAACCGGTTGTCGTTGTCGGACGCGTACAGCGAGATGGCTTGGGCGATCTGTCTCATGTTGCTGCTGCACACAGTCCTCCGGGCGTTCCCGCGGACCTTCCCCATGACGGGGAGGATGATGGCGGCCAGCACCGAGATGATGGCGATGACTACCAGCAGTTCGATGAGGGTGAAGGCTGGAGCCGTCAGTCTGCGTTTCACGTCGGATCTCCTTCTCTGGAAGTGGGTGTCAAGTGTGAGGTGCCAGGTGTCACGTGTCACGTGCCGTCATCCGGGCCGCTCTTGTTCGGCACAGGTCTCCTGACCGCGCCGCTGGTCTGACCGGTGGTCTCCTGTCCACAACAGCACGGTCACAGACCGCGGGGAGACCTTCGGTCAACCGGAGGGCGCGGTCAGGAGACCTGCGCCCAACGCGGCTGGCGGCGGGACAACACGGGCTCATGCGTTCGCGTGGCTGACGTAGGCCAGCCCGCTGTGGACTGGCAGCTTGGGCATTGGGTTCTTGCCAGTCGCCGGATCGCGCTGCCGGAGACTATAGTCGTACTGGTACTGCGGGCCGGTCCAACGGAAGCCGGCCGGCAGCGTTCCCGGGGCCGCCCCGGTGCGCCAGTCGGCCTCGATGTCGGCCACATGCTCCGGCCACGACCACTTTTCGGTCCACTTGTACTGGGCCATTCCGGTTTCGGTG
>Ga0100400_1002525_pt1 | contig 12606 bp, 8 predicted proteins | sample CryGeymeta201524_FD_80420 | JGI IMG/M metagenome (GOLD analysis project Ga0100400, IMG submission 80420) | Groundwater microbial communities from Crystal Geyser aquifers in Utah, USA - Crystal Geyser metaG 2015-24 | ecosystem: Environmental > Aquatic > Deep subsurface > Groundwater | place: USA... | reverse complement strand
GGCTTGCAGGTAGGCTTTTGCCTGCGCGTAGTCCGCGGTGATGAAGTCCCGCGGCAGGTCGGGGTCGTGCGCGTCAAGACGCGGAGGAATGATGCCGGGAAAGATCTCACCCATTCCGTTATAAAATCTCCGGTTGCGTTGCTCCCAGTCGAAGCCCGCCCGGATCGCCTGGCGCAGCAGCAGATTGCGCCGCTCGCGCTCCGGGTCGTCGTTGTAACCGATGCGGGGGTCGTCCATGTTGAAATTCATGTAGGCAAAACCGAAGTCGGGAGAACTCATGCCCCGGAATTTTTCCGCATAATAAGGCTTCAGTTGCAGCGGCTTCAGTTGGGTGGTCACCATGTGCGTCAACTCGATCGGGATGGTGCCGAAGTGGATCTCATTGCCTTTATTCAACGAGTTCCAGCGAGTCATGTTCTCCTTCATGAAATGCACCTCGACCCGATCCATCGCCGGGAGCCGCAGCCCTTGCAAGACCTCCAGGCCCGCCCAGCCCTGAGTCGCCGGATCATAGCCCTCCTCGGTCAGGTCAAAATATTCTTCGCGGTAGTTGCGGTTCTTCGAAAGTATCGCCTTACGGGTGGAAAAAGAATCAATTTTGTAGGGTCCGCTACCCACCGGATTCAGCCCGATTTCCTTGCCATAATACGCAACTGCTTCGACCGGCACGAAGGAGGCATACCCCATTGTCAGGGTATAGACCAACTGGGGAAAGGGCTGATTGAGCGTGATCTGCAGGGTGTGGTCATCCAGTGCCCGCAGGCCCTCAATCTCTGCGGAATAATCCGAACCGGACGCCTTCCACTCGTCGAGACCTTTGATCTTGCCCCGCCACACCCACTCCCCCTGGGGTAAGGTGGCCGGATCAAATTGACGCTGCATCGAATAGATGAAGTCGTGAACGGTGACCTCGCGGCCCGCACCGCCGGGAAAACAGGGATCATCCGCGTAGCGCACCCCCCGCTGGATGCGGAACGTATAGACCAGCCCGTCGTCGCTGACTTCGGGCATGCCCACGGCCAGCCTGGGCTTCAATTCATAAGGCCGCGCCAGATACTTATATTCATAGAACTGGTCGTAAATGCTGGTGACCATCAGACCCTCATAGGCCGTGGAGGCCTGCGCCGGATCGATCGTGACCGCTGCGCCCGCCGTGGAAAAACGGAAGACGCGATTGAGCTGTCCCCGGTCGCTGAAGGGTTTTTTACAGCCTCCTACAGCGAGCGCCGCCCATGCGAGTATCAGCGCGGTCAGCGCTTTGCATGCTGGGGATCTGAATTGTGGCTTCACTGGCGGGTTTTTGATCGTAAACGGGTCCTGCTGAGTCTCTAGCATTTGTCATTCCGCATGGCAGCAAAGTCTCGCGAATGTTCCAGACTTAAATAACATCCAGCAGCGAAATGTCTCTCAAATCAAGCAGGATGGCACCCACACCTCACGGCCTGACTGCTGAAGCACGCACTTAAATCAGTCTCACGGTCCGGGCTTTCGAAAAAATGCTGGACCTGATTTATGTGCGGGTTAAACCGACTAATATGTCGTTCCGAAGCCATACTAGTCCGCTGGCGATTGTCATCGCCTAACTCCTGTCCATTCACGCAGCCTCTGCCCAGGAATACATCACAGTCGAGCAACCGGCGGTGACCGATGTGCAGAATATTCGCTCGCCCCTCAACCAACTGGCTCCGTCGGTTCAAAAGGTGCCGGAGATGCAGAAGGGTCTGTTTGCTGACTACGAAGAACCCTTTATCGCCGACACCGAGGTATTGCTGAAGCCTCGCTTTTATTGCCTTTATCGCGACAACGGGGACGGCAGCTACCTGGAGTCGGCCGCCATGGGCGGGGTCCTTGGGCTGCGTTCAGGATTTTCTCCGGGTCGGTTTCACCGGGCACACCTCCCAACACCTCGACGGTTCCACCAGTCGTGACGGGGCGAATTTGCTCCAGCCGGGGCAAGCAAGCTATTCTGCGCTGGGCGAGGCCTACCTCGAACTCAAACACGAGCGCGCGTTTTTTCGCGGTGGCATGCAGCAACTGGACATTCCCTACATCAATGCCAGTGACAGCCTGCTTTCTACCGGGCTGACGTACACCACCAAAGGCGGAAACGTGCAGAAACCTTTTGGCGGCAGCCCCAGCGTCAACTCGATCATGCTCTCGGACATGGACCGCCCCGTCGATCTGGCTGGCGCGGCACTGCGGCCGTCGGATCTCTGGGCAGGCAGTATTCAATTGCGCGGCATTTGGTGAACGACGGCCATGAGCATGAACAGCAAGATACGCTTGCTAAAAAGCGCCTAAGCGGCTTAATCGATCTGCCGATGAATTTAAAACTGCTTTCTGTTTCCAGCTTCCGCACATTTGTGCTGCTGGGTGTTCTTCTTGGCTTGTCGGCCTGCGGCCGCGGTGACAAAGCGGAGACATCCGCCGAGTTAGTCCGCCCGGTCATCTACCATCAGGTGGAGGCGGTCTCGGCAGCGTCCACCCGGTCCTTTCCCGCGCGGACCGCAGCGGCCGACATGCGGGAACTGACTTTCCCGGTGGCGGGAGTCGTCCTGCCGGTGCCGGTTGACCAGTCGGAGCGCGTGACAAAGGGCCAGTTGCTGGCGCAACTGGATGCGCGCGACTACGAGAGTGCGTTGAGTGCGGCGCGGGCACGGGTGGACAACGCCCGGCAGGAGCTGGACCGGGCGAACCGTCTTTTCAAGGAGGATGCCATTGCGAAAAGTGCTCTCCAACAGCGCAAGGCAGCCGCCGAGGTCGCGACAGCCGATTTTGAAGCGGCGGAGAAGGCGTTGGCCGACACGCGCATCGTGGCCCCGTTTGACGGGATCATCTCGCGGGTGCTGGTCAGCGAGTCGCAGACGGTGGCGGCGGGCACCCCGGCGGTGCGGATTTTTTCTCGCGACGAGTTGGAAGCCACCATCGCGGTGCCGGCCAACTTGATCGTCAATGCCGATGGCTCGCGCCGTGGGCAGGACAAGATCTTGGTGCGGCTCGATGCGGATCCGGGGCAGCCGATCGAGGCCAGCTTCAAAAAGGCGGAACTGGAGGCGGATGAGGCCTCGCAGACCTATGCGGTGACTTTTTCCTTTCGCTCGCCGGACAATTTAAACGTGCTGCCGGGCATGAATGCGGAGGTGGAGCTGACCCTGCATGGGCGTAACGCACCTTCGGCCGGGGTGGCCGTGCCCCTGCGCGCGATCGCAGCGCAGGGCGATGCACGCTTCGCCTGGGTGATTGATACGGAAGCCGAACCGAACCGCCTGAGCCGTCGGGAGGTCACGGTCGCAGCGGCGGTGGGTGAATCGGTTCCGGTGGTGGCGGGGCTGTCGCCGGGCGAGGTGATTGTGGCGGCGGGTGTTGCCGGTTTGGTCGAGGGCATGGCCGTTCGGCCCTGGAATCGTTCCGCTGAGTAGTCACGCCCCGGGCACACCTTCTGGTACCACCGAACTATGAATGCCGCAGAATTTACGATCCGGAACAAGCTGCTCAGTGTTGTTCTCATTCTCATTATCCTTGGTGCCGGATGGTCGGCCTACAAGAACATGCCACGCTTCGAGGACCCGGAGTTCACCATCCGCACGGCGATCGTGTCGGTGGCCTATCCGGGAGCCAGTCCGCAGGAGGTGGCCGAGGAAATCGTGGAGCCGTTGGAGAGTGCCATCCAGCAAATGCAGGAGGTCGAAGAGATCGTCTCCACCTCGAAGGCGGGCCGGGCCGAGCTGAGCGTGGATATCAAATACGGGTTTTCCCGCACCAAGGCGGACCTGCAAATCGTCTGGGCCAAGCTGCGCAACAAGATAGCCGATGCGGAGGCCCAGTTGCCGCCGGGGGCGGGCAAAGTCTTTGTCAATGACGACTACGGCGACGTCTATGGCTTTTATTATCTGATCACCGGGCCGGACTACAGTGTGGCCGAGCTGCGCGACTATGCGGAGGAGCTGCGCGATGAATTACTGACGGTCGAGGGAGTGGGCAAGGTCGCCGTGCTCGGCGCGCGCAACGAAGCCATCTATGTGGAAATTTCGCGTCCGGATCTGGCCCGGCTGGGACTTTCGATTAACTCGATCTACAACACGCTGAACCGGCAGAATGCGGTCAGCTCCGCCGGAAGCCTGGTGGTGGATGGGCAACGCCTCGCCCTGCAGCCGACCGGCGGCCTCGATTCCGTGGAGTCGGTGCGCAAGCTGGCGGTGACCCAAACACCGACCGGCGGCATGGTCTATCTGGGTGATATCGCGACGATTTACCGCGACTACCAGGACCCGCCCGCGCGGCTGGTGCGCTACGATGGCCAGCCGGCGATTGCGCTGGGGGTGGCCAACGTGCAGGGCGCTAATGTGGTCGAGGTCGGCAGCGCAGTGGAGGCGCGCATTGCGGATGCGATCAGCCGCCGCCCGGTGGGCATCGAGCTGCACGAGTTTTACCAACAGGGCAAGGTGGTCGATGCGGCGATCAGCAATTTCGCGGTCAACGTGGTGGCGGCCCTGTTCATCGTGATCGTCACCCTGCTCCTCTTCATGGGCTACCGTTCGGCGGCGGTGATCGGCATCATTCTCTTGCTGACGGTGGCGGCCACGCTGGCCATCATGAATGTATCCGGCATCCCGATGCACCGCATCTCGCTGGGTGCCTTGATCATTGCGCTCGGTATGATGGTGGACAACGCCATCGTGGTGACCGAGGGCATTCTGGTGGGCGTGCAGCAGGGGCGCGCGAAAATGGAGATCGCCAAGGAGGTGGTCACACAGACGCAGTGGCCCTTGTTCGGAGGCACCCTGGTGGGCATCATCGCGTTTGCTCCGATCGGGTTCGCGCCTGGATCAACCGCGGAATACACCAACCATTTGTTCTGGGTGATCATGATCTCTCTGCTCTGCAGCTGGTTCCTCGCGATCACCCTGACTCCGCTGTTCTGCTACCTCGGATTTCGGGTGCCGGAGAGCACGGCGGATGCAAGTGCTGAATCGAAGCCCAATCTCTACGCGCGGTGGATGCAGCGCGCTCTGAACTTTCGCTGGTTCGTGCTGGTCGGCACGGCGGCGCTCTTTATGGTGGCGCTGTGGGCCTTTCAATTTGCCAAGCAAAGCTTTTTCCCAAACTCGACCACGCCGCAGATGGTGGTGGATTTCTGGCTGCCCGAGGGTAACGATATTTGGCGCACGCAGGCCCAGGCGATGGAGGTGGAGCGCTACCTGCTGGAGCAGGAGGGCGTGGTCGGAGTGCAGTCGCTGATCGGTTCCGGCGGGCTGCGCTACATGCTGGTTTACGGCCCCGAGTCGCCGAACGCATCCTACGCTCAATTTTTGTTGCGCCTCGAAGATTATAAGCAGGCGCAGACGCTTTTGCCGAAGGTGCAGGCGCATCTTGACCGCAGCTATCCCGAGGCGCAGGCCAAGGTCTGGCGTTTCTCTCTCGGGCCCGGCGGCGGCTCCAAGATCGAGGCGGAATTTTCCGGCCCCGATCCGGCCGTCCTGCGTCGATTGGCGGCTGAGGCCCTGGCAGTCATGGTCGGGGATCAGCAGGCGATCTCGATCAAGACCGACTGGCGCCAGCCGGTGAGCTATATCGAACCGGTCTTCGCGGCCACGCGCGCGCAGCGCTCCGGCATCACCCGGCAGGATTTATCCGAGGCCCTGTTGCAGCATTCGGAGGGCAAATCAGTCGGACTCTATCGGGAGGGCGACCGCCTGCTGCCGATCATCGCCCGTGCCCCGGAGTCGGAGCGTGCGGATCCGGCTTCGCTCTATAACGTGCAGGTGCTCAGCCCGGTCAGCGGACAGGCTGTGCCGGTCGAGGAATTGGTCGAAGGCTTCAAGACGGACTGGCGCGATGGCATTCTCAAACGGGAGAACCGGATTTGGAAGATCAAGGTCCAGTCTGACCCGAGCGGCGGCGAGTTGGCCTCGACTTTGCTCGCCCGATTGCGTCCGCAGATTGAAGCGATCACTTTGCCTGACGGCTACCGCCTGGAGTGGGGCGGGGAGTTTGGTGACTCTTCCGAATCGCAGGGCGATCTGGCTTCGACCATTCCGCTCGGCTTTATGGCTATGGTGTTGGTGGTGGTCGTGCTCTTCCGCCGCATCCGCCAGCCGCTGCTGATCTGGCTGGTGGTGCCGCTCTCGCTCATCGGGGTGGTGGCCGGTCTGGTTGGCACCGGCTTGCCGCTCGACTTCATGGGGATTCTTGGCCTCTTGTCCCTCTCGGGGCTCCTGATCAAGAACGCCATCGTGCTGGTTGACCAAATGGACATGGAGACCCAGGTCGCCACGGGCCGGGGCAAGGCGCTGATCCACGCCGCCGGCAGCCGCGTGCGCCCCGTTATGATGGGCACCTTGACCACGGTGCTCGGTGTGATGCCGCTCTTTTTTGATGCCTTCTTTCAGTCGATGGCGGTGGTCATCGTCTTCGGCCTCACCTTTGCCACCCTGCTCACCCTGGTGGTGATCCCCACGCTTTACGCCTGTTTCTTCGGTATTCACACCAACGATTAATCGCCCACTTTGATGATGCTACGCCCATACCCATATCTCGCACTTCCGGTGCTCGCGCTTGTTCTGAGCGCTTGCTCCATGGTCCAAACGAAAGAGAAGACCGGCAGCCGGCAGGCCGCGTCGCTTGGGGAGCAGACGCCAGCCACGCCGGAGAGCTACCGCAGTCCGGCGCAGCCGGGGCCGGTCGAAATTGACTGGCTCGCGCGTTTCAACAGCCCTCAGCTCAATGCACTGGTCGAGGAAGCGCAGCGCAACAACCGTGACTTGCAGGCCACTGCGGCCGCAGTGGAGCGGGCCAGGGCCCTCGCGGTCAAGGCCGGTGCCCGCCTGGAACCCAGCCTCACCGGCGGGGCTGACGGCGGCTGGAGCGGACTCTTCGAAAACGACAGCGAGAACGGTCAAATGGGGATCAACGCCGTCGTGAGCTGGGAAATCGACATCTGGGGCGGGCTTTCCGCCGGGCGCCGCAGCGCACTGGCCGGAGCCGAAGCAGCCGAGGCCCGGCTGGCCGCCTCGCGCCTCGCCATCGCCGCCGCTACGGCCCGCGCCTACTTTGTGGCGGTCGAGAGCCGCCTACAGGAAAATCTATCGCTGGAAAATATTCAGACCCTGGAATCGGTCAATCGTATCGTGCGCACCCAGTATGAGAACGGCTCGGCCAATTCCCAGGATGTGGCCCTCTCGGAATCGGACCTCGCACTCACGCGCGCCCAGCTGGAGGAAGTCCAACTCGCGCGCCGGGAAGCACTGCGCGCACTCGAACTGCTGCTCGGACGTTACCCGGCGGCAGATCTGGAACTGGCGGAAACGTATCCCGGACTACCGCCGGTCCCCCCGTCCGGACTGCCCTCGGAACTGCTGGAACGCCGACCCGACCTGCGGGCCGCCGAGCGGACCGTGGCCGCCGCCTTCGAGGAAACCGCGCGAACCCGCGCGGCCCGGCTGCCCAGCTTCAGCCTGACCGGTTCGGTCGGCGGCAGCTCCAGTGATCTGGACGAGGTGCTCGACCCCGCGAACGTCGCCTGGCAGGCGCTGGGCAATATCGTCGCACCCCTGCTCGATGGCGGTGCCCGCAAAGCCGGCGTGGCCATCGCCACCGCCGAGCAAAAGCAGGCCGTCGCCAATTTCGCCCAATTCGCGCTGGAGGCATTCAGTGAAGTGGAGCGTTTCCTCGACCAGGGCAGCACTCTGGACCGTCGTTCGGTGCAGGTCTTCAAAGCAGCCGACGAGGCCGGCAAGGCCCTCAAGACCGTGCAATTGCGCTATAAAGAAGGCGAGGTCCCGCTCTTCGATGTCCTCGATCTGCAGCAGCGGGTGGCCTCCCGCAAAGCCCAGGCCATCAGTATCCAGCGGCAGTTGCTGGAACAACGGGTCAACCTCTATCTCTCCCTTGGCGGTGACTGGTAAGGGCTCTGCTCCGCGCCGCTTGGTTCGGTCTAGCTGGTGGGTGGGCACGCGGGCTACATTTCGAGCGGCCGTGCGCCCAGCCTGGCTAACGTGCGTCCGGTTTCATCCTGTAAAAGCAGACTCTCCTGTTGCAGCGTAAAGCTGCGGACCTCGCTCAAGGCGGCCAAAAAAGCGGCCTCCGTATCCATCTGCGGGCAGGCCATCATAGTGGTCGCCAGCGGTCCGAATTCGAGTCCCCCGTCCTCGCTGAGCGAATACTGCCCCATGATGCGGTTGCAGCCAGCTGAACCGGCCAGGCGCTGCTCCGCTTCCAGAAAAACCAGGTGCGGGGTGGGTTGTCCTTCAGCCGCCGCCACCGTTTCGCCGCGCAACGCTGCCAGCTCCCACATAAAGTCGCCCAACCGGGCTGTGGACGCCCGCGCTGCATCCGGCACCGCTGTATTGGAAATGGACTGGCAGGCACTCCAGAACAGGAGGCTCAGCAGCATCAGGAAAGAAGTGGCAGTTGCGCGGTTCATAATGTGCAATGTAGCGGATAACTCGCTTCCTTGGCAAGTGACTTCCGACTGGTGGACTAATTTTAAGGGCTTGTGTTGGAGTGCTTGATTTTTATGCTTAAATGTGGGTTGGTATTTGATTACTAGGCATTATTCGCTAATCACCTCTCTAAAGCAGGTTGAGAGGTGTTTTCAACCAGGTGCATGCCTGCACTTACAGGTGCTTGCGGTCAGATAATGTAATACTACGGAAATTTAATCATATGAAACTAAGAGAGGCGACAGGGCAGATATTGAAATCGTCTGCCGAAATGAATGAAATTTATCAGCAACCCGTATTCGACGAGTTTTCGATCGTTCAGTTGGTGGATAAGCTGCTCTACCTTTGCTGGTATAAAGGCAAGCGCCGGAATGAATACCTGATCAAATTCAAGCAGGATACGGCGCGGCTCAAAAAGGAGTCGCTTTCGCGCTTTTCCAATCATTATGAAATCGGTGATTACGAATTTGTATCGGATGCCAGCGGAACAGAGGCGGAGGCCTTTCTTGTGATTGGTGAAGGCTTGTTTTTGATTCTGACCAATACTCAATTCAATATGTCTGAAATCGCGGCAAGTCCCTTGTGGATTAAGGCTCAAGCCAGCTTTGTCGGGCTTACCGAACGGGTCACTCAAGATCCGGTGGTGGTCTCCGAAGACGATTTCAAGAAATTGATTCCCCTCAATTGAACTCACGCTCCCAGTCAGAAGTTGATCAAGTCGCTGCCGCCGGATTTAGCGAGGTTTACAATCCGGTGAAGCCCTATCTGGACGAGCTGGACCTTTTTCTCCAGTCACAGATCGCACAGTTGGAGCCGGAAGTGCAGGAGCACGTGCGCTACGTTTTCAGCCATAGTGGCAAGCGGCTGCGGCCGATGCTGGTGGCTTACGGCGGCTGGCAGGGCCCGGCAGCCAACCGCCCGGCGGAGCTGGTGCGGCTGGGATCGATCATCGAATTGGTCCATCTTGCGACACTGGTGCACGACGATATTCTGGATGAGGCGGATACCCGCCACCGCCAGCAGACGGCGGCCAGAAAATTCGGCCCCGCTGCCGCCGTCTTGATCGGTGATGTGCTGTTTTCGCACGCGTTGAAACTGGCCGCCGAATTTGAAACGACCGAGGTCTGCCGCGTCGTCGCCCAGGCGACCGCCCGCGTCTGTGCCGGGGAGATCGCGCAGACCTACCAGCGCGGCGAGGTCAACTACAGCCGCGATTTTTACTTTCGCGTGATTCAGCTCAAGACCGCTGAGCTGTTTGAAGTCGCCTGTGCGCTGGGGGCTAAAGTCGGCGGTTATTCGCCGGACTTCAGTGAGGCTGCCGGCCGCTTTGGCCGTCACCTCGGTATTGCTTATCAGATTTTTGATGACCTGGTGGACCTCTACGCCGAGGAGTCGATGATCGGCAAGACCCTCGGCACCGATCTCGAAAAAGGGAAATTCACCTTGCCGCTGTTGCTGCTGCTGGAAAAGGTGACGCCTGCTGAGCGCGACGGGTTGCTGGCCCGTTTCAAGTCCGGCGACAGCACCGTCGCGGCGGAGTTTACCCAGCGCTTGCATGATTTCCCGATCTTTGAGGAAGTGGTGGAGGTCTTCGAAGCGGAGCTGGCCAAGGCCACCGCTGCAGTCGCGCCTTTCAGGGAACTTGCACCGGTGCCCGCCATGCAAAGGATTGCCGGGCTGGTCCGCGCACAGCTGAGTCGCATTTCGCGATGAAATATTATTGCAAAGCGTGACGGGGCACGATGCGCTGTGCCTCTGCTCGCTCACCGTGTCATTGACGAACCCCGCGCCGGGAGTTCTCCGCAAATGAGCAGCCACTTTTCTAAATTCTATGGATACCGCAATTGTGACCGGGGCGGAAACCCCGCTCGGCCTCCGCATCGTTCAAACGCTGGTCCAGCAGGGCTGCCGCGTTCACGGCATCGGTAATAATTTCTCCAAGGTCACCTACGCCGACCCCCAGTTTAAAGGGCACGCGGTGGATCTGACGGATCTCGCCGCCGTCGTGTCGATTTTGGAACAGATTCTGGAGACGGAGCAGCGTCTCGATATCCTGATTCACGCGATCGATGTGACCCCGGGGACCGCATTTGACAAATTACCGCCCGGCAACCTCGAAGCTATTCTCAAAATCGGCCTGCTCGGGCCGGTCATGATGACGCGGCTCGCGCTGCCGAATCTGCTGCGCTTCCGCGGTCAGCTCATCAATGTGATCACGGCCAACAAGCACGGCCATCCGGCCAGCGCGGCCAATGCGCTGATCGAGGGCGGACTCCGCGGGATGAACCAGGCGCTGTTCGATCAGGCGCGTGATGCCGGCTTGCGTATCACCAACTGCCTGCTGCGGCAAAACACCCGGCTCTCCGGTGCCAGGGTGGGCGATGAGGCGATCGCCCAGGCGCATATCAACCTGGCGGATGTCACCCGCACTATCGAACAACTGATCGATCCGAAGGCTGTCAATGTGCCCGCCGAGATCGTGCTCCACCCCCGCCTGGCAGCAACGGGTGAAGCTGCCCTGCCGAAGACTCCGTTGCCGCTCGACCCCTACGCCGCAGTTGTGCTGCCGCCCAAGGAATACTTCCCGCCGGAGCAACCCAGCATCCCCACCGAGAAGCGACAGCAGATCGAACGCACGATTCCCTACACCGACGAGGAGATGGAGGACAAGATCGCCGCCGCCATCGAAGATTTTGAGGCCCATCCCGAGCGCTATGACCAGCCGGACCGGCCCCCCGCCAAACGCCCGCAGCAGCCGGACCGCCCGCCGGTGAAACAAGCGGAACAGCGTGGCCCGGCGCAAGGTCAGGATAATTCGCAGCCGGGTCATCCGCCCACCGAAGGACAGGGCAAGAACAAGCGCCGCCGCCGCCGTGGTGGCCGCAACCGCAACAAGTCCGCGCATGCAGGCGGTGAGGCGAAGCCGCAGGAGACCACTGCCCCGCAGGAACAAGAGAAATCGCAGCAAGTGCAATTGCGCCCGGCGCCGCAGTCCAGCCAGTCAGGCCGGCGGGATGCGGCAGCACCACCGCTGCTCAAGTCAACCGAGTCGCCACGCCCGGAGGCGTTGCAACCCAAGCCGAAAGCTTCCTCTAAAAAGGAGGAAGCTGCCAAGCCCACTTTGTCCACTCCGGTAAAAAAATCAGTAGCCAAAAAAGCGACGAAAAAAGCGACGAAAAAAGCGACAAAAAAGGCGGCCAAAAAAACGGCCAAAAAAACGGTGAAAAAAACCGCTACGAAAAAAACTGCGAAGAAGGTGGCCACGAAAAAAACGGTGAAGCCGGCCACCCCGTCGGCTGCGGATTAATGCTTTTTTTCGAGCTGGCATCATCTGGTGTTGCGGGGGAATGCGTTCTTAATGGTTCAGACTTGTGTGCGCTTGATTCAGTGTCGTCACCTTTGATCAGGCCCGGGTGAACCAGGGGAAGGGCGAGCACTTCGTCGCGCTCAAGCACGCCTGAGGTTATAGCTGAAAAACATTAAGATTTAGCTCTGTTCTCACTGATTGGCGTTAGTTCTGCTACAATCTGTTTTCTGGGGTGCTGGATTTTCGCCGCCGCAGAAAAGACGGTCACCTTCTTCACCGCAGTTCGATTGCTCCTGCATCATAAAGCGCACAATTTTTTATGTTTATTATTCACCAAAGTCTCGTCGCCGACGGATCTTATTTCGATAACTCCGAGCCCCAGCGGCGGCGCCATTTCCGGGGCCGGAATCGTCTGGCAGTTACCGGTGTGGACTGGAACACAGGTGCCGCCATCCCGGTCGATCCACCGGACTGGGACGATATGATCGATTCCAGTTTGCGCATCGGTGTCAATGCCGCGAAAAAAACGTTCAAGCCGGCACTGCTGATATGGGCCGTCATGATTGGCATCGCTGCTTTATATTATCTGTTACCCGCCTCCCGCGGGATTTTTGATGCGATAACCGCGTTTCAAAATCGCACCGGCGTCTATTTTGCCTCCATTGGGATGGGCCTCGCGGTGGGCGTATTGGTGGAATGTGTCAAAGTCTTGACCAGCACGGAAAAACGCTGGACCCGCGCCAATACGGTCAACGGCACTTTTAACTTCCTGGTATTCGGGGTAATGGGGGTGACCCAGTATTACCGTTACGCGTGGCAGGTTCAGGTCTTCGGTGCGGGCAATTCCTTTCGGGAACT
>Ga0100400_1002488_pt1 | contig 12715 bp, 10 predicted proteins | sample CryGeymeta201524_FD_80420 | JGI IMG/M metagenome (GOLD analysis project Ga0100400, IMG submission 80420) | Groundwater microbial communities from Crystal Geyser aquifers in Utah, USA - Crystal Geyser metaG 2015-24 | ecosystem: Environmental > Aquatic > Deep subsurface > Groundwater | place: USA... | reverse complement strand
GGGATGAGATTGAAAAAAGATTGAGAAGACAAGATTGAAAAGATTGAGAAAACAAGATTGAGAAGACAAGATTGAAGAACGTCTTCATCAATCTTATCAATCTTCTTCAATCTACATCAATCTTAAAAATATAAACATTTGATATACATTGTCATACAGTTGTAAAAAATTGTTCAATTTTAAAAATTTTCAGTCCAGTTTCTTCTGCGAAGAAGTTTTAAATCCTGTAAAACAGCCGATTTCACATTAATCTGAAAACTATAACTTTTGTAGCTTCCAAACGGAATCCACGAGAAACGCATTTCCCAGCAATGTAAATCTCTATAAATATTAATATTGGTATAAGTAAGTTGCCTGTTTTCAATATCGTAACCCGATTGAACCGAAACTTTCCACTTGCTTGTTAAATTTACATCGGTCGAAAAACTTAAGGTTTTAGTAATAGTGTGTTTAAATTTGTAAGTTTCTTCGTTATATTGGGTTGTGTAGTACAAACTTAAATCTGTCCTGAAATTCCATGGAATTTTAAAATCAACATAATAATTTAAGTAATTATCGGGAAGTCCGGAATTTAATGCAGCTTGTTTCGACACTTCAGTTTGGTTATTGTCTTTTTTCTTAAAACCATCTGAATTTAAGTTAAATCCTGCTGAAAGATTTCCTGATTGCAAACGTCCAATTTTTTGATTTTGTTTCCATCGCGACATTTTTAATTTTCGTCCTGTTGAGTCGTAGGCATAAGGGTCAATTATTCCACTAAAATTTATGTCAACCATTTTAAAAAGTGTTGTTCGCCCACTAATATTTATTGATGACCATTTCATTGAATCAAGTGCCATGTTATAACTGCTTCCAAAACTTAAACTCTCTAACAAAACAATTTTTTTTGTGCCAGTAATAGTGTCTTTTTTCGCTCTAACTTTCATTTCTAAATTATTCCCCAAGTTTAAACTAATTGCACCATATTTTCCGGAGTTTGGTCCGGCAAACATGCTATTGCTAAAAATCGAATAAGTTTCGGTTTGTCCTGCTGTGTCTTTTTGTACAGTTTTATAATACCCGTATTTTTGTTTAGAGTAATCGGGACGGTAACTGTAGCTTACACTAGGCGTGAGCATGTGGCGTAATGCGATTATTTTAGCATTAGAATTTCGACTTTGGAAAAAACCATAAAGTTTTGTTGTAAATGGAATAGAAACCATATAATCGCCGGCTCTTTTAAAGCCATTAACGGTATCAGTTTTTAAATAAGCCGGTATTGTATCTTGCACAGGTTGCCATGTTTTGTTTATTGTTTTAAAATACCATCGTTCATTATAATTTAAAGATGGGTTTAACATAAAATATTTTAATACTTTTAACGAAGTAGATACAGGTACACTATGTCTTATACCATTATTAAAATTATGTAAAGTCTGCTCAGTAAATAGTAGAGTTTCTTTTGTTTGAATATTATTTGATAAATTTGAGTTGTAAGAAAACCCAAAGTTTTCGTAAACACTTTTATACCAACGCTGTTTTCCAGTTCCACCTTTTGGCTTAAAGAATGTTTGCCGCGAAAGAGATAAATTAAGTTCGGGTATGCTTAAATCAATAGTGCTATCAGTAAGATTTTGGCTATGCCGGATGTTAGCAGAGAAATTAAAAGGTGAATTTGCCCATCTTTGAACATAAGAAATATTCGACTGAACATTACTTTGTAATCTATTGTTAACACTATAATTATTGTATCTGTTATATGAGCTGGAACCAAAATTTACATTTGCCGAAAATGTGTGATTAGGGTGTGCTTTAGCATCCTGACTATGCATCCACCTTAACCAGTATTGGTTAGAATTAGAGTAATTTGGAAGCTCTTTTTCGCTGATAATAAGTTTCGTATAACTCAAATTAAAATTACCATTATATTTATACCTCTTTTTATAATTAGAATACAAATTACTTCCCCAAGAACCATGCGAATAAACTTCACCTTTAATTGTTGCGTCAACATAATCGCTTATAGCAAAATAATATCCGCCGCCTTTTAAAAAGAACCCACGATTAATTTCTTCGCCGTACTCTGGTATAATTATACCCGATTTGTTACCTTTTTTATTTGGGAAGAAACCAAAAGGAATACCTAATGGAATGGGAACATCTTCGATTACAAGATATGCAGGTCCCGAAATAATTTTTTCGTTTGGAATAACTTTGGCTTTTGTTAAATTAACATAAAAATGAGGATGTTCAAGGTCGCAGGTAGTATATAATCCATTCTTTAAACAAACATTTCCGTTCGATAATCTTTTAGTTTTTTCGCTATGCAAAAATCCACCTGATTGTTCTGTAATAACTCCGGTTATTATACCTTTTTTTGTTTTGAAGTTATAGCGAAGAGTATGTGCCGTAAACTCATCGCCTCCATCTTTAAACTGGGGTTTCCCAACTTCTTTACCTGTGCTATCTTTAACTCCCGCAGCAAATGCTTCATCTTTGCCAAAATCAATTTCGATATAATCGGCTTTTAGCTCAATTTCTTTATAATTAATTTGTGCAGCATTATATAAATAAACTTTTTGTTCTTTTATGTTAAACAACATCGAATCGGTTGCTGTGTATTCAACCGGAGCATCAACACGGTTACCTTTTTTTGTTACAGTAACTTTAGTTGTATCTTTACCTAAAGAGTCTATTGCAACTTTTATTCCGTCGCTAAAATTTAATGTGTCAACACTTTTAACAATAGAATCTTTAGGAATAACAACTTGACATTTAGCCGTTCCCAACGAAATAGTTAGAAAAAAAATAATTAGTGTAAGTAAAAAAACGATGTGTTTGATATAAAAAACGTCAAGTTTGAGGCTTGCGAAGCGACAAAAAGCGGAGTTTACTAATGAATACTGAATGAAATCAGAGCTTGTTCCGATTTTTCGGGATTTGCAAAAATATTTTAAATAAACGGAGATGGGACGAACCGGAGGAACGGTGTAAATTAGCCGTTTCACAATTTCGCCCATTCTCCGTTTCAATATTTTTTTCGCAAACTCAATCCGTTTAAGTATAAATAGCTTGTTTTGTCGCAAGCATAACGAAATAATTGGCGTTTTCTTACAAACACTAACTAAAATAATATAAACATAATATTGTACGAAAGTATTATTTTTGTGCAAAATTTCGTTTTGTATTAAAACTTCAAAACTAATCAAAAATTTTGATGCACGATATAGACATATCATACTTAATTAATAGAAAAGCTATAATTTGCAAAGGATTGCTCTTATTGTTAATTATATTTAATTTAAAAATTAATGCTCAAAACGTAGAAAACAATTACAAATTAAAAACTGTAGTTATTGATGCCGGACATGGCGGTAAAGATCCCGGAGCAGTTGCTAATAAAGGAAAAGAGAAAGATATTACTTTGGCAGTATCATTAAAATTAGGAAAATACATCGAAAATAACTGTAAAGATGTTAAAGTGATTTATACCAGAAAAAAAGACGAATTTGTTGAATTATTTAAAAGAGCCCAAATTGCTAATACAAATAATGCCGATTTGTTTATTTGTGTTCATGTTAATAGCAGTAAAAAAACTGACCCTTATGGAACCGAAACTTATGTAATGGGTTTACACAAAACACAAGGAAATTTAGATGTAGCTATGACCGAAAACTCTGTAATAACAAAAGAAGATAATTATCAAAATCAATACGATGGCTTCGACCCACATAGTCCCGAAGCATTTATTATTTTTTCACTTTTCCAAAATGCATATTTAGACCAAAGTTTAAATTTTGCAGCTAAAATTCAGGAACAGTTTTCACAAAAAGCAAAACGTTTAGACCGTGGAGTAAAGCAAGCAGGATTTTTGGTTCTATGGAAAACTTCGATGCCAAGTATATTAACTGAAATTGGCTTTTTAAGTAATGCCGAAGAAGCACAATATTTACTCAACGATACTAATCAAAATCATATTGCATTATCGCTATTTAACGCATTTAAAAAATATAAAAAAGAGTTGGAAGGAATAACCGAAAATACAGAAGTGATTGAAAACACAGAAGTAATCGAAAACGTAAATAATGGTGTTCCTATAAATAAAACTGATACAGCAAGTAATAATTTGACCTTGTTTCCAAATTATGCAACAAATAATACGGATTCTATTTATTTTTATGTTCAAATAATGTCGTCGGTAAAGAAGATAAACGCTAAGTCTGAACAATTTAAAGGAGTAAAAAATATTTGCGAACTTAATATTGATGGTTGTTACAAATATACTTATGGTAAATCAACAGTTTTTAGTGAAATTTTGAAAATTCAAAAAGAAATTAAAACACAATTCCCTGATGCATTTATAATTGCGATAAAAGGAGGAAAAAAAATTCAGGTAAATGAAGCAATTAAACAAACAAAGAATTAATTTTAAATAGTTTAGAGTTATGGTTAAATAGTGTCTGTGTCCATAAAGTCGTTAAACCAAAAACCAGAAACTAAAAACCAAAAACCAGAAACTAAAAACCAGAAACTAAAAACCAAAAACTCTAAACTATAGGATTAAAACATTTTTTACCAACTATTGAGAACTTACAATTTATCCTTATATTTGTACAATAAATTATAACTCATATATAATTATGACTCGAATTGCAGGTATTCAAATTGAAAAAGACAGCAAAGGACGTTTGGCTTATGCACGTTTTAATCTTAAAAAACATCCCGAAGTAATTGAACTTTTGCATAAAGTTGGAGCAATTGAAGAAAGTGAATTTGATAAAGAATTTGAAGAAGGTTGGAAAAATTCAATTCCTGTTGATGAAATGAAAGAAAGAATTTTAATCAGAGTTAAAAAATTATTTGAAAAATGAGAGTGAACATTCCTTCGGACATGGAAGATTATTTATTTGATTTAATTGATTTACTTTACAACAAAGGATATTTTTCTTTTTATGAAAATGCAGAAAAGTATATTGATAATTTCTTTAATAATATTAGAAATGAACTTCCTTTAAAATTAAAGAATAAAGCTCCTAAATATTTTAACAGTAATAGTAAAAATTTATTTTATGTGTTTTATAAACCTAATAAGCATACAATCTGGTATATATTTTTTCAGATAAAAGATGGTTGTTATTTAATAAAACACATAACAAATAATCATATTTCAGGAGCTCATATTAGAGGTTTAAAAGGAAGATAATGTATAGAATAATATTTTTTTAATAATTCACTGATGTTACGCAGAATTTATTTTGCCACGAATTGCACGAATTTAATAGAAAAAAGATTCAAGCTCCTTTCGCTTGGAGGAGATGGCGTTCCGAAGTTTCGGAACAAACCCGCCATGACGTGTACCTGAACTTAACTTATTTTTTGTAGTTATTCGTGAACTTAGCGAAGCGATCTCACGAATACCTTTAAAAATAAACATAAATATGAGTAAATTAGTGGCATATTTGTTTTTTGCGTAAGGTGAGTAATTCATTATAATTTTATTAAAGTAAAATATCTAAAAAATATTTAATGGCATTTAAAATTTTAAACGAAGTAAAAGTTGGTGTGTTGGTGTTTATTGCCATTTGCCTTGCTATTTGGGGTTATCATTTTTTACAAGGTAAAAATTATTTCGAAAGCAGAAATATGTACTATGTCGTTTACGATAAAGTTGACGGACTAGTTGAATCGAGCCCGGTTTTAATTAACGGACTTAAAGTTGGATTAGTTACCGAAATTTCGTTTACACACGATACTTTAAACAGAATTTTTGTTAAAATGTTGGTTGACAATGAATATCAAATTCCCGATTCAAGTATAGCCGAAATTTATAGCGTTGATTTAATGGGAAGCAAAGCTATACGCCTTAATCTCACTAAATTAAATAAATTCTACAAATCGGGTGATACTTTGTATTCAAAGATAGAACAAGATTTAAAATCGCAAGTTAGTGCACAAATGTTGCCATTAAAAGTCAAAGCCGAAGAACTTATACTTTCAATAGATTCGGTGATGTCGGTTGTTCAAAATATTTTTAACGAAAACACACGCGAAAATTTATCGAAAACTTTTGCCAGCATTAAAGAAACTATTAAGAACCTCGAAAGCGCTTCAATATCGCTCGATACGCTTATGCGAAACGAAAAATATGTGCTTGCACGTATCTTTTCGAATATTGAATCAATTACCAACAATTTAAAAAATAACAATGAGCAAATAAATCAGATTCTAAATAACTTCTCAATGATAAGTGATTCCTTGCAAAAATCGAATATTAAAAATACTATTCAAAATGCAAACACAGTACTTTTACAAGCTAATAGTATTTTAGGAAAAATAAACAGAGGCGAAGGCTCGTTCGGACTGTTAATTAATAACGACACTCTTTATAGAAACCTTGAGAACGCATCTAAAAATCTCGACAAACTTATGCAAGATTTACGCGAAAACCCAAAGAGATATGTGCGTTTTAGCTTATTCGATTTTGGCAGAACTGTAATTATAGATGAAAACGGAAATAAAATTAAAAAAAGAGAAAGAAACAACCAAACCGATACTTCAGGTTCGACTTCAGATAATACTATTATATATAAGGTACAAATTCGTTCTGCAAAAAAACAAATTAAACCAAATTCTCAGGAATTTAAAGGTATTAATAACGTCGAAGAAAATTTTATTGATGGAAGATACAAATATACTATTGGGCGATATAGCACTTTAGACGATGCAATTAAAGAACAGCAAGAAATTTTGAATATTTTTCCCGATGCTTTTGTTGTGTCGTTTCAAGGAAAACAACAAGTGCCAATACAGGATGTAAGGAAATAATTTTGTAACTTCTTAGTTGGTGTTAAATGATTGAATTGACCTAAAAAAGCTCAAAGTTCCAAGCCTCAAGAAAAGAAAGTCCCAAACAGAAAACTCGGAATTTAAAATTAAATAATTTTTTATTAAAAAATAATTGATGGATTTATAATAAAAAATATTACTTTTGCTTTAAACTAAAGCGTTTATCAACAAAATATACTAACAAACACTTATGTAGAACATTACAAATATGCGACTTTTTAGATATGTTTTTTTGACAAACGTAAATAAGTTTTTAGCAACCAATTGTAAAAAATAATTAAAAAACAATAGCAATTTAATTTTTTTATAAACTATTTTTTTTACAATATTGCTGATTGAAATTATTGAACCGATAGAATTAAAATATTAAGATATATAATGAGTAAAAATCATGTTGAAATTTGGAATAATTGCTTAAAAGTAATTAAGGACAACGTACCCTCAATTAGTTTTAAAACGTGGTTTGAACCAATTATTCCATTAAAAATGGAAAATAACGTACTAACAATTCAAGTTCCCAGCCCCTTCTTCTACGAATATTTAGAAGAACAATATATTGATATTATTAGTAAAACATTACGTAAAGAAATTGGCGATAACGTAAAATTAGAATATAATGTTGTTATGGATAGCAATTCGCAATCCAAATCTAAACCATATACTGTTAAGCTACCAGCTAGAAATAAACCCGATTTAAAAAATCAACCCATATCAGTTCCATTAGATTCAGATGACGTTTCTATAAAAAACCCATTTATACTTCCCGGAATTAAAAAATTAAACATTGACCCACAACTCGACCCCGATAAATCTTTTGCCAATTTTGTTGAAGGCGAATGTAACCGTTTAGCTCGTTCTGCCGGTTATGCTATAGCCTGCAATCCCGGTGGTACTGCTTTTAATCCGTTATTTATTTATAGTGCAAACGGTTTAGGAAAAACTCATCTTAGTCAGGCAATTGGAATAGAAGTTAAAGAACGCTTTCCCGAAAAAACTGTTTTATACGTGCAAGCTCATAAATTTATTACTCAATTTATGGACTCTATCCGTAACAATAACCGCAACGATTTTGTTCATTTTTACCAAATGATAGATGTTCTTATAATTGATGACGTACACGAATTAGCCGGAAAAGAAAGAACTCAGGATATTTTCTTTCACATTTTTAATCAACTTCATCAATCTAACAAACAGCTTGTTATAACAGCCGATAAACCACCAGTTGAGTTGCAAGGTATTGAGCAACGACTACTGTCACGCTTTAAATGGGGTTTGGCTGCCGATTTGCAACAACCCGATTTCGAAACACGTATAGCAATCCTTAAGAAAAAAATATATAACGACGGTATTGAACTAACCAATGAAATTATTGAATATATCGCGTCACATATTAACAACATGCGTGAAATTGAAGGAGCACTTATTTCAATATTGGCACACCTTACTCTCAATAAAAAAGAAATTACACTCGAACTTGCAAAACAAATTATTGATAAACTTGTAAAAAGTACACGACGCGAAATTTCAATTGATTATATCCAAAAAATTGTTTGCGACTATTTTAATATGCAAGCCGAACAACTTAAATCAAAAACACGTAAACGTGAAATTGTTCAGGCACGACAAATTGCAATGTATTTTGCAAAAAATTTCACAAAAAATTCGTTAGCTGCAATTGGCTCTGTTATTGGTGATAAAGACCACGCTACTGTTTTACATGCTTGCAAAACTGTTAGCAATTTAATAGATACCGATAAACGCTTTAAATTATATATTAATGAAATTGAAAAGAAACTTAAATTATAAAAGGAAAAGCAGGTTTGATACCTGCTTTTTTTTAATCACATTTTTCAAAAATTATCAAATCTGTTTTACTATTCAGCACCTTAAAAACTAAAAATTTAATTAATAATAAAAAAGTATTTTTGCCACAGATTACACAGATTTTCACAGATTGTATTATGCAAATAAAAAAATGAAAAACCATGTTAATAGTTGAAGAACAGGAAACATTTTATTTGAGAAAAGATAACTTTCCAATGCGAGAAGAAACTTATAAAATTATAGGTCTTGCAATGGAGGTGCATAGAATTTTTGGAAAAGGATTTTTGGAAATTGTATACAAAGATGCTATGGAAATAGAATTCAACGATCACAAAGTTCCTTTTGAAAGAGAAAAACCTTTCATCATTGAATATAAATACAGAATATTAAAAAGAAAATACAATGCGGATTTTGTTGTTTATGAAAAGTTGCTTTTGGAAGTGAAGGCACAATCTGGTATTTACGATGATGATATTAAACAAACGCTGAATTATTTAGCATGTTCAAAGTTAAAACTTGGTTTAATTTTAAATTTTGGTGAAGCTTCGCTTTCATTTAAACGCGTTATATTAACATAAAAAATCTGTGTTGAAAATCTGTGTAAATTTGCGCAATCTGTGGCTTATCAAATTGGGATGGTGAATAGTATCAAATCTGTTTTTAACTTCAGAAATATTATTTTTTAAATGGAGATTGATGAATATTTAACAATAAAAGTACCTTCGCAAGGAGTTTTTAAAGACCGCAAAAGCAGGTTTATCGGATTAACTTTCCCCATATTAACCGAAAATTCATTTAAACAAACCATAAAACAAATTAAAAAAGATTATAACGATGCCTCGCACCATTGTTATGCTTATGTTTTGGGGCTTAACCGCAATACCTTTCATTCAAGCGACGATGGTGAACCTGCAAACACTGCAGGTGTTCAAATTCTTGGTCAAATAAATGCAAAACAATTAACAAATATTTTAGTTGTTGTAGTACGATATTTTGGAGGCATAAAACTTGGCGTACCCGGACTTATTAATTCATACCGGCAAGCAACTTCTGAAGCATTAAATAATGCCGAAATAATTAAAGAATTTGAAAAATCGAATTTTAAAATAAATTTTAAGTACCAACAAATTAGTTATATAATGAATTTGTTAAAAGAATATAAATGCCAAATAAATTCTAAAATTTTTGAATTAGAATGTAATATTGATTTTAAAATAAGAAAAAGTTTTGAACCCGATTTATTAAAAAAAATAAATAGCATAAAAAATATAACAATACAAACAATAAATTAATAAATGAAATTACTAAAACAACTTTGCAGTATTCATGCACCATCGGGCGAAGAATTTAAAATTAAAGAATTTGTTTTATGGTGGGTAAGTACTAATTCACATAACTGGAAAGTTAAGCCATTTGTGTTAAACGACAGTGGATTACAAGATTCAGTAGTTTTAGTTTTTGGAAAACCACGCACAGCAATATTTGCACATATAGATTCAACTGGGTTTACTGCACGTTACAATAATGAATTAGTGAACATTGGAGGTCCAAATTTTAAAAATGGCGATAAACTAATATTTGAAAAACAAAATAACATATTTGAAACAAAACTTGTGTTTGATAAAAAAACCGAAAAAGTGTATTGCGATTACAAAGAAATTATTTCTCCAGGAACCACTTTAACATACAAGGTAAATTTTAAAACAAATGAAAAAGAAATTTTTGCTCCATATCTCGATAATAGATTAGGAGTATGGGTAGCACTAAATATTTCAAAAAATCTCGAAAACGGGATTATTGTTTTTTCGTGCTACGAAGAACATGGTGGCGGAAGCGCTGAAAAAATTGCAAAAATAATCTACGAAAAATATTCGATTAATCAAGCACTTATTGCCGATATTACATGGGCAACCGAAGGAGTTTTTCTTGATAAAGGAGTTGTAGTTTCGTTACGCGATAAATATATTCCACGTAAATTTTATACCGATAAAATTTGTAACATTCTAAAAAATAATAAAATAAAATTTCAATTGGAAGTAGAATCTTCTGGTTCAAGCGATGGCGGTTATCTTCAAAAATGTGCCCAACCAATTGATTGGTGTTTTATAGGTGTTGCAGAAGAAAATAATCATTCAAGTTTAGAAAAGGTAAATATTTTAGATGTCAATTCTATGTTAAAAACTTATGAAATATTAATGAAAGAAATGTAGTATAAATTTAATAAATAAACAACATGAAGAACAAAAGTTTAATTTCAATCCACGATTATTCAAAAAAAGATTATTTGAGAATATAATAATATTTCAAATAAAATTTTTATTGACTTAAATCAAAGTTTAATCAATAAATTAGATGATTTTTTATATGTTTGAAAAAATAAAATCAAAACAGAATATTTAGATAAAGTAAAAGAAAAAAGAAACAAAATATTATCAAAAAGAATATGATTTATAAATAAATATAATCTAAATATAAATAAATTATGAAATCTAAATATTGATTATCAACATTTAGATAGTAGATATAAAAAGTTTGTAATAAACTATCTAAAATTATTTTTAATGCTTGATTTATTAAATGGTGAATTAATGCTTGCTAATAAATCAATAGATCAAATATATGAATATTGGATATTAATAAAAACAAGAGATATATTAGTTGATTTATTAGATGCTAAAAAGGATAAAGAAAATATTTTCAAAATAAAGAAAAATAAAAATGATTTAGTTTTTGAACTATGAAATAATGAAAAAGTAGAAATTAAATGAAATAGTTGAAATTGTAATATTGTTTATAAATTTCAACAAAGCATAAAAACAATACCTATTTGATTTAGAGAAAGTAAAAAAAGTAATAAAGAAGAATATAAAACAAAAATACACCATTTAAGAACTTTATCATCAAAAGTTATACCAGATATTTTTATTGAATTGAATAGAAAAGAAAATAAAGAAATTTTTGAATATATTGTTTTAGATGCTAAATATTCAACTGAAAAAAATATCAAATATAGATTTGAAAATCTTTATAAATATAAGTCTTGAATTTTAGACTGTGAAAATTTAGTATGGAATTGAAGAGATTGGTGAAATGAAAAAACAATAAAACAACTTGATAATTTAGATGTAATAGCAATATACCCTTGAATAAATAAATCAGAAATTGAAGATATAGAAAAAGAAGAAAAAAATGATAATAGTGAAGATAACAATATTATTTTCAATAAAAGTGATGATAAATTAATTAAATTATATGAAAAAACAGTTGAAGATATTTGATTTTGATGATATGTTATGAGGCCAAATAATTGAGATGGATTAAAAAATTATTTAGAAAAAAGGATAAAAGAGAAAGTTTAGAAAAATTTAGTTTTTAATAATTCACTTTGAAGTATGGATGATTTAACTTATATTAAAAATCGTGATTCAGAAACATTACATATTGTTGAGAATTGATGAGTAAAATATCATAGTTTTATTTTTGAAGACATAAGTATTGAAGATAAAGATTTTCAAATATCATCAAAAATAAAAATAACTTTATCTTTATCAAATTGAACTAAAATAAGAAGTATTCAAATTGTAAAATATAATTGAGATAATAAAGATTGAGAAATAAAATTTACAACTTTTACACTTGAAAAAATAGCCTGATTTGTTCAATTTCTAATTAATAATATTTCTTCATTAAAAGAATGAAAAATATCTATATCTGAAATAGAATGAAAAAAAATTAATGTTTCAAAAAAACAAATAGAAGATTTTTTAGAAACACAAGAATGACAAAATATTATTAAAGAAATTCTAAATAATAAAACAACAAAAGAAGATATTATTAATATTTGATATAGAAAAGAACAATTAAAAATTTTTGAAGATTTATTAAATTGAATAATAACATTAGAAAATTATAGAGATGATGAATATAAAAATAATTTTGAATTATGTAAAAAATATTGATTGACTAATAAAAGTATTTGAGAAAAAATTTGGCAATATTTTTTTCAAAAAAATAATTGGATTTTTTGATATTGATTAGATTATAGATTTATGTGAATAATTCAAAG